>Ga0099364_10000813_pt1 | contig 52931 bp, 26 predicted proteins | sample TergutTh196P3_FD_73070 | JGI IMG/M metagenome (GOLD analysis project Ga0099364, IMG submission 73070) | Microcerotermes parvus P3 segment gut microbial communities from Pointe-Noire, Republic of the Congo - Th196 P3 | ecosystem: Host-associated > Arthropoda: Insects > Digestive system > Gut ... | reverse complement strand
TGCGTAGTTGAAATAACCAACTCGTCCGTTTGATATACGCCAGTTATGATGTCACTTTCGATAATTCCCATGATCTGAATGAAGACAGGTTGACTTTCATTCAATCTATTCACCTCGCCCCTCGCCCCTCAACCATTGTCCATTGCCTATTGTCCATTGCCTATTGTCCATTGCCCATTGCCCATTGTCCATTGTCTATTGTCTATTGTCTATTGTCTATTGTCTATTGTCCATTGTATCGTTATATGGTTAGTGAGTTAAGTCACTAACCATATAATATCAAGTCGGTGAAGAAGTGTCAATAGCAAAAATGCACTTTACTTCGTCATTGCGAGGAGCGTAGCTACGAAGCAATTGTCACTACAGGTAACTGTAACCAGGATAAATGTAACAGACGTATGTTACACATCAATCCCAGTCAGGCTAGTATTTGACACATAAAACGCCTAGATTGCTTCGCTTCGCTCGCAATGACGGACGGTTTGCGAATCGCTTCGCTCGCAATGACGGACTACCCGCGAATTGTAACCCTAATAGATATTTAGGCTAATAGAAGTTTAGGCTAATAGAAATTTTTCACTTCGGGTAAAAGTCTTCTTGTATATGTATTTGGTTAGATGTATAATAATATTAATAGAATGCGAATTGTTTTGAGTAATAATGTCTAAGAGTGAGGATGGGCACATTCGCACAGTCTCACATTGGTAAACACATGATGGGCGGGGCTTTTTTTGTTGTGTCCGAGAGCGCAAATCTTTTCGCTCTTGCGTATGAGTTTGTCTTCCGCGTTGTAGGTTTTGAGGGTTCAAAAATATCTGTATTGTTCATTTTGATGAAAGGGGGTTCTCTAATATGGGGACAGTTATATCAAAAAAACTCTTTTTCGCAATGTTTGTCGTGGTGATGGTATTTATCCTGTTAGTGGCTATACTGCCACCGGCGACAGTCTTCGCCGGATTTAATTATGAAATTCTTTATACCGTTAGGTTTGACGCAAATGGCGGTTCTGGAACAATGGCAGATCAGGTATTTAGCTTAAAAAACAGTAAGCCTCAGGCTCTGAATGCTAACACCTTTACTAGGACAGGCCACAGATTTGAAGGATGGGCGACCTCGGCTACCGGCGGGAAAGTATACGACGATAGGGAGGTTTTTACTGGTTTTGTTGCCAACAAGGGAACATCCACCACTTTGTACGCAGTGTGGAGCGCGACAGAAGGACGTACCTATACCGTTCGGTTCGACGCCAACGGCGGTCTGGGGACAATGCCAGATCAGGTCTTTGTCTACGGTGAGCGGCAAGCCCTGCGTGCCAACACCTTTACTAGGGTAGGATACACATTTATCGGATGGGCGACTGCCGGGCTACTTGTCCGAACAACATATAACGATGAGGAGGACGTTATCAATATTATTCCCGAAAAGGTAGCAGAAGTCACTTTGTACGCACAGTGGAGGGCAAACGAATACAAAGTTTCGTTCTACGCTTACGCCAGACTCGCCGACTTCAAAGGCTCCGTTGGCCCCGGCGGCTCCATTGGCATCGTTGGCCCCGGCGGCTCCATTGGCCCCGGGGGATCCGTTGGCACTATTAGCCCCGGAGGATCCGTTGGCACTATTAGCCCCGGCGGCTCCATTGGCTCCGGTGGATTAGTTGGCCCCGCTAGCCCCGGCGGCTCAGTTAGCCCCGGCGACTCCGATGGCCCCGTTGACCCCGGTGGCCCCGTTAGCCCCGACGGCCCTGCTAGCCCCGAAAGCCCTGGTGGCCCCGTTAGCCCCGGCGGCCCCGGCACTTTAGCCGATTACAGCGCTTATTCGGGATCGATGCCGAATCAGTACTTTACCTACGACCAGCCACAGGCCCTGCTGGACAACGCATTTGCCAGAATCGGCTATAGATTTAACGGGTGGTCTACCTCGGTTATTGGCGCCAAAGTATATGATAATAAGCAGGTCGTTTCCAATATTACCCACTACGACGGCGCACAAGTCAATCTCTACGCAGTATGGGATGCTCACAGGTATACTGTCAAGTTCGACGTCAATGGCGGATCGGGATCAATGTCGAATCAAAACTTTGTTTACGATCAGCCACAGGCACTGCTGGCAAGCACCCTTACCAGGACAGGCTACTCCTTTGCCGGATGGTCGCGTAGCACAAATAACATCAAGGAATTTGATGATAAACAGGTAGTTTCCAACATTACTGACCGCAATGGCGAAATTGTCCATCTAAATGCGGTATGGGAAGGTATCAAATATACCGTTATATTCCATGTCAATAACGGTTCGGGAACAATGGCGAATCAAGACTTTACCTATGGGCAGCCACAGGCGTTGCGGGCAAACACCTTTACCAGAACAGGCCACTACTTAATCGGATGGGCGCGCAACCCCTCCACCATCAAAGAATATGACGATCAACAGGTGGTTTCCAACCTTGCTAATTATAATAACGCACGTGTCTACCTTTACGCGACATGGGCAGCTAACAAATATACCGTTCGGTTTAACGCCAATGGCGGAACAGCAGGACCTATGGCGGATCAATCATTTACTTACAACCTGTCCCAGCCACTGCGCAGCAATACCTTTGCTAGAATAGGCCACCACTTTATCGGATGGTCAACTACGCCCGGTGGTCCGAAAGTGTACGACAACTGGCAGACCGTTAACAATCTTTCCGCTGTCAACAACGCGGTTGTCACTTTGTACGCGGTGTGGGCGGTCAACACCTACACCGTTCGGTTTAATGCCAACGGCGGTTCGGGAACAATGGCTCCTCAAAGCTTTGTATGCTATCAATCTCAAGAGTTGCGGCCGAACACATTTACCAGAAGCGGTCACAGATTTGTGGGATGGGCAATCACGCCTTCCCTCTACGTAGAATACAACGACAAGGATGATTTTTCCACTTTACCAAAAAATGGTGCGATTATCACCCTCTACGCAATATGGGCAAAATACGAGGCTACGATCTGGACATACTTTGACTTCGGTTACAATACATGGTATGATGAGCCAGTTCTTAAATCCAGTGGAACCCTTTATGGCTATGTAGCCGATGTCGCCAGACGATACGCATCTTTGGTCGGTTTGCAGATACACAATATGTATCCCTGGTATTACAACTCTCCCATTGATATCTGCAAAGGCACCGTAACAAGCGGCAATATCGATACGTTGTGTACTCACTCGGGTCCGAAACATACTGATCTTAAACCGACCATGGTCAACAATTTTAAAACCGCACATCCCGGGAACAACAAAATTACCACAATCTACTGGACGGCACATAGGGTACTGTGCGACCATGGCACAGGTTATATCCAGGAAAACAGGAGCGTCTCCAGTGGGTTTTCCATACTTAACGTCGAGCGCGAAGCGCCGGAAGAAAGATATGTTAACTCGACAAGCGTCTTAATGCACGAGCTAAATCACCAATATGGCGTGGGAGATCATTACCATGAGATAATGGCAAATGGTACATGCCGATCAGGAGCCAGATGTTCCGTTTGTGGCATAAACCCGCGCCCTAGTACCTGTATCATGAATAAGGGCCGCCTGAACATTAATCTAACCACGGCAATGTGCAGCGGTTGCAAAGAGGATTTAATTACGCATTTCGAGAACCATCATAAAATCTAAATATCCAGCAAATGTGGAGATGGGGGGACAGAAAAATGAAAAACACTGCATATTTTCTACTAGTTTTATTATTTGTAGTAGTATTATTCTCTCTTTGCGCCTGCGCACCAGTGTCTCAGGGAAGCGCCGCTACGGTTAGCGTTGCTACGGCAAGCGCTGATGCGGCAAACGCCGAACAGGGAAGCGCCGCTATGGAAAGCATCGAACAGGGAAGCGCCGCTACGGTAAGCGCCGAACATGGAAGAGCCGCTACGGTAAGCGCCGAACATGTTGGCGAACCCTTGGATTGGAGCGAAACCAGGAGCGACAATGTTATTCCGTCGGTCAACTATTCTTCAGTGGCGGCTATGCTAAAAGGAGTATCTTCCGGAATAACGAGGGAGAAGTTTCAGGAAATTGAAGAACATGAATATGATAAGGGGGCCTTCAGAAGTTATATTGAAGGTTTACGGCGTGACAAAGCTACTTATATACCACATATCGGGGGGGATTTATTAGAGCTTCGCAACGAAACGGGTTATGACGCTATATCCGTCTTCCCATCGGAGCTTTACGGAAAGCCGTGGACATGCTATTTTCCCGATAAAGACAAAACGGGCGTTTTCTGTGTTTTCATGATGTTACTTGATGAGGACATTGTCGCGGAAGCGAACAAGAATGGCGCCCCGTGGCTGATGAGACAGATGAATCCCAATGGGACAAATGAAGGCGTTTATCCATACCCCCTTTATGACAAAATAACCGAGAAAGATATTTCGCTGATGAACAGGACGGGTAGAGCACTGATCGGCCAGTTCGATGACGATCCGAGAAACTATGTTCATTTCGTTTATGATAACATTTTCTTAAGAATAATCACTATGCCCGGTTCAGCGGGGGAAAATTGGATGAGTGGTTTATCATTTAAAAAAATATCGCTGGATGCGCCAATTGTCGATACAGCGCCCATGTCTTCTGAGGAAAAAGTGGAAATGATGTTCACCCTAGACAACATGTTTTACGCTGTCAATGGGGAAGCAAGGATATTGGACGTAGCCCCGGCGTTGAATGAGGGGAGAACCCTCCTGCCAATCCGTTTTGTTGCCGAGCCCCTTGGGGCGGTGGTTGACTGGGAAGATGCGGAGGAAATGGTTATCGTTACACTGGTTGGCAAAAAAATCGAGCTTAAGATCGGCGACAACACAGCGAAGGTCAATGGCGCAAACGTAAAGATTGACCTGGGGAACGATAATGTCAAGCCGCTTGTCATTAGCGATAGGACGATGTTGCCGTTGCGCTTCGTGGCTGAGACGCTTGGCTGCAATGTGGAGTGGTTCGAAGAGACAAGGGAGATTTTGGTGACCTATCCCAAATAGTGCAAATAGCGCGAGTGGCGCAAGTAGCGCAAGTAGCGCAAGTAGCGCAAGTAGCACAAGTAGTTCAAGTAGCGAAAGTAGTGCAAGTAGCGCAAATAGCGTAAATAACGCAAAATTACATAAAATTCCATGCAGTCCGCAGACTGCGTTCATAGCAGTCTGCAGATTGCATTAATTATTTTTAGACTGTTACGATGTACGAGAATACCAGACGCTCCTCGATGACGCGTTTTTTGGATGAATATACGACGTCGTCGCTGTAGAACCGCTCGAACTCGCGCAGCACCAGGCGGCTCAGCGGCCCGCTTTGCGTAATCCTGACCAAACCTACTTCGCCGCTGAAAATTATGTCTCCTTTCATATCGCTGGCAATCTGGGAACTTATGACTTCATCGTCTATCCATGCCAGATCACTGTCTATCGCCGGATCGCGCCTTTGCAACACCAGTTCCACACGGTTACGCCCTTTTTCATACTTATCAATTTCGGGCATTTCGGTGCTGTCTTTAAATATTGGTCCGGTACTCGGGTTCGTACCGCGAAGAGTGACCTTAATCATCCTGTCTCTCGTATCGACTGTGACTTGACGATTTGGCAGCACTTGCGCGAAATCAGTCAGCACAACCTTTGAAACCTTAGCCGTTTCTATTGCGTTGGGCTGGTAGCGGACAAGTGCAAGCCGCACAAAAGGCATATACGCAGACAAATCGGATCCGAATTCAATATCGCAATACCATAGATGCTTATCATAATCATAGTGTACGCGATACCCGATTACCATAACCTCGGTGTTTAAGGTCTCATATGTTTCCTGAAGCTTCACTTTTTCCGACGTCACACAGGCAGGGAAATCCGCGACGCATGCCCGTTGTTTTGACGGAACGCTACTCCAGAATGGATCGGCGCCCCATTGCGAAACCAGGCTCTCAAAAGGTTTTTTTGGTATATCGGAGAAAAGCCCGTTGTCTTGATAAATCACTATGCCGAGCAGTTCGCCGTCGCCGGACGAGAACCATGGGCGATCCAGCCAAACGCGCAGACTATTACCCGAGCGCACGATATCATATGTGTCTGCGCCGCCGCTATTTTGTTTGTCACCCCAGCGCATAGTCGGTACGACGTATAGCACTCGCGGATCGTCGGGCGGCGCGCTCGCGGGCACAAGGGACTGCTGGTTGCTGCCGGCGGGATTGCGAAGAACCGGAGCGCCGGGATCGGGTTTTTCGGGGTCGTGCGTTGGCAGTAAAACGCGGGGCCCTGTGGCGACGGGTCCCAACCGTGTCACTAAATCCAACTCATCAAAGATGGATGGTGGCAGATATTCGCGGAAACGGGTCGTTGCTAGTATCGTGTATTTAATCACGCGGGAACGAGTGTCGCCCAATGAATGCATATTTCCGCGTTTTACATCTGCTCCGGGATCTTGCGGATTCGCCTCTATTTGCCGTGCTTTTATCACATCCGCCAGATTAAATTCGTCGATATGATTTTCAGCCAGCGGCACCTCGTCCAGTTGTCCTTTAAAGTGTACCAGAGCCGGAGCATCTTTGGAGGGATCGTCCACCCATTCGGACCATTCTGCTTCCACTTCGAACTTTCCGGTCGAAGGTCCGTGAAGATGGACACAGGTATCTTTGTGGAATTCGGCGTTGTGCGATCCAGGCTCGCGGGTCAGAACCAAATCCTTGGTAAATTTTGGCATAAACACCGGCTGCTGTGTCGCATGGACGAGCGTGAGATCACGAAACGGCGTGAGTAACCAGTTTGCGCCGTATAAGTATGCGTAATCTCGGGCGAGTTTGCGTTTTTCGTCGCTTTCAATCCAGTTGAGAATACCGAAGCTGTCAATATGCTTCTCATTGGCATAACTTGAATAGAGTAGCCTGACTATCCACCCTTTGGGTACAAAGAGCGTTAATGTCCGGTTGTTTTCGTCCCAAACCGGCTCGTCAGCGAATGTGAATTCAGATGGATCCGGACGGGGCCTCACCTCGGCAAGTATCAGCCGGAAACCGCGGTGGTTCGGCCAGTCCAGTCCATGCTTCACCAGAATAACAAAGAATTCTTCTTTGTACTTCAGTCCGGGCATAATTTTTATCGAACAGGAGGGGCCAAGTTCACAAGCACCCTTCACACCAGGCAAACTGTGGCCTGCCGCCGCGCGGATCGCTATTCCCTCGGCAGCGCCGTCTGGCAAGTACGGGGTGATAATTTGTTCTTCCTTGTGAATGATGTATTGGCCGCCCGCCATCCGGTCTCCCAAGGGGTTATCCTCGCTGGGTGGCTTGGGCGCTTCACTCGTAGTAGCGATACCGTTTAACGCGGATGGCGTAACAACCTCGATATCGGAATAGAAACGGTCTGACTCGTCGCCGAGCGTAAGTTCGTCGCCGAGCGTAAGCTCGTCGCGAGCGGCAAGCTCATAGCCCTTTTTAATATCTTTCCAGTTGCCGAAAAAGAGATCAAATAAGCCGTGTCTTTCACATTGCGACTGCGAAGATTTCGGAGGTACTAAATGGCGTTCATTTTTTGCCGCATAGGAAAAGTCCTTTATTGCTGGCTCTAACTGGATGGCGTCTGCAAACGGCTCATGCAGTAAATACCCGCCAGCGCCAACATTAAAGTTCGAGCGTATCACCATTCGTTCCAGTGATTCGCCTTCGGATACGCGGGCGCGGTGTATAACGACAGGAGGGTCGATCGGCTCGTAGCGCCAGTAGCCAACTGCGTTGCTTGCGCCTGTAAACTCGCCAAGAGCCGGGTCTTCACAGTCAAAGCTATTGCCTGCCAAATCGACGGTGCGGGCGCGGAAACGGTACAGGCGGCCATAACGCAAACGCGGCAACGTTCCTTTCGGCGCAGTGAAAGATGCAATTACCCCCGTACCTTTCTCAGCCACATCATCAATTGAACGCGGCGATTCACTCTGGATATGACTGTCGCTTGCTTCTTCCGCCATAATTACCGGCCCGGGTTGCGGAACGCACAGGCTCCAGCCTGTCCACCGGAACAATGATTCGTGCAGATAGTGATCATCGGGATTTTTGCTGTCCGGTCCGCCAGACGTGGTTGAAGGCCCGGAGACATATCCTTCATCATTCGGCTCAAGGTCAAGGGATTCGCCGCTTTTTGCCAGGCGGTATTTGCCCTCGCGAGCGCAGAGAGTTTGCCAGACGCCGGGGCTCAAATTGTCAGGTACCCTCGCCACATCAACGCGGTAACCGAGCAATACATCCTCGGCAAAAAGCGTGATCTCACTGCTATTTTCGCTTTCAACAGACTCATTCTTTAGCTTCGCGGCGGCGGCGTCACGGGCAACGCTTAAAGCTCTCCCATGATGTGACACGCCCAACCCGCCGCTGCGCAATGCGGCGTAACCCTGCCGATCGCCTGTGGTGTACGTAATTTCACTGCTATTGCTGTCTTCGTTGTAATTGCCTTTATTTAGAAGATTTTGTGCGGTAATCACGAAATCAACTGTTTTCAGCGCGGCGCCGTCGGGATCGACCTGGTAAACGTCATAAGGCAGATTCGAACCCGGATCATAACTGTCGCCCGAGTTGTCCATGTTCAACATACCGTTCTTGATTTCATCAGTGCGAGGCGCCGTGATGAAGCGCTGTTCTAAAGGTTCCCAGATAAATGCAGTCCAGGGGGTCACATCAGTAGACAGGTCATGTCCGTTTTTCCAGCCGATTTGCAGTTTCATCCGTCCCGCGTTCGGCGCTTCCGGCGGCTGTACCAGAATGAAATCCAATACCAGGCCAAGCCGACGCATCAGTTCCGGATAATCTGCTAGCGACGCGACGATGCGGTGGAAGTCAAAATCAGGCTCTTTGGGCGGATCGGGAATATTTTTAAAATCGGGGCGGTGTTTTTTAAGCTCATCTTCGGTAGGCCTGACACGGCGATAGAAGCGATCCGCCTGGTAGAGGTCATATTCAAGAGCTGATTTAAACCTGCCCTCATGCTTTTCCCAATCCGGATTCATTACCCGAAGTTCAGTCTCTCGCATCGCGGGCGTCTGCGCCTCTTCGGCATTGGGGGAGGGTACGCCCGTCGTTATGCTAAAAGGGGGCTGTCTAAAGTTTTTGTCGAAGAATCGGCTAAACCCAGAAGCAAATTTTCCCTGTTTATTACCCTCGTCCTCCAGTGTCCCCGCTTTTATCAGCATATCTTTAAGACCTGGGTCCGCGTTTCCCCACGGCAAGAGCATTGGATAATCCAGCGGGGATTCCACTGCTAGTCTTGAGTACTGCTCCTTGAGATAACCCAGGATGCTGCGAATTGGATAACTAAGCAGGTTTACTTTGCTCATGTCTGTGTACTCGAAGCCGTCAATTCGCGTCTCCGGGGGAAACAACTTGAGCCAGAGCTTAGGATCAGGCTTGGAGATTAACTTCAATTCAACAGTCCTATCAGCGATTTTCGCCTTGAATGCCGCATTGTCGAGAACGGTGGCAGGCCATGTGTGAAAATCCGCATAGGAATTAGAGCCAAGATGTGTTTCATCAACGCTTTCGGGGGTCAAGCGCGGCGACACGACGACGCTCACCCGCCGCTGGCCATCCTGCAAACCATAGGGCAGAATTGTCCAGAGAATTTGTGACTTAGCCATTAGTATACCTCCTCATACGCATAGGGCAGAATTGTCCAGAGAATTTGTGATTTAGCCATTAATATACCTCCTCATACGCATAGGGCAGAATTGTCCAAAGATTTTTTAAATTAGCCATTAATATACCTCCTCATACGCAAAGGCTTCAAGATATTCCCGCCAAGGGTATTTCGTTTTTTCATCAATCAAATCGAGTTCCTCGTTCAAAGTTAAGTCGGATCGGTAACCTGGCATATCGGGTTGATAACCTAGCATTTGACGAAATGTGGGATCGCCGTTTGAGCCTGCGATTTTCCGCTCGGCGCTAATTGTGACGCTTGTTGAGAAGAACAATACGGAAACGTGTATTGTTAGTTGCGCTTTGCCGATGCATTTGCCAGTGCTGAATTCGTATGTCAGGCCCAAATATAACTCGACTGACGCTGTGATCAACCCCAAAACACTCAGACTGCCGCCCATCCGGAAATATCCGGTGAGCGACGCCTCATCTTGTTCCATACGGTAATACATGCCGGCCATTACATGAACTTCGCCTTTTGCCACGCCAAAGTCGATTGCGAGAGCCGCGCCGAATTCCAGCGATGCTTCCAGTATCTGCACGCCGTGCGGGTCGATGGTAATACCAAAAAAGCCGCCGCCGCCTATTCCGTATACGGTCAAAAGGAAAGGCTGTTCGCGTCGGCAGAAATTGAAGCGGACGCTCAATGGCTCCCCGATGAACGGTACTGTGAAACCTGCCCCCAGGCTGAGGTTTGCTATGTTGAGCATGCCACAACAAACCGAGGGCAGGGAAATGTCGAACCCGGCGTCTATCCCCTTGGAGGTGATGTCGAGATACGGCGGATCGGAGAAGCCGTTAAGCGGAATCAGGTCGCGTAAAGTTTCCACGAAACTGAGAACCCCGAGGAACTTGATGTTCGAGAGTAAAACATCGACATCCGGTTTGGCCGCGCTGTCCACCGAAAACTCGATTTTCTCAAAGTTCAGTTCGATAAAACTCGCTGGCGCGATAAGAACCAGGTCAAAATGCTTGAGGCTGCAGTTGACGCTGATTTTCGGACTCGACGCGCCATTTTTTTTGACTTTCGCTTCGACAGTAACCAACAAACCATTTTTGTCGTTAGCCCTGAACAATTGATGTTTAGGGTCCGCGCTCCCGTCCAACGACCAGCTTTTTATCTCAGGATTCCAGTCAAAACGTACGGTAAGCTCGTCTCCGGTGAGCATTTCCACGAGCTTGGCAATGTCAGAATTAAGGATTTCAAGAACCGCCGATAGAGCGGACGACACGGCGTTTCGCGGTGCGCCATCGAGCAGATCCGCCTTTTTTAATTCATCGTTGAAAGATTCTATCCTGGTCTTGAGGGAATCAAGTTTTTCTTTCAACGCGGCGGCGGGTTTGGTTAACATGGCGGCTATATTCTGCGGGGAGCCAACGATGTCATACAGTTCGCCGAAGAGGGCTTCGCCTAAGGTTGCAAGCGTAGGCAACGATGCAAGTTGCGTCATTAACTGACCCATTTTTTGCGCCGAATTGAGTACAGACTGTTTGAAACCCGCAGGGAGCGAAACGTCGGCAGCATTTATCAAAGCTTCGACAGCTTGAGAGTATCCGGCGTGTCCGATGCCGGTCAGCAGATTGTTTAGATTCGGCAAATCCGGCTGATTCAGTAAATTCGACAAATGATTAATAGCAGGGCCGTGTTTTGCTTTCACCAGATTAATCGCTGTGACCACAGGAACCATTTGCGCCGGAGCATAAACTGCCGCTTGCTCTATAAGATCCTGCAATGTCTCGTTAAATACTGTTAGCGCGCCTATGGCGATGCTCACCGCCTGCTTGGGAATGTCGGTTGCGAATTCATACAACCTGCTAAGATCGCCGATGAAACTATCAATTTTGTTGCCGGCCTCGCTTATGAATTTAGGAAAACGCTTTAAATCGCCGATGTTAGCGCCCTTAATCAGCGCTCCTAACGGAATACACCCAAATATAAGCGGCAACGGCAAACCGGACAGATTGGCGTTGGAAACGGGAAAACCCGCGCCGTCTTCCATCTTGCCGTTGATGAATTCAGGCACATTACCCATCACCGGCCCGGCAATCCTTGACAGGGCGGCAGGTTTTATGTTTGGCTGAATGAAGCCGCCGGACTTATCCCCCTGTGACGAGAAATCAAGATTCGGGCCTGATGCGATGTCGACGAATACCTCTCCTTTGTTTACGTTGTCCGCAGATGCGTCACCAGCAAGGCCATGAATCAGATATTCTGTATTAAACATGAGCATATGCGTTTTCTGCGCACCGGATAAATTCGAAATCGATTCGATTCGCGCGTCGATATATTCCACCTGGGGGACCCATATCGGGCGCGTAAGATCTTTGCTGAATTTTTTCAGGCTTTCATTACTCAGGGCGTCCCTGGCGAAGCCGCCAAATTGCATTTTATTGACCTGCACCGACGTGTCGCCTGGCTTCTTGTGTTTGGCAAGCGCCACACGTTGGAACTCAAGTTTTGCCGTATTGTCAGTAGACACGCAGTCTGACCCTTTAAATGCGTAGGCGTCTGCCGCAGTTTTAGCATACTTCCCGGCATTGGTATAGTCCAGCCGCGGTTCGTTTTCCCCTCCGCGCGGGAGCGCCAGCGTGCTGTCGACAAAAATCATCGGCAAATCAAAGTTTACCCTCCGCCCGTCTAAATCGGTTGCCGCGCATTGAAACCGGAATGACTTGCCGCCGACACGAGGCCAGAACATCTTTTGACCGTTGCCGTCCACTGAGCAGTCCTCGCTGTCAGGTGGATCGAGATCCGGCGTTACCTCCGTCAGCAGTTTGACGCTTTTGAAAGGAAATTTTGAAGCGAGGCGGATGTCCCCGTTTCGGGTATTCTCGAACAGGCTATCGTAACCGTTGTAACCTCTCTCTTTTTCATTGATGACCATATACATTCTCTGATGCAGATAAGCCGCGTAGTCTGTGCCTGTTTTAGTCTTGTTGAACTTGCGTTCGCTGACCTTAATGAGTGATACCCGGTGACCGAAAGGAAAGAGAAAGCCCCGGTATACGACGCGCACGAAGTGATCGCGCCCCATCGTGGCGCGGTGTGTCCACTGCTCGATGCTGAGCCCCGGCGTATCCCATGCGCCGCGCAGATCCAGCCATCCGCCCAACGATGATAGCATCATCGTGTTTGTGTCGAGCGGTTCCGGGTATATCGGCTGCCCATTATCATCCTCCAATTTGAAGTTGGAAGAGAGGTGCGCAAGCTGGTAGCGGTCAAAATTGTCAAGCGTCATGCGAAATGGGTTGACGTCGGGAGCGGGTAGGTATGCGCTGCCCGGAAAAGCGCTTTGCATCGGCACAATCGAACGGTCCGACGTTGAAGCGAGTTTATCAAAAGCGACTTCGCTTCCTATGCCGGACAATGCCCAGAGTGCCCGTGTGGTACGCCTGTCATCGGGATAAGGCGACATGATTTCCTCGACGATATTCCCGCCGTCAAACTTTGGCGTGACCATTTGTGAATGCCATAACTCGGTGTAGTCCGTCGGGCCTGACGTAACCGGCAAAGCTGCATGTCGCCAATATGCGCCGCTGTTCGGCGATATAATAAGGCGCCAGGGCAATTCTATCGAAGTTGTCGTCGCTCCCGGCATCTGGGGCCTTTCGGCTGAGGAAACTTCAAGGGGCAGTCTCTTGCAGGCTTCCAAAACCCCTGCGAGCGTGTATTCGATACTGCCAAAGTTGTCCGGCACTTTGAAGACGAGACGCGACTCATGCGCGATACGGGCGCGAACAGGGGGATCGCATAACTCGGTGCCGCCGCCCGGTTTTGGCGGATCGAGCGGTTTATCATTAAAACCGTCGTCGGGTGGTTTCGTCTGAAAAAAAGCTTCTTCCCCAAAGGACTGAGGCGGAAAATGCAGAATCAGATACGCGTCGCCGGCACCGTCTTTTTGCAACTGTGGCTTTCTGGGTTTAGTGTCGATAATCATTTTACCGTCGATTGTTTTAATTTCTTTGCCGACATGAACAACGGAACCCGATACGATTTTCATGTTCCGCGTCTCGATGCGCAGCACGGCAAGATCCTCCTGCCGGACTACCGGTGTTCCGGGGCGCGTTTTGTCAAAGATGTTTCTTTCATAATTGTCCGACCCGGTATCAAGGCATGAAAAGTAAATCTTTGTGCTGTTCGATGCTTTCCATGCCATATATAACTTGTCTTTATACACTGCAAGCGCGGGTGTGTCCAGGGTCTGTACAGAGGGGATCGGACTTCTCTGAGTCCACTCCTCTTTCCATTCCTTGAGCCTGTAGGCAGACTGATAAACTAAGGAATCATTCCCGCTTTTCCATACCATATATAAATCTTTGTGGATGGGGTCATAACTGTCCGAATGCTTCCAATGCTTTGAATACGTCGCCAGGGTAGGCCCGCAGGAAGCGCCCTGGTCACTGGGAAAAATGGAACCGAGGGGTTTCCACGTTTCTCTATTTCGCGGAAATTTCCCGATGGGTAAATCTACCATTGTCGTCTCCATTGACATCGACGCAAACCATATTCTCGTGTCATCGTCCATGCCCTTCCAAACAAGGTAGAGTTTTTCACTGTCGCCATCTTTATATGATGCAATAGCGGGACTGTGAGAGGTGTTCACCCCATAGTCGTTCAGGTTTCCTTTTTGGGTCCATTCGGCGCCGTCAAATGTCGCGTACCAAATAAATCTGTCCCCACTGCCTTTCCAAGCCATGTACAGCTTTTCATTAAACACCGCAAGCGCAGGCCCGTGAGTACTGTTTCCTCCCGTATATTTCGGAATAGTCCAGGTCAGTCCGTTTGAAGAACACGAAAACCATATTTGTGCATCATTGTCTCGCTTCCAGGCCATATACAATTTACCGTCGAACACCGCCAATGCTGGTCTGTCGGAAGTAGTACGGCGATATCCGCCGGGATCGATTTGGGCAAAACACCTGGGGGGAGTTGACCAATTGTTCCCGTTATAAACCGAGTACCAGATATTAGTGTCTGTACCGCTGCCTTTATAAGCCATATACAGCTCTTCTTTAAACTCGGCAAGCGCGGGCCCATGAGAAGTGTTGATGGTATCGGGGGTCAGTTCACGGGGGTTCCACCTGGACGGCAGCAAGGTTGATAAATCGGGGAAAACAGGCGCAACGACAATTCCCCTGTCTGCAGCTATTCTGTCTTTTTCCACAATTAATGGTGTGTCAGTCATGTTCTTTTCAGAAAGATTTGGCAGGTTGGCAACAGTCCCCCCAACAATCTCTCTGTCTATCGCGGGAGGTCGGTCAATCGGGTTCTTTTCGGAAAGATTTGGCGGGTTGGCAGCAGTTCTCCCAACAATCTCTTTGTCTATCACGGAAGGTGGGTCAGTCGGGTTCGTGATTAGTTCTTTTTTACCGGAATTTTGGTCAGTCGGGTTCGTGATTAGTTCTTTTTTACCAGAATTTTGGTCAGATACGTCAGCCATATTATCACTCCTCTCATAAAATGTCACGTGGCAGATCGCAAAACGAGAAATTACTTATATCCGTGTTCTACTATATAGCTAAGTTTTGTAAAACACAATACAAGAATATGTAAAGTTTTATAATTACTGGGGCGTGAACTGTAGCGAGGGTAGTGGGTAGCGATAGCAAGTGAGAGAATTAGTTATTGATTAGACTAACAAAATGTAATATACTCAGCCCGGAAAGATTTTGTTAGGCAAGCAGAGTGTATCAAGCAAAAAACCTAATTAATAACTAATTAAAAACTAAGGAGATTACTATGAAAATAAAGAAAGAGTTGTTTTATGTATTAACATGTATTGTGGTAATAATAGTATCAGTACTATATTCGGCAATACCCGCAGTAGCTGCGCAGAGTATAAACATCGGTTCTACGATAACAGGAACAATGAACAGTGAGAGCGAGATTCAGGAATACACACTTTATTTGGACAGTCCGACTGACGTTGGCTTCCGCGTGTATGTTAGTACTAATGGGTATTACCCGGCTGACGAAATTGATTGGCATGTAGCAATCGAAGACTACAGCTCGTATTACGACACGAATCCCAGTGAAGGCAGAAAGTTTGGATATGAAGGGATCAGCGTATTTGTACACGATGATGAAATATCCGGCTCTGTTGAGATTCGCCAAGGCGAATTGTTTGCAGAAATGAAGCCAACACGCCTTCCAGCAGGCACCTACAACGTGCTGTTTAATGTATATGAATACATGTTTGGGGATGAAGACATCTATGGAATGGTCTCAAACGACTTGGAGGTCTATTTTCGGCTTGAATTGACCGGAATCTCCTCACCTGCACAAACACCGACGCAGACGCCATCAACCGAGACGCCGCCTGCTACAACGACGCCGCCCGCTACAACGACGCCGTCAACCACCGAGCCGGGCGGTTCTTCGCTGTCAAATAATATGTCCGCATGGGCAGTACCGGAGGTGGAAAAGGCGTATGAGATGGGGCTCATTCCCAATTCGCTTTTAAACCCGAGCGTCGATTACACAAGTCCAATCACCCGTGCGGAGTTTGCCGCCGTAAGCGTGAAGGTATTTGAATCATTGTCCGGCACATTGGCAATACCTGCGGTCGTGAACCCTTTCACCGACACAAACGATGTTGAGGTTTTGAAAGCATATAATGTCGGGATTACTTCAGGCACAAGTGCGACAACGTTTTCTCCGAACACACTGCTCAACCGCGAGCAGGCGGCGACGATGCTGACACGAGTTTTCAAAAGAGTTACACTGCCCGGATGGACGCTCCAGACCGACAACCAATTCACATTGCCATTCAGTATGCCCGCTCGTTTTGCCGACGACGCGCAAATATCCGCTTTTGCGAGGGACAGCGTCTATTTTATGGCGGCGAACGGCATAATTGGCGGCATAGGCAATAATATGTTCGCGCCCCGTGCCGTAACCACCGAGGAGGAAGCGAGAGGGTACGCCTCAGCAACACGCGAGCAGGCCCTTGCAATCGCGGTGCGAATGGTGGAGAATTTGCCGACTACTCCCGCGCCAGCCGCAAATCCTTTTGCGGGTACAGCCTGGCACGCTTGGGGCGGCGGCGGGGACGCAATTTTTGAGTTGGTTTTTGATAATAGCAACAGATTTTACTATGTTGGTTACCATTACGCCGATGTAATGGTTGGAGGGCAGTATGTGGCGGAACTTTGGGTTGATTCGGCCCCGGTCGGTATTTCCAGTGTCGCCGTTGGAACATACACCGTGTCGGGCAATACATTGCGGCTGAACGGCACAACGAATTATTACGACTATTCCTCCACATTGAGTTTTGATATGACATTAAGGTACGATAGCAGTCAGGATACCTTGACTAATGACGAGGAAATCTCTATAGAACCATTTGAACGCGCTATGCCTTCCGGCAACTGGGGGTTCGATCGCGATCCGGCGTCTCTCAACGAACCGCAACAAACCGTGACAATTCCGCTCGGCAAGTATACCAGCATAAAAGCGGGCGAACATGTGAACCTTCAATTACACAACGATGGCACGTTCTGGTTTGATGATATGCCCCCCAATGGAGGAGCCCCATCCATCACCTTGTCCGGAACGTACACAATTTCAGGCAACATCGCAACTTGCCTCGTTAACCAAGTGGGGCAAGGCGGACAGGAATTGTATGGCATGAAAGGCGGAGAAGTGCTTCGCTTCCGATATGATAGCTCAAACCTGATTTACGATTCCGATTTCGACATCAAATCTAACTATTTCGCTCCGGCTGCTAAAGGGGATGTATTTGTCCAAGCTGACGGAACTTGAGTGATTAAAATACCTGAGCGGCAACTGCCGTTTTTTACAATGGGGCAATGAAAAGGCTGTCGGAGGTTCTTAATGATGGGTTTTATCTCGTCGTTGCTTCCATGAGCTATGTCGTGGTGCATGTAGAAAAATCAACCACGTTGGAACAAGTTAAGGAGACAGCAAAAAGAGAACGAAATAATCCCTACGCGCGTGAGGAAGAGTTTCTGACCGACGGCATATATTATTATTCCAGAGAGGAAGAGGCCTTAAAGTGGATGGGGCGTTGATGTTAATGTTAGCGCGGACAATCGCGTAGAACACAGGGGGACGGTTCTTTTGTGTTATGAATCTTAACACAGGAGAACCGTCCCCCTGTGTTTCTGACAAACCCTCGGTGGCAATAGCAAAAATGCGTCTCACTTCGTCATTGCGAGGAGCGTAGCGACGAAGCAATCCCGGCCAGACAAGTATTTAACACATAAAACGCCTTGATTGCTTCGCTTCGCTCGCAATGACGGACTACCCGTGAATTGTAACGAAGGGGGCGCAATACGCGCCCCCTTCGGTTGCCCTCTGTCAACTGTCTCCTACATCTGTCAACTGTCTCCTACATCTGCCAACTGTCTCCTACAACTGTCAACTGTCTCCTGCAACTATGAATTGCCCTTATCCTAGTTCATACTCGTTGTGCATTTCAATTTCGGTGCTTGTGATCTTTAGCGGAGCGTATGTCACGGGATCCCACGCAAAAGTCTTTAGCGACCATCCATTATCCTTTAAGAACTTGTTGAGGTTTGCGGATGTATATTCGAACGTCGGGTCAATTTCTTGGATAAATGCTTCGACTCCATCAACAAATACCGCAGTTGCAGCGCGCTTTCCGGCTACTGTTATTACTTCTTCGTCAATGTATGCAAGGCTTTCTCTTTCGGTAAATAGCGCGAAATAAATTCTTGCGCTGATATCCGGGGTGTCCTTTTCATTGTAGTTTATTAAGCTCAAATGCGCTCCTGACCTTCTCATTTCAAGCCCCTCGGGTTCAACATCGTCCAAGGTTATGACTTCAACATAGTTCAGCCTGATACTGCCGCTTGTCTGACTGCTTGAAGCAGCGCCGGTGCCGCCTAGGACTACTGTATTTACGCCTTCCTGAAGCTTTCTGGGTGTAAACTCAACATCTGAGTAGAATGACCTTCCGCCAGTCTTAGGGAAGTTAACGGTATTGTAATCAGTGCCGTTTACTGACAGGTTCAACTTAGGCATATCGCTTGTTGTGGAGTAATGGAATCTTAGCCTTGCACGCTGAGCCTTATCAAGGTTGAACGTAAATGTAACTGCTGACGCGGCGCCAGCAGCTCCGCCAACGTTGTTCAGTACAAAGCCACCATTTCCGGCAGCGGCATCCTTATTCTTCGTTACGCCTGTTCCCCATGAAATATTGGCATTTGCTTCTTCTGTCGGACCATATTTGACGCCTGACGGGCTCTCATACTCCACATCATCTAATCCCGGGACACTGTCGAAGGTTCTTGTGAATCTTATTATTGCTCCCTTTGTTCCATCGGCAAAAGTTATGGAATCGTCAAAAACCAGCTGATCCATACAAACGCTCCTTGTAGTATCCGAAGACCCCGGAAGCATATTGCCTGTGTGGTAAACCCAGTAATACTCTCCTTTGAACTCGACTACGGAACCATGTGATGTTGTCTGTCCATGCGGATTGAAGAAGATGCCTCTGTATGTCCATGGCCCAAGCGGCCCCGTTGCTGTGGCATAGTGGAATGAGTCTCCGCTCAAGCCGCCGTACGATCCACTGCTGCCGGGATAGATAAGATAGTAAACTCCGTTTCTCCTGAATCCTGACGGGCCCTCGTGGTAGTCTGGGAATCTACGGTATGCCGCAGGGTCTCCATTAGTGTTGGCAAAAGACTGATTGTTTGTTGATAGAAGCTCCATTTCTCCTCCAACAACTGTTACCATGTCAGGTTTAAGCTCACACTGCCACAATGTCTGCGCGGCGCCATTGTACGCATAAATTCTGTCATCATACACTCGCACAGAGATGTCATACATGTTGGAATAACCATCTGTTGCGCCGGAATCCCTAATAAATCCTGACCATTCCTTGCCCGGGTTGATATCAACATCACTTGCCGGTATCTGTTCGAAATCCCTGTCAGGGTAGATACTTCTGACAACACTGGTTTCCCATGTGCTGCCCCAGTTGCTGGTATTTCTGGGAACCGGGTTGTAGAAATAGTAATATCCATCATAATACGCTGCATCAGGCGCCCACATAAACGAGTCGGAGTTAATTCCGCTGTTTTTAATTGCCCAACTCGGAAGATCCGCTCTACGCAGTATCTCGCCTTCGTCCTGAATAGTCTTCATGTCGTATGTTGAGAACACATGATATTGATCCATGCGGTTACAACCGGATGAAGGATATCTGTCGCGTGACGGGTACAGCATGAGCTTATTGGGATTGGTCGGCCATACGTGCGCCTCAGGGTCTGCTGTAAAGATGCTCTTAATAACCGGATTCTTTGTCCAGACATATGGTTCGTCGGTCTCGTTCGGGTCTACCGATCCCGCTGTCGTAAGAGACCAGACACTGATGTAGTCTAAAACAAAACCTGTTGGCACTGAGCTGACGCGAATTGTATTATTTCCGTCCATTATATCCAGATATACAGTTATTAATCCACTGGAATCTAATGCAAAAGCCCTAGGGGTTTCATTGTTTGCCTTTAGATTAATGTATCCTGAAGTTACGCCGGAATATGCTAATTTGACTTCTGCAATTCCGGAATATTCGCTTGTGATATTGCTGAATGTTGCCCAACCGTCAGAGCCGGCTCCAAGAGTAATGGCTTGACCATTGGAGTAATAATCTTCATTCAGTATGGTTGATCCGGGCCTGTTCGCCGATGCGATATCTTCTGCTTCAAAACGATTGTTCACGCCTCCCGAGGGGAGCAGCACAACATATAGCTTCTTGGATATATCAACCATGAAAACCTGATCCGTTTTGGCAATGTGTCCGTCGAGTGTGGCACTGTATTTGTAGAAGCCCGTTTCAAGGCTGTATGTTTTTCCATCAGCATTGGGCTGGTATGTTACAACGCCGTCAAGGCTTTTAACTACGACGTTCGCGTCAAACGGTCTTGCAGCGATAGAAATGTCATATAGTTCTTCAGGATCAACTCCGCCTCCGGGATTCAAAGACAGCACAATGCGACCAAGGTTGAAGTCCCCGCCGCTGCATCTGACATAGACATCGCTAAGCCCTGTGCGCACTGGATTGGCAATGCTCCCCGCAGCGGGGAATCTAGCGGTTACGCCGGGCGCTCCCCATCCGGAACCGGACGGAACGGCAATACTCTGAAGTCCAAGGCTTGTAGCCGAATCAGGAATCGTTCTGTTTGGAGATGTTCCCGCAGGCGTGCTTGCCGTTGGCGCGACAAAGACCTCAATGCCAAAAGTGCCGCCATTATTACTGGCAATATTTGACTCCCAAGACGACACGCCGCCCCTGAGATCAACATTGCTCCATTTAAACCATGTGTTGGTGCTAATGAATTCGACATAACTGCCGCTTGTCCAACTTGGTGTGCCATTATTGTTTGTCCTGTTAATGTCAGTCCAAGCGCTGCTTAGAAGGTTGTGGGTATCTAGCGAAACAACCGGTTTAGCCCACAGCAGAAGGTTTCTGATTAGTGGAGCTGCTGTGGTGTGTGCGCTTGTGACTTCCACTGTTCCAACCTTTGAATTGTAGCCCGGCGCTTTTGCGACATAACCATATGTACCCGGAGTTACATTGTTAAATGATTTTCCATCGGAGGCCGATGTTAGGAGTGCTCCGGTTACAAGGTTCTGCAGCGTAACATCCATGGCTGTGTTCGCTGCCGCAGGCGCGGCGTTGAATACCACATTCCCCAAGTAAGGGCCTTCCGGATCGTCGGGCAATTCTTTTAACATCAACGATAACCTTAGGAACTGACTGTCTTGGGTCGGGAAAACAAAGTAGACATCACAAATCCCATCTAGTTTTGAGTCTGCGATTGTCGCCCATGATGGATCTTCATCAGGGGTATTTAGGTTGTTCGCGTTCGCATGGATGAAAGGAGCGTTCTGCCCCGCTATATTTGCTGAAGGGAATCTGATCCAGCGTTGTGTCCAGTTTGTGCCGAGACCACTTGCGGTAATCGACCCCAGCGAGACGGCTGAATTGAATCCTTCGCCGGGCTTTGATATGCGTACGTCAAAAGTCCTGGTTGCGCTATTTGACGCAATACACAATTTGTAATTTGCGATTCCGCCTTTCAAATCAACATTTGCCCATTTAATCCAACCACCGCCGGCAGCATATGTAATACCGGTAGTGTCGTTCTCAACACGTATTGTACTGCCGCTATAGTCGAAATTCACCTCTGCGCCGGGTGCAGGTGGCGGGATGTTAGTTCCGGCTCTTACGCATCTTAATGTTACTGTCTCCGAAATTCTAGTTCCATCGATCATGGTGATAGGCGTGGCAGCAACAGATACTCCGGTACCCGGCATAACCTCTGCGGAAACCATGGAAGAAGGCAGTAGCACCGCCGAGCAAAGCATCGCCAGTGCAAGAATCATTCCTATCCACTTTTTAATTTTACCCTTATTCATTAAAATCAACCTTACCTTTCCGCGCTAATCGCAAACATTGTAATCATTGCAAATCATTGCAAATCATTGCAAATCATTGCAAATCATGAAAAAACGCATGCGCATTAACGCAACAAAATAATTATGCGAATATCATAAATCTTCGATATAAACGAGGTAACGTCTGCGTTGCTCCCTCCGTCATTCCTGAGACCTTCGTCCCAGAATAACAAGCTCCGCGACAAATATTTATCGTTCGAAGCAGATACTCAAATTAGCATATAAACACATAAACATATAAACATATAAACACATAAACAAATAAATACATAAATTCATAAATACATAAACACATAAGTACGCAAGCACGTAAACACGCAAACACGTAAGCATATATGCTTATAAAAGGAAAAAGCTATCGTCTGTCCGCATCCGCATCTGATCAGCACTTGTCCCCCCCGGCAACAAATCTGTAAGATAATGTTTAGTTTTCATAAGTCTGTTTCATATTTCAGACACTTGACATACTAACAATATTTTACTCTAAAACCCAAAACTTTTCTATAGCTATTTTTGTTTTTTTACTTGTTCGTGTAGCTATTGGTATCTATTCAGATATTGAAGTAATTGCAGAAATAACAGGGTTAGATAAAACAAAAATTCAAAAATTACAAAAAAAACTGCAAGTTGAAGACTCTTAATAGAGTTCAACGAGATTGCTTTGATACAAGCAGGCTCCGCCATTGTGCAGAACACAGTCTGACGGTTCTGTGTTATGAATCTCAACACAGGAGAACCGTCCCCCTGTGTTGCAGAACACAGTCTGACGGTTCTGTGTTATGAATCTCAACACAGGAGAACCGTCCCCCTGTGTTGGAATCTCAACACAGGAGAACCGTCCCCCTGTGTTCCAGGAGAACCGTCCCCCTGTGTTCCACACCCACTTGGTGGTTGATTTTTGCACTGAAAATGTAGTATGCTTGTATCTATCAAGATACAGCGGTTTTTCTGCGTTATAAATACTATAGAATCATTATTATGTCATGAATAAGCGGGAGGCTCGCAAATACAGGCGAGGTATCACTGCTCACTATAGCTATGGAGCAAGACTTCCCCGGTTCTTTGAACCGCATCGGCGAAACTTCGCCGGGGTTTCACGTGCATAGCAGAGGACTCTCCAAAAATGAGGGTTTCTGCGGTTGCGCCATGTACAACGACGTGTAGATGACGATACAACAAGGTAATAAAAATCTTAATAAGAGAACAATAGTCAATCAAAAAAAGAGAGCGAGGGGATTTTGAAATGAAAACGAAAACGAAAACGAACAAACGCAGAATTACGGCAATGCTATTAGCAGTCGCGATGTTGATCACGCTTTTGCCGATAACGGCGATGGCGGCGGATGTTACACTCACCACGAACAAGACGCAATTCGCAAGCGGAGAGCGGGTTAAGGTGACTGTATCTGATGTCACTCAGGAGATGATAACCAAACAGAGTTGGATTGCCGTATACGACGCCGGAGGCAGCACTTCCAACTACCATGAATGGAAGTTTGTAACAACAGTTGGGACAAGTGTTATCAGTCTTGATATGCCGATGACGATTGGGGCTTATGAAATCCGATTTGTTCCTCAATACTCCGCGTCAGGAGGACACAGCGCGGTATCTGGGCAAATAAATGTAGTAGAGGAACCATCCGAGACAAACGACATTGGAGAGTTTTCCTGGGAGGGTGAATGGGATACAAACTGGGGCAAGATGACCCTGACGCAGAATGGCAATACTGTTACTGGTACATATGAACATGAAGGCGGACGAATTGAGGGAAAAGTTTACGGCAATGCTCTCGTCGGAACTTGGGGAGAGGCTCCCTCATATGCCCCAAGAAATGACGCGGGATTGATCCGGTTTAGAATGTCTGAGGATGGCAAGAAATTCATAGGTGGGTGGTGCTATGGATTCGATTTCCCATCAAGCTGGTCATCATGGTCTGGTGATAGTGAACGTTTAACGGCTGTAGTTGTAGCACCGACACATACGTCTGATGCCACGACAACACAGCCAACACCGGAGCCAACCGCGTCGACTGTCTCGCCCGAAACGACGCCGGAGCCGCCTGCGACGCCGGAGCCGCCTTCATCGACTGTTTCAGGGGCGGCGGTGGGGACTCCGCAGTTTTTGACCGTTGAGTCGGGCATTAGGCTGTCATGGTCAGCCGTTCCAGGCACAGCGGGGTACAGGTTATACCGTTCCCGCACATCGGGCGTTGAGGGCATATCCGTTACCGACTTTATAATAACGTCAACAAGTTTCGTTGACGTCAATGTTGACGCGAATACCACGTATTACTACACGATCCGCGCCGTCATGAAAGAAGCGGTCGCCGCTACCGGCGAGCGCGAGCAGCTTGGTGAGCCGTCGTCGGAAATAACCGCAACAACAGGCTCGTCGATCCTCGGCGGCAATGCATCCGACATGGACGAGGGCGTTAAGAAAAACGTCATCCTAATGAAGCTGAACGACCCGAATATGTCAGTGAACGGCATTAGTCAGACAGTCGATGGGGATCGCGGAACAGCCCCGTTACTTATGAGCAACCGTACAATGGTTCCGTTACGCTCCGTAGCTGAAACGATGGGCGGGACAGTCTTATGGAATGAAAAAAGCGAACAGGATATTCACATTACCGGGGGCGGCAATATCGTCGAGATGTGGCTTGGCAGGAGAGATTTGATTGTCAATGGCGAGAGCAAGGAGATGGACGTCGCGCCGTCCACAATAAACGACCGCACAATGGTTCCCGTGCGCTTCGTCGCCGAAAACCTCGGATGCGTCGTGGACTGGATAAGTAGCACACAGGAAATTGTCATTGTGTTCTACACCGGGGGGACGGCAGGGACACCTCCGCCTGTGACACAGCCGACAGCGACATCGGAAGCTACTCCGACGCCGGAAGTGACGCCGGAGCCAACACCCGCGCCGACACCTGCTCCAACGCCCATGCCTACGCCGATACCAACGCCGGAGTCAGCACCCATGACCGACCCGTTAAATAGAGAATTAAACGCAGCAGAGAAAAAACTGGTTGGAAGATATATATGGGGTGATTCCGAAATAGGTTATGAATCGATTATTTATCAAGGGTATTACAACGGGATATGGAGTGATTTGGAAAAAGCGAGTATGTATTTCATCAATAGCGTAGAATTTAAGGAAGATGGAACATATGAGTTTTACCAAATAGCAATCGGCTCGATATATGAACAAGGAGGTGCATATATTACGCTTACTGGCAACTGGTCAGTAGCTACGGAAGGTACAGTTTGCATCTCAAATAGAGTGGAAAACGTCTATTATATGGACGGAACAAAAAGAACAGATTTAACTTATTCCCGCGACGATATTTTAGATTATACTTTCAAAACACTTGACGGTGTACAGGGAATTGACTATATGTTTAGTTTTTATCGAAAACAATAAATCACTTCGCTCATCGGGGAATATATAATCCCGTTGGGGAATAAAAGGGGAACATAGTTCACTTGTGTCCCAGGTTGAGTTCTAACCCACTCCCGAAAATGAAGCTTTTTCGGTGGTGGTTCTTTTTGATAAAACCCTCAAACCCCTGATATATCAAGGCTTAGATGAAACCCAACCAATTGGAAACAATATTGGTATAAACGTGAAGTTTGTAGGAAATATGACCGCAAGTTGAGAAATATGCAAAGAGTCTCCGAATCAAAAAACTCTTGTTGCAGTATCTGGAGGTTCCTCTATAGATGCAGTCGTTGTAAGCCAGATACACGAAACAAGTATTTCATAACTATTTTAAAAATAACATAGGGACTATTTTGAACATAAGATGGAAATGTGCGATATAATGACAATTGTGTTATTTGGAAAACTATGCGGACTATCATTGACTAAAAAGGATAGTTCTGATCACAGATAAAAGGATGGTGAAGTGATTGTCAAAACAAGCTGAAGATACTATAATGAAGAATATAATGGAGCTGTTCGGTGACAAAACCTATAACGAGATAAAAACGAAAATCAGTGCAGGAGAACAACTGACAAAACAGGATTTAATGTCTATCGTGTTTTTACCGCTGATGAAAAACAGCGTAAATAAAACTAAGAGAATGGAGCAAGCAATCCAGATTTCAAAGGAAATAAGCGATAGAAATATGCAGTTGCAGATTCAGGCAATGTTACATATATTAGCTGATAAGTTTATAAAAGACAAATCGCAGTCATCAAAAATAAAGGAGATGCTAAATATGACAAGAATAGGCGAAATGATTAGAGAAGACAACACAATAGAAATAGCCAAAAATGCGATAAAGGAAGGCGCGGACATTGATTTTGTTGTAAAAATTACTGGACTGGATAAAACAAAAATTCAAAAATTGCAAAAGGAATTACAAGCTGAAGCGTCATAATAGAGTTCAACGATATTGCTGTAACACAAGCAAGTGCTGTCGTTGATGTAAAATGTGTTGTGTTTCCGGTGATGCCGCCCGCTTCTGTATTATTATGTTAGGAATTGCTTTGACACATGAAACCAGCACCGGTAAGGGCATGGCCGTCATAAGGGATTTGTGGGGCGAAAACGGTTATGGTTGCCGAATGAGATGCGAATGCTGCACTTCCCAATTTGAAAAGCCGCATGTGTCAGGAATTGTTAAAATTTGATATTTCTGTTTTTAAATATTCAAAGAAAATATATTCTGCTTTTGAAAATGGCCGATCCTTTTTCCACACAAAATACGGGTGCATTTCAACTCGTGGCTCCACGGGTCTGAAACAGAGATTGCTGTCATCATCCGTATGCACAAGCTTATCAATACACAAGGCATATCCAAATCCTTCCTCCACAAGAAGTGCGGCATTATAAATCAGATTGAAGCTAGCAATTATGTTTAGTTTTTCCATGTCATCCCCCATCCAACTGGATAATATGTTACGGATAAACATCCTTTTCGAACACATGAGAGGTAAATTTCGCAGGTCTTCAGGTTTGATGGTAGTTAATTTGGCCAGTTTGCTGTCCTTTCTCATAAGCAACCCACAAACGGCTGGTGCTGAAAGCCGGAGAAATCCATATTTTCTTACATTCGCCGCTCCGAATACAAAGGCAAAGCCCAGCAAGTCCATGTCTAACCGCTCAATTACATCATCAGCGATTCCGCTATAAAAATGGAAGTGGATATGAGGGTGATTTTCGTTCACTCTCTTAGCGGTACGGGCAACCAACCTAAAAGCATCCATTTCGCCGGCGCCGATCGAGACTTCTCCTCTAATAATCTCATCCGATAAGGTTAATTCCTCAACAGTTTTATCAGCTAAAGAAACGATTTCCTGCGCACGTTTCCGAAGTAATATCCCATCCTCAGTCAAAGAAATTTTCCGGCTTCCCCTATGAAAGAGTTTTTTCCCAACTGTTTTCTCCAAGTCTGAAAGCTGCCTGGAAAGTGTTGGTTGCGTTATATTTAATGCTTCTGACGCTTTGCCTATGCTTTCTTCTCTTGCCAAAGCCAAAAAATAACGCAGAACCCTCAGCTCCATAGTCATACCCCGATCGAATAGTATTTTAGTTAGGCATTCAGATTTGGTTGACGTGTCTCAAAGCTCATGCAATGTGACAACGTTTTTAGTAGCCGGCAACCAAATCCGAATGCCTATTATATTTTATAACCTCGTACCACAATAACAAATAATCTCATGCTTGTAAAGCATGAGATTATTTCATTAGGTGACAGCATGAGATTATTTCATTAGGTGACTATTCAAATACCCCTCGTCATTGCGAGCAAAGCGAAGCAATCCAGGCACTGAATTAACGGGAAAATACAGCAAAACAGAGATTTCACAGACTAGATTGCTGTCAAAAACACTGTCTGTTGTTTAAGGTGTCGCATCATTACATATGTCAATTGGTGTCAATTGATGTCAATTGGTGTCAATTGATGTCAATTGACTGAATGTGGGAAATCCTATGTTTTGTGACAGCCTTATCTAAATTTACGTGGCAAACTGTTTGCGTACCGGGGGCTGACAACCCTCACACCGTCGGGGGGGCGGCGCTGCACCATGCAAATTTAGAGAAAGCTTTTGTTGTGCAAAAATCATCTGTAAGGGGATATGAAGATGAAAAAAATCAAGAAGATTTTAGCTTTATTTGTAAGTTTGATCATGCTGTTGACGGCGTTTTCTATTGCGCCGACAATGGTCAAGGCCGAGATCGCGATGGCGATCCAGATTTTCGATATAGATGAAATGTCTGTCGCCGCAGGTTCCTCGAACCTTACCTACAATACCCGATTTCTGGGAGGCGTTGAGCCGTATATCGTTGTTTGGCAGCAGTTGACAACGGCTGTCGGAGCTGTGTGGGCTGATGTTTACACCGGTCCATCAATGTCGGCAGTTGGTGATATATCGTATACAATACCAGGCAGCGTGACTGCGGATATGAACGGGTACAGATACCGTGTCTGCGTCACAGACTCCGAAAACTCTGTTGGGTATTCCAATGAGGCGCTTTTGACAGTTACCACCGTGTCGGGAACCAACTCCGTTCCGGCAATAGCAACCAATGCGACCCCGGCTAACAATGGCACGGTCTATAGAAATCAGGGCCTTCAGATTCAGCCTGCCGCCGTCGCCGGCTCAGCGTATAATTCCAATGCGAGGATTTACTACAACATCGGCTGGGGTACAGGCACAGCCGCAGAGGTCGCTGCAGCAGTTGCCGATCCGACCATGGCGTCGACACCGTATACCGGTCCGATCGTAGTTCCCGATACCATAACAAACGGTCAGATGTTCGTTGTTAAAGCGATATGCACAAGCAGTCTGGCCGCCCAAAGCCCTGTCGCGACATTTACTTGGACCGCCAGTGTGGATCAAGTCGCTACCTTGTGGGATATTAAGAAAGACCCGCAATTCATCGCCTGGAGAGACAGCCAGTTCGATAACGACGTACCTGGAGTAGATTATAAAACAATCTCGTACCCGCTAAATGGCGTTTCCGGCTACATGATCGAGAGCGACCCGGTTCCGGCTGTGGTTTACGACAAAGTAACTGAAGTTATAGCAAGGATAACAGCCGCTGAAAAGTCCAGCCTCCTGCACGGCTCGAGCGGCAAGGTCGCCGGTGCCACATGGGGCACCCGCTCGCTGCTCAGCTATGGCATAATGAGCACGGCGACCCCCGACGGCCCGAATGGGGATTCCATTTCAGCCGGTGGTTCGGGCACAACCATCTACCAGCGCCGTAACACTTGGTTCCCGGCCGCCATTACCCAGGCGGCGGGCTGGAATAAAGAGCTCACCTATGAGTTTGGCAAAGCCTGGGGTTATGAAATGGCCTTCTTCGGCATCGACATGATGCTCGGCCCGGGCATGAACCTTCACAGAACCTTCCTGGGCGGGCGCAACTTTGAGTATTATTCGGAAGACCCGCTGCATTCGGGCCAGACCGCCGGCACCCTGCTCCAGGGTGCAAAAACCAACGGCGTCAGCATGGTTTTGAAGCACTACCTCATGAACAACCAGGACACCGGCAGGACCAACAGGCCCACGTACGCTCAGACAAGGGTTATACGCGAGATCTACGGCAGGAACTGGGGTTACGCGATTAAGCTGAGCAATCCCTGGAGCATAATGGACTCCTTCAACAACGTAAACGGACCGCACGCGACCCAGCACTACGATACGAACACGACGTTGGCCAGGGTCGACTACGGTTTCAACGGCTGGATAATGACCGACTACGGCAGTTCCGGCACAGGTACCAACATGTACAATTATACCAACAATGGTGCCAGCGCCCCCACTACTTCCGTTTCCCAGGCGACTCGTGTCAAATCGGGCTGCGAGGTTATGAACCCGGGTACCAGCGCCGCAGTAACGGTTACCGCAGGTGCCACATGGACAACAAATACCTTGTCCCAGGTCGAACAGGATATCGCAGTAAGGCGTATGCTGTATTATGCCATTAAATCACTGAACTTTAACGACAAGCAGCAAAACTGGGGCTTGACCGGGTCAGACGTTCTGGACTATGTCCGTCCGCTTGCGAGGGAAATGGGTACCGAGGGCATCGTTCTGGTAAAGAACGATGAATACGTACCGGGCGAAACCTCGCTCCCTCTCGCCATACCCACTGGTAGCGAGAGGATTCTTATGGTCGGTTCGGCGCATAACACTCGTGTGAACGGCGGAACCGGCAGCGGTCAGCTTACCCAGCACTCAATGGATGTCACTACCATGAACAGCCGAACGTTGCTTGCGGAAGCTAGGAATAGAGTGGGTGGTTCTGCTTTCATCACCTCCAACACCGCTGACACCATTGCGGACACCCAATGGAATACTTGGAGCAACGATGACGTCCCCTATACTGCGGTTATCATGTCATTGAGAAGATCCCAGGGCGAGTTCAGCGACGTCGTCACTACCGGCGGTTCCGTGACTGTCGGTTATCGGCTGCAAGCGTCTGAACAGACACTCATTAGACAGGCTGCGGATTTCGCCGACGCGAAAGGCATCCCGTTTATCTTAGTAATGAACGCCTGTAACTTCGTCGATCTAAACGCTTTTGTTGACAGAATCGATGCCATTGTTATCGAATGGTATCAGGGGTTCTGGGGAGCCATCCCAGTCTCCGAGGTGCTCTTCGGCGAAACTAACCCATCGGGTAAGCTGCCCACCACCTGGCCGATCACCGTTTCAGGCAACTACCCAGGCAACGGCTCAAGGTACAACCCTTCGGAGGGGCAGTTCGGAACGTCCACCGATATTTATTACCATGAGGACATGTACTATGGCTACCGCTATTACGACACGTTTAATGTGCCGGTAATAGCCCCCTACGGGCATGGCCTCAGCTACACGACGTTTGAGTACAGCGACATGAAGCTGGACAAAACGACGTTTGGCGGCATAAATGACAAGATAAAAGCCAGCGTCACGATTACCAACATAGGAGACATGGCCGGTAAAGAAGTCATCCAGTTCTACGTAGGTGCCCCCGGTATTGAGATCGACAAGCCTGTTAAGGAACTGAAGGAATACAGCAAGACCAAGTTGCTTCAGCCGGGTGAGAGCGAAACTATCGAAGTGGAATTCGACGCGATGGCGCTTGCCTCATATTACGGCATCGATGACGAAGTTGCCAGTGTCAGGGCATTCGCTGGTCAGTGGCGCGTTGAGCAGGGGCATTATGTCGTTTACTTCGGTGCCTCTTCCAAGGATATCAGGGGTGTCAAGTCGTTCACCGTACCCGAGAACTTTATCGCGGATACCGTTATAAAACCGGAAGCCGCGCAAGCTTATGACACGCCGCGAGGCAACTTGCAAAACGCAGCCAACATGAGAAGGCCTACCCAAGTAACCGTTACGTTTAACCCCGGCGGTGGCGCAGCTACTTTCCAGAAGGCTTATACCTACAACGACGAAACCTACAGCGACAGGGCATCATACGGCTATTTGCCCGTATCTTCTGATCCTGCCTTCAAGTACGAGTGGTATACGAGCGAGACAGAGCAGACTGCCGCGACCAGGGTCTACGCTACAGATGCGGTTCCTACCACGGCTACGACATTGTACGGACAGTTGGTTGAGATTGCGATCGATGTGGTTGATGGCGAGGTGATTGCCAGAGTCGATACAATCAACAAAACCACCGGCTCCGTTAAAGGGCAGCTGATTATCGCGTTCTATGACACTGCCGGCAGACTCATCGAAGTAGAGAGAGAGGTTCAGGATACAACCGTAGCTGCAGGCGAGTCCATTTCGATTAGCTTGTCAATTCCGCTCGTGGACGGAGCTGCTACTGTCAAAGTATTCCTGTGGGATGCCGATTCTTACATACCGCTTGTTGTAAACGGATCACTCACTTTGTAACATTGTCTGTCTAAAAGTGCTTATCTTACTCAAGCTCCTTACTATTTGGCCAGGGCTGGTCGAGATTTTTACGACCAGCCCCGCTTCGTTAAAGAGAAAAAAAAGAAAGAATGAAAGATAGAAAGATAGATAGGATAGAAAGATAGAAAGATAGAAGGATAGAAAGATAGAAAGATAGAAAGATAGATAGGATAGAAAGATAGAAAGATAGAAGGACAGAAAGATAGAAGGACAGAAAGATAGAAAGATAGAATGAATGAATGAATCAAAATTTATTTCTAATAGGAGTGGTTGGGATGAACAAAACTCTATTTATCTTCATCTTCCTATGCGTTATGGGGTTGATGTCGCTTGCCGGATGCAGCAATAAGAAAGAAGAAGCGTCTGACTTGAATACGATCCCTCAGTCAGGGAATCCGAGCACAGTTTCGTCTGAGAACCCAATTGCCTTGATTGATGCCGGTAGCGAAGCGATAAAAGGCGTTGTCGTTGATCCGACATTTACACTCAGCGACGGAATAGACGAAAATGGATACTGGGAAGGCGTCAGGGCACTTGATTACGTCGAATTGTTTGATTATGAGTCGGTACAAATCAATGCGGAAGTCGTTTACATTTCTGAAGATTCCATTGAACAAGAGATCAACAATCTACTCAATAGTTTCCCGGACAGGAAGGAGATCACGGATCGCGTGGTAAGAGAAGGCGATCTGGTCAACATCGATTTTGTCGGTAGTATTGACGGCGTCGAATTCGAAAACCTTACTACTAAAGGCATGGGCGAGGACGTAATAGCTGGAAGCTCGGATTTCATCGATGATTTTTTGACGCAAATCATCGGGTATAAGCCGGGGGACATATTTAATGTTGAAGTAACCTACCCTGAAGAATTCGGCAATGACAAGCTCAACGGCAAAGATGCGGTGTTTGTCACGACGATTAATTATATTGTCGTAGAAACGGCAGCGGAACTAAATGAAAACTTTGTAACGAAGAATCTGTCGGAAACATATGGTTGGACGACAGTCGCTGAAATGAGGGAAAGCATTAGGGTAGGTCTTCGGAACAGATCTATGTTCGACGCCGTCTTTCAATTCTTTACTACAGAAGCAATAGTTAAGTCCGTTCCCAAACAATTGATGGACTATTATGTCCAGTCCATGTTCTTAGACTTTAAGCGTGATGCTGAAAATAGGGGCATGGCTTTCGAGGGATTCATCGGCAACAATCTAGACGAGGTAGCCAACAACTATTTTTCAGACATTAGAGAAAAAGCTGTGTATTACCTTGTGAACCAGGCGGTTGCTGAAGACGTGGGGCTGTCTGTCAGCGAAGCCGATTTAAAAGCGTATGCTTTCGAAAACATTGGATCAGAAGACTATTTGGTTCTATCTGCGCAAATTGGGTTGAATTACTTAAAGCAAGTCGTCCTTTGCCAAAAAGTGGCCCAATACATTGTAGATAACGCTGAACTGATATAGATGGCAGAAATAGGGGTTTAAGCGATGTATTCAATAGGCGTTGATTTAGGTGGAACCAATATAGCGGCGGGGATCACGGACTTCCTTGATATCTTGTACTGGTTTGACAACCGTATGTCAACGTATCTTCAGGGATTTAATGCGCTGGCGTTGATCTGGCCGACGACTTTAATTGTTTTTGTGGTGTTCTTCTTCCGAGCGCATTTTGCAGACAAGCCGTCACATCCGAAAAAACAGTACCAGTCGAAACGACGGGCACTCAAGTTGAAGTTCCCTCAGCTACAATTGCCGGATTGTCCGAGCCGCATGAACAGACGGGACTGGCTTTTGGCTACGGTGCTCACCCTCGTCTACGGTGTTTTTGCTGTCTCCTTTGCGGGAGACCTTACTGCTCCGCAGACTTTCTGGCGTGCGACAAAAGAGCAGCCGTCACTTACAATTGATCTGGGTGAAGAAGTTCGGTTTCATAATATCTTATATTACCCCGGGTTTGGCGAAGGTGAATGGGTTTTAGAGCTGTCGTCCGACGGGCAGGAGTGGGAACGGCAGACTTATATGGGACATTTGCGCTGGCATTTGTTCTCATGGGCAATGCCATTATTCAAAGCCGAAACAACGAAGACCGCCCGCTTTATCCAACTTACCATGGATACTCAGCTAGTCGAAACAGCCGACTTGGAAAATTTCCGTCGTGTCCCGGAAGCTGACTGGTCGATAACAGGCAGTGACGGCACAAAAGTCTTTGCCGACTGGATGGAGCTGGGGGAATTAGCGGTTATAACACCGGATATAAACGGCAATCTTGTTCCATTTGATTTGACCTATCTTATAGAAAGATATCCACAATATAAAGCTTTGTTTGACGAACAAAATACACTGCCTGATTTCCCTCTCCAAGATAACCATAAGATGTACGCCTATACAGGGGGCAAGATTAATAGCTGGAACAGCGGCACAAGATTCGACGAAAGCGAACATGCCGGAACCGCATATGAATATATCCGGGAACTCCCCGCTTCAGATTCCAGCCATCCGCCCTTAGGCAAAGTGATTATCTCTCTTGGTATCAGGATGTTCGGTATGACGCCTTTTGGAATGCGTTTCATGGGCATCCTATTTGGTGCGCTGATGCTGCCGCTGCTGTTCGTGTTCATCAAAAATCTTTTTGGCAACACAACGGTGGCCTTCTGTGGCACTATCCTCCTTGCGTTCGAGAACATGCACTTTGCGCAGACGCATTTGGCAACGGTCGATACGTATGTAGTTTTCTTTATTGTTGCAATGTATCTCTTTATGTATCGGTACATCTCATCAGGATATGATACGCCTTTTATCAGGACACTGCCTCCGTTGTTTCTGTGCGGGCTCTCGTTCGGTCTTGCCGCCGCTACAAAATGGTCGGGTGTTTTCGCCGCGCTGGGTCTTGTTGTCTTATACGTTATGTACCTTGTCAAGCGTTATAAGTGCCAAACTGCTGCCGACCAAAAGCAGGAATTCCGTGCATTTTTATTTCGGACGCTGGCTGCGTCGGTGATCTGTTTCGTATTACTACCGCTCATTGTCTATACGTTGAGTTACATCCCATATACAAACGGCTTGGGGCATCCATTAACAGTCAGTAGCCTCCTTGGAGATATGTGGCACAATATGAAAAACATGCTTTGGTATCATAGTAGTTTTATGTCGGGATCAGAACACGAGTTTCAATCAAGCTGGTGGATGTGGGTTCTAAACATCCGACCGGTTCTGTATCTTAGACAGTTTACAGGCGAGAACAGCCATGCCTTCATCGGCGCCTTTACCAACCCACTGATCGCGATAGGCGGTTTGGTCGCTATGGGTGTTGTGATACACGATGCCTTACGCAAAAGGTATAGGCAGCCCTTTTTCATAGCCGTAGGCTATCTGGCTCAGCTTGTGCCCTGGATTATTATTACCCGCAGCTCATTTGCCTACCACTATTTCCCTGCTGTGATCTTCCTAGTGCTTGCCGTCTGTTATGTGTTCTACAATATACTGATGCTGAAGCCGGAACATAAAAAACTGGTTTATGCGTTTACGGGCGTGGCTGTGGCGCTCTTTTTACTGTTTCTGCCGTCTGCCGCTGGCATCAGAATACCCGATTGGTACTCATACATGTTTTTGAAATGGCTGCCTAGTTGGTCGTTTTAGCGTAAGATTTCCCGGCTTATGGTAAACACCCAAAGGTTCAAACTGGATAACCAAATTTATATCGCTTAAGCAACCGATTTATGATAATGAAAAACCCGTTTTTGACGTTCTTCAATCCTCTCTGAAAACACAAGAAACACAAGGGGACGGCAGAAATACAAGGGGATGGCAGAAACACAAGGGGACGGCAGAAATACAAGGGGATGGCAGAAACAAAAGGGGATGGCAGAAACACAAGGGGATGGCTCTGTGCGAGCTGTCAACACAGCACTCTTAATATAAAGCAAACACAAGGAGACGGCAGACTGTTAGAATCCAAGTAATAACGGCGATATTTAAGAGCGATACTCGTGAAACACAAAAATCGCTCTTTTCGTCCGAAGAATGAACACAGGAGAACCGTCCCCCTGTGTTGGGAGAACTGTCCCCCTGTGTTCAGGAGAACCGTCCCCCTGTGTTTCTTGCTTCGCTAACGCTCGCAATGACGGCTGGGGGCTGGAAAGTAACAAGCAATTTGCAAAACTGTTTGAAGCAATTTGCAAAACATAGAAATTCCGGACAGCCCTCTTGACTTTTCTAACTACAGCATTTACTATGTGCTCATAAACGACAAAAAGATCAACCTTGTGGACGCCACTGTGAAGACGTTCCTTGACGCCGGGTTCTATCTTGACGAGGACAAGGATGACGAGGACTTCTTCGACGAAAACACTTTGGTCGAGCCGAACAGCAATATAGGCTCCACATTTGTAGGAACAAGTTTCTATAAAGAGGGGGCGGAAAGCGTATTCGGAAGCGATTACGAGAGCGTCAGTCCGGACATGACTTATGTCGACCCCGCCACTGCGGGAGGCTACACAAACCGTTACTTTTGCTTTGTTAATGATTCTGACGATATAGTATACGAAATATTCATAGACACGAACCAACGGATAACGTACGACTGGGAATAGAACTGAAAGGAAGATTATTATGAAAACAACATTAAGAAAAATCCTGTCACGCATTCTCGCGCTTGCGATGGCATTTGCCCTGTTCGCGGCAATGCCCATGACGGCATATGCCCTTGATCCATCAGAAGCGCCCGGCAACCTTACAGCATCGGTCGCCTATGAAGGCATAACCCTAAAATGGACAGACAATTCAAATAATGAAGACGGGTTCCTTGTCGAAAGAAAAGAAAGCGGAGAAAATTGGGGACCCCTAACTGTCGTTGTTGAAGTCGGCGAAAATGCCACTTCCTATACGGATACTACTGCAGGTAGCAACAAAACATATAATTACAGGGTAAGGGCCGTTACTAAACTCCCATTGCCCAGTTATTCCTTATATTCAAACGTAGTGACTGCATCAAGAATTATTGTCGCCCCGTCCAATTTGACGGCGACTGCGGGAGCAGGCGGCATAACCTTGAATTGGGAAGACAACACGAATATTGAGATAGGCTTCAGCATTGACAGGAAAGAGGGGACAGGAGATTGGGACACAGAATACCTGAAAGTCACGGCCAATGTAACTACATGCGTCGATACTACGGCGGAAACCGGAAAAACATATTATTACACGGTGCAGGCTATATTAAAAGAAGGTGGCTCTTGGTCAAAACTTTCCAACGAAGCTAGCGCCACAATGATACTAACTGCAATGGTTGCGCCCAGCAACCTGACGGCGACTGCGGGCGCGGGCGGCTATATACTACACTACAAACGGTAGCGCCCCCACGGCTTCATCGGCAAAATACACGACTCCTGTAAAAATAAGCGCGAACACCACGCTCAAAGCCATAGCAATAAAGGACGGCTTGACAAACAGCGCTGTTATGTCTGAGGAATACAAGTTTGTCGTGGCACCCGCCGTAACCACCGGGTCAATGGCAAACTTCCTGCAAAAGAACATATATAATCCCGGCATGTTCACCGACGTAAACGAGAACCAATGGTACGGCTACTACGGCCAGAAATCCATTGCGCACGCATACGAGTATGGGCTAATGGCAGGATACCCGGACAATACGTTCAAGCCACTGGGGAACATATCGGTGGCAGAGGCGATAACTGTCGCCGCGAGGGTACATAGCATATATATGACAGGCACGGAAAACTTCGTACTAGGCAGCGTATGGTACCAGGTCTATGTAGACTATGCAATCGCAAACAATATAATAGAATCAAACGAATTCAGCAACTACGAAAGGGCTGCGACACGCGCCGAGATGGCGGAAATCTTCTCGCGATCTCTCCCTGCCTCGGAGTTTACAGCCCAGAACACGGTCAACTCGCTGCCCGACGTAAATAACGGAACTCCCTACAGAGATTCGATACTTACACTGTATAAAGCAGGCGTGCTTACAGGGAACGACGCGCAAGGGACTTTCAGCCCAAGCAACAACATCACCAGAGCCGAAGCGGCTGCGATAATTAGCAGAGTAATCCTGCCAGCGACAAGGGCAAGTGGGAATGTGTTTGGATAAAGACAATAATAAAAGCATCTGGATTACCGCGTCGCTTCGCTCCTCGCAATGACGAAAATTGGCTCATTTGGGCGGGGGGCTGAAAAGTAACAACACTAAAACAGGATTTAATGTCAATTGTTTTTCTGCCCTTGATGAGAAACAGTGTGGATAAGGCAACAAGAATGGAACATGCGATTCAATTATCAAAGGAAATTGAAGATGAAGAAGAACAATTACAGATCCAAGGTATGATAAATTTACTAGCTGATAAGTTCATAAAAAACCTGTCGCAATTATCAAAAGTAAAGGAGTTGCTGAGTATGACATTAATAGGTGAGATGATAAGAGAGGATGCAATTATAGCCGAAAAGGAAGAAACAGCAAGAGAGGCTCTTAGGGAAGGAATTGACATTGATGTAATTGTCAAAATTACCAAACTCAATAAGGCTGTAATTCAGAAATTACAAAAAGAATTGCAAGTTGAAGCATCATAATAATGTTCAATGAGACTGCTTTGATACGGGCTGGTGCGGTCATTAATGTAAACGTGTTATGATTTCTGTGACTCCTCTCACGTTTATATTCTTTTGTAAGGAACAGCTTTGGCAGGTATGCAATAAGCGAAATTGTGATTCATAGCAATGTGAGAAAGATAAATGTCGAATTTATATTTGAGTGTCTAAAAAACAACACATCGAAAATCCGCAACATTAAAAAATATATGCTTGCTGTCTTGTTCAACGCGCCGTCTACAACAGATATCTACTATACTGCGCGTGTCGCGCATGATATGGCGCGGGGTCCGCTATTCGGGCTAACCGCACACAATGACGAATATGAAGATTCGGACGATGACGACAAAGACAATGACGATAGTGTATTGACAAAGTTGGTAATGAAGAGCGAGAACGTGAGCATGGCTTTGATGACGATGAGAGAGATAATGGGCAGGACGGTGACGAAGACAACGAAGGCGATACGGCTGAGCGAAATAGTGATGACGAGAATGACAGTGGCGACGATGATCATGACTGTGGACAGTACGGTGGGTATGATTGGGTAATTGAGAGCGGTTAACGCAGTGTGGCACGAATTGCTGCCGGGTGACCTGGTCTTCTGGAGCAAGCGTTCGTGCAATTGTGGGCGTTGGCAGGAAATACACCACACAGGCATTTACATCGGCGACAGGAAAACAATTGAAGCAAGCGCCGGGAAGGGCATGGTTGTTATAAAGGATTTATGGGGTGAGTATGGTACGACTTGGCGTATTCATTCCTATGCGCGTCCATTAAATATATGGGTGCGCCATATTTATACCCGCGAGCGAAAAGATTTGCAGTTTCTTGCTTGTCTTATTGAAAATAGCGGCTTTTTCACACATCGCCCCCTTGATTATTCAGCGATTCAGCGATTCAGCGATTTTACCCCCCTCCTCATTTGATTTCTGTTGACATCAATTAGTATTTATAGTATAAAAGTACCAAATATGCGCAGTTATTAAGAATTTGATTCTGAATTATAATACGAAAATATCAGGACGGAGATTCTTGTACATGAAAATCGAACCGAATGAAAAGAACCTGAAGGAACAGATACCGTATCCCGATAAGACATTCCCTTTTTGCGTGTGGCCGGATGTATATAATCTTTTCGTTAACCGCACAGTAAATGCCCATTGGCATTATGACTTTGAGTACGGATATGTGCTGTCTGGATCTGTAGATTACTATATCAATGATACTTTTATTAGGTTGCAAACTGGAGATTGTGTTTTTATTAACTCAAATATGCTGCACATGAGCAGACAACCAGATGACTGTGATAACGCTGTGATGTTTACGATTACATTCTCAACGACATTGTTAACTCCAGACATAAACAGCACAATATATGCAAAGTACTTTCAACCAATAATCAACACTCATCTGGAGGGGTTTAGAATCACCTCGAACGACCCGTTTGGTTTAAAGCTTGCTGTCCTGCTGCTTGAACTGCTTGTGATTCAATCCCCTGAGTATCTACTGAACTCCAAAACAATACCCGCATCTTATAAGAAGTACTTCCAACTTATTACTGATCCTAAACTGGGAGAATTCAGACTTGATATGATAGAGAGTCCGATTTACCAGGATGTTGTACCTCGCTTAAAGGAGTATGCTAAAATGGACGGATTCGGCTATGAGCTGGAGTGCATGAAGCGCGTCTGTGAAATTCTGTTATTGACATTACGACATATCAAGGAAAATAAAAGCGACGTACTCTGGCACGCCAACAGTCTGAATCAGATTGAACGCGCAAAAGAAATAATTGCATTTATCCACACTCATTACGCAGAGAAAATTACGGTAGAAGATATCGCGTATCATATAGGTATTAGCCGCAGTGAATGCTTCCGATGCTTTAAACGATTTACGAATAAAAGACCTGTTGAATACATTATTGAATATCGTTTATCGAAAGCTGCAAAACTGTTGAGGGAAACTGAAACAAGCGTTATGGCCATATCTTTAATTTGTGGTTTTGAGAACTCAAGTTATTTTGGAAAAACATTCAAGAAAAAGTATGCGGTAACGCCACTTCAATATCGTAAGTTGGGGATGGATTACAACATAAACCCATTGTGAAGAGATGTTGCAATAATACTGTACTTTATTATTATCACCACACCAGCCGTCAAATGGCTGATTTTTCTGTTCTTATCTTCAAATCAATTCAATACGCACTTGCTCACCATTATGGCACTATATTACTAGAACTGGGCAGTATATTTATTGAAGCAATACATTATTTGGTATTATAATTTCAATAGTAGATTGTTGTATTACTTATGTTATATGTAGAGGTTTTTCTGATATTCGTAAATCACTCTATTTATTGCAAGTGTGCAAGTGGATTTATGGAACCTCCCACCATAAATGCATTCCATGTTTTACATAACAAGCGTGGAATGCGCTTGCATTGGGAGGCATACTGATCATTGCGCTGTTTATAAAAGCTGTCATGCCTCGTGGGGGGGGGTGAGGCTGGCAGTGCGGTGAGAGTCTACGCCATATTTTTACTTAACAATGAGTCTTGTTCTAATGAAAGGGGGAGTTTTCTGAACAAACCGTTAAACAAAAGGTATTATTTGAAGAATGGAGATGATTTTTATTATGGCATTTATGGAAATAAAGTTTGGAAAGAGATTAGTAAGCGCGGTTTTATGCTTTATACTAGTTCTCTCAGTATTTCCGGCTCAATCAGTATTCGCGGCTACGTTGAGGGATATAACGCCGGATATGACCGAAGAGGAGATTGATGCAAAAATCTGGGAAGTTATAAATGATCCGGCTCTTACCATTCAAGTCAAAGCAAGCCTGTTGTCCGGGGTATCACCTGGCAGCTCCAGGGCTATTGGACGTTCAGGAGCTGGCGCTACATATACAACCGCCGCCCTTGAAGCCAATCAAGGCATCCCGTCAATATCGTTCTACGACGGGCCGATTGGCATAAATCACGGCTATAAGGCGACGGGTTGGTGTTCCCCGACCGCCGTAGCATCGACATGGAGTGTTGATGCTACGCACTCACTCGCCACACAAATTGGCAAAGAAGCTGTCTATTATGGCATAGACTTTATGCTTGGGCCGGCTCACGACCTACTCCGTAACCCGTTGAGCGGCAGGAATTTCGAGTACTATTCGGAAGACCCGACGCTGTCGGGAAAGATCGCGGCAGCTTACACCCAGGGCCAGCAAAGCCAGGGCGTCGGCGTGGATCTCAAGCACTTCGCCGCAAACGAACAGGAGTCGTTCGGGAACGGCCCTTCCAACAACGACCTTAACGGGACTAACGTAACCAACAACACGGGGGGCGGCAACGTTGTCGCGACAGAGCGCTCACTTCGGGAGATATACTTCAAATCATTTGAGATACCCGTAAGAGAGGCTAACCCATGGGGCGTCATGGCTTCTTATGCCACGATTAACGGCAGATACGCCGCTGACAACAAATGGCTTCTGACGGACATCCTCAGGGGCGAGTGGGGCTTTAAAGGGCTGGTCACCTCCGACTGGAACGCCAACAGCACCCCGCCGCGCAGCATCATTGCCCAATTGGATCTTATGATGCCGAACGGATCCACTACGGTCATAGTCAACGCCGTCAACAACAATATTAACGGCGTTGACGCCACTTACCCCGAACTGACGCTTGACGTTCTCAACCGGGGAGTTTTCAATGTCCTTAAAGGGATTACCCGAACCAACACATTTAGAGGGGTTTACGGGACATGGGGTACATCAAGGAACACAGCGACGCTGCATACCCAGTTCTACGGCTCCGATCTCGCTAACGAGTCGAACACAGTTGCACGAAAGGTGGCTCAGGAATCATTCATTCTCCTGAAGAATGACAACAACGCCTTGCCACTGGATCCGGCGACAGAAAAAGTTGGCGTCGTATCCAGTCCGAACCTGCGTTATTACGCCGCTTGGGGAGCCAGCCTCACATCCACCTCTGACTTTGTTGTACGCGGAGGCGGAAGCTCCATCGTTTACATCGGAGACACCGATACTCAGAACTACTGGTATACTTCCCCAGATAACCCGAACAAGATATACTCGCTGGGAACAGTGCTCAGCAACAGGGGCTTACTTTCCGGTACGGTTCAGGATATCTATCAGGCTGCCGGCAGGACAAAGACAGTCAACTATACGCGTTCAGGAACCGGAGTCGCCCAGAGGACTACTGGCCTCACGCTTGGATATAGTGCGCTGCCCACCCCGGTTGTATGGAACGAGAACCTGAACAGCGCTGCGAAAACTATGGCTGATTCAGATGCCTCCGCTGGGATAATGATTATTTCCCGCCAGACTGGCGAGGGCTATGATAACAACCCCGTGAAAACGAATGTTAACACTACCTACGACACACGTACTTCCGGCGTTGATGCGAACACTATGAATCTTTCAAGATCCTATTACCTGTCGGATGTCGAGGAAGCGTCCGTTAAGGCTTATGCGGACGCGCTGCATGCGAAAGGCAAGAAGTTTATCGTTTTGCTTAACGTTGGAGCAGCTATCGACACAACGTTTATCGACCAGTACGCGGACGCCATTCTGGTTGTATGGTACCCCGGTCAGGATGGCGCGAACGCCATGGCCGACGTACTTTACGGCGCTGTCAGCCCATCGGGCAAGACTACCCAGACGTTCCTGCAGAGCTTTATCGATTCGCCGTCAGTCGCAGCTGCGAGAGCGCTTCCACAGAGAGATATGAGCGCTGTCTACGCTAAAAACGAGATTGCCAATGTTAAAAACCCGGCATCGCCCATTTTCACCAACGCGGGCTGGGCAACTAACCCGGTGTTCTATGACGAAGGCGTATTGGTCGGCTACCGCTGGTTCGACACAAAATTCAAGACCGAAGAAGAATACAACGAACATGTCGCGTACCCATTCGGCCACGGCTTGAGCTATACCAGCTTCGAGTTCAGCAACCTCCGTCTTAGCAAGCCTTTATTCAATCTGGCAAATGGCGGTGATGAAACTATCACCGCGACCGTTAGCGTCAAGAACACTGGCAGCATGGCTGGCAAGGAGGTTGTACAGATGTACATTGGAATGGAAAACTACGCATCCGAAGGCCGTCCCATGAAGGATCTCCGCGCTTTCGACAAGGTTGAGCTGGCGCCTGGCGAAAGCAAAAACGTTTCTTTCGAGATCAAACTCAACGACCTCCAGTACTTTGACGATAAGCGTGATCCAGATCTGGTTTTAGACGGCACATACGCAGGATATACCAGAAATCAGGGGAATGCGGATGCTTCCAATGTTGAGTACGGCTTGCCGGGCAGTGGATGGAAAGTCACACCGGGCAGCATGTTTAATGTAATTATTGGCGACACATCGAATAATTTCGTGCTTGAAAGAACCGGAGTGCAGGCTACGTTCAAAGTAATTGAAACTCTAGGTGAAAACCCGATGACGGATTTTTCTACAACATCACAGTATGGCGTAATATACGATGGCGGAGCATCAGTTGAGCCAGGCTCCATTTTGATAATCGCCCAGTACGATGCTGTTGGCAGGTTGGTTGATGTCGTTATCACTGAGGTCGCCGCTGTGATGCCTCAGATATTCATGGCGGACAGGAATGTTGCAGCTGCTACTGCTAGGGCATTCATATGGAACGCAGCGATGGCTCCCCTCGCTGAATCAGTAACTCTGAGATGAGATGGCATAAACAGAATTAATCCGACTGTGCAATTAACACCAACTCGCGTTGTCGTATATAATCAACAGAGGTAGGATGAAAAAGCGCATAAGTGGCTCAAAACGCCACTTATGCGCTAATAATTGAGAGTGGGAAGGTTGCTTTTTCTGGCTTGTTTTTTTTGCCGCACTGCTTAGTTGTAAAATCTTGTAATGCAATAGCGTTGCCGCGTTTTATACCTTGTATGCGGCAAAAACCTGCACAATAATTCTGCAAATCTTACCGTTCTCAAGTATGATAAATGTCTCGTTTATATTGTAAAAATCAACTCATAAGTTGCGGCGCCTTCACACGCCCATACCTCTTCCTGTAATTCCTTTCACAAGCACTTTTCACCATTATGGCACTATATTGCTATAATCAGACACAATATTTATTTATGGAAACACTATTTGGTATTAAAATTATATTATATGGAATGGAATGGAATGGAATGGAATGCTATAGATTAATTGTACTTGTTCAAATCTATAATTGATATTAACAAATGTTTATATGTATTTCATTTGAAAAACTAAAGTCATGGCAAACTGTAAACGAACTCTATGTTTTTTGAGATGCGCATTAAGTTCGTTTGCAAAAGAGAGACGTATTGATCATCGCGCTGTTTATAAAAGCTGTCATGCCTCGTGGGGGGGGGTGAGGCTGGCAGTGCGGTGAGAGTCTACGCCATGTTTTTACTTTAGAATGAGGGTTGCACAATGAAAGGGGGGGTTAGTTGATTAAGTGTGGTTGGCCATTATGCGGGCGGTATCCGCTTGCTTAATGGCCAAAGACTTTTGCTTGACAATGCAATAGTTTTTTAAGGAGGCAGTTTAGTTATGAGATTAAAGTTTAGAAAGAAAAGGATGTGATACAAACATGTTGTTGAAAACATCAAAGTTCTCAGAAAGAGTATACCGCATTGTAGCTACGATTCTCGTTGCTGCATTCTGTCTGTCGGGATTCGCTGTATCCGCTTATGGCGCCGGTTCCTCGATCGACGTATATTATATGGGTGCAACAGGCAACCCGGTTGGATCGTATTTTGAAGGTTCTTTGAATAATGGGGCATATGTCGCCACTTTCTATGTGGATGGTTCGATGATAGGCGGAAAGACATTGGTCAAAAAAATGCCTATGTCAGATGTCTACGTAGCGAAACAGTTGGTCGAAGCCGATTATTATTATGCGTTTGGCGCCACTACCGTTGACGCATATTATGTTGGGGAATCTGACAAGCCGACTGGTTCTTACCTTCCCGGCTCTCAAATTGACGGGGCATTTGTGGATACATATGCTGACACGACTGGCTGGGATCAATTGGGTGTGGACGGCAGAATCGCAATTCCGTCTCTGACCGAAGGGGTGAACCCAATTGAGCATAGTCTGACTGTAGCTGCTCAGGAGAATGAACTAGCAACTGTGATTTACTCGAATACATTCAGATGGGATTTCATGCTTGACGCTACATTCGATGACGCCGCAGTAGCTTTGATTGCCAATAATTCGGATGAGCCGCTTGCAGGCAATGCTATACTGGCCGCTTACAACAGCAGAGGCGCCCTTGCTTACACGGAAGTAACGACGGTTGAAGTCGCCGCTAACACAGCCTTTAAATTGACGTTTGACGTCAATTTGTCGGATTACCCGGCTGGCGAGTACAGCTACGCCGTGTTCTACTGGGATACCAATTATGCGCCTGTGTTCCCAGCAGTTAGAAATTAATACTCAGTGATTATTATTTTAGGAGGTTTTAGTTTATGAAAAAGTATTTCCGCAGAGCACTTTCAATGATTATTGCATCGATTATAACTCTGACTATGGCAATGTCTGTATTGCCAGTATCTGTATTTGCCGATACGTATCCTGAGCAGGCTGGCATCAATCACACAGACCCGCTTGCACCAGGCCGCGTTATTGACAAATCAGTTTACATGGACAAGAATAAACCCATTGAAGTCCGTATCAAGGCCCTTCTTGATCAGATGACCCTCACGGAAAAAACGGGCCAGATGATGCAGCTTGAGCGCCCTTCCTTTGCAACCGCAAAGCAGTTCTATATAGGTTCGGTGTTATCGGGCGGCGGCTCTACCCCCAATTCCGGCGTTGGAAACGCTAATGACGGCAGTTATGGACTTTCAGTAGAAGACGGCGGGGACGGCAAAGGCAATACCGTGTCCGCATGGTTGGATACATACGACAGATGGCAGACCGCGATGGATGAATTGCCCCTCGGGATTCCAATCCTTTATGAAATCGACTCATACCACGGCACGGCTCACTCCCCAGGCACCACGATTTTCCCACATACCCCAGGTTTGGCCGCTGCTGATCCAGGGCTTACCCAGGAAGTAGGACGCGCAGTTGCTGGCGAGATGCGCGCGATGGAGCTTTACGCCTCCTTTTCGCCGACCATCGCCATGGGGCAGAATCCCCGCTGGGGACGTTACCATGAGGGCTTTTCTCAAGATTATGAGAAAACAGGTATATATCATAAGTATTACGACATAGGTTTTCGTGGAGGGGAACCCGAAAAGTGGGACGGGCTTGACACCGGATTGCCCGGAGACAAGAACCAGTACGCTTTTTTGGGTACCGGCGATTCGGTTTTCGGCACCATGAAGCATTTTACCACCGAAGGCTCCACTGTTAACGGTGCTAACGCATCAAGCGGCTACTACTACAATCCCAACTTCCCAATAGTTTGTTATGGCGGATACGCCAATCCACTTTCTATGGATCAGTTGGCAGCTATGAAAGCGTTGAAAGAGCTTAAGCCTGAGCAATTGAAGTCCGACCCCGAAGTTGGTCAAATGCTGAATGCGTACAGAATAGCGGTCGAGGCCGGCTCGCGTAGCCTGATGCCCTCGTATAACATGTTCAATGGTTTGAAAATGCATGAGTTTAAGTCCATGATCGACGTCATAAAATTGCCTGTGTCAGAAGGCGGTTTCGGTTTCACAGGGTTTTGCGTCGCCGACTATAACTCCGCCCATACTGATCCTTATGCGCCTTCTGCGGTGGCTAACATTCGGGCGTACATGGATTATTTCTATGGAAAATCTACTCATTGGGACAATTCTGATTTTACCCAGAGAGAAGTACGGTTAGCTTCCTTTGTAAACGCCGGCGGGGATTTGCTTATGGCGATTTCCACTACCGGTTGCCATGCTGATCTTATAAAGCTGGCGCGGAGCGGCATAATACCCATTTCGCGCATAGACGACGCCGTCACAAGGATCCTTCGCGTTAAGTTTGAGATGGGCCTGTTTGACACGCTGACGCTTGTAAAGGCAGCGCCAGGCGCTACACGAGACGAAAAGCTCGCAGCCGCAACCGCAGCCTCGAAAGCTAAGCTCAGGAAGCCTGAAACCTTGGCGCTTGCCCGCAGGGCTGTCCGCGAGTCAATGGTTCTGCTCAAAAATAAAGACAGAGTAATGGAAAACCTAAAGACTGTACCCGGCAACAAGATCATGGTTACCGGGCGTTTTGCCAATAACATCGGCTGGCAGCTCGGCGGTTGGACAAGGGTATGGCAGGGAGAGTCCTGGACAAACACCACCACCGTGAATGTCAACGGTGGCACGATTGGCCCTGGCTTGCACAGTTTCTACGGCGGCGAGACATTGCTCGAAGCTATGCAGATTGCCAAGCCCGAAGGTAACTTCGGCAACAACGGCGCGGCGTCCGGCGCTCAGTTCAACATTACCGGCGCACGCAATGCTGGCGATACCAATTCATATGACGTGGTTCTTGTGACTGTCGGCGAGACAAACTACGCAGAGGGTACTGGTGACACAAACCTCACCGGAACGGTTCTAGGAACAATAATATCCCACACCATGCAACTGCATCCCACTGACTATGCTACCCTGCAAAACGCGAAGGCCAATTATCCCGGGGCGAAGATCATCATGGTGTGCTATTCCTCCCGCCCGGTGGTCTTGGACAACGTATATGACGATGTTGACGCATTTGTTCAGGTGTGGTGGCCAGGCACCGAGGGCCTCGGCATGACCGACATGCTGTTCGGTGATTATGACTTCACCGGAAAGACATCTTTCCCGTGGTTCTGGCATCCCGAATGGCTTGGCTTTAACGATGACCCCAGCAAGCCCTATATGTTTAATCCGGGCGCAGGCCTTAAGAAAAACGAGGAGTTCAACGCCGCAACGCCGATACCGGTCAAACCGTCAGGAGACCTCCGGCAAGGCTCCGCCATTACGGTAAGCCCCACCGGAACCACTTCTATCGACGGCAGAATTTTCACATGGGACTCCAGAGCCAGTAACAGTTTGACAAACCCAGATATTAGCACTGCACCCTTTAAGCCAACTTACTATCAGCCGATTTACGGCAAGAGCGGCTTGATGGCTTCAACGCAGATAATCCTGCCTACCGCAGCCAACTGGTGTGGCGATACCTGGGTAGAGTATAAGATAAACGTTGGTGTGGCCGGTTCCTACAACGTGAATTTTGCGCGCACTGGCACTACTACTGGTTCAAACAACGCCGTCACTCTTTTTGTGGACGGAGAGCAGAAAGCGCAGTATACTCCGGCTGATATGACTACCGCTCAGGCAGTAGACCTAACAACTGGCAGTCACATTCTGCGTATTGCGTTCACGACTGCGGCGGCGGGCATGACAGTAAGCCGCATTGATCTTACCCCCGACTTTACATTCGCTGGCTTTGCAACCGATGTGGACACGCTTGTTGCCGGATTTAACGCAAATGTCAATGTTTCAGGCGCTACATATGCCACAAGGGCAGAGCTGAGAAGGGGTTCCGTAGTTATAGCGAGCACCAGTTTAGCTGATGGCGCGGGAAAACTCTCTGTTGCTAAAGCCGACGCTGTAGCCGGGACATATAATGTTATGGTTTTCGACGGCGACAGTGCTATTGACAGCAAGGAAATCTCTATCGTCACGTTGCCCAGCAATTTGTGGTCGGTGAGTGTCAATACCGAAAGCAACATGATCAAGGCGTATTTCAACGCTGACATAGCTTTGGATCCAGACAAATTTGACGTTATTCTTGACGGGGTGTCTGTTGGCGGCACACTTGAAGCCAGTGGGAGATCTATCAATTTCACCGAAGTGAACGCAGGCAATTATACTGGCGGCGAACTGGTTGAAATACGCGGCATTAAACTTCCCAGACTGTTCCCGGATTACGTGTTTACGTATAAAAGTACTTTGCAGAAATAGTAATCACGGTGTTTTATGAGCAAAGTGGACTATCCTAAAGCAACATAAGGGACGGTTAATACACTAGGGGCTAAAAAGAGAAAGCAGGCATTAGGCGGCAGTTTTGACCTAGTGCCTGTTTTGTTTTGCGGGGCTTTTTTCACGCCCCCAACGCCCAAATGCCGCGATCCTCCATATTTCACATACGTCTTTGAAAACAATTATGAGAAAAGTAAATGAATGGAGGATTATCTTATGAAGAAAAAGAAAAACGAAAGCAACCTTATGTCCATCGGTGAGTTTGCTAAATTGGTTGGGATAAATATAACAACTCTGCGGCATTATGACATAAAGGACGCGTTTAACCCCGCTAAGTATGGCTATGGCATAAATAACAAATACCGGTTTTATTCCCCGACACAGGTGATGGTGGTCAGAATGATCCGTATTTTGACTGAGATAGGCGTATCAATCAAGGAAATCGCTGAACTGAAGAAAAGCCGGACGCCGGAAAAGCTGTTAAAGGTCTTAAAGAGTTACAACGACATGGTTAAAAGTGAAATCCACTATCTTCAAGGCGTACACTCGGTCATTAGGACATTTACCGGCTCTCTTATTGATAGGACTGAGCATCAATGAAAATGAAATCTCCACCGTTGAAATGTCTGAGAAGAGGCTTATTATGGGCGACAAGATACTGATGGGCAGGGTGTCCGCCGCGAAACCAGAGTATCGCGCCCCGTATATATTGAGTTTCTGCGTTTTGTCAGAATAGAACGAAAAATGCTAAATTGGGACAAAAGACATAAAGAAAAAGGCGAATTGACAGAGGAAACGCTACATAAACGAGCGTTGTACCAGCCAAAGGGAGTTGAAACAATACTTGCTGAATAAATTGTATGAGGACGCCAAGGTGAAAGTTGCCGAATCGGAGCAAGCCGTAGCAAGACTGGAAGATGAAATCAGGAACGGCGAAAAGATGAGGGATTATCTTTCAAAGCAGTTCGACGATATGATAACGTGGGCGGATATATACGATGGGTGCGACCATCTCTGTTCTTCAACAGAGTTAAAGCAATCTGCTCCTGTGTCAAGGCGAAACTCTCACCTCCTGCAATTATCGTTAGTAATATTATAGACTATACGAACAATAATTGCAACGAGGAAATAGTGTTTTCACTGTTGTCGCTTCGTCTGTTTCTTTCACGGAAAACCCGTACAAGCTCATTACAGTGCGATCAAGATTGCGGTGGGTGTCCATCAATCCAGACAGAATACTTTTCATTATAAATTTTTATCAGTTTACAGTTTCTGGATTTGAGGCATCTCGCAAAACGACGTCGGCAATACCCCATTTCCCTTCCTGCTTAAACCAAATTCTATCACCTTTTACATGGTGAATCTCCTCATAAATAAAAGGCAGTATTGTTATGCCATTTTCGTCAAGCAACCCCCATTTACCATCTTTACGTACAGCGGCGCCAATACCTATAAAGCTATCAACTTCATCATAAATGCAAGGAATAACTTCTCTACCTGTATTATCCAAAAATCCAAATTTACCATTCCTCTTTACTGAAGTCCAAAACGATGAGTACATGTATATCTTTTCATCATAAACAAAGGGTACGATCTCAAGACCACTCTTTTTGTCTAGAACTCCGTGTTTTCCATTTCGAACATTGCTTGTCAAGTATTTTCCCACAGCAGAATCATCCAATCCAAAAGTATAAACACATGGGGCAACTATTTCCCCCTTTATATCAATCAAACCATATCTACTTTCCTTCAAAACCCAAGCCCTTCCATTAGTAAACTCTCCAGCATTATCAAAAACCAGAGGAATCACCTGAGCGCCATTCTTGTCGATAAATCCATATTTCCCATCTATTTTTACCCATGCCAGACCTTCCATAAATCCCGGTGCCGCATCATCATAAATAAAGGGTACTATCTCTCTTCCTGTTTGATCTATATAACCATACTTCATGCCTTTTGTTGCAAGGGCAATTCCGTCAATAAAATCCCATATGTATGTATAGTTAAATGGAATAATCTCTTCACCTTGATTATCAAGCACACCCCATTTTCCATCTAAAGTTTTAGCCTTTACCAGCGAACCAGAAAAGTCGGATATTGCATCGTAAATGCATGGAATCACTTCATTCCCAACCTTGTCTACATAACCATAGTATCCTCCACGTTCAACCCTCGCTAACCCTTCCGAAAAAGGATAAACAGTATCATAGATAAATGGAATCACTTCATTGCCCTCTTTATCAATATAACCGTAGTACCTCTCTTTTCTAACACCAGCCAGCCCTTCCGAAAACGAACTCACACTAATATAAATACAAGGAATTATCTCCTTCCCGGTTATATCAACAAACCCATAATTCCCATCAAATTCATCTTTCACAACCGCCGTACCATCAGAAATCCAATCCGATACGTAATAATAACTAATCGGAATAATTTCTTTGCCAGTTTTATTGATATAACCCTGTTTTCCATCTTTGCTAACCCATAATAAATCTTCCCAATAACGATGATCATAACCAACGTCATCATATATACAAGGAATCACTTCTTGTCCCGCCTCATCAATAAACCCGTATTTCCCGTCTTTTTCAACTAATGCCAGACCGTTGTAGTGAAACCATATATAGTCATACTCGAATGGTATTATTTCTTGCATTTCTAAGTTAAGCACACCTTGTCTACCATCCTTGGTTGCCCGGATTGTTCCATTTGTTGGTGGATTGAGATCATCAAATATACATGGGACAAGTTCGTTTCCCTCTGTATCAACAAAACCGTATTTTCTGTTCTTTTCAACGAGTATAATATCCGTTTGTTCTAAATATGAATACCCGATATCGTGATCAAAAAGAGCGCCAAGCACCCAATCATACTTAAATACCGGCTCAATTACTACATTCACTGTTCTTAGCGGTTCAACAGATAGCATATTGAAAAAAATCTGTGCTACCTCCGCTCGGGTCGCAATCCCTCCGGGTTCAAACACGTTGCTAGGTTTACCGCTCACCCAACCTTTTTTGACGGCATATGCCAACGCATCAAGCGCCCACCCGGAAACTTGATCAATGTCAATAAAAGTAATCACTCTTTCTCTTTTACCAGATAGCTTTCCAATCGCTTTCATGAAATTGTACGAAAGTGTAACCATTTCTTCACGAGTAATACTGCTGTCTGGAGAAAACTGGTTATTACCAGTACCATTAGTAAACCCAAGCTGTTTTATCGCTGCGAGGTAACCTGTGTACCATGTATTGCCGGCATCAGAAAAATTCTCACCTATGCGAGGATGAATACCATATGCGCGGCAAAGCATACTCGCGAACTCTGCTCTTGTTACGATTCTTTGCGGTGCATATTCCGTTTTTGAAGTCCCTTCTG
>Ga0099364_10000812_pt1 | contig 52969 bp, 47 predicted proteins | sample TergutTh196P3_FD_73070 | JGI IMG/M metagenome (GOLD analysis project Ga0099364, IMG submission 73070) | Microcerotermes parvus P3 segment gut microbial communities from Pointe-Noire, Republic of the Congo - Th196 P3 | ecosystem: Host-associated > Arthropoda: Insects > Digestive system > Gut ... | reverse complement strand
GCTTCGAAGTCTGCAAGCCCCAGGGAGGTTTTAATTCCGAGTTGCGCTCAGAGAGTTTAGTGCGCCGGCGGTTGCTCGTATTAAAACCTTCCTGGGGCCGCTCGTAAGCCCCCGGCAGGGTGATTTTTTTTGGTTACTTTTTTTGTTCAGACAAAAAAAGTGACTTGCCGAAGGCAAAGTGCGCCCGCAGGGCGAAAAAACCTTTCGCCGGAGGCGACACTCCCCTCCCCGGAGGGGAAAAAATAAAAACACCCCCTACAAAAAACTTTTTCATTTGAAAATAGCCGGGCCGCAGGCCCCCTCTGCAAAACAAACCCTGCCCGGGAGGGCAAAAAAACCCTTCGCTGAAAGCGACTCTCCCCCCCCCGGAGGGAAAAAATAAAAATAAAAACAAAAACAAAAAATGTCACAAAAGCTTCGCCGTTATTTTGCTCATTCGTATTTTAAACTTCACATGAGGTTGCGACGGTATGCGTGCAACAAAAACCCAAAAGGAGCATTATGAAAACGCATTCGAAACTTGCAACACTCTGGCTTGCTTTTGTTCTCTCTATAGGTGTTTTGGGGTTTGGCTCATGTGAATATCTGCCTGAAATAGAAATACCTGAAGAGCTTCCGCCCATAAAGCCTCCTGCAAAGTCTTATGTTATCAGCAACCCCTATGAGGGGGTGGATTGGGCTGTCCATGGACAATATAAAGCCAATTTCCACGCGCACTCAATCAACTCGGATGGCAGCAATACCACCGCGCAAATGGTGGAAGACCATTATGCCAAAGGCTTCGACATTCTGTCGATGACGGACCACAACTATCTCACCATCAACTGGGATAGAGCCACAGCAGGCCTCTCTCCACAAAGAAAAGCAGAAATAGAAGCCGGCGTGGACCGCGGTGGAAGAGGGATGATTGACGTGGATAACGCCAATGAGCAATCCGCTACGGATCACATCAACTCCTTCTTCGCCACCTTTAATAATGCCAGCGGCGCAACCATGGCCAGCACCATTGCAACCGTCGAAACCCTGGGCGGCATCACCCATATCAACCACCCAGGCAGGTATACGGGCGGCGCAAACAGCAACGACGCTACCTCCATCGCCGCTTCCAACAACCCAACAAACATTCAAAAATATGTGGATCTCTTCATGTCCTATCCCTCTTGCGTCGGCATGGAAATTGTCAACAAAATTGACAACGAGTCCAAGAGCGACCGGATTTTGTGGGACAACATTTTGAAGCTAACCATGCCCGAAGGCCGTCCCGTGTGGGGCTTCTCAAACGACGATACGCACAGCCTCAATGCCACCGGCTATTCCTGGAACGTCATGCTTTTGCCTGAGCTGACGCAGGCGGCAACGAGAACGGCCATGGAAACCGGCGCTTTCTATGCCATCAGCCGCGTCTCGCGCTTGGATGAGATCAACGCCACTTTGCCCAATGGCAGCAACATGCCCGGAAGCGGAACCTCCTCCACCCTCTATCTGCTGGAGCAGCCTACCCCCAGCATTTCCAGCATTGTCGTAGATCAACTCAGCAGCACCATCCACATTGCTGGCGCGGACTATGACAGCATTGAGTGGATTGCCGACGGTGTTGTTATTGCCACAGGCAGCCTCCTTAAAATCAGCGAGCATGAAGAGCACATAAACAGCTATGTCCGTGCACAGCTGAAAAGCAGCACCGGCATTGCTTTTACGCAGCCTTTTGGGATTAAAGAAGCTGTCAAAAAAGACGACAAAGAGGATGACAAAAAAGACGACAAAGAGGATGACAAAAAAGACGACAAAGAGGATGACAAAAAAGACGACAAAAAAGACGACAAAGAGGACGACAAGGAAGACGATAAGGGAGACGACAAAAAAGACGACAAGGAAGAGCTCTATTATACGGTCAGCTTCCGCGTGTTTGATGGATATTATTCCATTGGATATGTGCAGCAGGTCAAAGAGGGCGAGTCCATCGACTGGGAGGCGGTTGCGGCCCACTATCCAAAATCCCTGGAGGGCTTGGAATTCTGGTGCGACGATCTCAACGGCAACCCACTTTGGGAGCCCCATGCGCCCATTCACGCAGATCTGGTGTTGTTCCCCAAGTTTGCCGAAGTTAAAGGTTCGAACTAAAATCCAAAGTCCAACAAGAAGTCCAACGAGGAGGCCCCCAAGCTGGCCTCCTCGTTTTTTATGCCCTCTTGAGTTGTTTATTGGGCAAAACATCAGCAAAGGGGCAGACTGACGAAAACAGCTTGGCCGCGCAAAACCCATGCGCCTCGTTTTCAGAACGCCAATGCCCTGGTTTTATTGAATTTTTTCTGAACGCCCCCCTGCATTTCAATCCATTTCCGGCAACCACGCAAGGCGGAGATGGATAATATAGGCAAATGAAAAAATTTATTTCTGATGGTGCTGCATTGTATGATAAAACTATTTTTTTATCTAGCGAGAAATTTATGATGCGATATGTTGGTTTTCTCAACAGGAATTTGCCCACCATTTTGGGTGTTGCTGGTGTTGCTTTTTTGTTTGCTTTGACCAGTTGCGATTTTTCACCCAAACCTTCTTCAAAAACACCATCAAAAGCTGAACCCAAGGAAGACTTCTCTGTTGTGATAGAGAATATCATTGAAAATTTTTATAAAACAATAACTATCGGGTGTGATGATAAATTCAATTCTTGCAAATTATCAAAAGCAATACTTGAAGAAACCATGAAAAAGACTTTGGAGGGAACTCCTTATGTTGCAGTCTCTAAAGATGACGACGACATTGATGTCTTTTCATTTTTTTCGTTTGTTTATGAGCTTGACGACTTTAAATCCATCCGAGAGCATGACTTTCTAATGCCCAGCAGGCACAGCATGTTCAGTCGTTCAACTGGGCCTGAAGATGAGCTGATAAAAATGGCAGCGCGCAGGGGGAAGCTGATGGTTAACATGCAAAACTTTATGCGCGAGCAGCATTTAATTATTAAAAAAGGAAAAGGGTTAAGCTCGGTTAAAACGCAGATAAGGGAACAAAAGAAATACAGCATTATCGCCAGTGCAGTGTTGGAGCTTAAAAATGGAACCACTCACACTGAAACCTTTTATTTTGTCAAAGAGGATGCTTGGAAAATGATTCCTAAAAAAATAGAAATGACGACTGAATTTTTGCTCGGAAACCATTGAGGCATTCCAACATGTGAGAGAGCCTGCTTTTTCTTTATTCCCTCCGCTCCGCTTGGGCATGAGCTTGAGGCAGGCGAAGCCTAAGTCCCGAGGGTCAGGCGCGAAAGGAGCGCACTTCAGTGCAATCCCTTCGCGAAACCGGAGCCCCCCCTCTCACGGAGCGGAGGGCAAAGCAGGCTTTCTCAAATAATTCCCGGAGCGAAGCGAGTCCACGCAGAGAGCATGCCAAAGTGGAAACTGCCCCGGGGTGCGCTCCCATCCACCACCCTTCTGCCATCAAGGCTCTGGTGGAGCTTTTTCCTCGCAAAAGCCTTGCCTGTCTTTATTTCATGCCCCATGAAAACCGGTCTTAAAGCTCGAAAGCAGCAATGTGAAAACAGTCCAGATGGGTGGCAGGTTGACAGGAGGGCTTAGGTTTTTGCCGGGCTCAAAGTGGGAGCTGTTGTATGCTAACACAGCCCCCACGCTTGGGGTGGCCTATTGCCCATAGGGCCTAGAGGGCGGCGTATTCCCGGGGTTGGGGTTGCCGCCGGAGAAGCGAATGAGTTCGTTGCCGGCAGTAAGGGTTTTGCCGTCAGCGGTTTTGCCCTCCAGCCTATTGCTGTCGTTCTCCGTCATTTTCATTTCTTTGCCCGTCAAAGGATCATTCGCAAAATAGGTGGTGCCTTCTCTGCGCGTCACGGTGACATAATAGTCTGAGTCGCCGTTGTCGTTGAAATCTCCACCGAGAACCACCGGGCGTCCGGCAGCCAACTCCTTATCCATGGCCGACCAATCCATGTTGTCAGAAGAGTGCGCTTGCATCCCCACCATCCCCGCCGCCTTGTTAAAGTCTACCTTTGAGTTGCTCCCCAGTTTCTCCAAAACCTGGTCGGGCTCAATGAGCTGCCCGGAAATTTTACTCAGTGCCATGGCCGCGGCGGAGGTTCCGGTTCCAAGCCTGTCACTGCTCTTGTCCGAGCCCATTTTATTGCCCAAGGAAATGTCTTCCTTGGAATAGCAGGGGGTACCGTTGCTGGAAAACTGATATTGCTTGCCGTTGTTAAGCCCTGCCTCTTTGGCCCCTTGTGTGTTGCCTGACTCAAATACGTCTTTTATCTGATTGGACTGTTCCGTAGCCTGGGGTTTGTTCAAGCCTTTTAAAACTTCTACAGAGAGGGGCTTCTCACCAGCAGCCTTTGCTCGATCCCCTGAAGTAAACGGCTGGGGTGAAGCTGTAACTTTCATTTCACTCATAAATTCTCCTTGTTGTACGCTGTTTTAACAGATTAGATGTAGTGAAAACAACGTATATGTCGTATGTGCCTTATTATCGTCAAACAGCTCCCAAAAGTTGCTCTTTTTTTAAGTTTTTTTACATGCCGAAAAAAGTGAAGACTGTGGAGTACACCTTGAGTATAAGAAAGGGCTTTGCTCCATGGGCCCCCGCCCCAAAGATGTTGGCAACAGGGTTAACATTCCAACTCTTTTAAAAGCGGTCTAGACTGGAGGTGCGGGGGCTACTCTTTTGAGCTCATAGGGGCGGCGGGAGGGGGGTTTAGCGTTTTGAGGCCCTTGCCTGTTTTTGTGCAAGCTTAATGGAGGGGCGCAGGCACACCAGGCCGTTGGTGTGTCCGGGGACGGCGCCTTTGAGCAAAATGAGGTTGCGATCGGCTATTATTTCAACCACTTTGAGGTTTTGGGTGGTTATGTGGGTGGCGCCCATGTGGCCGGGTTGTTTTTTATTGGGGTGGACGCGGCCTGGGGTTTTGCGTTGGCCAATGGCACCGGGGTGGCGGCGGTATTCGTGGGTGCCGTGTGTTTGGCAGAAGCCGGCAAAATGCCAGCGCCGCACAACGCCTTGCATGCCGCGGCCTTTGCTGACACCTGACACATCCACCCAGTCTCCCTGGGCAAACATTTCTATGGAAACGGGCTTTCCTATTTCCATGCTGGCTGCTTCCTCCGGGCTTATGCGAAACTCGCGCAGGGTGCGCCTGGGGGAAACACCCGCCTTTTTAAAAAGGCCTTTGCGTGGCCCGTTGAGCAGTTTTTCTCGAATTTCTCCAAAGCCCAGAATAACAGCGCTATAGCCATCCCTCTCGAGGGTGCGTTTGCCCACTACCATGCAGCTGCTGGCATCCAACACGGTTACGGGAATGCGTATGCCATTGGCGTCAAACACCTGTGTCATTCCTACTTTTTTTGCCACAAGGCCCTTCATGTTTCTCTTCCTTTGAAGGCCAAAGCCTTCTTCAAACGCACACAGCGCAAGGCTGGAGGTGCGGGCAGCATTCTGCCGGGCTATTTTAAAACTCCTTCTGCAGAAGGAGCAGGCCACCTAGCAGGGTTTTTCCCCAGAGGCAAGCCTCTTTTCTCGCCCTGCCGTTTTCATGGAAGGCCGAATCAAAGCATAGCTCCTCATATCCACCACTTCCCCGTTTTTAATGGCGTTTTTGCGCAAAATGCCTTCAAGTTGAAACCCTGTTTTTTCCAGAACACGGCATGAAGCATGGTTTAAGTCAAAAGGTTGCGCGAAAATGCGAATAATATCCGTATGCTCAAAAATATAGGCACACATTTGCCCAATCGCCTCGGTCATCAGCCCCTTGCCCCAATAAGGCTCGGCAATATAATAACCCAGCTCACCGCTGAGACGGTGGATGTTGCCTTGTCGCAAAATCCCAATACATCCAATGGCTTTAAAGTCATATTCTATGGCAAACGCATATGACTTATCCTTGTCAGCGCCCAATGTGGTGCGAATAAAATCTTCCGCGTCTTTGTGCATATAAGGATATGGAATGCCGTCTCGGAGATTGTCCTGAATTTTTTTATTGTTGATAACCTCAACCAAGTCTGAGGCATCCTCTGTTTTCCACGGGCGAATTTGAACATTCATTTCATCTGCACTATATGTTCTTCAAAATGTTCTTCAAAGGAAAAGGACAAATGCTGCAGCCATCTGCGCTCAGTCTCCTATCTGCTTTGACAAACAGAATGTGGCCATAGACCGCTTTAACCTTGCCCACCCAAGTTTACACGAAGATAAAAAGCAAAAACCTCTCCGTCTTCAGGGCCAGTTGCTATATCCCTTGCTTTCACTCAAGCCTCAGTGTCGGGCTTAAAACAACTGCCGGCTGGGCTTAAAACAACTGCCAAAAATGACAGATGGGTAAAAAATGAATGCCAAAAAAGTATATATGGTTTTAGCTTATCCAAACAAAGAGGGGTTTTGTTATGCTGCGTTTGAAAGCTTGAAGAAAGGCCTGGAAGCGGCCGGGCATGAAATAAGAATTTCTGATTTATATCAAGAAAATTTCAATCCTGTTCTTGTGTTTAATGAGAATAAGCTCAGGCGAAATTTGCAGCATGATCCAGAGGTGCAGGCTTATCGTGAAGCCATATTGTGGGCTGAGCATTTGGTATTTGTTTTTCCCATTTGGTGGTCGGGGATGCCGGCAATATTGAAAGGTTTTATAGACAGAGTATTTGCCAAAGGTTTTGCCTATGAATATGCTGGCAGCTCAAAAATGACAGGGCTGTTAAAAAACAAAACTGCCTGGATTGTCAACATGCAAGATGCCCCTGGAATTGTTCGCTTTTTGCCTTTTATCATACATGATTATGGTTGGGTTCTCAAAAAGCAAATACTCAGGAGCTGCGGATTTAAAAAAGTGCAACATTTTTCTATTTTTTCGATGCTGAGCAGCACGCCTGAAAAGCGTTCTCAATGGCTGAAAAAACTATATGGTTTGGGCAGAAAATTATAATGAAAACGCTTCCAATGAGGTAGCGCAACCGCAAAAGCTTCGCGTTTCGTGCCGTCTGGCTTCGTTCGTGCCAGTGCCGTGAGCCAATTCGCGCCGTCATCGTGCATCTCGTCGGGTCGCGTCTGTTCCGTCAGCTTGCCCGCCGCATCAAAGCCCAATTCGGTTATCCGGGCAGCTCTGGCTGGGCGCGGAGGAGTTGGGTTGGCCAAAATAGGCCTTGGTGGGTTTGTGAGTAGGCATTTGTATACATTTTTGGCGAAGCTTCGTCTCTATATGCTCGCAACAACAGCTGCAACGCCAGCATGTATAAGGCAGACCCTCGCCCCGCCACCTTCGGAGAGAAGAAAACCCATGACTGACTATTTGGAACGCATCCTCAACGCCCGGGTATATGACGTTGCCATAGAAACGCCGCTGGAGCTCGCCGCCGGCCTCTCCTTGAGGACGCACAACCGCATTCTCTTAAAGCGCGAAGACATGCAGCCGACATTCAGCTTCAAGTTGCGCGGGGCCTATAATAAAATGGCAAAGCTTTCGCCAAAGGCGCTGGGGCGCGGCGTCATCTGCGCTTCCGCAGGCAACCATGCCCAGGGCGTGGCGCTGTCGGCGCAAAAACTCGGCACGCGGGCCGTCGTTGTTATGCCCAAAACCACGCCGCATATAAAAATAGACGCGGTGCGCGCGCGCGGCGGCGAAGTTATTCTGGCGGGCGAGTCCTATTCCGAGGCCCACGAGCACGCCCTCGCGCTTGAAAAAAGCGAGCGCCTGAGTTTCGTCCACCCCTATGACGACGTGGATGTCATCGCCGGACAGGGCACCATCGGCATGGAAATTCTGCGCGCCCATTCGCAACCCATTCACGCCGTATTCTGCGCCATTGGCGGCGGCGGCCTCATCGCAGGGGTTGCAGCCTATGTCAAACGTTTGCGCCCGGAAACCCGAATGGTGGGCGTTGAAACCGTCGACGCCAATGCCATGGCGCAGTCGCTCGCCGCCGGACATCCGGTGACGCTGCAGCACGTCGGCCTCTTCGCCGATGGGACCGCCGTCAAACGCGTGGGCGATGAGAGTTTTCGCCTGTGCCAGCAATATGTGGATGAGGTTATTGAAGTCGACAATGACGCTATTTGCGCCTCCATTAAAGACGTCTTCGAGGATAGCCGCTCCATCCTCGAGCCTTCGGGAGCGCTCGCCGTGGCCGGCGCCAAGGCCTATGCGCGCCGCCATGCACTCCGCGACCAAAACCTCGTCGCCGTCGCCTCCGGGGCGAACATGAATTTTGACCGCTTGCGCTTTGTCGCCGAGCGCGCTGAGTTGGGTGAGCAGCGCGAAGCGGTGCTGGCCGTAGCCATCCCTGAGCAACCAGGCTCATTTCGAAAATTCTGCCAGCTCCTTGGCAACCGCAGCATTACGGAATTCAATTATCGCTATGCCGATGCCAAAAAGGCGCAGATTTTTGTCGGCGTCAGCATTCAAAACCGCGCCGAAGCCGCCGCGCTTGTGCAACTGCTTGAGTGCCACCAACTCCCCGCCATGGACTTCACCGACAATGAAATGGCGAAGACGCATATACGCTATATGGTTGGCGGCCACGCGCCAAACGCCAAAAACGAAGTGCTCTATCGCTTCATTTTTCCAGAGCGCCCCGGCGCACTGCTTGGGTTTCTCTCTCAGCTGCGCGCAGACTGGAACATCAGCCTCTTCCACTATAGAAACCATGGCGCGGACTTCGGGCGCGTGCTCGTCGGCATGCAGGTGCCACCGGGCGATGCAGCCCTTTTTGCAAAATGCCTTCGCCATATTGGCTATGAATATGTCGAAGAAACTTTAAACCCCGCCTATAGGCTTTTTTTGGGACAGGGGTGAAGGTGAAAATGGGAATGTCAGGCTTTGTTGACATTGTGTCAATTTAAAGGTTGATATAATGTTGTGAATTTCCGACACTATGTTGTTCAAAACTTGACATAATGTCAGGCTTTATTGACATTCAGAGGCTTCCGCCCTCAGCGCGTCGCCGCTTTCATCTCCTTCACAAAAGCCGCCAGTGCTTCATGCATGGCGGCTTTGTTGCCTATGTGCTTCTCTATAATGGCTACCGTCGCGGAGCCGGCAATGGCTCCGGCCGCACCGGCCTCAAGCGCCGTGCGAATGTGTTTGGGTGTTGAAATGCCAAAGCCTACAACCGCTGGAGCTGCCCCCGCTTCCTGCAAAGCCTTAAAGCGCGCGGGCAACGGCGTCTGCATCTCTCTGTCGGCGCCGGTGACGCCGGAGCGGCCGAGGAAATAGCTATAGCCACGCCCATGCCTCGCAATTTCACGGACTGTGGCCTCGTCCGCATTGGGCGGCACCACAAATACGGGGGCCACCCCTGCTGCCTTTGCCGCCTCTATAAACGGCCCCGCCGCCCCCACCGGTATGTCCGCCACCAATATGGAGTCCGCCCCCGCTTCGGCCGCCTCCGCATAAAATGCCTTTATGCCTTTGGCCAGAATGAGGTTGGCATAAATGAGCAGCCCCAGCGGCAACTTTGGGTGCTTCTCCCGAATGCGCCTTAGCAACCCAAAACAGTGCGCTGGCGTCACCCCCGCCTCCAGGGCGCGAAAACTTGCCTTCTGAATGACGGGGCCGTCGGCAACAGCGTCCGAAAACGGAATGCCTAACTCCAAGGCGTCGGCGCCACTCTCTATGAGTGTGTCCATTATTTCCATGCTCGTATCGAGGCTTGGATCCCCCAACATGACGAAAGGAATGAAGGCGCCCTCCCCTCTCTCGCTTAAGCGGGAAAACATTGCCTCATAACGCGTGGCCTTCTGCTTTAAATTGTCTTCCATCGAATTCTCCCTCTCTAAAAACGTATGTGCTGCGTTATATGCTCCACGTCTTTGTCGCCGCGCCCGGACAAGCAAACCAACAACACTTGCGGCTGCGTGCTGGCTTTTGCCAGCTTCAACGCATGGGCAATGGCATGTGCAGACTCCAATGCCGGAATAATTCCCTCTTCACGCGCCAAATGTTGGAAGGCTTCGAGTGCTTCCTCGTCGCTCACTCCTACATATTCGGCGCGGCCGGTGGTATAGAGGTGGGCGTGCTGGGCGCCAACGCCCGGGTAGTCAAGGCCGGCGGAAATGGAGTGAGACTCTGCTATTTGCCCGTGCGCGTCTTGCAAGACATAGCTATAGCTGCCATGCAAAATGCCAGGGCGTCCCTTCTGCAAAGTGGCGCCATGTTTTCCCGTGTGCAGCCCGTGCCCCGCCGCTTCGACGCCAATGAGACGCACTTCCGGGTTGTCAATGAAGTCGGCGAATAAACCAATGGCGTTGGAGCCGCCGCCAACGCAGGCAATGGCCGCGTCGGGCAGCCGCCCTTCCCTCTCCAGAATTTGCGCTTTTGCCTCGCGGCCGATGACGCGCTGAAATTCGCGTATAATGGTGGGGAAAGGGTGCGGACCCGCGGCAGTCCCCAGGAGGTAGTGGGTGCTCTCATAGCTTGCGGACCAGTCGCGCAAGGCTTCGTTGACGGCGTCTTTCAAGGTGCCGCTGCCCGTTTGCACGGGCACCACCTCGGCACCCATGAGACGCATTCTAAACACATTCAACGCCTGGCGCTTCATGTCCTTTTCGCCCATATAAATGCGCGTTTCCATTTTAAACAAAGCCCCCGCCAGCGCCGTTGCTACGCCATGTTGCCCTGCGCCTGTCTCGGCTATAAGCCGCCTCTTCCCCATACGCTTTGCCAACAGGGCCTGAGCCAACACTTGGTTTGTCTTGTGCGCGCCGCCATGCAACAAGTCCTCCCGCTTCAAATATATTGTCGCCCTCGTCCCCGCTGCCAGGTTGCGGCAACAATAAAGCGGCGTTTCACGGCCGGCATATTCTTTGAGCAGCGCCTTAAGCTCCTGCTGGAATGCAGCGTCTTTTTGGGCTTCTTCAAAAGCGCGCGCCAACTCTTTCAAGGTGGGCACCAAAATTTCCGGCACAAACATGCCGCCAAATGGGCCGAAGGCGCCCTCTTCAATATTTAATGGCTCTGGTGTGAAAAAAACTGTGCTCATAGCATTCCTCTCAAACGAGAAAACAAACCTTGTATGGCCGCCAAGTCCTTCTTCCCCGGCACCAACTCCAGGCCGGAATTGACGTCCACCGCATAGGCCCCCAAACGCTGCGCCTCCTGCACATTCTCCAAAGTTATGCCGCCAGCAATTATTATGCGAGACAGCAATGGCTTCGGAAGTTGTCCAAGCAACCCCCAGTCAAAACACTCTCCTGTGCCACCACGCGCCAAAGGGTGGAAGGCATCCAACAAAAAACAATCCGCCCCCGTCTGCGCCAGCGCCGCCTCCGTGGGAGGGGCCTCCCCTTTTATACGAAGGGCCTTCCAAATTTCTGTTCCTTTGGGAAGCTTTTCTCGCAAGTTGTGTACATCGCTTTGCGTCTCTTCGCCGTGCAGCTGAATGGCCGCAAGGCTCAACTCCCGTGAAAGGCGCACAATACGCTCTGGCGCCTCGTTGACAAAAACGCCCACCATCGGCAAAGGCGAAGCGTTGGCAATTTCGTGCGCCTTCGCTTCGCTCACAAGGCGCAAAGACTCTGGTGCGAAAATCAGCCCGCCAAAAGAGGCCCCTGCTTCATAGGCCGCACGCGCCGCCTCCGCCGTCGTCAGTCCACATATTTTGACGTGGCCAAAAATTAACGAGCGCACCGCCAAGTCAAGCCGCGCTTCTTTCATGAGACAACTTCCAACCAAAAAAGCATCGACAAAGCCGCTAAGCGCGTCAATGTCAGCGCGGCTTTTTATTCCGGATTCGCACACCAGCACTTTGTCTTTGGGAATTTTGGGCGCCAAATGCTGCGTTGTGGATAAGTCTATCTGCATGGTTTTCAAGTTTCGGTTGTTGATGCCAATTATGTTCGCACCCAGCGCCAGGGCCCTGGACAACTCCTCCTCGTCGTGGATTTCTGTCAACACCTCCATGGAAAGCGCCTCCGCTGCCTGCGCGCAAAGGCGATAGCTTGCGTTGTCGAGGACGGACAACATGAGAAGCACCGCATCGGCACCGTGAATGCGCGCTTCGAATATTTGGTATGGCTCCACAATAAAGTCTTTGCACAAAATGGGCTGAGAGAGTGCGTCGCGCACCGTTTCCAAATTTTCAAAGCTGCCTTGGAAATAGGGCGTGTCGGTGAGCACAGAAACAGCATCGGCAAAACCGGCATAGCTTTTTGCAATTTTTTTTGCGTCAAAGTCTGCGCGGAGAAGTCCCTCTGAAGGAGAGGCTTTTTTGCATTCGAGAATGAAGCGAAGCCCAGGTTTTTTGAGCGCTTCACTCAAGCGACGCGTTGTGGGCTTTGCTTGTTTTTTTAATACGTCAAACGGCGTTTGCGCAATGCGCGTGGCAACGTCCTTTCGTTTGCGCTGAACAATTTCAGAAAGCAGCGACATGCCTGCCCTCCGTTTCCTCGCATTGCTTGGACAACTTCACCATCGCCTCCAATTTTTTAAGGGCTTTGCCGCTTTCCAAAATGGCCATTGCCATCTCAAAACCCTGCTTGAAGGAATTCACCTTCCCGCCCAGTGCCAAAAGGGCCCCCGCGTTGACGGCTATTGCCGCCGCGTGGGCTTCATCTCCTCCCCCGCCTAATGTGGAACGAATGGCCTGCTCGTTTTCCTCCGGGCTGCCGCCAACAATGGAGGACAAGGGGAATTCGCGTACGCCAAAGTCGCTGGGGGTGAAGCGGTGCGTCCGAATTTCTCCGTCACGCAATTCGGCGGCATTGGTTTCACCGTGCACCGCAATTTCGTCAAGGCCCAAACCATTCACCACCAGGGCGCGCTCACAACCCAAAAGCTTCAACGTCTCCGCCACCAATGTGCACAGCATATAGTCATAGACGCCAACCAGCATAATGGGAGGCCTGGAAGGGTTCACCAGTGGCCCCAACAAATTAAACATTGTCCGCGTGGCCAGCACCTTGCGCACAGGCATGGCATGGCGGATGCCTTTGTGGTAGTGCGGCGCATAGAGAAAAGTCACACCAATGTCGTCGAGCAAACGCCGCGCCGTTGCCGGCTCCATGTCAAGTTTGACGCCAAAACGCTCGAGCAAATCCGCAGCGCCGCAACGTGACGAGGCCGCACGGTTGCCGTGCTTGGCAACCGGCAACCCCGCCTCTGCTGCCACAAAAGTAACCGCCGTCGAAATATTAATGGTGTTGGCACCGTCGCCGCCGGTGCCGACAATGTCGGCGAAAGCATAGTCGGGACGTGGAAACTCGCGCGCGCCTTCGCGCAAAGCCTGGGCTGCGCCGGCAATTTCTTCGGCGGTTTCGCCGCGCAGCTTCAGCGCCACCAACAAGGCTGTCATTTCTACGTCGCCAAGCTCCCCGCGGATGACGGCGTCGAAAAGCACGCGGCTCTCCTCCCGCTCCATCCGCCCTCCGGTTAATAGCTTGCTTAAAATGCGGTTCACCATTTTCTTATTTCCTCACTTCCGCTTCCAGCGCCAACTGAAAAACATTGTTCAAAATAATTTGTCCATAGGTTGTCAAAATGGACTCGGGGTGGAATTGAACGCCATAAATCGGCAAAGAGCGGTGCGCCAAGGCCATGATTAACCCCTCGTCTTCAACGCCACGCGCAATAACCTCGAAGGCCTCCGGCAATGCTTGCACCGCCAAGGAGTGGTAGCGACCGACGTCGAAACTCTTCGAAAGCCCCGAAAACAACGGGTGCCCGAAATGCTTTATGCGAGACTTTTTTCCATGCACTATTTCTTTCGCAGCGCCGACACTTCCACCGAAGGCCTCCGCAATTGCCTGGTGCCCCAAACATACGCCAAACAGGGGCACCTTCCCCGCCGCTTTCTGAATTAACTTGAGCATGCAGCCGGCTTCGCGCGGCGCCCCAGGCCCTGGTGACAACACAATCAGCGCCGAATGCTTTTTCAGCGCAATGTCCAGCAGCGCCTCAGCATTCATGTCGTTTCGGTATACGTCAACTTCGGCGCCAAGCAGGGAGAGGGCGTCGACAAGGTTGAAGGTGAAGGAGTCAAAATTGTCAATGAAGAGAATGTGCGGCTTAAACATGGGTTTCCTCCTGGTTTGCTTCCGCCAATGCTATTGCCCTTAATACGGCCTCCGCCTTCCTCCGGGTTTCATCCGCCTCCAAAAGCGCCACCGAGTCATTCACAACGCCGGCTCCCGCGCGAATATGCGCAACACCGTTTTGCACCAGTGCCGCCCGAATGACGATCGCTGTGTCAAAACTGCCGTCACCTCGAAAATAGCCGATGGCCCCTCCATAGTGCCCCCGCCGCCCGCCTTCATAGTGACGCAACAACTGCATCGCCTTAATTTTGGGCGCCCCCGTCAACGTTCCCATATTCATGCTCGCCTGGTAGGCATGCAGCGCGTCAAACTCGTCTTTCAATTCACCGCATACGCGCGACACCAAATGCATCACGTGCGAATAGCGCTCGGTGCGCAATAAATTGGTGACATGGCGTGTCCCCGGTTTGGATACGCGCGCCACGTCATTTCGCGCCAAGTCTACCAACATCATATGCTCAGCGTTTTCTTTTTCATCAAGCCGCAATTCGGCTTCAATGCGGCTATCGAAGTCGAAGTCTATGCTGCCGTCCTCACGAAAGCCGCGGCGGCGAGTTCCAGCAATGGGTGAAATTTCAACGCGGCGTGTTGTGCCATCCACTTTCACCGAAGACTCCGGCGATGCGCCAAACAAAGCAAAGTCATTGTGCCGCAGATAGAAGAGATAGGGGCTCGGGTTCAGCTTGCGCAATGCGCGATAGGCCTTAAATGGATGCGTGCAGGGCATGGAAAATGTCCGCGAGAGGACAATTTGAAATACATCTCCGCAAACAATGTGCTTTTTCAAAGTGTCCACTTGCGCAGCAAAAACAGCATCGTCCATATCCGTTTTGACTGCGTCAAGTGTTGCTTCTTCGCCTATACCCACCAACAATTCTCCTTCAGAAATGGATATGGCTTTTTCCATCTCCGCAAGCGCCACCTCGGTTTCCTCTATCGCCCGCTGGTCATTTTCTGCCGCAAACGTGCAGGCCAACATGTGGCCAGAAGAGCTCAAGTGGTCAACCTCAATCATCCGGTCAGCCAAATAGAAAAAATAGTCGGGAAAGCAATTCTCCTGCGCAGCTTTTGGCAGCGGCTCAAATTGCTCCACCAAGTCATAGGAAAACATGCCGCAGAGAAACACCGCCTCCGGCATGGATGGCAAGGCCGTACGAAGCAGCGCCGCCAATTCACGCAGCACCGTCAGCGAGGAATCCGCCTTCAAACGCTCCTCTTCGGATGTCGTCTTCTCCGCTGCCCCATAGACGGGCACGCGCAGACGCAAAAGCTGCCCTTCAAGGCGTGGAGAAAAACGCTCAAAATGCGCCTCAAGCATGGGCAGCAGCGCTTCTCCTTGCGCATTTAACGCTCTTAACACCACCTCCGCTCCTCTACACTCCACCGACAAAGCGCTGGAAACCACCAGCAGACTTTTCTGGGTTTTCCGACTTGAGGCTTCCGCCGACTCCAGCAAAACCATATATGGCCGTCGGCCGTCATCGCTCAACCGCGCAAACAGCGACAAAGGCTCAGGCACGCGGCTTAATGGCCTTAAGGCAGCATGCACGGTTTTCCGGGGAATGGGCGGGGGCGTCGTTTCTAAAGGGGCTATGGGTTGTGTCGTCTTCATTGTGTTCCTCGTCATGGGGCAACTTGTTTCCCGTCAGGCGCGGACCACAAAAAAGCCCGCTCTCGGCGGGCCTTTGGCATTTGTCACTTCAATTCAGCAACTTTAGCATGCGTATAGGCACCCGCCTTCAAAGACAGAGCGCCACCACCAAGCTTGGCTTGCGTTAAGAGAAATGGACAAATAAGAATTCATTCTGGCAGCACCCAAGCAGCTTTGCCGCTGACTGTCAACACATTTTAGCAGGGCCCCACTTTTGCCGCCCTGTGGCTTTGGCTTAAGCTTAAGCAGACTCCCCTCTCCAAAGCCTCGCGAAAACTGTGTGTCTCGCCAACAACATGAAAGTGGCCTGGAAAAAGCTTATGCCCCTCATTCCTTTCTTGAAACAACACAGCTTGATTTTCCGGGCTGAATTTCAAGAATGCGCTCTATTTTCAATCCGGACTCACGGGTTGTTTTTTCAATTTCTTCAAGACTATATTTGGAAAACCCATATTGAGTCACCGGCAATTTATCCAGCCATTCTTTCAAATATATAACATTCAAAAATATTCCGCCGGGCTTCAATATTCGCCTTATTTCTGAAAACCCCTGACACATGTCGCTCCAAAAATAAACCGTGTTAACGGTATATACTTTGTCAATGGAAGCGTTCTCCAAAGGCAATTTTTGAACATTGGCCAAGAGCAACTGCATTTTTCCCTGCTCAATTTCTTTTGGGTTCTTTTTTGTTGCTCTATCCAACATGTCTGGTGAAATTTCTATTCCATATATTTTTTTCGGATTTTTTTTCAGCAATTTTCGCATTAAATATCCATTTCCAAAACCGACATCCAAGACTGTGTCTGTGGACTGAATGTCTATATTTTCAACAACTGTTTTATATTGTTTTTGGTTCAGAAAATTCATGATGGTGGTTGAAATTCCCCCTCCAAGTCCGCTTGGATTTCCAAATTGCCCGGCGATATATTTTAAAACGGATTTCATTTTTTTCTCAGCCATGAAAACTGCTTGAAGCCATGAAAACTGCTTGAAGTTTGCTTTCTATTGCCTTCACCTTCTGCTTTTTTTATTAAAATAATATCGCCCCCAAAATTTATAATATGTCAATGTAGTCAAAGCGATTAACTTTCCAAAAAATTTATTCTTAAGGAGAAAATATTGTGCCCTATAAAACAAAAACAACAACACAAAAAATATAATGCTTGAAAATAAAAGTTCGACCCCTGTTGAAAGAGTGCTTTCTCTCACAAAATAAAAAAACACCGCCGAGAAAAAGCTAAGAAAAACATATGTCAAAACACCTAAAAGCCACGTGTTGTTTTCAATAGCTCGTTTGGGACAAATATTCATACACCTCATGCAACTTTCACATTTGAATGTCCAAAACGGCAAGCTTTTGCTGTTTTTAATTGCTCGCACAGGGCATTCCCTCTCGCAAACTCCACAATGGTCACATGCTTTTGTTGCATAAAAAGTTTTTGCAATAAAAAACCGCCCCACATAATAATAGAGAAAGGCTATCGGCAAAACAAGGATGTCTTGGACAAGGTCTCGATAAGCAAGAAAATCGACTTGGCCTGAAAATATTTTTTCAGCGTGCTTTTCAACCTTTTTGTGGTTTTTTTCACATATAAATTTTGATGCTTTGTCCGTCAGCGCAGGGTGAAAAGAAATCCAATTGGATGGCATGTCAAAAGGAATTTGTCCAACAATTTTATATCCTTTTCTTCGCAACACCCACGAAGACAACAAAAATGCCGCTCCTGAGAGTCCCGGTGTGACCCAACGCCCAATCCTCAGCCCCCCTCGGGTGTTCATGAGGACAATGTTGTTGCTTCCTTTTGGGAAATGTTCAATAAATTTCAACATTATTCTGGGGAAGCTAAAGCCATGCACAGGTGAAATAATGACAATCAATTCATCAGAAAAGCCAGCAGCAAGGGTGTCTATTTCATCTTTTTTCATTTTTCCTATATTAAACAGCTGAGCTTCAATTCCTTTTTTTATGGCTATTTCAGAAAACCATGATGAAATTTGTTTTGCATTTCCAGTTCCAGAAAAATAAAATATTTTTAGCTTTTTAATAGAAGTCGCGTTATCAACCATTTTTTTATGCCCCCACAAAACCTCGAAAAATTGCCTCAACCTAACATGGTTTATCTGCTAAGACAAGCTGGGCCGTTTCTACTTTGATTTTAAAAACCGGTTTTAATTGAGGCTCGTGGCACTCGCCTGCACTACGCTCCGGGCAGAATGCGAAAGCTTCGCTCTCGCATTCTGCCCTTCGCGAAACCGGAGCCCCAACGAAGCGGAGTGAATGAGGAGAGAACCCGTCTCTCTTCTCATTTATGGAGCGTAGTGCAGCTAAGCTTTAGCTTGCCTGCATTGAAACCCGTTTGGAGAATCAGATGATTTCAACCTGAAAACGCTCTAGGACATCAGCGTTTTTTTGAATTTTGCCATTTCTTTGTTATTTGTTTTTTAAAAAAATATGATCTCCTGCTTTGAGCCCATTGAAGACAAACATGCCCGACTGTTGATTCTTGGAAGCATGCCAGGAAAAGCCTCTCTTGCGGCAAACCAATATTATGCACATCCACACAATGCCTTCTGGCCCATTGTTTCAGAGTTGCTTGGGTTTGAAAAAAATGCCCCTTATGCTATCAAAATTCAGGCCCTGAAAACCTCTCATATTGCCTTGTGGGATGTGCTTCACTCTTGCACCCGAAAAGGAAGTTTGGATGCACACATTGAGGCATCCTCAGAAAAAGCAAACAATTTTCAGCTTTTTTTTGAGTCCCACCCCAACATTCACCATGTTTTTTTCAATGGAAACAAAGCTGAAAGCTGTTTCAAAAGACATGTCTTGAAAAAACTGAAGCCCTCTTCTTTGTCTTATGTGCGTCTTCCTTCCACGAGCCCTGCCCATGCAAGCCGCTCCTATGCCCAAAAGCTTGACATGTGGCGAAAAGAATTTGAGCGTGTACTCATTTTTTAAATGGCTCTATCCCCTAGAGCGTCTCATCTTGAGTCGCTCACTGCGCCAAAACAACGATGAGCTCTGAAGGCATTCGCTTTAGGAAAATTCAATAAAACCACAATATTAAGGCGCTATAGACCTCAGCTCTCCGGCCATAATTTGAGCTTGGGCATGAGTTTTGCACTGTGGAGAGTTTATCATGAAAACCAAAAGCAAATGGCGTCTGCTTATTGCAATTATTGGATTTTTGATCATTTCCTGCGAGAAGGGCGCGGCAGGGGACGCGTCAGGGGACAGCCAGCGCATAAGCTTCACCCTCACTTTTGATGCAGACAACGGCACTGCAGAAACCATCCAAAACATTGTCAAAGGCGGCAAGGCCATCAAGCCCACGCCGGATCCAAGCAAAGACGGGTTTCATTTCGTTCATTGGTTTAATATAGACAATGACACTGAATGGAACTTTGACACCGTTATCACTGGCAACATGAGGCTTAAAGCGAAATGGGTAGAATTGTTCCATATGAGCTTTGACCCTCAAACGGCGGTTTGGGCAGACAGCGCAGACAACAAGCTCAAGGTTATTCGTGGCAACACGCTGCATGAAAGCCAAATACCCGCCCTCCGGGAGTTCTATGCATTTGTCGGTTGGTTTACACACCCCACAGGAGGCAGGCCATTTGACTTTGCAACACCCATCACCGCTGATACCACCCTCTATGCACAATGGAAATATATAAGGACTTTAGACGGTGTAGAAACCCACCTTGCGGCACAATCGGCTGGAGATGAAGAAGACAAGCCTGTGGCATTGCCTGTGAAAATTCAGCTGAGCGAAGAAAATTGGACAAGTTTATTGCAAGCCATTGATAATTCTAAAAAATATTTAAGTTTGGATCTCTCCCATGTCGACAGCTCAGAAAGCGATACAGGCGGTGGCTTGCGCTCTGATGGGGCTTTTGATCCGATCTCCGGCATGCAAACAGGCAAAGCTTTTATTGTCTCTCTTGTTTTGCCCCTGAAAACAGAAAGCATTGTGGATGCTGTTTGGGAAAACTTCACCACAACCCCTGTTTTTCGCTATTTTATCAACCTTAAATCCATTGAAGCCGAAAATTGTAAAAACATCGGCATTGCTGCTTTCGCTGTTTGGGACACCAACGGAAATAGCCGCCTTAACAGCCTATACTTTCCTCAAGTCACCCACATTGGCTTTTGGGCCTTCATCAATTGTGAAAACCTTGAAAACATAAACTTTCCAAAGCTAAGCCATATAGGCCAAGCAGCTTTTCAAAACTGCACCAACCTCAGCGACATCCGCTTTCCAGAGCTCAGCGATATGGAAATAGAAGTGTTCAATGGTTGCAGCAAACTTCGCAGCGTCCATCTCCCAAAGCTCAACACCATTACGCAAGATGCCTTTGCAGGCTGCACCAGCCTTGCCGACCTTTATTTCCCTGTTGCAACCCATATTGAATACGGTGCTTTTCAACTCAGCGGCCTTGCACATGCCAGCTTCCCTGAAGTAACCACCATAGACCATAATGCTTTTGCATCTACAAAGCTCACCCAGGCAAGCTTCCCTAAGGCGACGAGCATCGGCAATAATGTTTTTGAATTAACAGGAACGGCTCCCTTAACCCTTATTTTGGGGAGCAATGCACCAACATTGGGGGCAGATATTTTCAGCGAAGTTATTTCACCCAAAACAGTGAGGGTGAGAATTCCGACGGATGCAAGCGGCTATGGCTCTTCTCCTGTCAACACCACAGACGAAAACTGGGGCAATGGATTGAGAGGCTGTGGATGGGATGGCTCGGCTTTTGCGCTTGACGATTGTGTTCTTGTCAACAGCAATATAAATTTAAGCATAGAGCATTTTTAGGGGAATTATCCATTTCACGTGCACAACAGAAATTTCAGCAGCTCCCCAGCGTCTATAACTTGCTCCCGAGTCTCGTCTCAAGGCGCTTAAGCAGACACGGGCCCAGCGCAAAGCCGACGCGGGGGGCGAGGGCCTGTTAACACCCCAGGTTTTAAATAACAATTCGCAAGACAAGGCGCGAAGAGAGGTTTGTCCGGTGGACAAACCTGCCGTGGAGGGAGGTGGAGGGCGGGACGAAGTCAGGCGAGCCAAAGCGCGAGCCTCATATGTGTCGATATTCAACCGACGAGCAAAGAGCTATTGCGGAAAATAAGAGGGGTATGCCGGGTAGTGTGAACAAGACCTAGGGCGGCAGGTGTTATTGGGGCCTTTCTTGGTGCGTGTGGAGCGACAAAAAAGCCACGCTGTCAGGTGCAGGAAAACCGCGTTGGGGTGCCTCACCCCTCCCCTGCCCTGCCTCTCGTTTTGAGCAACAACGGCCAGCCTGGGCAAACCAAGCGCCCGCACAAGCGAAAAATGTGCTTCAAGCCTGTTTGTTGGATGTTTCATGAGACAGAAAATGAGAAATTCTGTCCTCATTGGCTTTAAGCCTGGTCAATTCCAAAAGGGGTCTAGGATGGTCTTTCGCTAAGCTTAAAACCAAATTCGCGCTTTTTCTCAGCATTTCCAAAAAATCCACAACATAGACTTCTTCACAATGGACGGCTTTTTTATCATCACAGCTATCATCAATAAAATGTATTAATAATTTATCGCCGTATAATTCCATGTCGAAATAGTATGGGCCATCCATAAAATCACTTCGGGAATTTTTGCTGTTGTTGTTGAGCATATTCAAAGCATTGTCAATCCACCAGTTTAAAACGATTGCTACAAAATCATTCCATGCCTCCTCTGGGAAAAATTCATCCCCCATCTGGAAATATATTTCAGCGAATATTTGAGTGCTTTTCCCCGTTTCGCTTTCTGATATTTCAAACGAATCCGGGTTTATAACTAAACTAAGCATTATATGCCGCCCTTTAAAAAAGCAGTCTCTATTCGTTGAGGGGTTGTATTCGCATACGCATACGCATTTCTGAGCTCGCTCTCAATCTTCTTGTCGGACCCATTGGCTGGAAACAGATTTTTGTTTCCACCTTGTCTGGCGCTTTGTTGAGTGTTCAGTCCCGGCATGGGGTGGCATACCGCCGCCTTGTGAGAAGGGGGTTGCATGTTCTCATTTATATTTTTCAACAAATTCTTTCACTTTTTCAACAAAGAGTTCCGGTTCTTCAAGCTGGGGGCTGTGCGCGCTATATTCAAATATATTCAAATATTTGTCATTAGTGTGGGTGCCCAAGTTATTATATGAATTATATGCCAACTCCACAGGAAGGATACCATCATGGTTGCCCCAAAGCACCAGGGAGGGCACTGTTATTTTATGCATTTCAGGTGTCAGATTGAATTCATTTAAATTCAAATTATGGTTTGAGAGCATATTAAAACTGTTCAAATAAACAGAAAGAGACAAAGGTGAATTCAAATAGTCTGAAATGCCATAGTGAGGTTTTTTTGAAGGGTCAAAAACATAACCATTCAGTTTGTCCACATTGCTAACATGTCTCGATATGACTTTATAATTATCAAAAACCACCGATTTGCCATACCACCCCAACTCCTTCTTCCAGTGTTTAACATCTTCGCCGGCTTCTATTTTCTCTTTCGCTTTATTTGTTACCCAATCAACAGACCGTTCTAATCCCACTTTGAAATTAGAAGCGCCGTCTATTTCTATCCAGCCAGATATATATTGTTGATTTTGTGCGTCCACCAAATAAGCCGTTCCAAGCGCGCCACCCCAGCTGTGTCCCATTAGAAAAAGGGTCGGATTGTTGTATTTATGCCTGATTAAATGAACCAGTTTCAGCAAGTCTTCCACAAATTGTTCAATGGTAAAACTTTCAGGCTTTGCGTTCCCCTGTGCTATGCCTGAACCTCTTTGGTCATAATATACAAAAGCATAATCCTTTTCTAATGTTTTGAATGCGGGCTCAACTGTCATTGCCGTGTCTCCAGGCCCGCCATGCAGAAAAATAACAAATGTGTTGGATGATTTATTCCCCTTTACCCATACCGGCATGATGGCTCCGGCATTTTCAAGATAGAACCAATCTCCGCCTTTGAATTCATCATTTAACAGGAAGTCGCCACAAGACGATAAAAACAGAGTAATCGCAAATAGAATAATAACAACTTTCCCTTGTTTCATTTGAAACACTCCTAAAGAGCGAAATAATAGGTGGCGCCGATTTTTAATGCAAAATGAGGCAGCATGAGATTGTTAAAAGGATATCGCCCAAAAACAATGACATCGGCGTTAATCCTTAATGGAATGTTCGTTTTTTTCCTCAAATCCCATCCAAGCAGTCCGAGTTTAATGGAAGGCATAACATGGGGGCGCCCCCATTTTGTTTTTTGGGACACTTTGCCGTCCTTGTCAACAATATAGGTTGGGCCTCCGGCTTCCCAAGTGTGCAGATATCCAAGAGCTATTCCAAATTCAGGACTATAGCCAAAAGAAAAGGTGTGCCGCCAGTTCAATCCGCCGCTCAAAAACAAACCGGTATGATTTCGTTGATGGAAATAAACACCTATCGAAGCTGTATAAAAGAAAGATCTAAAAAAATTATTCTCATAACCTATTTCCATCCCCGGATGAACCAATGTTTCACCAAAATAGCTTATGTTTATTGGAAGGGTTTTTTTGTTCTTCCCATCTGCATCATTGTCTGGCGAACCGTTTGTCTTTTCTGCTTGCACCGTCGGCGCAGTTGTTTCTGGATGAATAACCTCAGCTGTGCCATTTGAAACAATATCCTGACTTTCAACAGTTTCGGCAGGGTTTTCCGAGGGTTCAAACTTTTCTGACAAAGTTATTTTCGCCACATTTGCTTTGGTTGCATTCTCGTTTTTCAAGGCAACGAAGTCTTCTGCCCTTGCGGAAAAAATGCCCGCCGTTAATAAAAAAAGAATATTTAGCTTTCTCATCTAACTGTCACCTTGGGGGCTGGAGAGTTTTTGCCCTTCGATCGAAAATTGCTCTAAAATCCCTGCAAAAGTTTTAACACTCAATGCACTGTTTCAAATTTTTGGCATTTTCTCAATTAGAAAGTACACAGATGTGTTCACTGGACATACCATTCCTGGACCAATGGACAAGGCGGGTAGAGCTAAGGAGATTGCCGCCAAACCATCCATTCCCCGCCTGTATCATTTATGAAATCAGCAGGTTATGGCAGAAAAATCCATTTCCAATGCCTTCTCTCCTCCCTCTCCATCGCAAAGCGTTTGGCTGGGGTTAACACGGGCTTGACAGGTGCTACCCATGCTCTCAAACTTCAAAACATCCACAAAAAAAATGCAGGTTGCACAGGAGTTGATGTGGGCTTTAGAAAGACTCTGCTTCGATGACGAAATTTCAAAAACACACAAACACAAACGAGAAAAACAATGAGAAATATATTTGGCTTTTGTCGAGTTGCTGCGTTGGCTTTTGCGCTTGTGGGAGGCGCATTCTCGTGGACAGCCTATGCCTGTAACTTTAGCTCGGACTGTGGCGGCAATGGGCTTTGCAAGGACCACAAATGTGGCCATTGCAACTTTAGCTCTGAATGCAATGGCAGGGGGCTTTGCAAGGACCATAAATGCGGCCATTGCAACTTTAGCTCTGAATGCAACGGCAATGGGCTTTGCAAGGACCACGAATGTGGCCATTGCAACTTTAGCTCTGACTGCAATGGCAATGGGCTTTGCAAGGACCATAAATGCGGCCATTGCAACTTTAGCTCTGAATGCAACGGCAATGGGCTTTGCAAAGACAAACGTTGCACAGGCCTCTGAAAACCCTTTGCGTTGATGGGCGGCCTCTCTGTCTATATCAGCCTGAGGCGAACCCGTGCTGGACGCTGATTTCCATGGGCAGTGCCTTCATTTGCCCCATTTTTGCCCCAAACGTGTTGGTGCTCTCCATGGGGGCAACCTGCAGCAAGTTGAAGCAAGAAAACGCCCTGAAAAACAAAAACCCCACAAAGTTTTTTAGGCTTTGTGGGGTTTTTTGACAGGAGAGGACTCGAAATCGATCATAACATCGTGTTTTTACAATCAATTTTAAGGCGGCACTTTTGTGATACCAGCAAAAATACCAGCATTTTTAAATGCTGCCCTATAAAAGCCAGCTCCCATCCGTCAACTCGTTTGGCAGCTCTGCGTGGGGGTGACATCCACACAAGAAGGCCTATTCTTGCAAGGCTTCCCTTACTTTTCTCTCCAACCAGCGCCGTTCTCTATCCTCGGGAACGTAATGACATCCAACGTTCTCAGCTTCAGAGTTAATGCAATTTTGAATGTCCTGGGCCTTTCCCCAAATGGCACGCAGAGCGGTGGACACAATATTTAGGTGTTTGTGGCTATCTGGGCTTTCAAGCCATTGCTCTGCAAGCATAGCGATGGCTTCTATTTCAGAAAAGCCATCCTGAGAAAGATTGTCCATGGATTCAACGGTGTCTTGAAGTTTTTTGACGTCAGTCTCTTTGTCGTGCTTATTCTCTACGGTGGTTTTTGGATTCATTTTGCAGACTCCTTTGGGTTGTGAGTGTGTACCGCTGGTTCGGTGTTTCCCTCTGAGGGAAGGCAACAACGGCCCATGCTGCCCCGTCTATGCTGCTTAGAGTGCCCTCGGCCCGCTCAAGTATTATTTGGACTGCAGGAACCACAACATCGCCATGGCTCCCGCGAGACTCTGGAGACTCCAGCCACTTTCCCAGAAGCTTTGAGACAGCACCAATGGCCGAAAAACCCTGCCGTGCCATGGCACTCATCTCCTCAATAGTGACTTGAAGTTTTTGTGGGTCTTCCTCCTTAGTGCGCTCGTTACTCATTTGTGGCTTCCTTGGCTCTGTTTTCGTCTGAAAAGAATCGCGGGGTGAAGTCGTCATCCGCACATTCAGCAACTCTTCTGACGTCGTCCGCAAGCATGTCGGCTCTGTTCCGAATGATTTTTATGGCTCGTTCCATAACACCCGAATAGCCGGGCTCGTCTGGGTTCTCAAACCACTTTAGGGTAAGCGTGGCGACGGTTATAATTTCGGAGAGGCCTTCTTCGGCAAGGCCGTCTATTTCGTAAATAGCCCTTTGAAGGCGTTTGAAGCCTTTTTCGGCAGTGTTTTTGTCATCCATTTATGTCTCCTCGGGTTTTGACTGTCTCTCTGAGCTTGCTCAACGAGTCCGAATTGCCCATCTTCGTGCCTCCTTCTGGCGGTTATGGAAAACCACCCTCCCAACGAAGGTGGCCAGGTACTTCGAAACCGCTAACAGAACGGCCCATGGCCTTAGCCCCGAAGGGCTGTTTTTCAGCTCACGCGCTACCCGGCCATAAAAATGGCACAAAAAATCCACGTCTAGCGGGAGCGTGGAGAACCGCTGTTAGGTGTTTCGAGCACCTGCAAACATTCTAACAAAACTGGCTGAGGTTGGCAATGAGGGGTTCAACGTGAACAAAACAAGTTGGTTATTCGTCTGTTGTGGTGTTGTGTGCCAACCATTAGAGTGCCCCGAGCATGGCAGGGGTGCTTGGACAAAGGGGCCACGCCAAAAGGAGGAAGCACATGAAAAAAGGCATGGCTGTTTTTGAAGGAAAGAATATTCGCCGCGTCTATGACGAGAAGACAGAAACTTGGTTTTTCTCCGTGGTGGACATTGTGCAGGTGTTGACGGGGCAACTGGACTTCCAGGCGGCTCGCAAATATTGGAACAAGCTGAAAGAGCGCCTGAAAAAAGAGGGGAGCGAGGTGGTGACAAACTGTCACCGACTGAAGCTAACTGCCGGAGATGGCAAGAAATATTTCACCGACGTCGCCGACGCCCCAACCCTCTTGCGCCTGGTGCAGTCTGTGCCGAGCCCCAAGGCTGAGCCCATCAAGCTTTGGCTCGCCAAGGTTGGCCATGAGCGCATGAAGGAAATGGCTGACCCCGAAATCGCCTTAAACCGCTCTCGCGAGTTGTGGCAAAAGCACGGCCGCTCAGAGAAGTGGATAGAGCAGCGCATGCTTGGCCAGGAAACCCGGAACAAGCTGACGGACTACTGGAAAGAGCACGGCGTGAAAGAGGGCCTAGAATATGCCATTCTCACCAACCTCATCCACGAAGAATGGACAGGCCTAAGCGTCAAAGAGCACAAAGCGTTGAAGGAGCTGAACACCCAAAACCTGAGAGACCATATGTCCGAAGCAGAGCTGATTTTCACGGCCCTGGCGGAGCTTTCTACTCGGCAAATAGCGCAAAGCGTGAATGCCACCGGGCTTGAAGAGAATGCAGAAGCCGGCAAAGCGGGCGGCGGCATTGCCCTTAAGGCCCGGGAAGAGTTGGAGCAACGCACCGGGCAGAAGGTGGTGACAGGAAAAAGCTTGCCATCCCTGGACGAATAGCTCCATGGAGCCACAAAGGGAGGGGGGAAGTAGTGCACATGCGATGCATATGCATGTTGGCATGGCGCCTAAGGGAGGAGGCAGTCAACCGGCAACAATTTGTCACCGGTTGAAGTGGCCGGAACTGCTCTTGCGCCTTAAATGGGGCGGGAGTAGCACCTCCAAGCATCCCGCAGAAAAATAAGCTCTTCCGTGAAGTTGAGGTTTTTTTTCCTGGCTTCCTTAACCTTACCGTCAACCCAATCATCTGCCGAAACCAGACAAGAGGCCCCAGTTTCTCTGTTAAGGGCCTCAACGGCCAACACCCAGGCAAACTGCCTGGGCTTCCCCTCATCCAGCAGAAAGCGCATTGAGGCTATATATGACACCTGCTCAGTCGCATACTCCATCCATGACTCTGTTTCTTTTTTAGCTCTATTCAATATCGACATTTATTCCTCCGTCCTCCTCATCCTCTCGTTTCTTTGCTTCTTCTTCCTCTGCCTTTCTCCTCGCCCGAAGCTCTGCCAGCCTTTCCCTTGCGAACCTCTCGCAGTCTGCCTGTGTCATTTGCGGCTGTCGCGCTTGAATGTCTACCTCCTTCACTCGGGCAATGGATGCAGCCACGCTGGCTACCTCGGCAGCAACAGTTGGAGAAAGCTCCCCCGCCGCCACCTGCCGAAGCACCGCCTGCACCTGACTGAGCAAGTCCCCTTCAGGCAAGCTGAAAGCCTCAGGAGGGCTCAATGCCTTCATGCGCGGCAAAGCTCGCTCCAAAATCAGCTTTTGAGCATCGAAGTCTCCAGCCAGAGCCTTCTTCGTCACCAAAGGAAGAACCTTGTCAGATACCTCCCTGAGCGCTGCAAGTTGGCGGTTGATGCTTCCCTTTCTCCTGCCGGCAGGGTTGCCGCTCTGGCCTGGTTTAAACCTTGGCATGCCCGTTAACCTCCCGGCGTTAGAGGAGGGCCAGAAACCTGCTCCTCGCTTCCAGGCGTAACATGGGTATGCACATGCGCCGAAAGACTGACGGTGCCCCCGGTAGCAGCAACATTGCCAGTAGTTGTTATTCCAGCAGCTGAAATAGTCGCATTTGACGAGCTTAACGAAGAGGCCCCGCCAGATAAGCCCCAAGTTGCGGCTCCGTCGGTTTGTTTAATGCCAGAAGGAGCCTCCAGCGTCACTCCCCCTCCACTCATTTTCCACGTCGCCTGCCCATCGCTCATGGTGATGCCGTCTGCACCTATGCTCAAATAATGCTGCCTCTTGTAGTCCCTCAACTCAATATTGTCCGGGTGCCAGTCGGGCACGGTATCTACGTTGGTAATAATTCCAGGAATGAAAATGGCGTCGCTTAGGAAGTGCTGCCGAGGTGTTATGGTGAAGTCCCCTCCAGGGGGGTCAGGCAGCCCAGGCCTACCCGTCTGCACAAACTCCTCAATAGAGCGGTCAGAGAAAACCAGAATACCCTTGGTGCCTGGTTTAATAGGCAAGGTAAGAAGCCCAACCCCCGGCACGCAAGGCACGCACACGGGGACGTTTTGCAGCTCAGGGAAGGCGTAATACGTAACCTTCTCGCCCAAGGTTTGCTTATATTTTGTGGCCGGCATGACAGAGCAACGGGGGCGTTTGTCGTCCGTGCTAAATGCCATCACTATGCCTGGAAGAATGAAGCGCATACGCGAAAGCAGCCTCTCGAATTGCAGCTCAAACACCTGGGCCTCGGTCGGACAGCTATAATCAGCCATTGTCACATCTCCTTTAAAAATAGGTTCACAACTCAACTGCTGCTTCGTTCGGTTTTCTGTTTAATCCCTGTTGTTTACAGGCTTCCCCATGCGCCTTGACGATGTTGTTCAGTCGTTTGTGGGCACCTTCCAAATACTGTTTCAGCAACCCCCATGTGGCGTACTCAGCCAGGCTCCGGCTTCCTGCGAACAGAAACGGAATGCGGTGACGCGCCATAAGGGCCAAGACACTTTGACAAGCGCTGTGGGGGTTCAGCTGTGAGCGGTAATTCCCCATGGCCAAATCAGCCCAGGCCTCCTCCACCACCACTGCGAAGGACTCCAGGGCTGCCGCCCTTTGCAACTCCTTCTCGAAGCGCTCCCGGCCATGGCCAAGGCAGGCCACCAGGTCAGCGAGGCTCTTCCTCTCTACCGCTACCTTGTCGGTGAGTCCGGCAAGGGAATAGTCCCCCGTGTCTAAGGTGCCAACTTCAATTGCTGTCTCGGCATACCTTCGCCCTGAAAATGTGAATGCGAGTTGCTCTCTAGAATCGACAATAATCTTCACCAAAAACCTCCTCCACCTTCGGCGCGGAATGGCGCCCGCAAAAGTCTAATTTTGAAAGGTTGGCGTCCGGGCAAACCTCGCAGCCCATCGGGTAGTGCTCGCAGTTGGCGCGATAGTGTAAAACCACTGGGTTTGAAAACACGCCACCGCACCTCCCTAACTTTGCCAAAATGAGAAGCCTGTTTTCTTTAGCTATACGCAAGGCACGAGCCCTGGCCTCATAAGTCAGCTGCTGCAGGCCCTCAATGACCAACCCCCGCCTGTCTCCGGAGACACTCAAGACAAGCCCCATGCCTGCAAGGCGAGTTGCCGCGCTCATAGCACCACCTGGTCAGGTAAGTTGTTTTTGACTGGGATCTTGAATTCAGAATTGAGCCTAGAAACAGGTGTTGTTGCTGTTGTTGCTGTAGTTTGCTCTTGAATTTTAAGATTTTTTTCGGCAACAGCAGGTGTAGTCGAGGTGTTGTTGCTGTTGTCGTTGGGTGTTGTGCATGCTGAAGCAACAACACCCGACAACACCTGTGCAACAGCTGGCATTGTCGGTTTTCCCCTTTTGTTACTTGGGTCAACAACAGCAACAACAGCTACTACAGCTGTTTTGAAGGATTCTATTTTATCACGCGGAACTTTTCGCGCCCGCCCCTTGTTCATCCAGCAAGAAGCCAGGCCCAACCTTGAGGCCGCCTTTGCCACAGTGTCCTTGGGTGTCCCCGACATGCCAAGTTGCTGCTCCACCAAGGCATGCAAGCGCGCCGACTCTATGCGCCACCCATCCGCCTCAATATTGACAGCCTCGTCCACCACAACGGCCATGATGGCGCGTTCCACTGGGTCAACCTGCTTTGCCCTGCCTGGGCTGAAAAGCCGCCAACATTGTGTCTGGTGCTCTTTTATCCAGTTGGCCAAAAGCAAGGCCCGGCGCATGGTGTCTTCAGTCACTGGGTGCATGCCGTCGTTGCCGGCAAGCGCCGCGTCCAGGCAGTGCAACAAAAGGCAGAGCCGTTGTGCCTGCCCCTTCAGCTTGGAAAGCAGTGCGGCATTTTGTGAGAGGAACTCTTCTTTGGCGATGCCATCGAACCACTCAACAAAGGCCGCCTTTGCCTGGCCTGAAACAAGAACCACTTTCTCAATAGGCCGGTCATTTTCGTCGTGCTCAATGTCCCAAGCCCACAAAGCACGCGACACAAACTCAAGCAGCTCTTTGGAGTTTTGAGTCAGGCTTTTTTCTGTCCAATAGGAAGGCTTGTCACGCTCGGCACGAATCAGCATGAAGCGCTGAAGAAACCCGGACGCCTCATCAACCCCGGTGGCGCCTGTCTCAAAAACTTTGGCCAACATGACGGGCTGAATGCCTCCGAAAATTCCAACATAAGCATGCGGAATGTAGAGATTGCGGGCAGGGTTGCTGGTGCGGCTTGTCTTCCACTCCTGGCCGTCATAGGAGGAAAGCAGCCTGGCGCGTGTGCCTCCCACGCTGCCGGAACCGGCGTATTTGTCCATGTCAGAAACCAACCCGGACAGCTCATCCTTCCGCCACATAATGCCGCGTGGGTTGTCTGCCAGCGCTTCGCCCAGGGCCTCCACCGTGGCGTCATCAACACAGGCTTGCCGCTGCTTTGGGGCTGTCGGCTTGTCTGGCATGTCTTCTCTGCTTTTGGCGTTGGCGCGTTGCTTTTTGCACAGCTCAAGCTCTGTTTCATAGTCGGCATATCCCTCCTTCCAGGCCTTGTGTGCTTCATGCTCGAGGTTTTTTATCGGCCTGAAAAATGCCGCCGTGCATGGCGTCTTGCCGATGCCGGAGGCAGCCACCGTGGCAATCCAAATGTTGCCCGGCTCTTTCCACGAGGGCCTTAGGCTGATAAGGCGTGTGCCTCCAACGAGGCACGACAGCATGCCAAGGAGACAAGCGGCGGGGATTTGCAGTTGCACGGTGAAAGCCTCTGAGGCCTCGTTCAGCAAAGCAGCTATTCGAGGCGGAAATGCCTTCAGAGGCACAGGTGGCGGTGGAGGGAGGTGTTGGTTGCCACCCTTTGAAATCTCCTCACCAACGAGCTGATCCAGTGTTTGGCGTGGGTTTTGTTTTCCACTCTCCAGGTTGCTTGAAATGACTTCTTCAGCGGTGTGCTCTCCGTCTTCTTCCACAAGGCCACAGGCCTGCGCGCCTTTAAGAAGCAGCTCTCGTGCCTTGCTTTCAGGAAGAGCGCCGTCGACAACCAGTTGTCCGAATTCGAAGGATGCGGCGCGCAGGACGCTGTCACGGTTCTCCTGTCGTGTGCTGGACAACCGCTCCTGAAGGTCTAAACAGCGCTCACGGACGGCGTTCATAGGCCACCCCTGCACTGGTTTTGCGTTTTCATGGCGGGCCGCCTCACTTCTCGCTGGTGGCTTGCGCGCTGTTGGCTCGAAGAAATTGTTGAACAGAAGGCCAATGCCACAGGGTTGTTCTCAGCCCAAGCTTCACTGCGGGTGGCGGGAGTTGGCCATTTTTAACTTTTGCCCAAATTGTGGACTCGCCACAGTCCAACAATTCGGCCAAGACCTTTACTCGAACGTATTCCGGGGAAATCAACTGCGACATTCTTGCTCCTCTCGAGGATTGGTTGCCCAAAATTGGACAGCCACAACCTTGGAGGACGCAGGTGTTTGAGTGTGAGGACCAAAAAGGGATGTCCCTAGAATGTCCCTTTTTTATCCCCTTCGATGAATTCGATAACGAAATTTCCTTTGGCTTTCTCCAACAGTTTTTTTCGCTTTTCGCGTCGCGATCGGCCGTCGCTACCATCGCCTGGTAAAAACGGGAAACCCTGAGCAGTGTCCGTTGCGTCGGGGCAGCAGTATTCAATGGCTGCCGCAATGACTGGCTCCCCATACTTGCCTTTCAGCGCGTCAAAAATCGCCTGTGGTGTCCTCCCTTTCAAGTCATTGATGTTAACGGTGACACGGAGTTTCGCGTTGCTTTTTGAGGATGCTTTCTCAACGGGCCCTGTGGAAGCCAAAATGCTGTCGTGAACAGCTCTAGTTAACCCTGGAATCTCCCGAACAAGAGGCCACTCGTGCAGCTGGGAAAATCGAACAACCTCGTCCGTATTAAGAAGTATAGAGTCTATAAAAAGTCGCTTGAAAATGCTTTCGGCAGTCTCTTGTTCGGCTTCTCCTTGTTTCAGAAGCAGAGAAGCAAAAAGAGACACATGCTCCCTGCGCTGTTCTGGGTCGTCATATATGTCCCAGGTGGCGTGTCTAATACAAGTAACTGCCTCCTCTCCAGAGGTGTTCTGACACGCCAACACCCTGAAGTAATACAGAAAGCGCCTTCTGATGTCGCGAAAAAAAAAGTTGCTGTCTCTCAGCGGGTTGTACCCAGCAAGCACGTTCACGGGGGAGCCGTCTCGGCTCCTTAAGGAGGAAAATGCTATATCGTTGACCGTCTCCCACACAGGATGAATTACAATGGCGCCTATTCTTCCCAGGTGATTATACAAGTCATAAAAGCGTTGCTCCAGGTAGCCATGCAAGTCACAAGAGCGTTTCCTCTCCAGGCCGTACGCCTCAATGACTCGCCAAGCCTCTATAGGTCCGTTTAGGTTCACTCTTGCCCTCCTGACGCGGCTCCCCTGAATAAAAACCCCGGCAGGCTTTCAGGCCAGCTTTTCAGTGCGGTTAGCTATTCCGCTCCTAGCCGGGGAAAACTCGTTATTCCTGTGAACAGGCTAAGCAAAAACCAGGTGCTGTCAAGATGTCAATAGACTTGCATAGACTACGTGGTTTCAACTCTCAGCTTGTCGAGATAGTCCGCCCATTCTTGCATCATACGACGGCGCTCCGGCAGGTGCTCGGCATAATTGTAGGCGGCGCGAATGGCGTCCCGTTCCCCGTGTGCAAGCTGGCGCTCTATCCAATCTCGGTTATAGCCCATTTCGTTCAGTCGGGTGGATGCCATGGAGCGGAAGCCGTGAACTGTCATGGTGTCTTTGTCGTAGCCCAAGCGGCGAAGTCCGGCCAGCAAAGTCATATTGGAGATGGGTGCGCTGTTGGCGCGCATAGAGGGAAACAAAAAACGTCCGCTGCCAGTGTATTGTCGGAGCTCCGAAAGAATGGCCAGCACTTGCCGGGCAAGGGGAACAATATGCATCTGCCGCATTTTCATTTTCTCAGCGGGGATGCGCCACTCAGCGCCCTCAAGGTTGAACTCCGCCCACTCTGCCTGGCGAAGCTCTCCGGGCCTGACAAAAACATAAGGGGCCATACGTAGCGCGGCTCTCACAATGAGATTGCCCGTATATGCGTCAATGTCCTGCAGCAATACGCCTATGGCTTTGGGCTCTTTGACACTGGCAAAGCTCGTTGATTTGACCGGGACAAGAGCGCCGCGTAAATTGGCGGCAGTGTCGTGTTCTGCGCGTCCTGTTGCGATGGCATAGCGGAAAATTTGGCTGCAATACTGCAAAGTTTTTCTTGCAAGTTCCGTGGCCCCCCTGGCCTCAATCTGCCGCAGGGCAACCAACAGCTCCTTCGCAGGCACACCATCCACGGGGGTTGCACCAACGCAGGGGAAAATGTCTTTTTCAAGCCGAGAGAGAATTTTGTCTTTGTGGCCTTCTGTCCAAGAGTCTTTGCGTTTGTCATGCCATTCTCGAGCCACTACTTCAAAACTGTTTTCAACTTCAGCTCGTGCAGTGGCCTTGACGGCTTGCTTGTGAGCACAAGGGTCAATAGCCTGGGCAAGCAGCTCTTTGGCCTCTTCGCGTTTTTGCCTGGCAGCCTTGAGACTCACGGCAGGGTATGCGCCAAAGCTCAGAGTCTTTTGTTTCCCTTCAAAGCGATAGCCCATCCTCCAGAGCTTCCCCCCAGCCTTGGAAAGATGCAGGTATAACCCCCCACCGTCTGAAAATTTCCGCACCTTGCTTGTTGTCTTTAGGTTGCGCAGAAAGCTGTCTGTCAATTTCATGCGGCCTCCGGGAGCTTTGCCGGCCTCATTTTGCTGGTATCGAGTTTTTCCAAGCTTAAGATACCAACAGAAATACCAACAAAACGCTGGTATGTCCACAGAGCTTGCGGGAGCACCCGGGAGCACTAACTATAAAAAACTGAAGTCCCACAAAGCGTTATGGACTTTGTGGGACTTTTTGAAACCACTTCTTCTTGCCCAGGAGAGGACTCGAACCTCCACGGTGTTTCCACCTCTAGATCCTGAGTCTAGCGTGTCTACCAATTCCACCACCTGGGCGAGGCGCTACCCTTTATACGTGTTCCCCTGCAATGTCAATTCGGGAGTACCTCTTTTAGCGAAGGCTCACAACCAATGGGCTGGGCATGTGCATGTCGCCCACAAGCTTGTCGGCCAGCATTTCTGCCTCTTGCTTGCTCGCAAACGGCCCAATGCGTACACGGTGCCATGTGCCTTTTTCCCCAAGCTCTGCGGACACCACATAAGCCACATAACCTTTGCCATTCAACGCGTCGGCAACACGCTCCGCCTCCTCTTGCCCCTTGTGAGAAGAAATCTGCAAAGTCCACTCCTTCAAAACACCCTGAGCCTCCTTCAATGCAACCACAGGCTTTAAAACCTCTTTCTTCGAAACTTCTTTGCCTTCATGCTCAAGCTCCAAAAAGGCTTTCTTGAGGCTTCCCTGGCGTGCAACCGCCGCCTGCGCAGAAGGCTCTGCCGACGCTGAGCTCTCCTGGGCTGGCTTGGGCGCAGCTGCCACCAACGCCGGTGCAGAAACAACGGCCCCTGGCGAGGGCGCTGCAACAGCAACAGGAATGGGTTTGAGCAACTCTTCTTGAAAGCTAAGTGAGGTTTCCAGCTGCGCTTGCTGTTGCTGCTGTTGTTGCTGCTGTTGTTTCTGCTGTATTTGTGCAAGCGCCTCTGTCTTCTGGTCCGAAGCGACAAGAGGGTTGTTCTCGCATGTAACCACCCCCGCCTGTGTTATGCGCCGCCCTGTGTTGATGCCCAATGCAAAAGTTGCCCCAGAAAGCAACAACCCCAGCAAGGCAAAACCTAAAACTTGCTTCCCTGTCGTCGGGCTTTTCGCAACCCGCTTCATATTCTCGCGCATAATACACTTCCTTTAGGCCACAACTGCATGCCTCAAGGTAGCGTGTACTCAACCCAGGTCAACTTTTTGGCCTGCTCAAAAAATGCCCAAAGCTAATATTTGAGCTTGGGCCCCTCCTGCATTTCCTCTGCCGCTGCACTCAGCGCCCCCTTCACAGCTTCACGCACCAACAATTGCGTCCCCTGCCCAGGCGTGGGGCCAAACAATATTTCAAACACCCCCTTCTCCCGCCTCACATAGGCAAGCCGGGGCTTGCCCTTCATGCCAATTTTTTCAGCCGTGTGCACAATGGCCTGCTCAAAACCACCCAACTCGTCAACCAACCCCACCTCTTTGGCTTGCCGCCCCGTTAAAATACGCCCGTCCGCCCAAGGACGAATTTCTTCCTCAGGCTTCTTCCTCCCCTTCGCAACAGCTTCTATAAAACCTTCGTGAATGTCACCCAGCGTTTCTTTAATGTCCGCTCGCTCATTGTCTCTCATGGGACGAAAGGGGCTTAACACATCCTTGCGATCGCCTGCCGTCAACACATTCATGTCAACTTTCGCCCACTGCATGAGTTTGGAAACGTCAGGCGTTTGAATAATAACACCAATAGAAGCGGTCAATGTCCCCGGGTTGGCAAAAATGGTGTCCGCAGCCGAAGCAATATAATAGCCTCCAGAAGCCGCTATATTCCCCATGGAGGCAACCACCGGCTTCTTCTCGCGCAAACGCATTAAAGCTTCATAAATTTCCTGAGAGGCTCCCACCGCGCCCCCAGGCGACTCAATGCGGATAATAACCGCTTTGAATGAAGCCTCTTCATAAACCTCACGAATGTCTTCCAACAACTCCTTGGAGCTCTCTATCCCTCCGGAAACTTCAATAATGCCAATTTTCTCCCTCTTGTCCCCTTTGCTTATTCGCGTGCTGCCCGTCGACGCAGCAGTGCTTTTCCCCAAAAACCAAAAACAAGAAGTGCCCAATGCACAAAACCCGGCAATAATAATGGCAATGCTTAACATCCACTTCCAACCTGAACTTTGACTCATATGCTTTCTCGTTTCCAGAGTGCTTGCTTCCAAAGCACACCCATAAAGGACAACTTCAATAAAAAATCAACATCCAACCTCCTTTGAAAATAAGTTGCAAAGGCCTTGTTTGAGTTATAAAAAAAGCTGCTTTTTGAGTCGGCTGCTGAAGCTGTAGAAAAGGACGTCTACGTGCGTATTCTTGTGCAAAAATTTGGGGGTACCTCCGTCAAAGACTTGGCTTGCATGAAGCAGGTGCTGGAAAAAGTCAAAAAAGGCCTGCACGAGGGCTTTAAAATGGTGGTCATCCTCTCCGCTCGCGCAGGGGATACCAACCGCCTCTTGGCCCTCTGCAATGAATATTCGCCAAACCCCGACGCGGCTGAGTGCGACTCCCTCGTCTCCACCGGCGAGCAAGTCTCCACCGCCCTCTTCACCATGCTCCTCAAAGACGACGGCATAAAGGCCCGCTCTGTGCTGGGCTTTCAAGTGCCCATAACCACCAACGACGCCTATGGCAAAGCCCGCATCTCCTCCATCGACAAAACCCAACTCCATAGGCTGCTCGCTGAATATGAGGTGCTCGTCATCGCCGGCTTCCAGGGCATCTCCCCTTCAGGACGCATCAGCACTCTGGGACGCGGCGGCTCTGATACCTCCGCTGTCGCCCTCGCCGCCGCGCTGGATGCCTTTCGGTGTGACATATATACGGATGTGGATGGGGTTTATACGACGGACCCCAACATCGCCTCCAATGCACGAAAACTGAACCGCATTACTTATGACGAAATGCTGGAAATGGCCAGCATGGGCTCCAAAGTGCTCGAAATCCGCTCCGTCGAATTCGCCAAAAAATATAAAGTGCCCGTGCACGTGCGCTCTACGTTCAGCGACGCCCCTGGTACCATGCTCATTCAAGAGGATAAAAAAATGGAACACGTTCTCGTCTCCGGAATTGCACTCGACAGAGATCAGGCCCGCATTACGTTGCGCAATTGCCCCGACAAACCCGGCGTCTCCGCCGGCATTTTCGGCCCCCTCTCCGAGGCCAATGTCACCGTGGATATGATTGTGCAAAACCCCAGCCGCGACGGCGTCACCGACATGACTTTCACCGTCGCACGCAAGGAGCTTAAAAAAGCCCTGAGCATTGTCGAAAGCACCAAACCCAACGGCATGAATGGCATGGAAGTCATGCATGACTCCAACGTTTGCAAAGTCTCCGTCATCGGCGTGGGCATGCGCAACCACGCCGGCGTTGCCGCCAAGGCCTTCGACGTCCTCTTCCACGAAAACATCAACATTCTGATGATTAGCACCTCGGAAATTAAAATCTCCTGCCTCATTGAAGAGAAATATGCCGAGTTGGCCGTGCGCACCTTGCATGATGCCTTCAACCTGGGGGAGGAGCAGTTTGAGGGTGAGCCTGAAAAATAAACTCCTCACCGCATAAGCTCCACGCCACCCACCAACCTCAGGGAGAGGCCCTCAAAGAGAAGCACCTCAAAGAGAAGCATTGGCCGCGCGCACAAGCCTGTCACAAAGCGCACTCCCCAGGCCGTCGGCCTGAGGGAGGCTTGTCAGCAAAACGTCAAACCGTTGTTTGTCAAGCTCATGCAGCACCGCATAAAGCCTATGCGCGAGTTGAGGCAAGTCCTCGGGTATACAAACCCATTGGGCATTTTCAGGGAGGGCCATTTTTTGCGGATGCAAAACAGCCACCCTCTTCCCCTCGGCACAAAGCTGTGTTGCACAGCTTTCAAGCGCCTCAGGTTTTGCCAAAACAAGCCGCGTCTGGGGGGCATAGTGGGCATGCGCAGAGCCGGGTACAGGTTGCGCGTTTATGCCCCGTTCAGGGAGAAAACCCAACACCTGCGCCAAAGCCTCCGCCGAAAGGCCTCCCGGGCGGGCAATGCTGGGCCTTTCTCGGCTTAAATCTACAATGGTGGACTCAATGCCAATGCAACAAGGGCCACCGTCCAAAACCCAGTCCACCTTCTCCTTCAAACCCTGCCTCACATGCTCCGCCAAAGTGGGGCTTAAGTGCCCAAAGGAGTTGGCTGAGGGGGCAACAACCCCACTTTTGAAGGCTTTCAAAACGGCTAAAGCCACAGGGTGAGAAGGTATACGCAAGGCAATGGTTTTTTGTCCTCCCACAATGGCTTCAGGTACCTCAGGCCTTCGCTGAAGCAACAAAGTGAGAGGCCCCGGCCAAAATTGCTTGGCCAGCTTCCACGCAAGCTCCGGAATGTTGTGGGCCCACTGGCTTAACTCCTCCATGCTGCCCAGGTGCACAATCAGGGGGTGCTTGTGGGGGCGAGCTTTGGCGGCAAACACCTTCGCAACAGCCTCGGAGTTAAGGGCGTCGGCCGCCAAGCCATAAACAGTTTCCGTGGGCAAAGCCACAAGGCCGCCTTGCTTTAAAACTTCAACGGCCTTTTCAACAGCCCCATGGAGCGCTTTCTCGTCCATAGGCAAAACCTCTAGCCACAACGGCATGCTTTATACAAGGGTATAGCATGGGGCATGGGGCATGGGGCATGGGGCATGGGGCATGGCGTGGCCCACGCCTTCGCGCCCAAAACAAGCCCCCAGCTATCCAATGGCGTTTCCCTCTGGAAACGCTTAACTAACAGCACTCCAAAGTTTTTATAATGGCAGCCCAGCTTTGAGAGGCTTGGGGGGGAGGCAGAAACGGGGCCCCCATGAGGCGTGAACCTTGAGTATTTTTGCTTTTAATATAAGCCTTTTATCCTTAAAACAGCTTGTGGGTGCTTCCTGGGGGTTGGAGCATGGAGGCCATTCCTCAAAAGATGGAGTGTTTATTTTCGACCCTCAAAAAGCAGGGTTGTTTGTAAGTACGTGAAAATTACAATACAGTGGGCGATGGCCGAGAAAATACGAAAGCTTGGAAAAGCTTAGAAGGAAGAGCGAGCTTTCGAGGAGAAGAAATAATGAGACCATGGAAGTTATTGAGTTTGGGAATGCTTCTGCTCATAGGGGTGGCCTGCGACACTGGCGGTATTCAAATAGGTTCACCCGAGACACGGGAAAATCCAACTGTTCTCTCATGCGTAGGAGCCGCGAATGGCACCGCGTGTAACAATGGTAATGGTATTTGCTTTAACAGCGTTTGTGAAAGCCCTGCGACAATTCCCTGTGAAACAGGCCTTGGCACCTATTGCGCAACGGGGCAATGCCAGAATAACGCCTGCATAACATCTCATCCATGCACAAGCAGAAGCGACTGTGCAGAAGCCGAAGTTTGCGTGGACAACATCTGCCAGTTGCCGGGCACATGCACCCCCACGTGCACCCATGGACAAGTCTGCATCAACGGCACCTGCAGAACAGAGTCACCGGCCACCTGCACCAACAGCAATGACTGTGCAGAAGCCGAAATTTGCGTGAGTGGCATTTGCCAATTGCCGGGCCCTGAGCGCTGTGAGAATGGGGGCACCTTATGCCCTGGAGATGAAGTCTGCATAAGCGATGTTTGCCGAATTGTGTGCATCGAAGACAGTGACTGCAGCAGCATAGCGGATGCGGTTTGCGTGGCAGGTGTTTGCCGAGTGCCGGATGATAATTGCACCCCCCCTTGCAACAATGAGCAAGTCTGCGTCGATAGCAGCTGCCAACCAAGGGGGCCTGCCCTGTGCACCAACAACAATGACTGCAGTGCCATACCGGGTACCGCTTGCGTGGATGGCATTTGCCAATTGCCGGGCACATGCACCCCCGCTTGCAGCGCTGGACAAGTCTGCATCAACGGCACCTGCAGAACACAGTCACCGGGCACCTGCAACAACAGCAATGAGTGTGCAGAAGCTGAAGTTTGTGTGGATGGCACTTGCCAATTGCCGGGCACATGCAACCCCGCTTGTGAGAATGAACAAGTCTGCATCAACGGCAGCTGCAGAACACAGTGGCCTACGGAATGCATCGACAGCAGCCAATGCGCGGAAACAGAAGCCTGCGTGGACAACACCTGTCAACTGACAGGCACATGCACCCCCGCTTGCAGCGCTGGACAAGTCTGCATCAACGGCACCTGCAGAACAGAGTCACCGGGCACCTGCAACAACAGCAATGAGTGTGCAGAAGCTGAAGCTTGTGTGGATGGCACCTGTCAACTGACAGGCACATGCACCCCCCCTTGCAGCACTGGACAAGTCTGCATCAACGGCACCTGCAGAACAGAGTGGCCGGCTACCTGCACTGACAACAACCAATGTACAGAAGCCGAAACCTGCGAGGATAATATTTGCCAACTGATGGACCTTGAGTTGTGCAGATATGGCGGCACCATTTGCCCCCCAAGGGAAATCTGCATCAACCGCAACTGCGTGCCGGACCCCAACCTGTGTGAGAATGGCGGCACCACCTGCTCTACAGGTCTGGTTTGCGTCAACGGCACATGCGTAGCTGATGCGCTGTGCGAGGATGGCGGCACCATCTGCCCCTTTGGACAAGCTTGTGTTAACCGCCACTGCCATGCCATATGCGTCGGCAACGGCGACTGTAGCGGCACAAACGAGCTCTGTATCAATGGCGTTTGCCGAACACCGGATGAGCCCGCTTTGTGCAACCCTCCTTGCAACAACCCTCAAATTTGCGTGGACAATGCTTGCCAAACGCCTGGCTCTGGCCTGTGCGAGGAGGACAATGACTGTTTTGATGGTCGAGTCTGCCAGGGTGGCATTTGCCGAAGGCCAACCCCTGAAGCATGCACGCCTGCCTGCGGACAAGGGCAAATTTGTGTATACCATAACAGGACTCAGAGCTATGGGTGTCGAGATGAGGCGGTGATACTCAACGCTTGCAGAAATCCGCTTCCCATTGGCATTCGACGAAATTTTGCCGCGCAAATAGCCATGGGGTTGCCGATGAGTTTTGTCAACAGCTATGTAGACATTCAACGTGGCACCACAAGAGGCCTCATGGGCTTTGACGGCTCAAGAAATGTTGCCTTCCTGGCTTGGCGGCATATGGGGCCAGCCGTGGGCAACCTCAGTGCGTTGCGACAATTGGCCACCGACCATGCGAGCAGCATCGGTGGAAGTGCGGTTACGGGTGCTTTCACCTCTTGGGATGCAGCGACAGCAGAAGCCAATGCACTGGAAGTCACTTTCTCCATTCCAGGCAACATGAGTCCTCCGGAGCGCGTCAATGCCATCGCCACCGCCCTCTTGGGCGCTGGAGCAGAGAGCTTGACAGACACTTCGGCCAGCGCAGCCACGCAATATGTCCAGGCTCAATATGTGCTTCGCAGCAATGGCACAGTCATTGTGGTGATGGCCGTCGCACTGGACAACACACCCGGGAGTTTCGCGGCTTTCGGCCTGGAGGATGTGGCCGGTGGCGCTGCTTTGGCCAGCTATCTCGACTATAGCATGAAGCAGTGCGACAGCTTCATCGCCAGCAGCAGTGGAAGGGTGGATTTTCTCTTTGTTGTTGACGACTCTGCCTCCATGTCGACCAAGCAAAGCCAGCTGGCCAGTGCCATAACTACCATGGCTACCTCTCTGAACAGCAGCGCTCTGGAATGGCGTGCGGCTTTGGTGACCTCTTCCTATCACCTGAGCTCAGGCGGCGGCAGCAACCGAAACATCATTCGCGGCTTCACTTCGGATCCGCAACAACTCCAGGCCTGGTTGAGGCGAAACAGCACGTGCAACGCTGCTAGAGTATGCACCCCCGGCTGCATTCTCAACGCCTCCGGAACATGCTCAACAAGCAACCACCCCGCGTGGGCGACTCCTGCACCCACCTGTGGTGGAACCAACTCCATCCATGGAACCAACGGTGGTTGTTGGATTGGCATCAGCGGCTCTGCCAGTGAAGGCATGTTGGGTGCCGCACGCTGGGCGCTTATGCAATTGAACTGCTCTGATGATCCAAACCGTTGTCTTCGAGATGATGCTGAAATTGTCGTGGTTATTTTAAGCGATGCTGATGACCAAACCACAAGTTTGAGAAGCTCTGGGACAGCCAGCAACAGGGAAGCAGTCCAGAATTTTATTGACTTCTTCCAGGGAAACCCCAACGCGCGTGCCAAAAACAATCCAACCGGCTCGACCATCACCTATGTTGCTACGCCTCCTGTTCGCCCCGGAGCTGTCATTCCTGTACATGCCATTTATTGTCCGGCAGGCGCCACAAACTGTGGTGATGATTCGGTTTCCGCCACTGTCCCCACACGCATTCAAGCTATTGTGGAAGCAACAGGCGGTGTTTTAGGAGACATCCGTAATGCAAACGGTGTTCCCCTCGTCATGCGGGCTGTTGTGGAAAGGGAAATTGGCTATCAAGGTGTTGTGCTGCGAAAACCCTTCATCGGCGCTTCGCTGCGCGTGGCCTTGGAGAACCCTGCCGAAGGCAATGTATGTGACGCAACCGACGTTCCACGCAGTCGAGCGAATGGCTTTGACTATGATGGAATGTACCAAAGCATTTCTTTCTTCGGTGCTTGTCGCCCCAACCCTGACAGCGAAGTGGCCGTCTCCTATCAAACCTGGGAAACCTGGACACCAGACTAGGTGGTTTATTTGAAATAGCCGCTCCCTTCCCCCCCATTTTCCCGGGGGGGAGGAACAAACAAAGGCAGGTCCGGTTTTTCCGGGCCTGCTTTTTTTCTTCCTTTCATTGAGTTGATGTTGAACCCTTTTCAACTGCTTTGGGCTCCCTGTGAAAACATATCATTCCCCCCCAAAACTCCCCCTGGAAACCGCTGCATTTCATCCTCAAACAAGGAAGGAGATGGACCCCTCAGACAAGGAAGGAGATGGACCGGTTTCACTTTGGCAAGCTCTCTTTTTTTGCTTAAGGTTTGTCGCTGGATGGTTGCAATGCAGGGGGTGCCGCCTGAGGTATGGGGGAGGTGGCCGGGGTGTTTATGGTTTTTGCAGCCTCATGCAGCTCCGTCAACAAGCGTTTGGCGCCATAAACTTTGTCGAGGGCTTCGACAATGCCCATGGATTGCACAGCTACGGTGCGGTTGAGTTGAGCTTCGAAGACATAGTCACCGCCCAGGGATTGGATGTTGCCATCGAACACCAGGCCGATAACTTCGCCTTTGGCATTGAGGATGGGGGAGCCTGAGTTTCCGCCAATAATGTCATGGGTAGTAACCATGTTAAGAGGTGCAAGGAGGTTTAACTTGGGCTTGGCTTTGAGCCATTTGGCCGGAAGCACATAAGGCTCAAAGGGGGTTGCGCGCTCAAAGAGGCCCTGGAAGCGTGTCAAAGGTGGAATGGGGTGGCCATTTTCTTCATAGCCTTTGAGTTGGCCATAAGAGAGGCGCAACGTGAAGGTTGCATCCGGAGAGAGGGTGGTGCCAAACAACTGGAAGCGCAGTTGTGCCAGGCGCTCGCCTTCTTTGGTGGCAGGGGTTTCAACTTCGGTTTCCCAGGTTTGGCGAATGGCACGGCTGCTTGAGTCAGCCAGCTTGGCAAACAAAAGCATGGCATCTGCGCTTCCTTTGACGCCTTCTTTCCACAGTTTTTCACGCACCTTCACATTGGCCAGCTTGGTTTGGGACACCAGGCGGGCAGCGACGCGAGCAGGCGTTTCTTTGCCCAGCAATTTTTTCACAAAGGGGTGATCTACGCCCAGGGCTTCGCGCATTTTTTCAAGCTCAAATTTCAAGAGGGCGGTTTCAAGTTTGGGATAGAGGGGTACATTGCTTGTCAACCACGTTTCAATGTTGGGCAAGTTGGCATCTATATATTCTGACAAACGGCTTGCGTTGGGTTTTTCCCTCTCTTCTGCGGCCCGCACCAGCGTTTTGGCAAAAGCAAAAAGTGTTGAAGTCCGAAAAGCATCCTCAATGGCAACATATTCTGCGGCATAGCGTGTTTGTTTGGCCACAAGGTTTTCAATGGAGCTCCACACCGAAGCAAACTCTTTCAACTCCGCAGAGGCGTTGACTTTGTTTTGGAGTGCCTTCTCTTCGGCCATTTTGGCATTGAAAAAATGTCTATCGGCCAAGGCTGCGTGCCTGCCTTTAATAACCTTGAGGGAGTTTTCAACCATAAACAACCAGGTAGTTGCGGTACGTTTTTCTTCAGCGCCACGCTCTCCATAGGCTTGAAGCATGGCGCGCAACTCAGAAAGGCGTGCAATGCGCCGCGGCCACGCATAGTCCCGAACATAGCGAAGCTGAGCTGTGGTGAGCAGGCGACTGGTTCCACCGGGGTTTCCTGAAACAAAGGCCAACTCCCCTTCTTTGGGCTCTTCAAAACTCCATTTGAAATAATAGGGGGTAGAGAGGGGTTTGCCATCCGCCCCATAGGCGCGCAGAAAGCTGACGTCCAGGTTATATCGGGGATAGGTGAAGTTGTCTAAGTCTCCACCGAAGAAGGCGACGGCCACTTCAGGGGCGAATACCAAGCGCACGTCTGAATATTTTTGGTATTTATAGAGGTGATAGAAGCCGCCGCGATAGAGGCTGACCACCTCACAACGCAAATGGGGGGCGCTTTGACATTCTTTTTGCAGTTGAGAGCTGATCTCATTGAAAGCGTGTTTGAATGCGGGCCCATAGAGGTTTTGGGTGGCCTCTTTCACCGGCTGCGTAATATCCATAATGTCCACAAGCTGGTTCAGCTCCATTTCCGGGCAACGCTTCTCTTGCCGAGGCTGCTGTGCCCAGAAGCCGTTTTTAACGTGGTCCACAGAGCGCGAAGACAGATGCTCAATGCACTCAATAACGCAGTGGTGGTTTGTCATCACAAGGCCTTGAGGCGAAACAAAGCTGGCGGAGCAACCTCCGGCAATACGCAAGGAGGCCTTTTGCATGTGTTTCCAAAATGCTTCAGGCGCTTCAAAGCCATAGTCCTTCTTCAGCGCGGCTTTGGGCAAAGCGTCAAAAGTCCACATGCCCTCATCTGCCCAGGCAGACGCGCTGACGAGCCAACCTACAAGCCAACCTACAAGGGCAAAGCCTAAACCAACAAAGCGTTTGCTATGCATACGCAGCTTTTCCTCCATTTTTTGCAGCAAGCTTCCTTCAGTCCACGTGGAGCTTTTCCCCGCCATGGGACAGCTGCATGCATGGCAAAAAACCATAAAAATGCCAATTTATTTTGAACACACCCCAAAACCAAATGGCGTGGGCCCAAAGCCCCCCCTGCTGAGTTAGGACTCTTTTTTCTCCAAAAACAGGCGATAGGCCAGTCCACCCAAAATGGCGCCCAAAATGGGGGCCAGCCAGAAAAGCCACAATTGTTGCAAAGCCCAACCTCCTTGAAAGAAGGCGACACCGGTGCTTCGGGCAGGGTTGACAGAGGTGTTGCTGATGGGAATGGAGATAAGGTGAATGAGCGCTAAAACCAAGCCGATGGCAATGGGGGCAAAGCCGGCCGGGGCACGCTTGTCGGTGGCGCCGTGGATGACAATGAGGAAAAAGGCGGTGAGCACAACTTCGGCAAGCAACACGGCAAGCAAACCATATCCACCGGGCGAATACTCGCCATAACCATTGGAGGCAAAACCATCAACGGCGCTGAACCCTTCCTTTCCGCTGGCAATAAGCCACAAACAGCCTCCAGCCACAACGGCGCCCACCAGCTGAGCAACAATATAAGGAATGGATTCCGCCGCGCGAAAACGCCCACCTGCCACAAGCCCAAGCGTAACAGCCGGGTTGAAGTGCCCGCCTGAAACATGGCCCACCGCATAGGCCATGGAAAGCACCGTGAGGCCGAATGCCGCAGAAACACCAACATAGCCAATGTGAGTTGCTGCGAAAATAGCGCTTCCACAACCGCCAAACACAAGCCAAAAAGTACCCAAAAACTCAGCAAACAATTTTTTGCTCATATTCATAAAAGTTGTCTCGAACTGCGAGTAAAAATTCAGCAGAACCCTCAGCCCCCTCTCCTCCCCCCCAACGAGGCCAACAAATACTCAACCTCAACGGGAATATCCAGAGCCTCCATGGAAACCGCTCTAAAAAATACCATACATGTAGGGGCAAACTGGCCTATAGGGGTAGATAAGCGCTGTGTTTGCCTCAAGAGGAATTTCGGATGCGGGTTTTAAAGTGGCTGTTTTTGAGCGTGTATTTTTTCTCAGAGGCGCTGGGGGTTGCTCATTTAACTCAGCCTCAGGCCACGGCGCCTCAAGTGGGCTCAACTCAAGCGCATACAACTCAAACTCGCTCGCCAGGTGCTTCGGTGCAAACACCTATGTTTAAAATTTTTGTCCACAAGGCGGCACGCAAGCTGGAGGTGTTTGCGGATGGGAAAAAAATCCACGGCTTCAAAATTGTTTTGGGGCCAGAGCCTGAAGGGACCAAGTTGCGCCAAGGGGACGGCAAAACGCCCGAAGGGGTTTATTATGTGCGTGTCAAAAATTCCAAAAGCCAATTCTATCTCTCTTTGGGGCTAAGCTATCCGGAGCAACACGACCTTCAGCGAGCCCTCGCTGAAAAGCAGATAAGCAAAGCCCAATATAACAAACTCATGTCGGCACATGCCCAGAAGCTGAAACCACCTTCCAACACGCCCCTCGGCGGGGAAATTTTCATCCACGGAGGAGGCGCTTCCGAGGGCTATGACTGGACAGCCGGCTGTGTCGCACTCGACAACCCCGATATGAAGCTGCTGTTTGAAAAAATTCCCTTGGGCACCGAAGTGGAAATTTTGCCCTAAAAGGGTCGCTCCCCACGCGACAACAAGGATGCGCTCTGCAGGCGGTTGTTTTAGAAAAACAAAATAAAATAAGCGGATTATGCTTATTAAAGCGGGGGGCTCCCGCCCTTTTTAGAGGGGCTTTTTCGGGCCCCTATGGAGCGGCCACGTAACATTTTGTTGGCGCGAGCGCCTCATAGAGGATGGGGCCCAGGGGCCAAGCCTTTTTTGTTTTGAGTTTCCGGCTTGTTTTAATGAGCGTGTCTTCCACCCTGTATTCAACAGGAAGCAACCATGAAAAATTTTTGTTTTTTTATATTGATGATCACAGGCTGTTTTCTTTTGTCTTGCTCAAGTGCCTCTGAATATAACTATTTGGGAAAGTCAGAAGGGTTTTTTGATGCGACATTTACGGAACAAACTGTCCATTTTGAGTCCACGGATGATCTCATATCCATGGACGAAGATGGATATGTTTATACATTCAAAAACACGAGCGATAAAGCCAAAAAACTCAAAAAAGACAGCATTTTGCTCATGAATGGAGAGCTCTATATCCAAGGAGAACCCCAGGGTGGCCTATTAAGAAAAGTCCTTGAAGTTCGCGAAGAAGGCAATGCAATTGTTGTGGAAACTTCTGATGCCACCTTGGATGAACTCATTGAGGATGGCAGCATAGAATGGACAACTTATGTTGATTTTAGCCCTGAGAATTTTAACTTTGCCTCCCTTCATTCTAGAAACCAAATTCGAGTCCAACTGGGAGACAAGCTATATCCAGCAACGTCTCAAAAAGGAAACAAAGTAAATTTTGAATTTGAAACAGAAACATATAAATATGAATTGACAATGAAAATGGAGAAAACTTCTGCATATATAACGCTGGAAGTTTCGAAAAAAGTTAATGGTGAGATCAAAGGGAAGTTTATGGCAGAAGGAAGGATTTCTGCGTTTGATTCTTCTAATAAAATTGAATACAATAACTCACAGATTAAAGAATTTTCAAATCAAAACAAAAACCTGAAAGGTGAATTCACACTTTCTCTCACGGTAGCAGCCTCCAACAGAGATAGCGTAACGATGGAGTTGCCCTTTGTTATCATGGAAATTCCCAAAATGATAGGGCCTATCCCCGTTTTCCTGAGACTGAAATTGTTGGTTCTGCTCAACAGTCTTGTTCCCTATGATGGTTCTTCTCAGACATCAATAAATTTCAAATATGATTCTGAAACAGGAATAAAATATGATGGAAAAACAGTTGATGTTCAAGGAAATAAAGGAAAATATAGCATCACAAAAAACAAATCTGAAGTGGGGGCATCTTCTCACATTGCAGTCAATTATGGAATAGGGTTTCCACGAGTTGAATTAGGTGTTTTTCACGATATACTTGTTCCTTGGATTCAAACTTCCTTTTTAATTGGCAGCGATTTTACACCTGCCTTTCCTGTTTGCAAACAAACGAGAGCCTCCTATATGGCTTCATTTGGTTATGATCTTGGATTTCTTGGAATCAAACTTTCTGGAGCCCAAGGGCTTTGGAGAGAAGAAAAAATTTTAGAGCAAATAGGGGATTGTCCAGACCCATAAGAGCATTGAATTTTATATCGACCTTATCTATGAAGGAAGTGGAGGCATCCTTTCTGAGCGCTATTTACGAGATTATACAGAGCAATATCGATCGTTATATTACGCTTGCCACGCTTTTTGTTGCCATTGTCTTCTTTGTCAGTGGAAGAATAAGAGCGGATTTGGTTGCGCTTTGCGCGTTGCTCACGCTCATTTTAGCCGGCGTTCTCGAGCCGGCAGAAGCTTTTTCGGGTTTTTCGAATTCTGTTGTTATTATGATAGTGGGCCTCTTTGTGGTGGGGGGGGCTATTTTTCAAACAGGGCTTGCCAAAGCCATCAGCAGCAAGCTGCTGAAATTGGGAGGCGGCAGCGAAAACAAGCTTTTTTTGCTGGTGATGTTGGTCACCTCCGCCATTGGCGGGTTTATCAGCAACACGGGGACTGTGGCGCTCATGCTGCCTATCGTGGTGAGTTTGGCCATGGCTGCCCATACCAACCCCAGCCGTTTGTTGATGCCTTTGGCTTTTGCCAGCAGCATGGGAGGGATGATGACGTTGATTGGCACACCTCCCAACCTGCTCATCAACGACGCGCTTAAAAAAGCAGAATATAAGGAGCTGTCATTTTTCTCATTCCTGCCCATAGGGTTGATCTGCGTCACCGTGGGCATTCTCATGTTGCCTCCTTTGTGCAGAAAATTCCTCTCTCAAAAAAGAGATGAGGAGGGCGGCAAAAGAAAAGGCAAGTCCTTAAGCGAGTTGGCCAATGAATATCAACTGGCCCAAAACCTTTTTCGCGTTCGCGCAGTTAAAGGTTCCTTCATTATCGGAAAAACCTTGCAAGAGCTTGAAATTTCACAGCGTTATGCCCTCAATGTTCTGGAGATCAGAAGAAGAATTCAGGCCCAAAAATCCTTCCTCAACCCTGTGCACCAGAAAATAGCGGATGCCAAAACCCTTATTCTTGAAAACGATGTCCTCTATCTCTTGGGAGAGTTCGATCGCATCCAAGCCTTTGTCCAGGAAAACAAGCTGAGTTTGATGGACGCACAACAAACTGAAGGGCAGGTGGAAGCACAATCCTCCCCCCCTGCTTTTTCGGGACACTTAAGGTTTGACACCATAGGCATGGCTGAAGTGGTGCTGCTCTCCAATTCAAAGCTGATCAACCAACCCGTTAAAAAATCAGGATTTAGAGAGAAATATACCATTAACATTTTGGGGATACAGCGTGGCAACAAATATATCCTTCAGGACTTGAAAGATGAGGTGATGCACTCGGGGGATGTGTTGTTGATCCAAGGAGAATGGGGAAAAATTGCACGCCTGAGCGAAAAAACCTCCGAGTGGGTGGTGGTGGGGCAACCTTTAGAAGAGGCCTCCAAGCTGACCTTGGACCATAAAGCACCCATTGCCGCGCTGATCATGCTGGGCATGGTGTTGGCCATGGTTTTTGACATTGTGCCCACGGTGGCAGCGGTGATGGCTGCTGCTTTGCTCACCATTCTGACAGGTTGCTTTCGCAACGTGGAAGCGGCCTATAAAACCATCAGCTGGGAAAGTGTGGTGCTTTTTGGCTCCATGCTGCCCATGGCTGTTGCGCTCGAAAAAACGGGAATTTCCTCCATTATTGCCACCGGTTTAACCTCGTCTTTGGGTGATTATGGCCCCCGGGCCCTGTTGGCGGGTGTTTATGTGCTGACTTCTCTGTTGACTTTCTTCATCAGCAATACGGCAACGGCTGCCTTGTTTGCGCCCATTGCCATGCTTTCTGCTCAAAAAATGGAAGTCAGCCCCTATCCCTTCATGTTTGCCGTCACCATTGCCGCCAGCATGTGCTTTGCGAGCTCCTTCTCCACACCCCCCAATGCGCTTGTCATGTCCGCAGGCCGCTATCGCTTCATTGACTATGTCAAGGTGGGCTTGCCTCTACAGGTGGTTTTAGGCGTGGTAATGATGGTGGCCTTGCCCTTGTTGTTTCCCTTTTGAGTCGCCAAAACCCCTGAGCACAATAGGCATGTTCAGGCAAATATAGACATATTCAGGCATATTCAGGCATATTCAGGCATATTCAGGCAAATATAGACATTTTTAAACCCATTTCACAAAACAAAATTTCATTCCTGTATGTTTTATATGTTTTATATGTTTTATATATATCCAAAAGCCAGGTGCCGAAATAACCATCAAAGGCGGCTATAGTGTTTCTGGTTCTGAATGGAACAGGCCAAACCCCCATGACAAAAGCATCATCGAGGGAGTAATGTTGTTGTTTCAGGCGGCACCATCACAGGCCTCATGGGGTGGGGCTACAAGGCCCTGCATAAAAAACTCAGCCGCCTTATAGCTGGAGCGTACCAGTGGGCCTGAGGCCACATAGAGGAAGCCCAATGCCTTGCCCAAGCGTGCATAGCCCTCAAAAGCCTCAGGGGTTATAAAGCGCTGCACCGCCAGGTGCCTGGGTGAAGGCTGCAAATATTGCCCCAAAGTCAGCACGTCTACGCCTGCTGCGCGCAAGTCCTCCATGGCCGCCTCCACTTCCTCCTCTGTTTCCCCCAGGCCCAGCATGAGGGAGCTTTTCGTATATAGCCCTTGCTGCTTCAAAAAACGCAGCACCTCCAGAGACTGGCCATAGCCCGCCCGCCTGTCCCTCACGGAGGGCGTCAGCCGCTCTACTGTTTCCAGGTTGTGGGCCGCCACCGTCGGCCTGGCCCTCGCCACCATGGCCAAATGCTCTGTGTTGCCCTGAAAGTCGGGAATTAATACTTCTACCAAAGTGTGGGGGCTCTCCTTGCGCAGCGCTCCAATGGCGCGCGCAAAGTGGGCCGCCCCACCATCGGGTAGATCATCCCTGTCCACAGAAGTCACCACCACATAACGCAGGGACAAGGCTTTCACCGCCTGCGCCAAGGCCTCCGGCTCCCCCTCATCCAGAGGGGCCGGCACGCCTACGGCGATGTGGCAAAACTTGCAGGCCCTCGTGCATATTTCCCCCATTAACAAAACGGTGGCGGTTCCGCTGCTCCAACACTCACTCAGGTTGGGGCAGCGGGAGTTTTCGCATACGGTGGCCAGACGGGTTTGGGCCAATAAGCCCTTAACATAGGCATAGGTGGCGCCCCGGGGGAGGCCTACCTTCAGCCAGGGGGGCTTGGGGCCGGCAACAGGGCCGGCAGCAGGGGCCGACAAGCGGTGGGAGGTAGCCATCCTTAAGCTTTATGGGCTTGGCGCTGGAGCGTCAAACAAAAGCAGCTTTCTTCCACCCTCTATGCGCCAAAGCCAGACCACCTCCCTCTCGTACACAGCAAGGGTCGTAGCTCCACAGTTTTTTTTTGGGGGGGGGGTGGCTCTGGTGTGTCCCAAAGTATGTCCCCTTTCCCTTGCAATATTTAAAAAAAGCATGTTCTGTCCTCCTCGTCATGGCAATGACAAAAAACTTAACAATGGCGTTTCAGGGAGAAAACAGAATGAAAATATGGAAGTTATGGGGTTTGGGGCTTGTGGTGGCCATGGGCATGGCCTGTGATAAGGGGGGCGGTATTGTTGTGGAGCCCTCCGAGTGCGAAGGAAAAACCAGAGGCAGCACCTGCGACAATGGCAACGGCATTTGCGAGGAGGGCACTTGCAGGGCATTAACTTTGCTGGTTGCCTGTGAAGATGGCGGGGATTTTTGCGCGAATGAGGGCGAAAGCTGCATAGAAGAAAGCGGCATACGCTCCTGCCAAATAGCCCCCTCGCCTATGCCGTGCGACGGACTCAATGAAGGTGATGCCTGTGACAATGGCAACGGCACCTGCAATGCGGAAGGCAATTGTGTGCCCAATACAGTCAACGCGTGCGGCAACAATGAAACCCTCTGCGGCAACAACTGCTGCGACAATGCAACAGAGGTGTGCAACACCACAAACAACACTTGTCAGCCCATAACAGGGCTCACCTGCGGCAACAATGAAACCCTTTGCGGCAACAACTGCTGCGACAATGCAACAGAGGTGTGCAACACCACAAACAACACTTGTCAGCAGATAACAGGGCTCACCTGCGGCAACAATGAAACCCTTTGCGGCAACAACTGCTGCGACAATGCAACAGAGGTGTGCAACACCACAAACAACACCTGTCAGCAGATAACAGGGCCCACCTGCGGCAACAATGAAACCCTTTGCGGCAACAACTGCTGCGACAATGCAACAGAAGTGTGCAACACCACAAACAACACTTGTCAGCAGATAACAGGGCTCGGAGAAATTGGTTTGAATGCGGCTGTGGACCCCAACCGAGCCACGCTCACACCTCTCATTAACGGTGCATATAGCGAGCGCTATACCACGGTGAGTGTGGTGGTGTCCGGCTTTGACAGCGCGGCCGATGCCAACAGCGTGCAGCTGGCCATAGGCCCCGTCACCGGACTGAGTTTCCAAGTGGCGAGCAGCACCGAAGCCAACAGCAGAACCTTCACCGTTA
>Ga0099364_10000811_pt1 | contig 52993 bp, 40 predicted proteins | sample TergutTh196P3_FD_73070 | JGI IMG/M metagenome (GOLD analysis project Ga0099364, IMG submission 73070) | Microcerotermes parvus P3 segment gut microbial communities from Pointe-Noire, Republic of the Congo - Th196 P3 | ecosystem: Host-associated > Arthropoda: Insects > Digestive system > Gut ... | reverse complement strand
TGTTCCGATTTCAATGCCGAGACACCCAAATCGGCGTTCTTAATTTTGTATTACATTGATATACATGGTATTTCAAGAATACAGAAATAAAAGTGTCGAAGTCAGGAAAGCACAACAGTAAACACCGCCCCGTCGCCCGGTTGTGTTTGCAGGATGAGCGAGCCGTTGTGCTGTTGGACGATTTGGCGCGAGAGGCTGAGTCCGATGCCGCTTCCTTTCTTTTTGGTGCTGAAGAAAGGGACGAAAATCTTGTCAATCATGTCGGGCGCTATTCCTATGCCGTTGTCGGTAACGGAAAGCGAGACTTTTCCATCTATTGCCTGGTCGCAAGAGAGTGAGATGCGGGGATATTTCTGGTTCCGGACAGCATCGGAGGCGTTGACAATCAAATTGATAAGAACCTGCTCCATCAAAGTCGGGTCAATGTTCAGAGTTGGAAAATGTCCTTGTGGGACGATGCGGAAGTCAATGCCCTGTTGTTTCAGCGACGGATTCATCAGTCGGTAGATATTTTCAAAGAGATGTCCGATGTGGGTTGGAGCGATGTGTAAAGTGATGGTTCTGTTGAGGTTGCGGTACGTTTCGGCGAATTGCAGCAAGCCGTCGCTTCGGTGTTTGATGGTTTCGATGCCGGTGATAATATCGGCGACGTCGCTTTTTTTAAACGATCGTCCGTCGCTTTTTATGCTGTCAATTCTGTTTTTCAGCGTTTCCGACAGGGAGAGTACGGGTGTGATGGAGTTCATGATTTCGTGGGTCATCACGCTCAGCAGGCGTTTCCATGCCGTCGCTTCTACCTCTTCGAGCGTTGCGTTTACGTTTTGGAAGGCGATGAGTTTGAAATTTCCGTCCTCGGTCTGAAATGTGGCGACGTTGACAAGGACGTTGATAATTTGGTTTTTGATGTTCAAGGTGATGGTTTTGTTGTCGCCGGCTTGCAGGTTCAGCAGGTCGTTGTAAAAGGCTATGTTGCGGGTTTTCAGCCAGTTGATGTTGTTCACGAGGGGCATGTAGGTCATTTTGCGAAAGGCGTCGTTGGAGAGGAAGATGCTGTGCCGGTCAACTTCATAGACCATGATGCCGATGTCAATCAGTTCTAATATTTTCCTGAGATACTGCTGTTGAAGTTCTTTTTGAGCGTTTAAGTCCAAGAACGCCAACCGTATTTTTCTGAACGGGAGTTCGTTGTCTTTGAAATAACTGCGGGTGAAATCATGTACGCTGATGGCTTCGGCGAAGTCTAACAGGTCGTGATACGGCTTTCTGACGCGCCGCCACGCCGAGACAAACGTTGCTATCCCGCCCGCCATCGCCAGGATAGCGGGGATGTACTCTTGTTTCAAAAGCAATAAAGTTACTGCAACGCTGCATACGCCGAACAACAAAATCAGCGCCAAAACCGAGATAATTTGCCATCTATATTTCATATTTGCTCATTCTTCGGTAGAGGGCGGCGCGTGTCAAGCCGAGTTCTTTCGCCGCTTTCGATATATTGCCGTCGTGTTTTTCGATGACGTTGATGATGGCGGTTTTTTCCATCTGTTCGAGGTTAAAACTGTCGTCGGTATTTTTCTCATCCGTTGCTGTTTCGATGGGCGAGAAGACAATGTCGTGCGTATCTAACAAACGGTCGTCAGCCATGATGACAGCCCGCTCGATCACATATTGTAACTCCCGCACGTTGCCGGGATATGGATGCTCGGCAAGTTTCTGGAGCGCTTTTTCGGAAAAGTCCATCGTCGGTTTCATATATTTCTTCTCGTAGAAACGGAGAAAATGCTGCGCCAGCAACGCCACGTCTTGCCCCCGTTCCCGCAAGGGCGGAATGTGAAGACTTACCGTGTTGATCCTGTAAATCAAGTCTTTACGGAAATTTTGTTCGTTTGACAACTCTGCCAAGGGAAGGTTGGTAGCGGTAATCAGCCGGATGTCCACCGGAATGGCGACGTTGCTTCCCAATCGCACGATTTCCCTGTTTTGCAATGCCGTCAGCAACTTTGCCTGTTGCCGCAGCGAGATATTGCCGATTTCGTTCAGAAACAGAGTGCCGCCGTTAGCCGCTTCTATTAATCCGATGCGGTCGTCTTTGGCGTCGGTGAAGGCGCCCTTTTTATGTCCGAAGAGTTCGCTCTCGAACAGCGTGTCGGTCAAAGCGCCCACGTCAACCGTTACAAAAGGCTTCTCTTTGCGTTGCGACAGTTGGTGAATCGCCTGCGCAATCATATCTTTGCCGGTTCCGTTTTCGCCCAGAATCAGGATGTTGGCATCGGTAGGCGCTATTTTATGCAGTTTCTGAAACAGTTCTTTCATCTTGTCGGATGCGCCGACGATGTTGTCTTCGACGCTTTCGGAGCGTTTTGAAAGAGCGGTCTTGGGTTGGTCTTTTTGTTGCAGGATTTCGTCCAATGCTTTCAATAAGAGGTCATTACGCCACGGTTTCACGATAAAGTCGGTAGCGCCCTCTTTCAAGCAACGCACCGCCAGGTCAATATCCGCATAAGCCGTAATCATGACCACCGGCAGTTTCGGATGCTTTTCCACGATCTTCCGCAACCAAAAAATTCCTTCATTGCCGGTATTTATCGCCGCCGAAAAGTTCATGTCCAACATCACAATATCGAAAGCGCCCTGCTCCAGCAAATGCAGCAGATTCTCCGGATTCGACTCGGTAACGACCTGATTCACTTCGGGTTTCAACAACAGACGGACTGCGGTTAGGACGTCTTTGTCGTCGTCAACGATGAGGATGTTGGAGCGGTGGAGGATGTTATTTGTCATATTATTAAGTTGTATTTTTCAAAACAATTCCACATATTCCTTAAAAACATACAATCGTCCACGTTGTCCGCCTGTAATTTCGTTGAGGATGCCGATTTTTTCCATATCGGCAATGAGTTTGTAGGCGCTTTTTGGTGATTTTCCACAAGTTTTTCCTACGTCCACAGCATCAATGACAGGTTTTTTATACAAACGATTTAAAACTTTATTGGCGTCTGCGGCACGCACGCCTAATGTGGCAATACGTTCATTTAACGTTTTTTGCAGTTTGAAGATACTTTCGAAAGTGGCAATTCCCTTTTCCGAAATTTCGATAACGCCGGTCAGGAAGAATTTAAACCATTGATTTATATCGTTTTGTGTTCGTACTACAGTTAGATTGTCGTAATAGAGCGTTCTATGTCTTTCAAAAAAGTCGGATAGGTACAAAATCGGATGTTTCAGCAGTTTTTTATTGACCAAAAAGAGCGTTATCAGCAATCGTCCAATACGACCATTACCATCGAGAAAAGGGTGTATGGTTTCAAACTGATAATGGATGAGGGCAATTTTTAGTAGGTCGGGCAGGCGGTTTGTTTCGTTGTTGGCAAATTTTTCCAAGTCGCTTATCAGTTCGGGTACTTCGGTATGTGGTGGCGGTATGAAGCGTGCGTCGTTGATGGTTGCGCCGCCGATCCAGTTTTGCGAACGGCGAAATTCGCCCGGCAGTTTGTGTTCACCGCGCACACCTTGTAGTAAAATGTTATGCGCTTGCCTGATCAGTCGCGAAGAAAATGGCAGGTTTTGCAACGCTTCGACGGCAAAATTCATCGCTGCGATGTAGTTTTGCAGTTCATCCCAGTCGTCGCGCCGCTCCTGTGCAATATCTTCCTTTTTCATAAATGCCTCCTCGAAATGTGTTTGCGTACCTTCAATGCGCGACGATTGCGTTGCCTCTTTGGCAATGTGCATTTCGAGATACAACTCAATATCAACATATTCCGAATAGGTGTCCATTTTGCCAAGCAAATGGTCAGCGCGACTGAGCAAACATAGCATATCCATGTCATTGATTTCCCAATTTTTGTTTATCATGTTGGGAATAAATGCCTTATAATAACCCTGATTGACCGTTTTTCCTGCACTGAAATTCTTCATTTCCCCAAAATATTTGTTGGCAAAGATACAACTTTTTTCTAAAAAGGAAAATAAGAATTGCCGTTATTTTACTTTTGCGTATGAAAAGTAAAATAAGAGGTGCCGCTATTTTACTTTTATCATCAAATTAAAAAAAGCCGAAAAAATTGATTTCCGGCTTTTTTTCACAAGAACGCCAAGATTACTCTTGTACTTGTTCTTCCATCTGTACATCTTCGGCAGCGTCTTCGTCGCCACCTACTTCTTGTTCATGACAAGGGGTTACTTCTTCTACTTGCGGTTCCGGTTCAGGAGCCGGAGCAGGAGTGCTACCGCCACAAGCCGACATTCCAAACAGGAAACCAGCCGTTAACAAAATTGCGAATACTTTTTTCATTGTACTTTTTCTTTTAATTAATTAAAAAATTTTCAGGGTGCAAAGATACATAAAAAAATAACATAACAACATGTCAAAATTTTTTTTTGCACTAATTTTTGTTTTTAGCCACTAATTACACTAATGTTCACGAATTTTTATGCCACGAATTTCTCTGTGTAACTCTGTTCTCTTCCCCCTTCGGGGGAACCAAAGGGGGTCTGCGCCTCTGTGTTGAATTATCCCAAAATGTCCATTAGCTTTTGTGCGGAGTAAGACACATTACGACATTTTTGATATCGGTTATGCATTTATTTGCGGAGAAGAAATCGGAAAGGTAACAGGATTCAAGGTTACGGTATTTTGATAGGAAGAGGCTAATATTACGGTATTGGTCACTCCAATATAATCGCTCACCACACAATGGGAATCGGGTTCTGTGAATTGCGGACAATAGTAAGTATTAGACGTGGTCAATGACCAGTTAACCACAGTAAATCCTATCTGAGTATAAGCAGGATCTCTTCCGGAAACAACGAAAAGAGAAAAGAGGTGTTCCTCCGGTGGATGTTGCAATAATTTTATGATATTCCCAACCTATATCTGTTTTTAACATATTTATGATCTGCAAAGTAGATGGATTTATAGAAGCAATAACTCCGTTATTACCTTTTGAGCCGCAAACATAATAAGGAAGCGCCGGGGCACCTGGGTTGGGAATATTATCCGCCCAGATGGAATAAAATATATCGGCATCGGGATATTCGTAAAATTGCAATGTTGTTTCTTCCACTACCGGGTGCAACATTCATTGTTCCGGCGGCAATGGGATTACCGCTTCCATCAAATAAAAGCGTATAATTCATCAAATTACCGAAATCAGCATTATTTACACTGATCCCGTTAATTACATAACCTGCTTGCGCAGTGAATAAGATACTCATAATGAAAACTGAAAATAATAATTTCTTCATAAGTCTAAATGTTTATATTAATAACTTCGGCAAGGGTACATCTTTTTTTGAATTGGTGTGAGAAAAAAAGATAAAAGATTTTTTTTTCTCACATAACAAAAAAGTTTATAACTTTGCAAAAAATAATTGTAACTATAGATTTGGATTTATGAAAAAAGTACTTTATTTACTAATAGCCCTCTTGTCGGGCATTTCCACCATGCAGGCGCAGACCACCGAGGGACAGGATTTTTGGTTGACTTTTGGCAGCAACGGAGGGCAACCATCCTCTGATCTTGACTTGCAAATTCGTATCGTAAGCGGAAATTTGCCAACTACCGGAACCATCTACTTTACTAATTTAGGAACATATAAAGATTTTGAGATTAATGCACAAGAGGTTTATACTTATAGCCTTAACAATGAACAGAGACAAGCAGTGTATAATAATTTTTATTATGAGACAACCGTAACTGATTACAGCATACATATCACCAGCGCCGAGCCTGTTACGGTTTATGCACTGAATCAAGTTATCGCTTCGGTTGATGCCACTAATATTTTGCCGGTAACAGCGCTAAGTACAGAGTATTACCAAATATCATACGCGCCACCTCAAATGAATCCTATTTATCACGATGCGTATGCTGTTGTGGCTACTCAAAATAATACAGGACTGTATCATAATGGGCTTCTGGAAACAACACTTGATGCGGGGCAGGTGTATTACCGAAATGCCAGTCCAAATATGGATATGACCGGATCACAGATTACTGCCGATAATCCTGTTGCTTTGTTTGCGGTTAATCCAATACTTTCAATACCTTTGACTGAACCATCATATGCTAGTTGCTTAATGCAACAATTGGCTCCGGTCAATACTTGGGGCAAGAACTTTTTTGTGCCGGTTTCACATTGTGCTCATGATATTGTACGTATCGTTGCCTCACAAAATAATACCGATATTACACAAACCGGTGGCGTTATTCGAACCGGCGTACCGGATGCGCAAACGACGCTTACCGGTTTACAAGCCGGTGAGTTTGTTGAGTTGGATATTGCCTTAGATGATAATGGTTGTCATATTCAAGCCGATAAGCCCGTTGGGGTTTGTTCTTATCTGACAAATGGCACATATTATGGAATGGGGTATATATCCGCTCCCGCACAATGTTGGATACCTGCAATAGAACAATCGGTTGGTAGCGCACTGATAGCCCCTTTTATACCCGAAGGATGGATACAATTGAATGACCATTGTGTTATTGTGGTTACTCCAGCAGCCACGAAAGAGAATACGAAAGTTTCTATTGGCGGGGCGCCGCCCACCGATCTAAGTGGCGGCAGTTGGGTTGATAATATCGAAGCGGGTATGTCGTTCTATATTATGCCGTTAACCGATGCTACTGCATCATACCACTTTACCAATCAGGAAGGGCTTATCACTTATTGCTATGGAATTGGCTATGCATCCTCCTATTATTACCCCGCCTATTCCGCCATGCGCAATTTAACAGCAGGATTTTACGCCAACGACATCCACTGTCAGAGTTTGGACGGAGAAGTTTTTTGTGAACCGGAGGTTGATTTTCGTGCCGAAATAGATGCGCTGGGCGTAGAAATAGAGAGTTTACACTGGTATATTGACGGAACGGAGTATCTTCCGGCGCAAAATCAGGAGACATGGAGTAAGACATTCGCCGTCGGGAACTATTTGATAACATTGGAAGTTTATCCCGATGACGGCGGAGCGCCGACAATTATTGAAGGCGACTTACACATCGGCGCTGATATTTCCGCTACCCCTTTGCCCCCTCTTGGCGGTGTTGTAACGGGATCCGACTGTTATAAAGCAGACGAAACAGTTAATCTAACCGCCACACCCAACCCCGGCTATGCCTTTTCCAACTGGACGGAAAACGGCACGCCGGTAGAAACCAACACCACCTACTCCTTTACCGCAACCAAGTCTCGTACTTTGGTAGCAAATTTTACGCCACTCTACGACATCATCGTCATCCCCTCTCCGGCGGTCGGCGACAATGACGCTACCGGCGGCGGCTCCTATCCGCACGGCACGCCCGTCATCGTAACGGCGATAGCCGACACCTGTTACATCTTCGTCAACTGGACGAAAGACGGCGAGGTAGTCTCCAACAATCCGATCTATCTCTTTATTGCGGTTGAGCCGTGTACGTTGATAGCGAACTTCATCCCGAAGCAATACGTCATCCTCACGGAGGAAGACCCCGACGAAGGCGGCGAGACCTACGGCGGCGGCAACCACGACTGCGGAACGGATGTAACCGTAACAGCAGTGCCGGCGTATGGTTACGACTTCGTGAATTGGACGGAAGACGACGACGAAGTCGCTAACACCCCCGATTACACCTTTATCGCAGCCGAACACCGCCTATTGACGGCACACTTCGAACCGAAAATCTATGATATCGAACTGCTTGTAAATCCGCCGTTACCGTTAGTTGCCGGCGACGTTTTCGGCGCGGGAAGTTATCCTTACGGCGAAAACATCACCGTTTCGGCGGTTGCCGAGCCGTGTTACTTCTTCGTCAACTGGACGGAAGACAACGTGGAAGTCTCCAAGAACGCAGATTATACTTTCACCGTGACCAAAGACCGCATTTTGGTTGCCAACTTTGACAGGTTCAGTTACGATGTCGTCGTTTTGCCAAGTCCGACGGGCGGCGGAACTGTCGGCGGCGGCGGCAGCCATCTGTGCGGCGACACGATACCCATCTGGGCAGTTCCTAACGACTGTTACGACTTTGTGGATTGGACGGAAAACGGCGTATCGCTGAGTACCGACCCGTACTACGACTTGATAGTAACCGGACATCACGTTTTGTACGCCAACTTCGCGTTGAAAACGTTTGAAGTCGAAGTTTTGCCCAATCCTGACCCGAACGGCGGCACCGTTACCATCAACAGCGCCGACGGCATCTTTGACTGTGGCGAAACCGCCATCGTGAAAGCATACGCCAACAACGGCTACCACTTCATCAACTGGACGAAAGACAACGTTCATCAATCTTACGCCGCTTTTTATCAGTTCGAAGTAACAGAATCGTGTACTATGGTTGCGAATTTCGAGCAGGAATTTTACAAAATCACCGTCGAGGCAAACCCGCCGGAAGGTGGTAACGTCCTCGGCAACGGAACATACGCCTACGACGACCCCGCCACCGTAAGCGCCATCGCCAACGGATGCTGGGAATTTGTTGACTGGACGGAAGACGGTGTTTGGGCTTCCGACGATGCTGATTACGATTTTACGGTAACAAAATCCCGTCATTTGGTAGCGAATTTCGTCCGTATAACCCACGACATCATCGCTTTAGTAGATCCGGAAGAGGGCGGTACCGTTACCGGCGGCGGCATCTATAACGAATGTGAGACGGCAACCCTCAAAGCAACCGCCAACCCCTGTTACGACTTTGTCAACTGGACGGAAGACGGCAACGAGGTCGGGGTAAATCCTGTGTTTTCGTTTGTTGTAACCGAACCGCGCACATTAGTTGCCAACTTTGAACAAAGATATTACAACGTCGTTGTCTCGGCAAAACCGGAAGAATATGGCGAAGTCTCCGGCGGCGACGAGAACCTCCCCTGCGGCGAAGAAATCACCGTAACAGCCACAGCCTACGAATGTTACGAATTTGTCAACTGGACGGAAAACGGCAAGTTCGTCTCCGACGAAAATCCCTATATCTTTGAACTGACCAAAGACCGCGATTTGGTGGCGAACTTCAAAGTGAAAATCTGTAACGTCGTTTTATCAGCGAATCCGGGTATTGGCGGCTCCGTCTCCGGCGGCGCTAACGGCATCACTTGTAACACGGACATCATCGTAACGGCAACACCGGCAGAATGTTACATCTTCGTCAACTGGACGGAAGACGGCGAATGGGTCTCCGACGACGCCGAATACGAATTTACCGTATTAGACTCCCACAACTTGGTCGCCAACTTTGAATTAGAAACCCTAACTATCAAACTGTTATCCAATCCGTTAAACAGTGGCATACTCTCCGGCGACGGCGACCATCTCTGCGGAGACGCCATCACCGTAACAGCAGAACCCGTCAACGACTGCTACACTTTCCTCAACTGGACAGAAGACGACGAAGAGGTCGCCACCACCTCCTCCTACACCTTCACCGTCATGGAATCGCGCACTTTGACAGCCAATTTCGAACAACAAACCCGCAACCTCGCCCTCTACGCCAATCCGCCGGATGGCGGCACAGTCATCGGCAGCGGCGACCATCCCTGCGGAGAAGAAGTTACGGCAAAAGCAATCCCCGAATCCGGATATGTATTCATCAATTGGACGGAATACGGCGACGAAATCTCTACCGATGATGAGTTTACCTTTATCATCATGTCGCCCCGCATCTTAGTCGCGAACTTTGCACTCGAAGCCTACCAAATCATCACCATCGCCAATCCGACAGAAGGCGGCACAACCACCGGCGATGGCATGTACCACTTAGACGACTTCGTAACTGTGAAAGCAATCCCCGAACCAACCTACAAATTTATCAACTGGACGGAAGATGATGCACCGGTTTCCAATGATGCCGAGTATTCGTTCACCGTAACGGAATCCCGTACTTTGGTAGCGAATTTCGACATACTATTATACAACGTCATCGCCGAAATTAGCGATGGAAATTACGGTTATACCACCGGCTCCGGCATGTACGCCGCAGGCGACACCGCCCGCGTCGAGGTCTTTGTGGACGACTGCTACCGCTTTTCCAACTGGACGATAGAAGACAAAGAGGTCTCCAAAAGCAAAATCTACGAGTTTGAAGTTACGGACGACGTAACCGTAACCGCCAACTTCAATGTCTTAGACTTCGACACCTACGCGCCCACCCTGTGGAACAACACCTTCATGCTCAACCTCCGTAGATTAGAAACCGAAGGCTACGCCGTAACCGGCTGTCAGTGGTACAAAAACGGCGACGAAGAGGAAGAAACGCGCACCATCAACGAGTTCAGTTACTCCGCAGGTCCCGCCATCACCGACCTCTTAGAACCGGCGCCGACATGGTACATGTTCCGGTTGATCACCTCAAACCGCGGAGACCTCTGCTCCACCCACAAAACGCTCACCGGCTACACTTCGCCGCCCGGCACAGACGAGAAGTTGTTCATCTATCCAAACCCGGTAATATCGGGCAACTCGTTCACCGTCGAAGGCGCCTCAGAAGGATGTAGTGTGCTGGTTTACAATCAGTACGGCATCTGTGTGCGCAGCGTCATCGCTACTCAAAATCCCGTTACAATCACGCTCGACAATGTGCAACCGGGCTCATACCTGATACGGGCTGATGGGAAACAGGGGAAGGTAGTGATTATTAATTAGTTGAGAGTTGAGATTCGAAAAAATAAGGGAATGCCTCTCCCGCATTCTATGATTCAAACCAACCATTTTGGATAAAAGTTATTAACAAAAATTAAGATGCGAATTTACATGTATTTATAAAGGGCGAATTTCGATTAATTACAGCAAAAGCCCGAGCCAACAATTTTCCTCTGACATTGTTTATTACGAGCAATTTAGCTTTTCCTTCTTCGACTTTTCGCGTGTAATAGGTTTTGAGTTCTTTATCGTGCCTAATAGCGACGATCGCACACATATTGAGCAGGCTTTTCAACTTTTTGTCGGCTAATGGATGCACTTTGTTTCGTCCCCGTATGCTTGTTCCAGACTGATATGGAAAAGGCGCTACCCCTGCATAACAGGCTAATTGCCTCCAATTATCAAAATCATCAAATCCCTTGGTTGCCATGATGAGATAAATAGCCGTTTGCATGCCAATACCCGGAATAGAGAGTATCAACTTGTATTGTTGGCTAAGTTTTTCTTCGGAGTCAATAACCGGATTGTCGTATATAGTTACTAAAATTTTAATGCGTTTGCCCTGGAGCACAAACCCCCTCGGGGGAACCAAAGGAGGGGTGTGCCCTTTGTGGTAAAGAATTTCGACTTATGAGACAGCCTTTATGCGAACAGCATCCCTCCTCCATCCCACATCTCGCCATCGTATAACTCAATAATCTCCATTCCATATTTTTCCAAAAACTTTTCTATCTCACCTCCTTGCGAATGTTTGGAAAGCGCGCCGACGACCACAACCGTTTTCCCGAAAACGCCGCAACAGCCTCCGATAAATCCATGGCGGACGCCCGGAAGCAAAATCTCTTCGGGACGGACAAACAAGACGTCTGCGCCGTGTCGTACAAGGTTTTGTTCAATATTCCGGTCTGAACAGAGGAAAGCCGTGTCGGAGAGCGGTAACAGGTTACATCGCGTATAGCCTTGCGTGGTGTGGATGCGTTTTTTTCCGATGGCGTGTCGAAGTAATGTTTCGTCGCTCAGTTTGGTGTTGTGGATGAAGAGCGAGGCGGTGAAGACGGCGTTATAAGGAACGGTGTCGGGATGTTTTTCCCCTACATTTTTCTCTCCGACGACGATGGTTGCACCGGATTGAATCAGTTTTGCGGTTATTTCGACGGGCGCATTGGGAGCGACGATAAAACCTTCCGGCGTCTGACAGAAGAAAATATCGGGATGGGCAGCAATACTTTGATAGACACGCTTTTGTGGCGGCATCCACAACACCTCTCCCAGCGTTTCAAGACGTCGGCGTGCCGGCGCGGGCATACGGCTGTCAGCAATAATCAACATGGCAAGTTCTCTCTGTTAAAGATTCGTTTTCGATGAAACGGACGGTTTTAAAGTGCTGTTCCAACCATTTTCTGTTGCATCGCCTGTGTCCCGAAGCAAGACCGGAGGCGCCTTTGGGAACTTGTATGCGGATGTTCTCCGAAATTCCGAAACGGATATGTTTTTCCAATTCGTTCTTCCATAAACAACTCTCCACCAATTCGTTGAATGACGGGTGATAAGGACCTGCCACCAAAGTTTCGCCACTGTCAAACCCCTCCGAGCGGTGTAAGCCGACACGTAGAATCTTTATCCGGTGTTGCTCAAAAAAAGCGACCAACTCGGCACAGAGCGCAACGGCTTCTTCCATCGTTTGAGGTTGGTATAACTGATTGTGATACAACTGTTCCAACACAGTATTCCGAATGACCAAACAGGGATAAATGCGGGTATTTTCGGCGTGCAGACGGACGATTTCTTGCGCCGTTTGCCGTGCTTTTTCGGGCGTGTCGGAGGGCAAACCGGTCATCATTTGCAATCCGAACGGCATCCGGTATTTGTTTAAGATGCTGACGGCGCGATAAATGTCATCCGCCGAATGTCCCCGTCCGGATGCTTTTAACACCTCATCATCAAATGATTGCGCTCCGAGTTCTACCATTTTCACGCCAAAAGAGAGCAGCAACTCAACAATCTGATTGTCAATATAATCCGGTCGTGTAGAGCAACGTATAGCGGCGACTTTCCCTTCACGAAGAAAATGTTGCACTGACTGCAGATAGGCTGTCTGTTGCGGAATGGAAAGTCCGGTGAAATTGCCGCCGAAGAATGCGATTTCCGTCACGCTGCCCTCCGGAATGGTCGCCAAATGACGCTCTACGATGGTGATGACATCGCCGATGGATGGCTGTTTTCGCTGTTCCGTGATATTCTGCTGATGGCAAAAGATACAGCGATGCGGACATGCCGCCTCGGGGATGAAAATAGGGATGTTATAGTGCCGGCTCACATTGCTATTTTTTCAAAAATCCATATTCATACACTTTCGGTTCGATTTTCTTTGCCAATATTTTCAACGCAATGCGCAGATTTTCAATAAGTTCGTTATAGGTTTCATCGTCGGATTTGTTGTTCATTGTGCCTTTGTCGTTGCGTCCTTGGAAGTATTCGCGGATGTCGTATAGTGAAGCGTTTACTGCCCCACCCCCTCCGGCTTCCCCAAAGGGGGAGAGAACTCCCGAAGATGGAAAAGTTCCAAGCGCGGCATGGTAGTATTTCCACAATTCCCGTCCTGCGTCGAAAACGGATGTCGCTTCTTTTGAAAATTCGCGTTTGATGCAGAATTTGTCTTCTTCCTGTTCAAACAGGTTGGAATATCCGTTTTGGATGATTTTTCCGCTGAGAAAACTTGCCATAAAGTGACTTGTAAATTTGCTTTTCGATCCGACTTCGCCTTCGGTGAATGGTATCCAATGGTTTACGCCGTGTTTTGATGAGATGTTGTTATTAAATAGGGCGTAGGTAAGGCAATTGTTTTGAAATTCTTCATCCGTTTCCCATCCATCGTTGGGATAGAGAAATTGGTCGCGGTTATTTAACCAATTCGGAGCGATACATTGTCGTACTGCCAAATAAATGGATATTTCCATTATATTATATATGGTAATACCTGTTGTTTTGTGTTGTAAAACATCACTTTTTGTCGGTTGCGAAGTAATATATACTCCATTTTGCTGTTGCATATCAACTCCAGGGAGGATCAAATAACCGATTTTTTCATTTTTCTTGTCATAAAACACTCTTAGCCAATCACTTATAAATATTTTTTCATTTACTGCGTAAAACGATTTTTTTCCTGTTTGCCAACAATGTTTTAAATCAGCATTAGAAAAAATAATATCTGTGTCTATTTTGGAGATATTTTTTCTTTCTTCTAAGTTCCAAATTAAAAAGCCTATTGGAAAATGACCATTGACATTATCAAAGGTATTTGCCTGACAAATGAATCCTTTTAAGAAACTTGCTTTAAAGTAATTTCGGAATTTTAAAAAGTTTTGGGCGTTAATAAATTTCGGAGTGCTGAAAGAAGCCAATTTAGCATCGGGTATTTCTTTATAAATTTTCAAAAAGAATTGGGCATAAAGTTCTCGTGTGGCAGTCCCTACAATATTTTGAAAATCACGATAAACTTTACTTGTTGTAGATACTTTTGCTTTATGTTCTCCCTTGCCTGCAAAAGTAGTTCTGTTTCCATGTTCCGCATACGGCGGATTAATATAGATAATCAATCTTTTACGTTTATTTTCATCGGAGATAATATCAAAAAGTTCATCGGGCAATTTTCCGCCTTTTGAGATTGGTAAAAAGTCGTCGTTCAAGAAATCAAACTGGAAAACCTGTTGTTCCCAAAGGTTGGCGCCGTTTTCAATTCGATCTTTCATCACGTCAACATCTTGTTTATCAAGAGTTGACGCCCAGATATTATTTTTGTTGGTCAATCCCGCGAGTAGATTTCCCGTTCCGGCAGCGCAATCCCACACGTAATATGTGTCTTGCCAATTCTCTCCAAACACCTCTGATAAATATTTTTGCGAGAGTTCTACCCAGATTTTCGGTGTATAAAAACTACCCTTGCGCTCTCTTACATCCTGTGGTACAATCAAATCACGGCGGTCCACGATATAATCCCAATATTCTTCCAAAGGTGGACGTTCGTACTTTGCCCAAAACTGCGTGTGTGCTTTTTGATTGTCGGAAAATTCTACACGCGATGTAGTGAACATTCCCGCTTCATTAACATGTCGGCTGGTTTCATAAAAACGGGCTTTCAAAAGAACCGACAATTTATCTTTGATGGTGAAATAGCCATCATTTTGTGCCTCAGACAGCAAATCTGCCAAATAAAAATCACCGTCAATAATTCCGGCTTTCTTTGCCAAAGCCCAGTCAGCAATTATGGTCGGCTTCACCGTTTCGAGCCATTTTCCGTAAACGGTGATAAAGTTATTCTTGTCAATACGGATTTTGGAAGTCTCCATCTTCCCCACCACGAAATTTTCACGGATAAACCGTTTCAATTCCTTTTCATCTTTCTCAAAATCAAAGATGTATGTTTGCCAAGGGGTGGTGTTGATGGTTTTTTCTATCTGAGCGTAAATCTGTTTAAATTCGCGGGTTTCGTGGTCGGAGGGGGCGACTTTCCAGTTGAAGTCGTTTTGGTAGAAAATATCCTGAACTTCGGAGTATGGCACAAAAGCGATTTTTTCGTCGTCGTAACAGCCGAGGAACGGTGGCGGCAATATTTCGTCAAAGGTGCGGGCTTTGCCGATGGTCAGCACAAGTTGGGCGAGCATGGCAAGGATGTCATCACGGTTTCTTTTTGCCTCTGCCCATAATAAATACGTCTCCCCATTTTTCACTGCAAAATCAATATTTTTGATGATTTTTGTGCAGTCAAATTTCCCGAAAAAATCTTGCGCAACGCTGTTTTTCAACTCTTCCTCTCTAATATTGCCGTATTTCATATATCCCTTTATTTTCTACTCTTTCAAAAAACCATATTCATACACTTTCGGTTCGATTTTATTAGCCAATGTTTTCAGCGCAATGCGCAGATTTTCAATAAGTTCGTTATAGGTTTCATCGTCGGATTTGTTGTTCATTGTGCCTTTGTCGCTGCGTCCTTGGAAGTATTCGCGGATGTCGTATAGTGAAGCGTTTACTGCCCCCCCCTCCCGACCTCCCCCAAAGGGGGAGGAGATGGCGGTGTGATAGTATCGCCACAATTCCCGTCCTGCGTCGAAAACGGATGTTGCTTCTTTTGAAAATTCGCGTTTGATGCAGAATTTGTCTTCTTCCTGTTCAAACAGGTTGGAATATCCGTTTTGGATGATTTTTCCGCTGAGAAAACCTATCATAAAATGGCTGTCGAATTTATCGCAGGCGTTTACTTCGTTTTCGGTGAATGGGATCCAGTGGTTTGCGCCGTGTTTTGAGGATATGTTATTGTTGAACAATGTGTAAGCGAGACAATCGTTTTGAAATTCATTGTCGGTTTCCCACCCGTTGTTGGGGTAGAGGAATTGGTCGCGGTCGTTGAGCCAAGTGGCGGGGATGATTTTACGAACGGTGAAGTAAATACAAGTTTCTATTAAATTATTTGCTGTGATTTGCCAGTGATGATTATCGGCTGGGACTTTCATGTTTGGCTCTCCGAATCGCACTAATCTTTGATTTTGAAAATCGCTGCCTACTCCGATTATTGTCGCAATAGAGCCTAAATCTGATTTTCGGAATGTTTTTACCCAATCGTTGATCAATTTTTGATTATCATAATTCCATATTTCTTTGTATCCGATAAACATTCTTTCCAAATTAAAAGCTTCCGCTTTTATATGTTTAAAATCAGCCTTAATGTCTGTGTCCCAAACTTTAAAACCGATAGGAAACTGTCCTTTTACATTGTCAAAACTGTCGGCAGGAACAATAAAACATCTTTTCAGTTTTGCTTTGAAAAAATTTCTGAACTCATAAAATCGTGGCGCTTGCAATGCTTTTAATTTAGAGAATTCTCCAATTTTACAATTTGGGATTTCCTTATAAATCCTTGTTAAAAATTGAATATAAAGTTCTCTTTTTGTGTATCCCATTAATTCGGAATATTTTTTGTGTATTTGCGATTCAGCAACCCCTATTCTTCTTTCACCTTTTCTGTTATCAGCCTCCGCATACGGCGGATTTATATAGATAATCAACTTTTCACGCCTTTTCGGGTCATTGATAATATCCTGCAACCCTTGCGGAAGTTTGGAAAAATCATCGTTCAGGAAGTCGAATTGGAATACATGGCTTTCCAAGAGGTTTGCGCCATTCTGTATGCGGTATTTCATCACGTCCACATCTTGCTTGTCAAGCGTTGAAGCCCAAATGTTGTATTTGTTGGTCAGTCCTACCAGCAAATTACCTGTTCCGGCGGCACAATCCCATACGTGGTATTCGTCTTGCCAATCCTCACCCAGCACGTCGGCAAGATATTTCTGCGAGAGTTCCACCCAGATGCCCGGCGTATAAAAACTTCCTTTACGCTCGCGTATATCTTGAGGCACAATCAAATCCCTTCTATCAACAATATAGTTCCAGTATTCTTCTTTGGGAGGTCGGTCATATTTGTTCCAAAATTGGGTGTGTGCTTTTTGATTATCGTTGAAGTCAGCCCGGTCAATTGTGAAAAAACCCGTCTCTAATCTTTTTTTGTCGAATTCGTAATATTTAGTCTTCAAGAGTACGTGCAGTTTCTCGCCGATGGTTTCATTTTCTATGGAAAGCAGGTCGGCGAGATAAAAATCCCCGTCAATAATTCCGGCTTTCTTTGCCAAATCCCAATCAGCGACTATTGTCGGTTTCACCGCGTCAATCCATTTGTTATAGATGGTAATAAAGTTATTCTTGTCTATACGGATTTTGGAAGTCTCCGTTTTCCCCACCACGAAATTTTCACGGATAAACCGTTTCAGTTCCTTCTCATCTCTCTCAAAATCAAAGATATATGTCTGCCAAGGAGCGGCTTGGATAACGTTTTCTATCTGTGCGTAAATTTGTTTAAACTCGCGTGTTTCGTGGTCGGAGGGGGCAACTTTCCAGTTGAAGTCGTTTTGGTAGAAAATATCCTGAACTTCGGAGTATGGCACGAAAGCGATTTTTTCGTTGTCGTAACAGCCGAGAAACGGCGGCGGCAATATTTCGTCGAAAGTGCGGGCTTTGCCGATGGTCAGCACAAGTTGGGCGAGCATGGCAAGGATGTCATCACGGTTTCTTTTTGCCTCTGCCCATAATAAATACGTCTCCCCATCTTTCACCGCAAAATCAATATTCTTGATAATTTCGGTGCAGTCGAACTTGCCGAAAAAATCCTGTTCCACTTTGTTTTTCAACTCTTCCTCTCGAATATTGCTGTATTTCATGTATGCCGATGATTAAAAATAAATCTTTGCAAAGATAGTGATTTTATTCGATGCACATGAACGTCGCACAGGGCAAACGCATTAAAATTTTCTTTTCTATCATTTTAGATTAATTATTGCCAAAGCGGTGGCATCAATCACTTGCATCATTTTGGAAATATCTAATGTTTCCATTATGTCGGTTTTTTGATGATAATTGTAATTGCGATAAAATGCTGTATTGGTAATCATTAGTGCATCGTAATCGAATTTCCAATAATTCAAGTGGTCGGAAAAATCAATCCCTTGTATTTTCGATGGTGCTTTGAGATTGTGCGTGTCAATTGTCGCTAAATCTTTGAAACTATCAGAGAGATTTTTTGCAAATTTTCCTGTTCCTGTTTTCCGGACAAGCAATATAAAGTTTCCTGTTCTTCCGTAAGCAACTTTCATCACTTTTACCGGGTAGGATTGTGATTTGGCTTTATCATCGAAATACCCAATCATTTCCAAAGCAATCATACCGTAAACAGATGTCCCCGCATCGTTTAGAGATTTTGCGTGTATGTAACTTCCCATATATTCTGTTCGGAAAAATGGAGGTTCTTCGAGGCTATATGCTACGATTTCAATAGGATAATTCAATTTTTCTTTTGAGAGCAGGCGAACTAATTCCAATAAACCAACTACGCCACTGGCATTATCGTCCGCACCTTCTTGATTTCCACAAACATCGTAATGAGCACCAACCACAACAAGTGGTTTGTGGTTAGTATTTCCCAGACGACAAACCACATTTTTATATGTTACCCCTTCTACCGGATAGGGTTGATAAAAAACGGTATCCGCATATTGTTGGAAGACGGAAAAAATATATTCCGCGGTCTGATTGAGCAAAGAAATATTTTGGTAATTGCGATAACCGTCCGTTTTTGTAATCGTTTTCAAATGTTGAACAATTCGTAAACTATCTGATTGAACAACATCATTATCAGGTGAGGCAAGCATATATGAATTCGCTTGATTTTGAGCACAAGCGGTCATTGTTGTCAGTATGAAAATTAATGGAATTATTATTTTCTTCATAATCGTATTATGCTATTTGTTGTTTTTTGATGCCATTTATACACCCTTGTACCATGATTTTATCCTGCGCCAACTGTTGTTTAAGGTGTTCGGTGTCGGGAAATTTTATTTCGTCGCGTATTCGTTTGACGAAGGCGGCGGTAATGGTTTTTCCGTAGATATCTTCGTCGAAGTTAAAGATGTGGACTTCAACGGTTAACGAACTTTTTTCGATGGTCGGACGGAAACCGATATTTCCCATCCCCTCGTACCATTTTCCGTCCACTAAGACGTAACAGGCGTACACGCCGTTGGCGGTGATGAGTTTGTAGCGGTCGGACAGGGCGATGTTGGCTGTGGGGAAGCCCATCTTTCGTCCCAGCATGTTGCCGTGAACGACCGTTCCCGTGATGCTGTAACGGTAGCCCAAATATTTGTTGGCGCTCTCTATCTCACCCTTTTTCAGCGCCTCGCGTATTCTTGTTGAACTGACAACATCGCCATCACAACAGACCTCTCCGACTTCGACAACCGCGAAACCATATTCAACGCCCAACCGTTCTATTTCGTGGTAATCCCCGCTGCGCGACTTCCCGAAGTGATGGTCGTAGCCGATGACCAAAGTACCGATACGCAGTTTGTTGACCAAATATTCCCTGATAAAATCTTCCGGCGACAAAGTGGCAAATGCGGGAGTGAAATTTATAATGAGCAGATAATCAATGCCACTCAGGGCGATACGTTCTATTTTTTTCTCAAGGATGTTGATGAATCTGATGTCGTTCTGATTGTTGTTCAACACGATGCGCGGATGCGGTTCGAAGGTGATGGCGACGGTTTTTTGGTTCGGTTCCGTGGCTAAGGCTTTCATCTGCCGGAAAATCTCCTGATGACCGCAATGTACGCCGTCGAAAATGCCAACCGTTACAATGGGCTTCGTGAGCGATGGGATTTGTTCGATGTCATAGATTACTTGCATGGGGAAATCTGTTACTTGTGAATTGTTTAAATCAGTTGATTGTCAATAAGATATTTGGCGATTTGCACGGCGTTTGTGGCGGCGCCTTTGCGCAGGTTGTCCGACACAATCCACAAGTTCAACGACTTGGGTTGAGATTCGTCCCGACGGATACGTCCCACAAAAACCTCATTGCTCCCCTCCGCAAACAGAGGCATCGGATAGAGATTGTTTTGCGGATCATCCTGCACCACAACGCCCGGCATTTGCCGTAAAACAGTTCTAACTTCCTCTACATCAAACTCTTCTAAAAACTCAATATTCACCGATTCCGAATGTCCCACCAGCACGGGAACACGGACAACTGTCGCCGTTACGGCAAGAGAGGGCGCAGCCAAGATTTTTCGTGTTTCGTTCACCAATTTTATCTCTTCGACGGTATAGCCGTTTTCTGAAAAATTTCCGGCGAGAGGCAGGATATTGAGGTCAATGGGATGTGGGTATATCTTTTCGCAATGACGGGACGTGAAACTTCGCTCGCTCATAAGTTGCGAAACGCCCTTTAAACCGCTTCCACTGACGGATTGATACGTCGAAATGACCACCCGTTTGATACCGTATCTTTGATGTAATGGCGCTAAGACCATCACCAACTGTATAGTCGAACAGTTTGGGTTGGCGATAAGTTTGTCGGACTTTTTTAAGCCGAAAGCGTTGATTTCGGGGACGACGAGCGGCGCCGACGCCTCCATGCGCCACGCGGAAGAGTTGTCCACAACGGTGATGCCGGCGTCAACAAAAAGCGGCGCGTATTGTCGTGAAACGGCAGCGCCCACCGCAAAAATAGCAATATCGGGTTTCTGCCGGATGACCTCTTCGGGCAAACACGTTGTCAACGATTTTCCGTGAAAATCAATCACTTTTCCCGCCGACTGCGGCGATGCCGCTACAATGACTTCGATGCCGTCAATATCAAAAAACTCCGGCAGTACTTTCAAAACTTCTCGTCCCACCAATCCGGTGGCGCCTATGATGGCTATCTTTTTACATATCTTCATAACAACCATTCCCAATTTTATCGAATATGGACGACAAAAGTACGACGTTTTTATCGAATACGCAAGATGATTTTTTAATCATTCGTTCCATGGTTTTAATATTCCCGACCCGTTCGCATCATCATCTTCCAACTTCAATGAATATGTCGTCAATTTCCCATAACTAAAAATAAGCATATTTTTATACCAAATCTCCTTAGCCAATTTTTCATCTTTTATTAAATCTTTCACAAATAACTTTGTGTATCTGTTACGATACTTTGTTTTATAATATTTTTCGTTTGCACTAAAAAGAGGCAGTGAAATATTTTCTTGCTCTCTAAACATTCTTGTACTGTCATAATAGTCGGCTATGACATATAAGGTAAATCCATGCGAGTCGCAATACGATTGAACGTAAGATAACAGATAACAATGAGAACCGGTACAATGCGGCACCCACTTGTAAACCATGACATTCTCTTGTGTTTCAATACATTTATAAAGTTGATCGCCTGTGATAGCGTATATTTTCCCGTTTTTACTCAGTTCGCATATATTATCTTGCGTGTCCGAGAACACTATTTGGTTTTTGTCTTCTTCGGATAGTCGTGAATAACCGCTGGTTAACCCGTCTATAGTGATACAACCATGCAATAAGAGAATGCCTGCAATGCCTAAAATATTAAAAAATACTGTTGCCTTTTTCATTTTTTACAAATTCATAAACAATGTGATTTACCTTTTACATATCTTCTAACGACAAACAAACCGTTTTAATATGATACTTTCAATATTGTTTTCATAATAGTGTATTATGTCTTTTAAGGATTTTTCCGATTTGCGTAGTAGGGAGTGTTTTGGCGGCATTTTTTTAGATCGTCTAATACTTTTTCTAATGGCTTATAGAGGGAGGGCAGATTAAAAATTATGCGATGAGAAATTTTAATGCGTTTGCCCTGTATATCTCTATCCCAAATCAAAAAAAAAACGTATCTTCGCCGAAATAAAAAAATATCATTCATAATTATGAAACCCACTCATATTGAACACATTGGAATTGCGGTAGCCAACCTTGACGAAGCCATAAAATACTGGGAAGAGGTCATGGGGTTGACATGTTACGCCGTTGAAGAGGTTGTTGACCAGAAAGTGAAGACCGCTTTTTTCAAAGTCGGCGAGGTGAAAATCGAACTTTTGGAGTCCACCGACCCGGAAGGACCTATCGGGAAATTCATTGAGAAAAAGGGCGCCGGCGTGCATCACATTGCCTTTGCCGTCGAGAATGCCGATACGGCGTTGGTCGAAGTCGCTGAAAAGGGCGTGCTGCTGATAGACCAAAAGTCGCGCAAGGGCGCCGAAAAGATGAACATCGGATTTCTCCATCCGAAGTCCACAATGGGCGTACTGACCGAATTTTGCAGCAAATAATCTTTAAATTTTTAAATCGTTAAATCTTTAAATACAAACATAATGGCTTTTGAAGAAAAAATACAAATGCTGCTCAACAAGCGCGTTGAGGCGAAACTGGGCGGCGGACAAAAGAGAATAGATGCACAGCACGCCAAGGGGAAACTGACGGCGCGTGAACGCATTGACCTACTGTTAGATGAAGGCTCTTTCGAGGAATTCGACATGTTCGTTACCCACCGCTGCACCGACTTCGACATGCAGAAACAGACCTACCTCTCCGACGGCGTCATCACCGGCTACGGCACGATAGACGGCAGGTTGGTTTACGTCTTTTCGCAGGATTTCACCGTCTTCGGCGGTTCGCTGTCGGAGACCTTTGCCAAGAAAATCTGCAAAGTGATGGATCAGGCGATGAAGGTAGGCGCTCCGGTCATCGGCATCAACGATTCGGGCGGCGCGCGCATACAGGAGGGCGTTCAGAGTCTGGCGGGCTACGCTGACATTTTCCAGCGCAACATCATGGCGTCGGGCGTCATTCCGCAGATCTCGGCTATCTTCGGACCCTGCGCCGGCGGAGCGGTCTATTCGCCCGCTTTGACCGACTTCATCATGATGTCGAAAGAGAACAGTTACATGTTCGTTACCGGACCGAAAGTGGTGAAGACCGTTACCGGCGAAGACGTTACCGACGACAAACTCGGTGGCGCCATGGTACACGCCTCCAAGTCGGGCGTTACCCACTTCATGGTGGACAGCGAACAGGAAGGGCTCATGCTCATCCGCAAACTGATGAGTTACCTGCCGTCCAACAACTTTGAAGACCCACCGTACCTCCCGACCGGCGACCCGATTGACCGCTTGGAAGACTCTCTGAACAGCATCATCCCCGACAATCCCAACAAACCCTACGACGTGAAAGACGTCATCCACGCCATCGTGGACGACAACGAGTTTTTTGAAGTACACCGCAACTTTGCGCCGAACTTAGTAGTGGGATTTGCCCGTTTCAACGGTTCTTCCGTCGGCATCGTCGCCAACCAGCCCAACTACATCGCCGGCGTCCTCGACATCAACGCCTCCCGCAAAGGAGCGCGCTTTGTTCGTTTTTGCGACGCTTTCAACATCCCGTTGGTTACGCTGGTTGACGTTCCCGGCTTTTTACCCGGCACGGCTCAGGAATATGGCGGCATCATCATCCACGGCGCGAAGTTTTTGTTTGCTTATGGCGAAGCCACCGTTCCGAAAGTTACGGTTACGCTGCGCAAGTCGTATGGCGGGGCGCACGATGTGATGAGTTGCAAGCAACTGCGCGGCGACATCAACTATGCGTGGCCCTCAGCCGAAATCGCCGTGATGGGCGCCAGCGGAGCCATCGAAGTGCTGTACGGACGGCAACTGAAAGAGATTGCCGACCCCGAAGAACGAGCCAAGTTCGTCGCCGAAAAAGAAAAAGAGTACAACGAAACCTTCGCCAACCCCTACAACGCCGCCAAATACGGCATCATTGACGACATCATCGAACCGCGCAACACCCGTTTCCGCATCATTCGCGCCCTCCATGCGCTGGCGTCGAAGAAAGATAGCAATCCGCCCAAAAAGCATACGAATATTCCGTTGTAACACATTGTCCATGAATTAATAAGAATAGAAATGACGAATAAAATAATAAAACGGATTATCTTACTTGCTGCTTTGGTTGCGGTGGTTTCCTTTTGCGGCTTTGCCCAAAACAAAGGTGCCAAATGGGAAACCGCTTTGCAGGAGATGAACACCCAATGGGACTCCATCCTGCAAGGACTGCTTAACAGAGTTCCGGACGAAGCCTACGACCCGCTGACGCCGCAATCATTCGTTTTCGACAAGGCGCACAACGTCTTTGGCGCCATCAATACGATTGAAAACAGTATTGACATCATCAAATTAGAAGACGATACACTGAAAACAGTAAGGCAAATATTGGTTGATAAGTATGAAGGCAGGCACGATGTGCGCAACATCTATCGCCCTCAAGGAATTGCGATTTACGACAAATATTTGGTCTTTTTAGCCTCACAGCAAGACAGTTGCTATCTGTCGGTTTTGGATTTGGAAGGTAATGAGGTCGGTCGTTTTTACTACAAAGGCAATGCCACCGCTTTCAGTTACAACAAAGAGACACAACAGATGTACATCGCAGGGCAAAATTCGTTAGGATACGACCTGATTATTCTCTCCACCGAAAACGGCATCGCCAACATGTCGGAAGATGCCCCTTCGCTTCATTACCAGAAACCTAAAAAAGATGCAATCATTGAAAAAATGGATCCGGTAGGCATCGGGATGGCGGCAATAGCCATGAGCATGGTGTTTTTGGCGCTTTTGCTGTTAGTCCTTATCTTTGCCAATACTGAAAAAGTGTTGAAAGCATCTAAAAAAATCTCGTTCCGGAAAACTTTTGGGGCGGACTTTGCACAGAAAGCCGTAGTTGCCAAAGCATTCGACGCCAGCGGAGAGGAATTTGCTGCCGTTGCCGCAGCCGTCTATATGTATAACAGCGAACTCCATGACACGGAAAATACCATCTTGACCATCGCAAAAACTACACGCTCCTGGACGCCATGGAATGCGAAATATTATGGCATGAACAATAATCTTATGAAAAAAAACAAGTAAAAAAGTCGTTTTAACAAGTAAAATATTGTAGAGATGAAAAAATATAAATTTACCATAAACGGGACGACCTACGCGGTGGAAATCAATAACGCCGAAGGTCAAACGATAGAGTTGGAAGTCAACGGCACACCCTACACCGTTACCTTAGATAAAGAGGTGAAACAGACAAAAACGCCGAAATTAGTGCGCACACAAGCCGTTCCCTCGACCGATGTCGGCAAACAGGAAGCCAAAACCGCTAAAAAAGGCGGTAGCATCCACTCACCCCTGCCGGGCGTGATATTGGACGTCTTTGTGAAACCCGGCGACAAAATCACCGTAGGACAAAAAGTAATTCTGCTGGAAGCCATGAAAATGGAAAATAATATCGAATCGGACAAAGAAGGCGTTGTAGCTGAAGTAAAAGCCCGCCAAGGCGATTCGGTGATGGAAGGCGATGTTTTAATAATTATGGGAGAATAAGCGTATGAACTTTTTAAATTATGTCGGAGAGCAGATAGGAACATTTTTTAATTACACTGCCTTTGCTAACTTCACCGGAGGGCATATCGCTATGCTTTTGATAGGATTGGGTTTTATCTTTTTGGCGATTAAAAAAGAGTATGAGCCATTGCTTCTGATTCCCATCGGATTTGGCATCATCATCGGTAACATTCCGTTTTATCCGGGCTTGCAAATAGGGATTTATGAAGATAACAGCGTTTTAAATATTCTTTATCACGGCGTAAGATACGGCTGGTACCCGCCGCTCATCTTCTTGGGCATCGGCGCGATGACCGACTTTTCGGCGTTGATTTCCAATCCGAAACTGATACTTATCGGCGCCGCCGCCCAGTTCGGCATCTTTGGCGCATACGCCGCCGCGTTGCAGTTGGGCTTCGCCCCTGCCGAAGCCGGCGCCATCGGCATCATCGGCGGAGCCGACGGTCCCACCGCCATCTTCATCGCATCAAAACTCGCACCCGAACTCTTAGGCGCCATCGCCATCTCGGCGTACTCCTACATGGCGTTAGTGCCGGTGATTCAACCGCCCTTTATGCGCCTGCTGACCACCAAAAAAGAACGCGTCATCCGGATGAAACCACCGCGCCAAGTCTCCAAAACCGAAAAAATCATCTTCCCCCTCATCGGGATTCTGCTCACCTGCTTTATCGTACCGAGCGGATTACCGCTACTGGGAATGTTGTTCTTCGGCAACCTCCTCAAAGAGAGCGGCGTAACCAAACGCTTAGCCGTAACCGCCTCCGGTCCGATGATTGACATCGTTACCATCCTCATCGGCTTAACCGTAGGCGTTTCTACACAGGCAACCACGTTTCTGACGCCAAAATCCATCAAGATATTCTTTTTGGGCGCTGTGGCATTTTCCATCGCAACCATTACCGGCGTACTGTTCGTTAAGTTTATGAACCTGTTCCTGAAAAACAAGATCAACCCGCTCATCGGCAATTCCGGCGTCTCCGCCGTCCCCGACAGCGCCCGCGTATCCCATCAGGTAGGACAAGAATACGACAAGACCAACTTCCTGCTAATGCACGCCATGGGACCTAACGTCGCCGGCGTCATCGGCTCGGCGGTCGCGGCGGGGGTGTTATTGAGTTTTCTGTATTAAAAAAATAAAAAGAGATGAAAAAAAACTATTTAATTTTGTGTTTTACAGGCATTTGCGCACTCCTGCTCAGCCTGTTGCCCTCGTGCGAGAAAGAATTTAACCCGCGCGACAAGTATAAGGCGATTACCGTCGTTTACGGATTGGTCAATCCTGCTGATTCCGTTCATTATATTCGGATCCACAAGGCGTTTTTAGGTCCCGAAAACATCATCGTCATGGCGCAAAATCCCGATTCGTCAACCTATCCCGTTGAAGACATTGACGTTAGAATTTATGACATTACGCCAGACGGAAAGAGTACCCAACTTGAGGTAAAAACCACCGAAATTGAGAACAAAGAAGAAGGATACTTCTCTCAGAAACAACGGGTTTATTACTTTGAAAAGATATTCGAGAAACAGATAAAGCAAGGAGTAGATTATTATGAGCCCAAAGATGTCATAAAAATAGAAATAGAACATCTCAAAACCAAAAAAATAGTCTATGCCGAGACGCCTTTGGTGAATAGCTTTAATGTTCAAAGTCCAATGACAGGAATACCGCTTAACCTTGACCCAACTAAGTCCTCAGCAAAATTTATATGGAGCAATGCTAAAAACGGAAGGATCTACGACATCTATTACACCATGTATTATGGAGAAGGACGTATTGCAGATTCTTCTGTTAATAAGTACGAGACAAAGTCGTTGCTTTGGCACGTAGGCTCACATTCTGCTTCAAAAACCGGCGACGAAAGTTATCAAATCGAGAATTTTCAATTCAATCCGGGCGCTTTCTACGCTCAAATACTGAAAGACATTCCTTATAACACGAGTGTGTTTCGGCGTCCTTACGATTCGGTAGAAGTTGCTCTCTGGTGTGGGAGCGAAGTGCTGTACTATTATCATAACATCAACGACCCCTCGCAAGGAGTGGCGCAGGAACGTCCCGAATACACCAATATGAAAACCAAAGTATATTCTGAAGATAGTGGCGATTATCAAGATGTTGAAAATGAGGCATTTGGAATTTTCACTTCCCGTATTGTACAATATCGCTACATCCACATGTCATCGGATATGACTCAAAAATACTTACCCGAACTCGATCGTCAATTTATTCCCGTCCCCATTTATTAAATGTAATAAATCATTGTAGTATATGACTTTTTGGCAGTTTTTTCACAGGACTGCCATTTTTTTTGACGCCTGTTTTAAAAGCCTTTTTAACGCAAAGGCGCAAAGAAAAACGCAAAGGGCGCAAAGAATAAATAACTTATTCTCAACATTTTGCGCTTTTTGTGTCCTTTGTGAAAAACCTTTGTGAACCTTTGTGGTAAAGAATTTTAACTTAAAAAAATCCTTCCTCATCACTTTGGCACGCAGATTGCCTATTTGAACGCAGAAAATCGAAAATTTAACAGCAAAAATATATAGTTATGAGCAAAATAATTGGAATAGACTTAGGCACAACCAACTCTTGCGTTTCCGTAATGGAAGGCAACGAACCGGTTGTAATTCAAAACAGCGAAGGACACAGAACAACGCCCTCCATCGTCGGCTTTACCGATAACAACGAGCGCAAAGTGGGTGAACCCGCTAAACGTCAGGCAATAACCAATCCCAAGAAAACCATTTTTTCCATTAAACGGTTTATGGGCGAAACATACGACCAGTTGAAAAAAGAGATTGACCGCGTCCCGTATCAGGTTGCGCGGGGCGACAACAACGTTCCCAAGATAAAAATTGACGACCGCAACTACACGCCACAGGAAATCTCCGCCATGGTTCTCCAAAAGATGAAAAAGACGGCGGAAGACTTTCTGGGTCGCGAAGTTACGGAAGCCGTCATCACGGTGCCGGCGTATTTCAGCGATTCTCAACGTCAAGCCACCAAAGAAGCCGGCGAGATAGCAGGTTTGAAAGTGCGCCGCATCATCAACGAGCCGACAGCCGCAGCGCTGGCGTACGGCTTGGACAAGGCGCACAAAGATATGAAAATCGCGGTGTATGACCTCGGCGGCGGAACCTTCGACATCTCCATCCTCGAACTCGGCGACGGCGTCTTTGAAGTGAAATCCACCAACGGCGACACCCATCTCGGCGGCGACGACTTCGACCACAAAGTGATAGACTGGTTAGCCGAAGAGTTTAAAAAAGACGAAGGGCTCGACCTGCGCGAAGACCCGATGGCGTTCCAACGTCTGAAAGAGGCAGCCGAAAAAGCCAAAATAGAACTCTCCAGTTCGATGGAAACAGAAATAAACCTGCCCTACATCATGCCGGTCAACGGTATTCCAAAGCACTTAGTCCGCAAACTGAGCCGCGCCAAATTTGAACAACTCTGCGACAGCCTCATCCAAGCCACCGTTGAACCGTGCCGCAAAGCGTTGAAAGACGCCGGATTGACGGCAAACGACATCCAGGAAGTAATCTTGGTGGGCGGCTCGACCAGAATCCCCGCCGTGCAAAAAGTGGTGAAAGAGTTCTTCGGAAAAGATCCCTCCAAAGGGGTCAATCCCGACGAAGTGGTAGCCGTTGGCGCAGCCATACAAGGCGGCGTCCTGACGGGCGAAGTGAAAGACGTGCTGTTGTTAGACGTAACGCCGCTGTCGTTAGGAATAGAAACGCTGGGCAGCGTGATGACCAAACTGATAGAATCCAACACCACCATCCCGACCAAGAAATCGGAAGTCTTCTCCACGGCAGCCGACAATCAGCCCTCCGTCGAGATACACATCCTGCAAGGCGAACGTCCCATGGCAAGTCAGAACAAGAGTTTAGGACGTTTCCACTTAGACGGCATCCCACCCTCACCACGCGGCATCCCGCAAATCGAAGTTACCTTCGACATTGACGCCAACGGCATCCTGAACGTCTCGGCAAAAGATAAAGCCACCGGAAAAACACAGCAAATCCGCATCGAAGCCTCCTCCGGATTGTCGGAAGAAGAGATTAAACGAATGAAAGCCGAAGCCGAAGCCAACGCCGAAAGCGACCGCAAACAAAAAGAAGAGATAGACAAACTGAATCACGCCGACTCCATGATCTTTCAAACAGAAAAACAGATGAAAGAGTACGGCGACAAACTCCCCGCCGACAAAAAACAAGAGATAGAATCAGCGCTCGCGCAACTGAAAACGGCGCACGCCGCCAAAGATATCGCAGGCATCGACGCCGCCATGGCAAAGATGAACGAGATATGGCAACAGGCAAGCCAACAGATGTACCAAAACGCCGGCGCCAACGGCGCACCTGACCCCTTCGCTAACGCACCAGACGGCGGTCCTTTCGGCGGAGCCAATCCTTTCGACGGAGCCAATCCCTTCGGCGGAGCAAAACCCAACGACAACACCCCGCCCAACAAAGACGGCGGCGTGGAAGATGCGGAGTTCGAAGAGGTGAAGTAGAAATTGTCTGAACCATGATTTACATGATTTAAAGATTAGCAGAATTGGTTGCGCCCCTTGCGTAAAACCTTTGCGCCCTTGCGTTAAAAATTCAAACGCAGAGACGCAAAGGTTTTTTACGCAAAGGGCGCTTTCGTGTAATAAAAATTCGTGTAAGTTCGTGTCATTCGTGGCTAAAAAGAGAACATTCGTGCATTAGTGGCAAATCTACCCAACTTTTTTCGTACATTTGCAATAATTTATCGCACCATATCGTTTTTTTTCTAACAAACTGTATAACACATTTTTATGACACATATTAAAACTTATAAAAGGACCGAAAGCGTCATGCTGAACTTGATTCAGCATCTTCTGCCGACGGGGGGATTGCGGGTCAAGCCCGCAATGACGTTCATTATTACGATGTTGTTACTGTTACCTGTTGCCGTTGCGCAGAAGAACCAGCAGATTGGGCAGGTGGTCTATGACGAGTCGTTGTTTTACGCTGAGGTGAAGCAGGTCAATCAGTTTTTCCGGAGGTTTAACAATGAGGAGAACGCGATGGGCGTGCGTTACGCCGACAAGGCGCCCGAATTTCGCAACAACGAACTGCGCAAGCCTTTTTTAGTCTCGCTGTTCGACCGTCAGGGTTTTTCCATCCCTACTGAGACGAGAGACGCTTTCTTAAAAGAGGTTACCAACGACAAAAAACCTTTGTATTTGGACTTTTTCGGCGACAGATGGTATGCCGAACTCACCACTACCTTCCTCTGGAATGGCGAACAACGCACCATATTATTATATCTGAAAATTGAAAGCGAGCATCAAGGATATAAATGGGTTATCAGCAATGTCGAGGTGCCGGAGTTCGATAAACTATACCGCGAAGTAAACGAGGAGGAGCGTATCGGGATATTTCTGCACCCGATGAGCCACGAGATTGACTTCATGAACGTCAGCAACGCATTTCAGGATGTGGATAAAATTGGGTGTTACATCGGTACAAACTTCAAACCCAACCATTTATCCCTGTTCATTGACGCGATGCGCAAACAAAATATCTCGTTTGTCAGCGTCAACCACGTGAAGTTTCACTTCCTGCAACTTGACGGCTGGTGGTTCGAAATCAACTACCTCAACCGTAGCGACGTGAACTCCGGATGGCTCATTACCAATATGTTGAAGATTAGTAACAAAGATTATATTTCACTTAAAAGGGCATTTGATTATGAATAAAAAATCACGTTTTTTGGTTTTATGTGTCTTGTCGTGCAGTTTTTTTGTCTCCTTTGCTCAGCGGGGCGAAGAGAAGATGGACAAGGCAAAGATGGAGTCATACCGCTATCAATGCGAGTCGTTGGTAAAATATTATGAAGAGACGCTGAACTTCCTCGGCGACCCGGAAACGCTACCAAAAGAGCGACAAATCGTCATCAACGACTCTTATCAAAAAATCTTCCGCGACAACGAAGTACAGATTGAAGACGACCTCATCAGCGACCGCATCACAGTTTTCTACAAGCCGGTGCAAGCCTACCTGCGCGACGTCAACTTCTTCTACAAACAGGTTACCTTCGCCTATCGCGTGCAAACCGTTGAGCCTTTTTACAATGCCAAAGGGTCGCTCTGCTTCAAAGTTACCGCCAACCGCTTTTTGCAAGGTTCCAACATCAAAGGCGAAACGTACGAGGACAACATGGTGCGCTATTTCGAAATCGAATATAACGCCGACCGCGAAGACCTGAAAATCGTAAGCATCTACACCACCCTCTTGGAAGAGAGCGAAGATCTGGCAAACTGGTGGCTGAGCATGTCCCCCTTCTGGCGCTCTTTCTTCGCAAAAGAAACAGTGCTGGACGGCGGAATAAAAATGTCAGACATCGTTACTTTTACCGAGACAACCATCTCGTTTTCAATGAATCAAGACTTTTTAGACAAAATCCAAGCCGGTCAAATATTCTACAAAAACGCCGAAGGAGCCGATTCCATCGCCTATCAACTGTACGTCCCGCCGAAAAAGACGACTACTCCCAAAGGAAAAACGCCGCCGCCACCGGAACCGGTAGTGTCCGATACTTTGATAAACATCGTATATCCGGGAAAACTGCTACAGCCGCTGATCTCAAAACTCATCAAACAAACCGAATTTGTCTTTGAAAATATTAAAGACGTGGACGACCTCTCCCCACTGACAAAGATGACCGGACTGACCCGAATCAGCCTCAGCAATAACGACGTAACGGATTTAACGCCCATCCGAAACCTCAACAAGTTGGAAGCGTTGAAAATCTCTCAAACGAAAATCACCGACTTGTCGCCCATCAGTTTCCTTATCAACTTGAAAGAGATTGATTTGAGCGAATCCGCCGTAACCGATATTTCATCCCTGTCCGACAATCTGGGACTGAACATCGTCAATATCAGCAATACCCGCATTCAGGATATTACGCCCTTGGCATCGTTGCCATCGCTCGTCGAATTGCGCATAGACGGAACGCCCGTCCCCGACCTGAAACCGCTCTCAAAAGCAACATCATTGCAAATTCTCACACTGAACAACACTCAAATACAAGACCTTACGCCCATAAAAGATCTGTCGGCATTGACTGTTATTAAATTCGACCAATCGAAAGTTACCTCTCTGGCGCCTTTGTCGAACTGTAAAAAACTCGCCGAGGCGTCGTTCAACCAAACGCCGGTATCCGACATCACGCCCATCAGCCAACTGCCCGAACTGAAAACCGTCTATTGCAAAAAAACATCTGTTCCGCAAACGAACATCCTGGAATTTATCCAGCAAAACCCGAACACCCTAACCATCTTCAACACCGACGAAATGGAGACATGGTGGAGTCTGCTGACTCCCTACTGGCAAGAGTATTTTTCGGGACGCATCGGCTTCTACGGAACGCCCACGGAAACCGACCTCGCCGCCATCACCGCCATCAACCGTATTGACATCTCCTCCCGTAAAACCGTTACCGACATCAACTGCTTTAATAAAATATGGATGCTGCGTCAACTCGACGCCTCCATGAGCGGGATAACTTCGTTGGTCTCGCTCGCCGATCTTCCCTACCTGCAAAAGGTAATCATCAACTATACCGAAATCAACGACGTTTCGCCGTTACAAAAACTGCCGCGTTTGGATACATTGCTGGCGAATAATACCAAGATAAAAACCGTCTCTGTGCTGAAAGATGCGCCCGCTTTGCGACTGATAGAGTGCGATAATACAGGCGTCGTTACCGATGACGTGGTCGTGCTGCGGACAGCCAATCCGGATTGCACGGTTATTTTTAATACGGGACAAAATAATCAATGGTGGGCAGACGTCTCCCCAACATGGAAAAAAGTACTCTACGGAAGCGAAAATACGCCCGATAAATACCAACTCCAACAAATCCTCAACACCACCACCATAGACGTCGGCGAAAACAGAGACATCCGCGAACTGTCGCCCCTGCTCCAATTCAACTACCTGACAAAGTTGGTCATACGCGGCACTTTCGTCGGTAATCTGAAAGACGTCGCACACATCAAGACACTGACATTCTTAGACATCTCCAACACGCCCATCGTCAGCATTGACGAAATCGCATCCTTATCCAACATGGATACCCTCCGCATGGAAAACACCCAACTGAAAAAATACGAAACCGTCGGTCAACTGAAAAACCTCAAACTGTTAGACGTCTCCGGAACGCAAATCAAAGACCTTAAACCACTTTCCTCCCTCACCCATCTCGAAGACCTGTCGTGCAACAACACCGGCGTCTCCGCCCTGAAACCCTTAGAAAACCTCCCCAACCTGAAAAAACTGCGCATCTTCCGTACCAAAATCTCGGAACGCACCGTCAAAGACTTTAAAGCAAAACAGCCGGAGTGCGAGGTGGTCTATTATTGATGTTATTGAGCCGAATAGATTGATTATTCGGCTCATTTTTGTATCTTTGCACCGAATATTTTGATTAATCGGCTCAGACATGATATATAACTGGCAACATAAGGAGTGGGCAAACTTCAGTTACAACAGGCTGGCAATAAGCGCTATTGTTCCTGAATTTTTAGAGAAATCCGACGAAATGGAGGGCATCTTGCACGGTCTAAATTCGGCAGAACAGCAAGAAAAACTTGTCCGATTTATGATTTCGGAAGCGATGAAGACGTCAGAAATTGAAGGTGAATTTATTAGTCGTCAAGACCTTATGTCGTCTATCAAAAATAAGTTGGGACTGAACGCACAGCCCGAAAGGGTAAAGGACAAAAGGGCTGTAGCAATATCGAATTTACTTGTTGCCGTGCGCAATTCGTACCATGAAAAAGTTACCGAAACGGGGATAAAACAGTGGCACAAGTTGTTATTTGAAACTTCCAAAACGATCCATGCAGGCAAATGGCGTAGCAGTGAAGAGCCGATGCAAGTGGTGTCGGGCGCTATCGGCAAAGAGGTTGTGCATTACGAGGCTCCGCCTTCCTATCGCGTGCCTGCGGAGATGAAACAATTTGTGAAATGGTATAATGCGTTCAAAACCAATGAAAACACTGCCGACGCTTTGGTGAAAACCGCTATTGCCCATTTGTATTTTGAAAGCATACATCCTTTTGAAGACGGCAACGGACGTATCGGACGGGCTATTGCCGAAAAATGCTTGGCGCAGTCGTTAGGCAAACCGGTTCTTTTGAGCCTTTCGAGCATCATCGAAAAAAATAAAAAACAATACTACGCCGCCTTAAAAGATGCGCAAACGTCGCTGGAAATCACTGATTGGATTGTTTATTTTTCCAACGTAATACGACAGGCTCAGATAGAGGCAGTCGAAATCGTGCGGTTTTCATTGCAAAAAACTAAATTTTTCGACCGTTTCCAAGAGCAACTGAACGAAAGAGAACTGAAAGCCATACAAAAAATGTTTGATGCCGGCATAGAAGGGTTTGAAGGCGGCATGACCGCAAAAAAATATATGAGAATCAACCAAACCTCAAAAGCTACCGCCACCCGTGATTTGCAACACTTGACAGAAACGCAAATTTTGCTACAACAGGGTGGCGGTAGAAATATACACTATCAGTTGAATGTCAACTGATATTTGCCAATTGATTTAGAACCGGAAATCTAAACCAATCCCGAACACATTATTGGTACGTGAAAAGGTATCTGTTCCTGCTGTTGCCGGAAAGAGTCCTTGGGTAAGGGCATTGACATTTCCGTAGTCGGCTGATTTTTTAGTCCAATCACTGTAATTAGTAAAGAAATACGCTAAGTTAACACGGATGTTTTTCGTAACATTGATTGCTCCGCCCAAACCGACAGAATAGGAATGCAATGAAAAACTCATATCCGATTGATACTCATCCTTTACGCCTGTTCTTGTAATCTGTCCACCGGCGCTTACCAAAAACATTTTGTTGATTTGCCATTCGGCGCCCAGCAGGTATTCATTGATACCGCCGTTGATGTATTCTTGTTTGCCGTTTGCCATTTTCGCATCGGAATCAAAGAAGTGATGATACCCTGCTGATACTTTTACGCTCGGAATGATTGCATATTGAGCGCCTACGGCTAACAGAGCGGGGATATCGTAATCCGTTTTTTCTCCATCGGGAAATAGTCCGGTTTCATCAATGTCGGTTTTATTTTTCAATTCTATACGTGTTTTAAATTCGTATTTCACGCCGACGTTTAGATTTTTCCAATTAAAATCCCAACCGACAATCGGGGCTATTCCCGAACCGGTTTGCTTACAATCTAATTGTTTTTCCGACAATAAAGGTGTTAACGGTGCCATGTTCGGATTTTCCAAAAGTACAGCAGCCGGAACTAAATTACCGCCCATGCCAATCTGAATATTCCTTAAATATCCTTCATAGCCATTGTTCACGTAATTGTAGCGAAGTCCTCCATAAACGGAAAAGTGTTCATTTGCCGCATAACTTGCGCCAACTTGCGCACCATAAATGATAGATGAGCCCTTTAATTGGCTTTCCAAAGCATAACCGCCAAAATTAGTACTTTGTGTTAGTCCGTTTAAAAGAAGCGGAATAACAGAAACTGTTGATTCAAAAGAAGGTAGCCCTTTACTGAAATCTACCGTTCCACCTCCTCCTACAGCGCCAATATTTGCTGAAACTACCCAATCGCCTTTCTTGTAGGCAAATTGTAGATTTGGGATAACCCATGCCTTGGTTTCCCCTTCAAATTTTTTCTCGGCATCTCCACCGTAACCTGCAAACGGAGCAAATTCAGAGGTAATAGTACGTTTCTGAAAAGCGCTCTGATTGTTCAAGGAAAAGAAATAGCCTTCTCCGTTCATAAAAGCCAAACCTGCCGGATTGGTGTACACCGCGTCAATTTCCATTGAAGCGTCTCTTGCGGGGTTGCGTAGGAAATGTACGCTCTGATTCGTGTTGGTCAACAGACCACCTGCATACGCACTCATAAACGTGCTTAATGCAATAACTGTTACTAATACTTTTTTCATCGTAAAAATTTTAAAAATTAGGGGGCAAAGGTACGATTTTTTGTGAGATAGGAGATTGTGAAATTGTTTTTTACCGCAAAGACGCAAAGAAAGCGCAAAGGGCGCAAAGAGGTAACTCTGTGAAACTCAGTGTTCTCTGCGCCTCTGTGCTGAAAAAGTAACTCGTAACTCTGGATTGCTTCGTCGTTCCTCCTCGCAATGACGGGACGTTCTTTCAATCACACATCGCAAAGCCTCACATCTCAAAAAAGTTGTACTTTTGCAAAAAAGTTGCAATCGTCAATGAACACCGTCTATCGTTTATTAAAACTGAATCGTTATGTCCGGAGCCGCAGGCTGAAGAGTTTTGGTATTTTCCTCTTACATCTGCTTGGGAGGCGCTATTTGGCGGTGTTTCTGGATCCGGTTTTGGGATGCAATCTTCGTTGCAAAATGTGTTATTTCAGCGACCCCGACTACCGGAAAAGGGTGAAAGGTATCTTGCAGCCCGACGACCTTACGAAGATCGCCAACGCCTTTTTTCACCGCACGCTGAAACTGCAAATCGGCTGCGGTGCCGAGCCTTCGCTCTCCCCGCACAACACCGCGTTAATCCGCATGGCGAAACAGCACAAAGTGCCGTATATCTCCATGACAACCAACGCTAATCTATTTACCAACAAAGACTTATGGAATTTCGTGGCAGCCGGATTAGACGAAATCACGCTTTCGCTTCACGGCGTTACCCGCAAGAGTTACGAGTATTTTATGACGGGCGCCTCCTTCGACGCTTTTTGCAAGGCAATGGCAACTTTGACCGAAATAAAAAAGAAACACCCTCGCTTTAAAGTGCGTGTTAACTATACTGTTAATCAGGACAATATGAACGAGTTGACGGGATTTTTTGACATTTTTGGGAACTATGCCATAGACATCCTTCAGATTCGCCCCATACAGAAAATCGGAAAGAGCGAGTATGATACCTTCTCATGGGACGCACTCTATCGTTCTTATGATGAAGTGATTAAAAAGGTGCGGGACGAAAGCATTCAACATGGCGTCGTGTGCATCGCGCCCGAAAAGATAGACCTTCGAAGCGTCGTCGCCGATGAATCGGTTGTCGAAGCGACCTACTGCTACATCGCGCCCCGATACACGTGGTACGAAGATTTTGACCTGAACACGGACTCCTACGAATCCTACTCAAAACGCACAAAACGCACAAAAACCCTGTTCAACAACATCTTCAAAAAAACCAAACCCAACGCCGAAGAGCATAAAAGATTGAATTACAGTGTTAGTGGGATGTGAGATTTGCGATATGCGATTGTATCCCGTCATTGCGAGGGCGAAGCCCGAAGCAATCCAGAGAAAACTTTGTGTGCCTTTGTATTGATCATCTATCATGGTCTTATTACAATCACTCTAAAATCATGGTTCAGACAATGGAAAAAAGGTGTTATCTTTGCAGCGCAAATGCAATCGTGTAAATCTTATGAATATCATCGTTTGGACAATAACAATACTCACTCAAAACCGCTTTCCCAAGCCCGATTTTGAGTCGGGATACGTGTATCCGGAGCAGCATTACATCACGCCCAACGAGGCGTTGTGGTCGTACATAGATGTTGCGGTACTGGCGCTTCTGATGGGGTTTGTGGCGTGGGCGGTGGTTAGGAAGCAGGTTCGGCTGCCGGTCATTCTGACGTCGGTGGCGTCGGTCGCTTACTTCGGATTTTTCCGGAATGGCTGCGTATGCAGCATCGGCGCCGTGCAGAACGTGGCGCTGGCGTTGACGAGCGATGCCTATTCGATACCGTTGTATGTGGTGTTGCTGTTTCTTCTGCCCATCGTGTTCGCGCTGTTTTTCGGGAGGGTGTTTTGCGCCGGAGTGTGTCCGTTTGGCGCGTTGCAGGAGTTGGTGAATGTCAAAAACTACAAACTTTCGAAAGCGGTTACGAGGGTTCTGGGGATTTTCCCATGGATTTACTTAGGCTTCGCCGTGCTGTTTGCGGTAACCAACAGCCGCTTTATCATCTGCCGTTTCGACCCGTTTGTCGGGATTTTCCGTTTGGGAGGCGAACTGCCGCTGATACTTTTTGGAGTGCTGCTGTTGATATTTTCGGTCTTCACCGGACGACCGTTTTGCCGCTTTCTCTGTCCTTACGGCGCCATCCTGAGCCTTTTTGCCAAGATTTCGTTTTGGCAGGTGAAAATCACCAAGAAGGAGTGTATCAACTGCCAACTCTGCCACAACGCCTGTCCGGCGGACGCGATACATCCGCCATACGACAACAAAGTCAAAGAGAGCCGCCCGACAGGCGTGAACCGGATTTTGCGCTACATGGTCATCCTGCCTCTTGCAATGGCGGTGGGAGCGACGGTGATGTATATGCTAAGCGACAACTTCAGCAAAGTGAACAACGATGTCCAACTCTACGACATGGTCATCCAAAACGAAACCCAGCCGCAGGAGACACAATCGCTCGAACTACAGGCTTTCTACGGACAGGGAGGCACAGCAGAAAAACTCGAAACACACGTCGCCGCAATTAAAAAAGAGTTTCGCCTCTGGTCGGGAACGGTCGGAGCATTCATCGGATTGGTCATCGGACTGACCCTGATAACGCTCTCCACCAAACGTACCCGACAACAGTACGAGGTTGACGGGGCGCACTGCGTCGCTTGCGGGAGATGCTTTACTTATTGCCCACAGAATAATAGAACATGAAACACACAGTAAGAAACATAGCCATCGTCTCCGCGATTTTCGCAGTCGCTTTCTCCGTCATGCTCATAACCAATTATTTTCAGGTGAGCGGCACGGACATCATCCGGTCGGAAGCGCTCGAAAATCTCAAACAAGCCAACGAAGAATACGGCGACAACCCGTTCTTGCAGGAACAAATCCGTGAGTTAGACCTGCTGGCACGGAAAGCCTACTTCATCAGTATCAACAGATTAAGAGTGGGCGTCATCATTTTGGCGGTTATGGTTGCGGTGTTGGTGATAAGCCTGCGGATTTATTTTTCCAAGAGCAAAGAGATTCCCGATAAGGATATTGACCCCGTGGACGACTGGCTGATTAAGTCGAAAGCCAGAAAATACGTCGTTTGGACAGCAGGCTTTTTGGCAGCAGCCGGAATTGTGTTCGCCGTGTTGACTTCGCCATATATAGCCCCCCCAAGCCCCCCCGAAGGGGGGGGTGTTGAAGACCTCGCACGCACCGATATTTCCGCACACACCGATTTACAATCGGTACGAGAAGACAGCACAGATTACCAATCCGAACTAATCACAGAGACGAACACCGCTTTACAATCTGTACAAGAAAAAACCGATACCCTCCCCACACCCCCCCCTTCAGGAGGGCTTGGGGGGGCTTACAATGGTTTCCGAGGCAACAACGCCCTTGGCATAAGCAGCGCAAAGAGTGTTCCGACCTCGTGGGACTTGTCATCGGGCAAAAACATCCTGTGGAAAGTGAAGACGCCGCGTAAAGGCTATAACTCGCCGGTAATCAACGGAAACAGAGTCTTCTTTTCCGGAGCCGACGACGACGCCCGCGAGATATACTGCTACGAACTAAGTTCGGGGAAAGAGTTATGGCGGCTGACGGCTAAAAACATTCCGGGTTCGCCAAGCCAAATGCCGAAAACAACGGACGACACCGGATTGGCAGCCTCAACGGTAGCAACCAACGGCAAACAGGTGTGCGCCATCTTCGCTACCGGCGATGTCATCTGCGCCGACATGGAGGGAAAACAACTGTGGGCAAAAAACATCGGCGTCCCCGACAACCACTACGGATATGCCTCCTCGCCGCTCGTCTTCGGCAACTCGGTGATTATACAGTACGACAACCGCACTGCGCCAAGAGTTATGGCGTTGGACTTGGAAACCGGCAACCAACGCTGGGTGAAAGAGCGTCCCGACAAGATCTCATGGAGTTCACCCATCATCGCAATCGTCAACAACAAACCGCAACTGATATTGATGGGAACGCCGAGCATCACCTCTTACAACCCGAATAACGGCGAACAGTATTGGCGTGTGGAGTGTATGACGGGAGAAGTCGGCTCAAGTCCTGCCGCCGCCAACGGCGTTGTTTACGGCGGAAGCGAATACGCCACGCTGATAGCCATCAATGCGGCAGACGGCTCCACGCTCTGGAAAAACAACGACCTCCTCCCCGAAGTCTCCAGTCCGGTAGCGGCAAAAGATTTTCTCTTTGTGGCAACCTCATACGGCGTGGTAGCGACTTTCGACGCCCAAACCGGCGACTTGCTGAAAACAATGGAGTTGGGTACCGAGTTTTACTCATCGCCCGTCATCGCAGAAGGGAAAATCTATCTCAGCGACACCGACGGGAAAATGTTTATCTTCTCCGCAAAAAGCGATTTCAGCCTTATCAATGCCTTTGAAACAAGTGAAAAAACGTATGCCACGCCGGCGTTTACGGATGGGAAAATTGTGGTTAAGACGGATACATGGATTTATTGCGTGGGAGTGTTTTAAAAAAAAACGAAAAAAATGAAAAAAGTATGTTTATTTTCAATAATTTTAATTTTTGCACAAACGCCTTTTGCACAGATTAATCTTGATACCATTTGGCAAAATTTTGTGATTGATAATTACAAAAAATACGATAATTATTTTGCAGAAATTGTTACAAGTTCAACAATTCGAGGAAAAGATACAAAAGACAGAGGTGTAATTGATACAATATATAACACGAAAGACACAACTTTAATTTATTGTGAAAACAATAAATTTGTTGGAGCGCAAAGCAAAAATTCCATTTCTTACACCGAAAATGATACCAATACAACGATAAACTTTGCAAGAAAATTTATAGCAATCAACTCCTTGCAAGAGTATTGGGGTGAATATTTCAATGATGTCAGTATTCGCTGGGAGACACATTTTTACACTTCAATAATAGGTTATCCTAAATTTTTTGAAAAAATTGATAAAATTTCGGATATTGGCGATTATTTTGTATTTGAATGTATTGATTCTTCCATGAATATCAATGATATTCAAATGTATGAAGATGTGAAAATGTATGTTAATAAAGAAAATTATTTATTGGAAAGAATAACCACAAAGCGTCAAAATAATACAATTGCCGAATTGAGTTTGGGAGCAATAGAACGTGAAATAGTTATCAATTATTTGGAATTTAATCGACCAAATTCTATTTACAAAGCGATATTTAACATAGGAACTTATCCCGATTTTCTTATTGTAAAAAACGACAATCCATATACCGCAAAAAATAATAAAAACTCCACAAAAAAAGAACAGCAAAAAGCAAAATTTGAAGAATCAAAAATCACTTTAAACAAAAAGATACTTGATTGTGAAATAGTTAGTTTGGAAAATAATTTTTTAAAACTGAATGATGTAGCAGGTTGGATTTTGTTGGATATTTGGTACCAATCCTGTTTCCCCTGTTTTGAAATGATGAAAGAGGTTTCTTTAAATCAACAGGAATTTAAAAAGCGTGGCATTACGATTGTTTCGTTAAATTCTTATGAACAGCCGAGCGAATATTTAAAGGCATTTTGTGAAAAGCAAAAAATCAATATTTCTGACCTTTATTTTTTCAAAAATCCGGAGGACTTAACAACCTTTCGGAAACAATTTAAAGTTTTCCCGTCAATTTTTCTTATTTCGCCCGATAAAAAGGTCGTTTGGCAAACAACGGGAAGAAGATCTACAACCGAGTTATTAAAAGAAATTGACAAATTTATAAAAAAATAAAAATGAAATACGGGCGATAGTATGCTCGTTTTCAACCAAATAATTCCTAATTGTGATTGCACTTCGTTAACGAACACAAACGCCGAAATTCCCACAGGCAAAGCCGACACTTTAAAGTTTATTTTAGACACTCATGGTAAAGATGTAGGTGAATTTGAAAGCGAAATTCGCATTATAACAAATACAATTCCTGATTGGCATAAGTTAAAATCATATTAGTTTGGAAATTCTTAATTGAAAAAGCTGTATCTTTGCGGCGTTAAAATTTCATTAAAATGAAACAGAATATTAAAACCCTGCTCTTAATCATCGCTACCATCGTCGGTTTCACTTTTCACGACTTCGTGGCGCAGTTCAGCAGTCTGACGCCGACGTTTCTGTTTTTGATGCTTTTTTTTACATTTTGCTCGGTTGATTTCAGAGAGATACGATTCCGGAAGGAGTACATTCTGTTAATAATATATCAAGTTACGGTAAGCATGGGCGTCTATCTGCTTGTAAGGCAGTATGACGAAATCTTGGCGCAGGGCGTGATGTTGTGCGTATTGGCTCCGACGGCGGTAGCCGCTGTGGTGATGTCGGCGATGCTGGGCGCTAATGTGGCGTCGGTAACATCGTACAGTTTGCTGATAAATCTCGTCATCTCCATCGTTGCGCCAATCTATTTTTCAATCATGGATGTACCCGACGTCATACCCTTTTGGACATCCGTTCAAAGCATCATTTTGAAGATTTTTCCACTGCTGATGGTTCCGATGTTTTTGGTGTTCATCATCAAAAAACTATCAAAAAAACTCAGCAACGGATTAAAAAAGATGAGCAGTCTGTCGTTTTACCTTTGGATTGTCTCGGCGACCATACTCATGGGTAACACCATGAAGTTCATCCTGTTGCAAGACGCAAACAACTATCTGACCATTATTTTGCTCATCGCTTCGTCGCTGTTTCTGTGTCTGTTTCAATTTGTCTTCGGACACTACTACGGCAAACAGTTTAACGACGCCTCGGCTTGCTCGCAATACATGGGACAGAAAAACACCATCTTAGCAATATGGATGGCGCAAACTTTCCTCAACCCGATTGCATCCATCGCGCCCGCGGCTTACGTCCTGTGGCAAAATTTCGTGAATACGTACCAACTGTGGAGGAAGAAATGATTTTTCGTTTTCAATTAAATCCGTATCTTTGCACCATAATTAGAGATGAAATTTTGTTGATTATGACAACGGCACTTATTAATTTAGAAACAAAAGAGCAAATAAATTTATTCCAAATGTTAACAAAAACGCTTGGTGTTTCTTTTGTAATTTTGCCTAAAAAAAGGGTAAAAGAGTTAGATCCCATAGAAAAAAGCAGACAAGAAGCAAGAAATGGGGAAGTATATCATTATGATGATGTTGAAGATTTTTTTAAAAAAATGATTATCTGATGTATCACGTAATGGAATTGGTTCTGCTTTTTACAAACACCGGCACACATGCCGATTTGTTTAAACAATAGCATTACTTTTGTGGCAAAATTTCGTGAATACGTACCAACTGTGGAGGAAAAAATGAATACCGACTTCGTAACCCAAACAGACGCCATCATCCAACGCATCGGCTCCAAGCCAAGCGACGTCATCCCTTTGCTACAAGCCTTGCAGAGCGCTTTCGGTTATCTGCCGCACGACGCCATCGAGCGGGTTTATGAAACGACGGAAATCACCCGTGCGCAACTCATCAGCGTCTCCACGTTTTACTCCCAGTTTCGGCACATTCCTTACGGGAAACATCTGATAAAAGTCTGCACCGGCACCGCCTGCCACGTCAAAGGCGCAGAAAACGTTTACGACGCCTTCCGTCGCGAACTGAAGATGGAAGATGACAGCATCACCACCGCCGACCAACGTTTCTCCATCGAAAGAATCGCCTGTCTCGGCTGCTGCACGCTGGCGCCGGTAGTGCAGATTGACGAGAAAATCTACGGACACGTCCAGCCCGGAAAAGTCGGCGACGTCGTGGATGACTTCCTCGCTCAGGTCGAAGAAGAAAGCAAGGACGATGTGCAAAACGAACGGAAACGTCTTGTCGGGGAAGTCCGGCTGGGCATGGGTTCCTGTTGTATTGCCAGTGGGTCGGGCGACATCTATAAGGAGTTGTTGCAATCTTCACGTCAGTTGGGGATTGAGGTTCACATCAAGCCGGTGGGATGCGTCGGCGTCTGCAATAGAGTACCGTTGATTGACATTGTTCAGTCCGATGGCTCGGTAGTACGCTATCCCAATGTGAAAGCCGCCGAGATAAAAGAGATTCTGCATCATCATTTCAAGTCGGCATCGTATCTCAAACGGCTAAAAAACAGCCTGTTAGGGCAATTAGACACGTTCCACACCGACACAACGTGGGACAACGTCATCTGGAAATCGGAAAACGAGCGGACCGACATCATCAACAGTTTCCTTTCCAACCAGTTACACATCTCCACCGAAGGCTACGGCATCTTCACCCCGCTCAACATAGACGAATACTGCGCACACGGCGGTTTCGACGCGCTACGGAAAGTAGTAGATGAGAGGGGAACACAGATGACACAGATGGCACAGATTTACACAGATGATAAAAATTCGCAATCGGCGAGAACAGGCACATCCCCCCCTTCGGGGGGGCTTGGGGGGGCTATTCTCCAAAGTGGCTTGCGCGGCAGAGGCGGCGGCGGCTTTCCGACCGGACGGAAATGGGACATCATCGCGCAATCGGAAAGTCCCGTCAAATACGTCATCTGCAACGGCGACGAAGGCGACCCGGGCGCGTTCATGGATAGGATGTTGTTAGAGTCGTACCCGTTCCGCGTCATCGAAGGGATGACCATTGCCGGATACGCCACCGGAGCGTCCAACGGCATCTTTTACATTCGCGCCGAATACCCGTTGGCGGTCTCACGTATCCGCGCCGCCATCGAAATATGCAAAGAGCGCAACCTCGTCGGCGACAACATCCTCAACAGCGGATTCTCGTTCAACATTGAGGTTTACGAAGGCGCCGGCGCTTTTGTCTGCGGCGAAGAGACAGCGCTCATCGCCTCCATCGAAGGACAACGCGGTTTCCCAAAACTGCGTCCGCCTTATCCCGTAGAGAAAGGGTTGCATGGCTTTCCGACGTTGGTCAACAATGTGGAAACGCTCAGCCAGATTCCGTTTATCATCAAAAACGGTTACGAGAAATACCGCGCCATCGGAACGCAGGGCAGCAAAGGGACAAAGGTATTCGCGCTTGCCGGAAAAGTCAAGTACGGCGGACTGATAGAGGTGCCGATGGGCATGACCCTCAACCACATCGTCGAAAAAATCGGCGGCGGCGTCGAGGGAGACGCCAAACTCAAAGCAGTACAGGTGGGCGGTCCGTCGGGAGGCTGTATCCCCGCTGAACTGTGCGATGTCCCGGTGGATTTCGACGCGCTCAGCGGCATGGGCGCCATGATGGGTTCCGGCGGATTGGTCGTGCTGAACGAAAAAGATTGTATGGTGGACGTGGCGCGTTATTTTCTTACCTTCTCCTGCGAGCAGTCGTGCGGAAAATGCACCTTCTGTCGCGTCGGCATCAGGAGAATGCTCGACATCTTAGACAAAATAACATCGGGAAAAGCCGAAATGGCTGATATTGAAAAACTTGAACAGTTGGCGGTGAGCATCAAAAAAGCCGCATTGTGCGGTCTGGGCAAAACGGCGCCCAATCCGGTATTGACCACCCTCAAATATTTCCGGCAAGAGTACGAAGAACACATCCGGGGCGTCTGTCCCACCGGCGTCTGCAAGGCGATGGTGAAATATGTCGTTGACGATGCCTGCACCGGATGCACCAAATGCGCCAAAGCCTGTCCGGTGGACGCCATCCCATACACGCCTTACGAAGTGCATTCTATTGATATTGAAAAATGTGTGCAGTGCGGATTGTGTGTGGAGGAGTGCGAATTTGGGGCGATTAAAAAAATGGCGGTTTCATAAGAACACAGATGACACGGATGGCACGGATTTTCACAGATAATGAATAATTGTAATCCTGCTATCTATTTGATTATCAACAATATAAAATCCGTTTTTAATCTGTGTTCTCTGTGTTATCCGTGTTCTAAATTGCCCCCCCTGTAACCAATTTACCCCTATTTCGTCTTACAGTCATAATATATAGATATGTTCGATGTAAACACCTGGCAAGAGATTTTCAACACCATCCGCAAAAACAAACTCCGGACGATACTGACGGGTTTCTCTATTGCGTGGGGCATCTTTATGCTGATGTTGCTGCTGGGTTCGGGCAACGGACTGAAACACGGCGTGATGGAAAATTTCTCCTCCGAGACAAAAAATGTCATCTCTCTTTGGCCCGGACGAACCAACATCGCCACCGAAGGACTGCAAAAAGGTCGCCGCATCCGGTTCGACGATCAGGACGTTTACATGCTTGAAAATCAGTTTGATAACACCGATTTAGTATCTCCCGTCATCTCGCAATATACCACCATCTCCTATAAAAACGACTACGTTACCTACTCTTTGGAAGGCGTCATGCCGCAGTATAACACGCTGCAATCCATACCGCTCTACAAAAATCAGGGACGTTTCATCAACGAAATAGACCATCAGGAAAAACGCAAAGTCATCGTACTCGAAAAGTCCACCGTCGAAATTCTTTTCAAACACGAAAACCCCATCGGAAAATACGTCAACGCCAACAATATTCCTTTTCAGGTCATCGGCGTTTATGACCAGCAAAATCCATGGTGGGGGGTGGAAGCCTTTATTCCGTTTTCAACGGCGCAGACCATCTTCAACATCACCGACTATCCCGAACTGACCTTTGAAGCCAAAGGACTGAACACCTTAGAAGAAAATATCGCATACAACGACCTGCTGCGGTCGCGTTTCGCAAGATTACACTCCTTCGACCCCAAAGACAATCGCGCCCTCTGGATAAGAAACCGCATGAAAAATTATATCGAAACGATGAGCCTCTTCGGCAGCATCAACACGTTCATCTGGATCATCGGCATCGGCACGCTGATAGCTGGCATCGTGGGTGTGAGCAACATCATGCTGATTTCCGTGAAAGAGCGCACCCGAGAGTTTGGCATCCGCAAAGCCGTAGGCGCCACGCCGTTCTCCATCTTGCGGCTCGTGGTCATGGAGTCGCTCCTGATAACCACGATATTCGGCTACGTCGGATTGGTCGCCGGCGTCGCCATTACCGAGACCATCAACTACTTCATGCTGCAAAACGGCGGCGGAGAGAGCGGAATGGTGATATTCAAAAATCCTACCGTGGACATGGGAATCGCTGTGTCCGCTACCGTCGTCTTAATCATCTTCGGCGTCTTAGCAGGCTATTTCCCCGCCCGAAAAGCGGTGAAAATCAAGCCGATAGAGGCGTTGAGGTATGAATGATCCGAATCTTTCGGGAAAATTTTTTTGTTTGGTATTTAAAAAAAAATTGCGTACATTTACACCCGAAATCTCATCCGTAAAAATGATGGATTTTTCAGCATAAAGATAAAGAACTTATGACACGACGCTTTACTATATGAAAGCTTGTTTGCACAGCGTTTGGTTCTTGTGCAAAACGAACTTGAGTTTTCCATATCCAATAAGAATCAAATCACCTCTATTTCGGTAGCCGGAATCCACCCCACGCTACCATTAGCGATTTTTATTTTATACCACGTGTTCAGGCTATCCAAAATCCACACTTTTGCGCCTTCGTGGAGGACGAAGAGGTCGGCGCTGCTCTCTTCGGGCGAACTTTTCACGGTGAGCGAGGCGGAGAAGACGATGCCGGTATCGCGTGCCGTCTGTTCGCGGGCGGTCTGGTGCGACACCGTCAACGAAAAGATGAAACATAACGCCAACACGACGCCCATCCAGAACCCGATTTTGCGAATAATGATGTTGTAAGCCACGAAGTATAACGCCAAAAATATCAATGCGATAGCAAGTATTCCGAGCGTCAGATATGCCCATTGGTTGGGTGTGATGAGGTGGGTTATTGATTTATACCAGCGCACGAAGAGCATCTCCGGCACCGGTTCTATCCTGTCGGGGATGCGGCTGTTGGCTAATCCGAGGTTAAAGATGATGTCGTCGTCGTTGGGCGACAGTTTCAGCGCTTTTTCGTAGTAGAGGATGGCGGAGGCGAGGTCGTTGCGTCTGAAAGAGGCGTTCCCCATGTTGTGGTAGAGCGCTGCCGATTCTTCGTTCAGGCTGTCTATGACGTAGCGGTAATATTCCAACGCCATGCCGTACATTCCGGCGGAGTATGCCGACAGGGCGGAGTCCATTAACACCGTTGCGCTCTTATTGGCAAAGAGGTCGGATTCTTGCTGTTCTTCTAACTCTTGGATGATAGTAATGTCTTGTTGGTCAGCGTCTTGTGCCTGTCCGAAGTAGGTGAATCCCAATGTTATGATTAAAAATATGATTCGTTTCATTGCTGTTTTCTTTTTATCAACGCAGATTTTGTTCTATTTTACTGATGATACTGATGGAGTTACGGTAAATGGATTCCATGTTATCGTGTTTGTCTTGAGCGGGCGCGTAGCGTGCAAACTCGCAGTCGTCAATGATGCCGACAATCTCTTTGATGGTCTCTTCGCCGACGCCTTTTTCGCTCAGACGTTCCGTTGCCGTTTCACGCGAGAGGGTGGCGCGGGGGATGGAGAATTTATCGCTCAGATAGCCCCACAAGGCATTGGTGTTCTCTTCAAAAAACTCGTTGGGCTGGTTGTTTTTCATAAAAACGTATCCTTTCTTTAGCCGTTTTCGGGCGACTTTCGTCGCTTTTCTGTTGCGCATCAGCATCTCGTTTCTACGCTGTTTGCGAGCTTTCGCCATCGCAATGGTGGTAACGAAAAAGATGGCGAAAAGCACGACAATGACCGTCGAAAACTTCCAACTTTTATAAAAAGAATACCCCGCTTTTTGCAGTGTATAGGGCGGCATTTTCATGTAGCGCACGTCGTTGCCGATGTATTTGATATCTTCCTGATGGATAGTGGTATAGGAGACGTCGTGAGCCGAGCCGTCGCCCTTCTCAACCTGTATGGTGTAGGGAGGCGAGGTGTGCGTGGTGTATTTCCCTTGCGCGGGATCGAAATAACTGAACGGAACCGCCGGAATGGTGAAGTTGCCCGCCGCACGCGGAATGATGAGATACTCGAAGGTCTTCCAGCCCGACACGCCGGAGGCGTTCCTTTTGACGTTGTGGGTGATTTTCGGGTCATAGACTTCAAAGTCAACGGGGAATTTTATCTCCGGAAGTTCGACCAATTCGATGTTTCCGGTGCCTGCGATGGTGAATTTCAACGTCATGGCTTCGTTGGTCTTTATCTTGGTGGTACTCACCTCAGGCTGAAAGGTATAGTTTCCGGTGGCGCCTTTGAAAGAAGCCGGCTTTCCCGCTTCGGGATAGGGTTTGACGTTGATTTTCGTCGCTTCCGACTGTACCACAAGTTTCACGTTGTCAACGGTTTGAAACATACTGTTGAAAAACTGATCGAAGAACGGGTCGCCGGTGGTTCCCTGTCGCGACTTGGTGTATTGTGCGCCGACATCCAAAATTAATGGTTCTATCGTCAACTCGCCCGCTCTGACGGGGAACAGCGCCACTTTTTTGATTTCCGCCGTGAGGTAACGGACTCCGTTGATGATCTCATCGCGCTGTGGCGATTTTTGGTTCGGATCATCCAAATCCTGCATCCAAAAGCCAGGATAAGTGCTTCCGGTGCGCCGCTGAATGCTGGTAATGCCTACCCGCGTGTAGAATTTATAGGTAACGATGACCTGCTCGCCTTGATACGGATTGCGCTGAGAGACAGTCGTTTTGATAAAAATATCTTTGCTGTCGGTTCTGACGGCTTGTCCCTCCTGCTGTTGGGATGCGCCTGACTGTCCGCCGCCCTGCGTTGTGGGGTTTTGTCCGCCCTGTTGCGGCTGTCCGGCGGTAACGTTGATGTTCAAAGTGTTGGACTTGTAAGTCTTTCCGCCGACGCTGATGGACGCCGCCCCGATGGTGAAATTGCCCGTGCTGTTAGCGCGCAAGGTGTAACCGTAGGACGAAACGGTGCTTTTCACCACGCCGCTACCCGACATCTGGATGCTGGTCTGCGTCGAAGTGCTTGGTCCCGAAAGAACGCTGAAGTTGTTGAACGCCGGAGGGACAAAGTTGCTTCCGTTACCGTCGGCTTGCAGCGTGAATACAATAGTAAAATTAGCCCCCTGCGACACCGACGTCGGACCTTGCAAAGAAAAATTAACCTGCGCCATCCCCAAAAATGAGGATAAGACGATGATAATCAACAGTATATTATTTTTAATCTTCATCTTCAAAATTTATCAAACAAAGAACGCTAAAAATCGAATAAAATTTTATTGTATTATGAACATTTTTATTAAAAAACTCATTGAAATTGAAAAAATGTGTTTTACAAAGCACAAAAACAGCAAGTTTTTGTGCTTTGTAAAACACATTTTGTATCTTTGCAAAAAATTTCAAAGGTATGAAACAATTATTTTTGGCGTTTTATCGCAAATTAGAGGAGACGGATATGCGTTTTGAGCGTTATCTGAAAGGGCAGATAGAGTGGAATAACCGTCTGATAGCCATTACCGGCGCACGTGGAACAGGTAAAACCACTATGTTGCTGCAACATATAAAGGAGCAGCATGGACACAATCCGCAAGATGTACTGTTTGTGAGTTTGGACAATATCTATTTCAGTACCAATAATTTATATTCATTAGCAGACGATTTTTATTCACTTGGCGGCAAGGAATTATACCTTGATGAAGTGCACAAATATCCCACTTGGGCGCAGGAAATAAAAAATGTTTACGACGATTTTCCCAAACTGAAAGTGGTTTTTACCGGTTCGTCTATGTTGCAAATTTTTAAGGCAGACGCAGATTTAAGCCGCCGAGTGAGGCATTTTAAGTTGTTTGGTATGTCGTTTCGCGAATTTTTAATTTATGAGGGTTTGCTCCCAAAGGCGCAGCAACCATTCCCGCTCGAAGAAATTCTTGAAAACCATGTTGCTATCGCACAAAAACTTTTAAGGGAAATCACGCCTTTACCTGCTTTTCAAAAATATCTTCAATATGGGTATTATCCTTATTATCAGGAAGATATAAATGGCTACGGCGAGCGGGTGTTACAAACATTCAACACCATATTAGAAAGCGATTTGCCGAATGTGGAAAGCATTGATTTTTATTCGATTAATCGCATAAAAAAGTTGTTTTACATACTTTCGGAAATGGTTCCTTTTACGCCAAACATTGCGCAACTCAGTCAAATGGTTGACGTAACGCGCCGCAGTTTAATCAATTACCTGCTGTTGCTCGAAAAAGCGCACACCGTGTTGTTACTGAAAAAAGAGACGACGGGCATACGACAAATGGTTAAACCCGAAAAAATTTACCTGCAAAATACCAATTACAATTACGCTCTTTCGGCAGAAAATCCCGAAGTTGGAAGTTTGCGCGAAACCTTTTTCTTCAACCAACTACAACAAAATCACACCGTTACATACAACGACCAAACGGATTTCTGCATTGACGGTAAATATTATTTTGAAATCGGAGGCAAAAACAAAACCACCCGGCAAATCAAAGACCTACCCAACTCCTACCTTGCCCTCGACGGTTTGACAACAGGTTATCGTAACGAAATTCCGCTTTGGCTGTTTGGCTGTTTATACTGATATTAACCAATTTGACTCAAAAAACCTATCTTTGCACCATGCTAAAAAACGAAAAAAGTATCGCTTTTCACACTCTCGGATGCAAGTTAAACTTTTCTGAAACTTCGTATCTATCGCGACTGTGCGCCGAAAAAGGGTTTCGGATTGTCGGTTTCGGCAAGGAAGCCGACTTTTACGTGATACATAGTTGCACCGTAACAGAGGTCGCCGAGAAGAAGTGCCGAACGCTGATTCGCAGCATCAAAAAGCGCGCCCCGCACTCTAAGACAGCCATCATCGGTTGCTACTCGGAACTCAGAAAAGCCGAGTTGGAAGCCATGCCGGAGGTGGACTTCGTCTTGGGAACATTCGACAAATACGCACTCCCCGACCTGCTCGCCAACTTTTCGGAAAAACATCATAATCAACGCGATACCTCAAATTTTGTCCCCACTTTTTCATCGGGCGACCGCACCCGCACCTTTTTGAAGATACAGGACGGGTGCGACTATTTCTGTAGTTATTGCGCCGTCCCTCACGCCAGAGGACACAGCCGCAGCAACACCATCGCCGAAACAGTCGCCCTCGCACGGCAAGCCATAGATACGGGAGCGATGGAGATTGTCTTAGCCGGCGTCAACGTGGGCGACTTCGGAAAACAACACGGAGAAACGTTCCTCGAACTGCTGCAAGCATTAGATGCTATCGAATGGGACGGGCGTATCCGTCTGTCGTCCATCGAGCCGGAGTTGCTGAGTGACGAGATTATCCGTTTTGTGGCTTCTTCCCGACATCTGATGCCGCACTTTCACATCCCGTTGCAGTCGGGTTCCGACAAGATTCTCAAACTGATGCGCCGTCGCTATTCCCGCGCTCTGTTTGCGCAGCGCATCGAAACCATCCGACAGATTCTTCCCTTTGCCTGCATCGCCGTGGACGTCATCGTCGGATTCCCCGAAGAGACGGAGGCGGACTTTTTGGATACTTACAACTTCTTAAACGACCTGGAAATATCGTATGCCGCCTTCTCCTTTAAAAACTCGACCAGCTGCGTATCATCTGACGCGATGCAAGGCCGATTTGCATTGC
>Ga0099364_10000810_pt1 | contig 53058 bp, 45 predicted proteins | sample TergutTh196P3_FD_73070 | JGI IMG/M metagenome (GOLD analysis project Ga0099364, IMG submission 73070) | Microcerotermes parvus P3 segment gut microbial communities from Pointe-Noire, Republic of the Congo - Th196 P3 | ecosystem: Host-associated > Arthropoda: Insects > Digestive system > Gut ... | reverse complement strand
CTTTATGTTCAGCGAAGAAGCAAAGGGCTTAACAGCCAATAACAACGAGGCTTTCATCGAAAGTCTGTATGAAGTAGTGCTTGGACGTCCATACGACTCCGCAGGAAAGGCAGCTTGGCTCGCCGCTCTCAACTCCAAAGCTATGAGCCGCGAGGAAATCTATGAAGCGTTTACAAACTCGTTAGAGTATCAACACCTGTGCGCCGAAGCCTACGTCACAGGGCTATATGATGCGGCACTCGGTCGTGGCCCTGACGAGGAAGGACTTAAATCTTGGACAGATGCTCTGAAAACAGGCAAAATCACGGCAACAGAGCTTGTACGCAGCTTCATATTCAGCGATGAGCTGTTGGCGCAAAAGCAGAACCCCGATACGTTCGTTGAAACCCTTTATGGGTCGTTCTTCGGACGCACCTCCGACCCCGACGGCAAAAAGGCTTGGGTCGGCGCACTCACCGCAGGAATGGACCGAGTGGACGTGTTCAACGCATTCGCAAGCTCATCAGAGTTCGACTACGTCTGCAAGACATACGGGCTCGTGAAGTAAGCGGAACAACGCGACAAAACAACACGGCAAATACAACACGGCAAATACAACGCAACCCAAAACCACAGGGGCGGGCTAACACCCGCCCTTGTGGTTTGCTCGACAACTCTAAAAGTAACTATGAAAATACCGTTTCACTTTTTGTAGGCATCTCCTCGTGGTGCAATGGTCACAATACTGACAGTATTACTATCCACATAATCAAAAAGAACCCTGAATCCACCAACGGTTAATCTATATCCCTCACGGGCTTTTAGTTTTTTCACATTTCCATTCGGCAAATTATCAATAGCATCCATAATACGGCGGCGTATCGACTGCGTTTGAGCATCAAGATACTTTTCAGCAGACCTGCTGTAAACTACATCACATCCCATACTTTGCTCTTAAATCCTTTGAAGAAATGCGATAACCGTCATCAGCCGCTTTTGCTTCATCATAAAGAGAAACATCATCAGTCAGCTCCGCCTCGGCTGCAAGAAATTCTGCAAACCTCAGTACCGCCAATTGAGAGCTTGAATCTAAAGTTTCAAAAGTCGTCAAAGCCTGTCTTGCAATCGTACTCATAGAAAACACTTCCTTTTTGTTATCACCACTACATATACTACGTGGGTATATTATATTACGAAAAATCAATAAATTCAATCTTTTTCCCACAACGTTTTTCCCACAAAAAACCACAGGGGCGGACACCCGCCGTAATACCCGCCCCTAACCACCGCCGTAACACCCGCCCTTGTGCATTTGTTACAAAATTGTTAAATCGTGTTAAAAAACAAAGTTGTTGCAAATAGGCGCGAAAATTGGTAGAATACCCGAAATTGGTAGAATCTCCGAAGGTTTACCGTTTTGTATTTAGATTTTAACTAACACGAGGTAGGTCTATGACCAAATACGTCATTAACGGCGGCTCTCCGCTTCACGGCGAAGTTGAAATCAGCGGCGCAAAAAACGCAGCCGTCGCAATAATCCCCGCGGCACTCATGGTAGATGGTGTTTGCAGGATTGAAAATCTCCCCGAAATTTCCGACTGCAAAACCCTTCTCAGCATCCTCAAGGAAATGGGCGCGAAGATTCGTGTCGTTGACAAACGAACCCTCGACATTGATTGCAGTCGTGTCGGTACTTCGCTTGCAACATTTGACAAAATGCGCCGAATCAGAGCTTCTTACTACCTGATTGGTGCGCTTTTGGGTCGCTTTGGCAGGGCGGATGTCGCAATGCCGGGCGGCTGTAATTTCGGCGGTGTGCGCCCGATTGACCAGCATATAAAGGGCTTTACCGCTATGGGCGCAAACGTCCATATTCGCAACGGTATTGTTACCGCCGTTACAGGCGACATGCTTCGCGGAGCGACTGTTTATCTTGACGTTGTTTCCGTCGGTGCGACTATTAACATAATGCTCGGTGCCGCGCTCGCGCACGGGCGTACAGTTATCGAAAACGCCGCAAGAGAGCCGCACATAGTTGACCTTGCAAACTTCTTGAACTCTATGGGTGCGGACATACGCGGCGCGGGTACGAACGAGATAAGGATTCGCGGAGTACAGCGCATGACAGGCGGATTTTACTCGATTATCCCCGACCAAATCGAAGCGGGAACATACATGGCGGCGGCGGCGGCAACGGGCGGCAGGGTCATTGTCAAAGACGTTATCCCCCGTCACCTTGAGTCAATTTCCGTAAAGCTACGCGAAATGGGCGTAACCGTCGTTGACCTTGAGGACTCCGTTATCGTGCAAAGAGATTCTCCGCTACTCAGAACTCACATTAAAACAATGCCGTACCCCGGATTTCCTACGGATATGCAACCTCAAATTGCATCGGTTCTGTGTATGGCTGAGGGAATAAGCACAATTACCGAGGGCGTATGGGACAGTCGGTTCAAGTATGCGGACGAGCTTATAAAGATGGGTGCGCAAATCCGCACAAACGGAAGAACCGCGATTGTCGAGGGTGTGCCGTACCTTACGGGAGCTCCGATAAAGGCAAGTGACCTGCGTGCAGGCGCGGCGCTCGTTATTGCGGGGCTTGCCGCACGAGGAAAGACCGTAATTGACGGTGTTGATTACATCGAGCGCGGTTATGAGAAAATGATTCCCAAGCTGACGGCTCTCGGTGCTGACATAAAGGCTGTAAACGACCGTGATGAATATTGGCTTCTGCGCAAAAAGGCTTAGTGCCGCATCATATTAAATATGTCAGTTCTCAGGAAAATAAATAAAAAACTTTATAAGACGTTCGACGGAAAGGTCGAGGCATACGGGGAAAATGGATGCCTTGTTCTTGTCGGCGAGCTTGAGCGTTGGGTTGATGTTGTGGCGGCGGGTATGATTGCCGCAAATGAAAAACCCGCTTTGAGTATAGTCAACGATATTTCGTGTACGGGAGAAAAAACACATCCCGTTCGCAAGCCGCGAGTAGAGGACAGCCACCTTGAATGGGAAGAGCCCGACGTTCTGATTATCGGCGGCGGTATTATCGGATGCGCTGTGGCGCGGGAGCTGTCACGCTATAAATTGAGCGTTTTGCTTGTTGAAAAGGAACACGACGTTGCCACTCACGCAACAGGTCACGCCGTCGGATTGGTTCATTCAGGCGTTAAGCTGAAAAAAGGCACATTAAAGCATTGGTACACCTTGCAGGGCGCGCAAATGCTTCCCAAGCTGTGTGAGGAGCTTGACGTTCCGTTTCGCCGCTGTGGTCAGTATTCAATCTATACAAACCCCCTGTGGACACCTTTTCTCTTTCTGTCAAGACTATACTGGCGGTGGCAAGGTATAAAGGGGATAACTGCCGCACACGGCGAGGAGCTTTCCTCATTAAATCACGGTATCAGCGCGAATATCGGGTCTGCCTTGCATTTTCCTTCTGGCGGCGTTGTTTGCCCTCACTCGCTCGCTATAGCTTACGCAGAAAACAGCGTTTCTAACGGCGTTCATATCTCGCTGAATACGGTTGTGCGGGATATGAAGGTCGAGGATGGGGTGATTATGAGTGTCACCACCAATCGCGGGACAGTACATCCAAAGGTCGTCATTAACGCGGCAGGGGCTTTTTGTGAAGATATTGCGGCTATGGCGGGCGACCGTTTCTACTCAATTCATCCGATTAAAGGCACGGTTTTGGCTATTGACAAGAAACACAGTGAGGAGCTTGTAAGCTCTGCTGTATCAATGCACAAATGCTTCGTAAGGAATGTAAGGATAAGGCGTGATGTGTTTAGCGGTCTGTTAAGAGGTGTTCACGGCTCGGCATTTGGCGGACCTTTTTTTGCAGAAACAATAAACAAAGAGGACTTCTCAACTGACCGATATGCCGCCGAATCCGTTGCGGCGCAATTAGAACATATATCATCGTCTTTTGACCGTAATAAAGTGTCAAGCTATTTTTCAGGTGTTGAGGCAGTTTCCTACAACGGTGACTTTATTGTTTGCGAGGGTAAGGCTGTTTCAAATCTGATACATGCGGCGGGTATACAGTTTCCCGGAATTACAGCAAGCCCCGCTATTGCCGCTGATGTCGCGAAGCTAACCGTGGATATGTTTGGCGGTAAGGGTGCTTTGCAGAGCAAATCCGACTTTAATCCCGTGCGTGAATCCTCTCCCGTGCTTAAAAGCATAGAGCCGAGTGCTTGTGAGAGCTTGATATCAGACAATTCTGACTATGGCGTAATCGTTTGCCACTGTGAAAAGGTGAGCCGAGGAGAGATTATAGATTCTTTGAACCGTAATGTTGCCTGTGACTCGATTGACGGTATACGCCGCCGCACACGCGCAGGCTGTGGTAATTGCCGAGGGCAGAGATGTGAAGCGGCTATACTTGATATTCTTGCCGCTGAGAGGAGAACAGCTCCGCAACGGGTACGGAAGAGCGGTAGCGGCAGCGAGGTTGTTTACGGTAATGCCGCTGTTATTGCCGAAACAAGGGATTCCGCGCTTGGATGGGCGTATGAAAGCGATGAGGATTAGGACATGACATTCAGTAAGGTTAGCGTTACGGTTATTGGCGGCGGCCCTGCGGGGATTGCCGCGGCTATTGCCGCGGCGCGGGATGGCGTGTCTGTTCTTCTTGTAGAGCGTGAAAAACGGCTCGGCGGAATGTTATTACAGAGCATCCAAGACGGGTTTGGACTCTTGCGATACGATAATACGGTCACGGGACCCGAATATGCGTTCAAGGATATTTCCGTATTAAACCAGACAAATGCTATAATTTTGTTGCAAACGACAGTTACCGATATTGTCAGTATTGACAACACATTTCAGCTGACCCTCTCAAATAGGCATGGCGTTTCTATAGTAGAATCGAACTCAATTGTACTCGCTACAGGATGCAGAGAGCTGACCCCTTATGATGCAGGGGTTTACGGTTCTTGCCCGTCGGGGGTCTTTACTGCGGGCATGGCACAGCATTACTTAAACGTATCGGGTCAGCTGCCCGTGAGAAGCTGTGTAATGCTCGGAAGCAGTAATTTAGGACTTGCAACGGCACGGTCGCTTACACTCTCAGGTGTAAAGGTTATCGGTGTCTTTGAGCCTAATGCGGCTCCGAGAGGTAGCTTGTTTAATGTTTCCCGCTGTCTGTTTGATTTTTATACACAGCTTCATCTAAACCACACAGTAACGCGAGCCTTTGGAACGGGACGGCTACGGGCAGTAGAGATAGCGCGCACCTCCGCCGACGGAAAGCCTATTCGCGGGTCTGAAAGGGCTGTTCAGTGCGACGGTCTTATAGTGGCTACAGGGTTTATGCCCGAAAACAACCTCGCTGACCTGCTTACCGTGCCGTCCGACGAGCGTACAAACGGACCTCTCTGCGACCAAAACAGAATGACAATGAAGGACGGTGTTTTCGTGTGCGGCAACGCGCTCCACATCAGTGACCTTGTTGATTATGTGTCAGAGGACGGAGAAATAGCGGGTCGGTGCGCCGCAAGGCACATCGCTCACGACCGAGCTTTAGCCAAAATAAGCACAGGTAATGATTTCCTTACCGTCACTCCGCAGTATATAGACTGTAATATGCTTCGCGGTTCTGTCGTCATGTTTCTCAACTCGTCTGAAACACGTTTTGATGCAACTGTCAGAGTTTTTGCAGATAATAACGAAGTATTTTCACATAAGTTTGAAAAATTATGCCCTGCCGAAACTCAGCGGATTGAGGTCAGCTTTCCGGGTACTCTCACATCGGATTCTGAGGTAGTTTTGAGTGTCAGTTAGCGCGGCAGACAGTGTTCAGATAGTGTTCACGGAGGTTGCTAATTTATGAATAAGTTATATTGTTTAGGGTGTCCGACAGGATGTTTGCTCACTATTATAGGTAGCGGATTAACTATGATGGTTGACGGCGGGCAGTGTCCCAAGGGGGCGGAGTTTGCCGAAAATGAGCTGAGTAATACGCACCGAACCCTTACAACCACAGTGCGTACTAATTTTCCTGATGTTCCCGTTATATCTGTGCGTACCGACGGAGAGATACCTAAAGAGAGCTTTTCCAAAGCTATGGGACAGATAAATAAGATTGTCGTAACGGAAGAGCTTGGTGTCGGTGATGTACTGATTGAGGATGTCGCTGAAACAGGAGTTTCCGTAATTGTCACAAGCCCCGCTTTAATGCAGCTTGGGGCGGAGCTTGAGAATAAAAACGCGGAGCTTGGCAGGGTCGGAGCATCTAAAAACGTCGGTTCGGCGGCATTTGAAAAAGGTGGTGTCGGAGCGGTAAGGAATGTTGCGGCAGGCAATGTGACTGACGATATAGGTGATGATTATGTCGGCGGTTTTATCGGAGCGGCGGGTCAGGCAGTCGGTGTCGCAGACGAGGATACGGGCGATACTTCTGATGAATCGGGGGAAGCTCCCGCAGACGAAAAAAGCGACGGTAAGGAAATCATTACCCGTCGCAGTAGGGCGCGAATTGACCGATAATTTGCTAAAAATGCTGTGCGGTTGCGGTTTTGCCCCCGCGCATATTTACGCCTGCTCTAATTCAGGCTAATTCAAACTTTGGTGTTCGCATAGGGCGGCGTAGATGCCGCCTTTTCCTATAAGCTCATCATGTGAGCCGCACTCCGCAATCTTGCCGTCTTGCAGAGCTATAATCAAATCCGCTTTTTTGATAGTAGACAGCCTATGTGCTATTACTATTATTGTTCTTTTACCGATTATTTTACCTATTGCGTTTTGAATCTCGCGCTCTGTTTCGGTGTCTACCGCTGATGTAGCCTCGTCAAGTAACAAAATCGGGCTGTTTCGCAACACAGAGCGGGCTATTGACAGACGTTGCTTTTGACCGCCGCTGAGCCTTACTCCCCGTTCGCCTATCACGGTTTCGTACCTTTCAGGCAAGGAGTCGATAAACTCCGACACACAAGCGATTTTTGCCGCTTCCTCGATTTGCTCCTGCGTTGCGTTATCTGACCCGTAGGCGATATTTTCGGCGATAGTCCCGTTAAACAGGAACACGTCCTGAAGCACCAAGCTGAGTTGATTTCGCAGGCTCTCTAAGGTCATATCCTTTGTGTTAATCCCGTCCATCGTAATTGCGCCCTCCGTCGGGTCGTAAAAGCGCGAAATAAGCCCTGAAATCGTGGTTTTGCCGACACCCGTCGGCCCTACGAGCGCAATCATTTGACCCGCTTTTGCCTCAAAGCTGATGTTTTCAAGCACGGGAATGTCATCTTGATATGCAAAGGACACGTTTTTGAACTCGATTTGACCGCTTAATCTGCCGACACTCTTTGCGTTCGGGCTGTCCTTTATCTCCGGCTCTATGTCAAGAATCTCAAAAATACGCTCCGTTCCCGCAATCCCCTGCTGTGCATCCTCCACTATGCGCGAGAGCTGCGCTATCGGAGCGTAGAGCAGGTTCAGATAAAGCAGAAACGCCACCACATCTGATATGTTAAGCCCCGTCCGCACCGCGATAATCGGCCCTGCAATGAGGACGATAATTGTCCCCAGCGTGGAAATTAAGCCAACCGAGGGGTGCATTATTCCCGTAAAGAATAACGCTTTTATCAGCGACTTAACGTGCTGTGTTGATTTATCGCGTACCTTCTGCGATTCAAAGCTCTGTTTATTAAAAACCTGTATTTCTTTTATGCCTGAAAAGTTGTCCTGCAACACCGCGTTAAGCTCTGCGATTTTTTCCTGCCCTCGCCGAAAGTGTTTCCTCATAGCCCTTGCAAGAACCGTAACCACCGCAAGAAAGGGTATCGGTATGCAAATAAGCATTGCAAGCGTGGGATGAACTATAAACAGGATTGTCAGAACTCCTATAATGGTCATTAGACTTGTCGCTATTTCAGGCAATGCGTGAGCTATCAGATTTTCAAATGTCCCCGTGTCGTTGATAACACGTGACATAAGCTGACCTGTTTGCTTGTCGTGGTAGTAGCTCATTGAGAGCTTTTGCAAATGGTCGTACACGATACAGCGCATGTGGTTTACCATGTTCCACGAGGCTACGTGCGAAAGGTAGTTATTGAGAAATTGACATATGGCCCGCAAAACGTATAACGCAAGCAGAATAAGCGCGAGCGTGGTTATTTGCGAAATGGAGCTTTCGAGGGTGTTTCCCTCCATTATTGCGATAATGCGCCTTGTTATTTCGGGTGCTGCGAGGTTTGTCAGCGTAATCACGACAAGCGCGACCGTAGCAATGACGAGAAGATGCGCCCAAGGTCCCGCAAAGCTGAATAGTCTGATAAGTTTTTTCATTGATGATTTCCTGCTCCGCCTTGTATCTTTACTGTGAGGGCAAGCCGCCCCTGAGCAAGCCGCGCCCCCACAGCATTTTTATTTTGTAGTATACGGTGCTACTCTATACGGCACTACCACACGTGCCACTGCTCTACACGGTGCTACCACACACGGCACTGCTTACTGCACCAGAGTGTTAGCCCATGCGGAGTATTTCTTCACTTTCTCGCCGCACTCGGCTTTGTCAGCTCCGTTTGCCAGCACATACACCTTAACCTTCGGCTCTGTCCCCGACGGGCGCACGATTACGCTTGTGCCGTCCGCTGTTCCGTATCGCAGCACGTTTGAGTCAAAGAGTTCCATTTTAGATTCTATGCCTGTTTTGACATCGGTTTCGATACCGCTTTGATAATCCCGTGTGATTGCAACCTCCACATCGGCAATGCTTTTGGGAGGATTTTTGCGTAAGCCCGCCATAAGCTCTTTCATTTTTTCAAGACCGTCAAGACCGGGCATTACGAGATTTATTGTTGACTCGGCAAAATATCCGTATTTTTCATACAGCTTTTCTATCGCATCATATAATGTCATGCTTTGCTTTGCGTACCACGCCGCCATTTCCGCAATGAGCATTGCCGCTGTCACGGCATCCTTATCTCGCGCGAAATCGCCGACCATGTAGCCGTAGCTTTCCTCAAACGAGTAAATGACCTTACCCGCGCCGACATCCTCCAGAGCGTTTTTCTTCTCCGCTATGAACTTAAATCCCGTGAACGTGTCATAGCACTCGATACCGTTTTTCTCCGAAATAACGCGAGCCATCTCCGTTGACACAAGGGATTTGAGCGAAACAGGGTTTGGCGGCATTGTGCCCGCTCGCTGTCTTGCTCCGATGACGTAATCCAAAAGCAACACGCCCGTTTGGTTGCCTGAGAGTGTAACGTACTCCCCTGCACTGTTCCGCACCATTATTCCGACGCGGTCCGCATCGGGGTCTGTTCCGATTATGAGGTCCGCGCCGTGTTTTTTTGCGAGGTCTATCGCAAGCACAAAGCCCTCAGGATTTTCGGGGTTCGGCGATTTTACCGTCGGGAAATTGCCGTCTATCTTCATCTGCTCGGGTTCAAGTATGATATGCTTTAGCCCCAAGCGGCGCAACGCTTCCGGCACTAATTTGTGCCCTGACCCGTGAAACGGGGTGTATACGAGCTTGAATGTGTCGGCGACCGCTTTGATGATTTCGGGGTCATTTGCCTGCTCCATTACTTTTTCCAAGAAAAGCTCGTCTGTTTCGTCGCCCATGACTATGATTTGCCCCTGCGCGACGGCTGTTTCGTAATCTATTGATTTTACATCCGCAAAAATGTCTAACTCTCTCATTTTTTGCGCGACCACCGAAGCGTGGTGCGGGGGCATTTGCGCCCCGTCCGCCCAGTACGCCTTGAATCCGTTGTATTCCTTCGGGTTGTGGCTGGCTGTGACGTTTATGCCCGCAATACAGCCGTAATGACGAATGGCAAAGGAAAGCTGCGGTGTTGGGCGAAGCCCGTCGAAAATGCGTACCTGAACGCCGTTTGCGGCTATGACAGATGCCGCCGCCCGCGCAAAGGTTTCACTGCACAAGCGCGAGTCGTAGCAAACTGCGATACATTTGTCTTTATTGTCGCCCGGCTCTTCAAGCACTAACTCCGCCATTGCCTGCGTAGCGTGGCGTATGACGTGTACGTTCATGCGAAACGTCCCGACTTCCATGATTCCGCGCAGTCCGCCCGTGCCGAACTCCAAAATGTCTAAGAAGCGGCTCTTGATTTCCTTGTCGTCATCGGCGATGTCGCGCAGTTCTTGTTTTTCCTCGTCTGTCAGCACGTTGCTTGCAAGCCATTTTTCGTATTGCTCTCGATAATTCATAGGTTGTACTTTCCTTTCCACTCTTAAATATTTAATTCTCCGCGTTGTCGGGGGGGTGGGTTGCGGTGTTGGGTTCGGTGTTGGGGGCTGGGGAGTTGTCGGGGGGCGGTTCGTTGCTGTCTGCGTTTGCGATTTATTCTTCGTCGTCGGTTGCTTTGTCATTTTCTTCGTCGTCGATTTCTGCGTTTAATATGTTTTGCGCATCCTCAAGCATTGTTTCGGGCACATATATCTCAATGCCGCCCGGCGGATGCCCCATTATTATCTTGCCGAACGCGCCGTTGTTCGGGTACTCGCTGACGTGCGGGATTCCGTATGCGGCGAGCAGTCCTGTTTCCATTTCGAGGTCGAGCGGACCTCCGAATACGCGCTTTAGGTGCGCGGGCGGCACGGGCTGTCCGTTATCGTCGCTTGGCCACTCAGGACCTTTAGTTTTTCCGAATTTTATTTTCATGGATAATGCTTCCTCTGTTGTGGTTCGGTGGGGTGGGCGTGGTATTGTAAAACATTATATATCATGCAAAACGTATTTTCAATGGCGGTTTTCAAAGTCGAAGAAACAGGTTTTCAAAGTCGGAAAAACCTGCAAAAAAACCTGCATTTAATTTTTCTATTTGACAAAGCAGGCTAAACGGGTAATAATGTTTTTATAACTAAACAATGGAGGGTTCTTTATGTCAAGCAAACAGGCTTTATTCAACGAAATCGAAGCATTGCCTAATAGTATAGTAGACGAAGTATTTCAATATGTGATGTTCTTGAAGCAAAAATCTTCCGCAGTAAGCGATATAACACTTGCAAGTGAGTGTTCACTCGCTAAAGATTGGCAAAAGCCTGAGGAGGATGCCGCATGGGCAAATTTGTAAAAGGCGACATTGTTGTTATTCCGTTTCCATTTTCAGATTTAAGTGCTTCAAAAAGAAGACCTGCGTTAGTTCTTGCTGATTCCGAAAGCAATGATGTAATTCTTTGCCAAATCACGAGCCAAAGTGTCAAGGATTCCGTTGCAGTAACCATAGAGCTATCAGATGTAGAAAATGGTTCACTTAATACTGTCAGCAACATTAGACCGAATAAACTTTTTACTGCTGATGAAAGTATTATCATCTATAAAATCGGTAATCTGAGCGCAGGAAAAATCATTGATGTTATTAAGGCTGTTATTAAAGTAATTGAATCGTAAATGTTATTTCATAAACTCAAGGGGTTGCCACGCTACGAAAGGTGCGGCAACCCCAAGTTATTTTGCTGTTTTCTTCGCCTTGCTGTTTTCTTCGCAAACGCCTTGCAGATTCTTCAGCTTCTTTCCCGTTTCTACGTGTGCAGGAATACTAACTGCGCGATGAATATTGCTGTCATTACCCACATGAGGATGTTGATTTCCTTGAACTTGCCGAGTGCAATCTTCACGACCACATAGGAGATGAACCCGAACGCCAAGCCGTGTGAAATGGAGTAGAACAGCGGCATTGTGATGATTGTCACGCCCGTCGGAATCGCGACCTCCAAGTCGTCCAATTTAAGCCCCGCCAAAGGTTCGAGCATTAGAATACCCACGACGACAAGAGCCGTTGCCGTTGCAAACGCGGGGATTGCGAGGAAAATCCCTGAGAAGAACAGGCTGAGTGCGAACAAAATCGCAACCACGATTCCCGTAAGCCCCGAACGACCGCCTTCCTGAACGCCCGCCGCAGACTCAATGTAGGTGGTTGTCGTGGAAGTACCCAAAACAGCTCCTGCGGAGGTGGCTATCGCATCTGCGAGCAGTGCTTGGTCGGCTTTCGGAAGATTGCCGTCCTTGTCGAGCATTTTTGCCTTACTTGCAACACCCGCCAGAGTGCCGAGCGTGTCAAACAGGTCAACAAGCAGGAATGTAATCATTACCGTAAGGAACGACAGCACGCTTGAGGTATCGACAAAAATTTCCTTGAAGCCGTCAATGAATATGCCGAATGTCGGCGCAAGGCTTGGCGGGAGCGAAATAAGACTCGCGACATCGGGAATCACAGGATAAAGCCCTGCATCGAAATCAACGACATACCATCCGGCGAGATACGCGACTATGCCTAAAAACCATGTCGCGAATATGCCGATAAGCAACGCGCCCTTGACTTTTTTGAGCAGCAGCATGATTGTCAGGAACACGCCGACCACGCACAGCGCGGGAGCGGCATCCGTGAGCTTGCCCATCGCAACCATTGTGGCGGGATTCCCAAGAACAACGCCCGCATTTTGCAGTCCTATGAAGATTATGAACATACCGATACCGGCGCCGATTGCGTACTTGAGAGTGAGGGGCAGCGCACCAAAAAGCTTTCTCCTCACGCCTGTAACGCTCAGAATAATGAAAATCAGACCTTCAACAAATACGGCGGCGAGTGCGAATTGCGGTGAAAATCCCATACCGAGAACAACTGTGTATGCGAAGAATGCGTTTAGACCCATGCCCGGAGCCAAAGCGAACGGCATACCCGCAAGCAGTGCCATTGCAACGGTACCGATGACAGATGCCAGAGCGGTAGCCACAAATACGGCTCCCGACTCTAACCCTGATGCCGAGAGTATGTTTGGGTTGACAGCCAGGATATACGCCATTGTCGCAAATGTGGTGATACCCGCGAGGACCTCGGTTTTGACATTTGTGCCTTTTTCCTTGAGCTTGAAGAATTTCTCCATAATTTCCCTCCTAAATGTTGTTTTTTTCCTTCACGCATTGTATTATGGTTCTGTAGCATTGTATTATTAAGCGGGCAAAAAATCAAGATTATTAGCCGTGTTTTTTAGTCACAATTTGTTTACAATTTATTACAATTTGTTATTTTTTGGAGGGCACATGGAAAAATTCTATACTATGAACATTGCGGGGCTGAAGCGGGAGCTACCTATTTGCAAGATTTCGGACACTCTGAGCATTGCCGCGTTTGTCATTTTCGGAGATGTTGAGCTGACCGAAGCGGCGGCATCCGCTTTGCTTGAGCTTGCGCCGCCGTTTGACATCATCATCACCCCCGAAGCGAAAGCCATTCCGCTTGCACACGAAATGGCGCGACAGTCGGGGCGCGCTCCTTACATCGTTGCGCGGAAACATTCAAAGCTGTACATGACGGACGTGTTTTCCGTCGAGGTAAAAACTATCACCACAGCGCAAACGCAAACCTTATGTATTGATACTGCCGAAGCCGAGCGTATTCGGGGAAAACGCACGCTCATTGTTGATGATGTGATAAGCACGGGCGAGTCGCTCCGCGCCGTCGAGGAGCTTGTGAGTAAAGCGCAAGGCGTTGTTGCCGCAAAAATGGCAATTCTGGCAGAGGGCGACGCGGCAAATCGGGACGATATACTGTTTTTAGAACCGCTCCCGCTGTTTGAGAGCGCGGAGTGACCCTACGGGGCGGCGCGGTCGCAGGGTCGGTAGGTTTTCTGCGAAAGTAAGGAGTGACAGGAAATGAGTAAATACATTCTCGGAGTTGACGGGGGCGGCACAAAAAGCCACCTTGCTATATTTGACGACACGGGTAAATGTGTCGGCACAACCGTGTATGGGCCGCTCAACCATGAGGGCATGGACGGTTCATACGCAGAGCTTGAAAGTCGGCTTCGCGAGGTTTTATCGAGCGCGATGAAAAATGCTGTCGGCGGGGCTGGCGAGGCTGGCGGGGCAGTCGGGACTGCCGCCGAAACCGCCTCCGTTACTGCCGACGACACCGACGGTGCTACCGCCCCAACGCTTGCTGGCATAAGTTTTGCCGTATTCGGATTGGCGGGCGTGGACACAAACGAGCAAGCACAGCTTATTTCCGATATAGTGCGAAGAATCGGAATAAGCAATTTTCTTGTTTGCAATGATGCAATCTTGGGCGTTCCCGCAGGCTCTCCAGACTGCGTGGGCGTTTGCGCTATCAACGGAACAGGCTTTAAGGTTGCCGCAATTGACCGTAGTGGTGCAATGCTCGACACTTGCGGACTTGGTGCGTACACAGACGACAGGGGCGGCGGCGTGTGGTACGGCGAGCGTGTCTGCGGCGAGGTGTATAACGCGCTCTTTAAGCTCGGTCGTCCAACCGTCATGCGGCCTATGCTGTTCAACTTACTTGGAATCTCGGATAAAAGCGAGTATTTAAGCGCGGTTACACGCATTTTTCACGCAGAATCAACGCTTTATAACAGCGTGGAGCTAAACGGAATAGTTTTCAGTGCCGCCGCTCGCGGTGACGACGCGGCGCTTGACATCCTGCGAGAATCTGCGGCGCAGTACGGCGGAGCAATCGCAAGGCTCGCTATGGATATGGATTTCCCATGTGATGAGGTTTTGAGTGTCACGCTCGCAGGCTCGGTTTTTGTAAAGCAAAAAATCACGATTTTGCACGATATGATAAAAGAAAAGGTCGCGGAAATCCTCGGCGACCGTGAAGTTCAGTATGTTTGCTTAGATTCGCCGCCCGTTGCGGGAGCTGTCTTACTGGCGGCGCAAAAGGTCGGATTTACGGCACTATCGTCAAACCCCACAGCGGTAAAGGCGCAGTTGAACGCGGCACTGGAGAGGTAGCTGTCACTCCTGTTGCCGCCCTGCTGTCACTCCTGTTGCCGTCCTGCGGTCGCGATTTCAAAACACTCGAAGCAGCTTGTGTTGAGTACGCTAAAACTGCTTTCAAGCATGAATAGTCAAGAAGGCTTTTCGCAGTTCGACTAAAATCCCATAATTTCTTTCTTTTTAATATTAAACTCATCTTCAGAAAGAATACCGACATCAACTAACTCTTTCAGTTTTTTTAATGTGTCGATTTGCTCATCAACAGACATGATTTTCGCTGTTTGAGATGATTGTTGCATGGGCTGTTGCATATGTTGTTGAATAGGTTGCTGTGTCGGTACGGAAACTTGTGTTTGTGCGCCCGTTTGCGGGTTTAGCCCTTGAACCATGCCTAATCCGAACATCATTCCGCCCATATCTCCAAATCCGTGATTTTCTACACCTTGAGCAATCTTTTGTTGTGCCGCAACATTTGATGATTGCTGATTCACGTTTTCAAGCACTTTCCAATCCATTTTCTGTGCATTATATTGATTAACATACTCTTTTGATTCCGGTGAAAATTCTATATTTTCAATGCCAACCTGCACGACCTCAAGACCAAACCTTTCTTTCCATGCGCCGGCATTGGAACTTTCGTCAGAAATTTTGCTCGATATTGCTGCTGCTTGTGAGGGAAGTTGGGAAATCCGATATGTTGCAGATAATGAGTTTAATGCAACGGCAAAGGATTGAATAAACTCAGAGAGTATTTGAGCACGGGCTTGCGGTTGATGAAATGTGTAGTAATCAGTATTAGGTGGTATGTAGTTTCTAATAAACTTTTCGCTGTCACATATCTTTATTGAAAACGTGCCAAACGCTGTAATCTCAAGGTCTGCTTCATAAAACATATCGTGATACATCAAAGGACCACGTGTGCCAAAACGTATTCCGCGAATTTCACGCAGGTTCACAAAGGCAACTTTTTTATACATATCCGTTTGACCGCCATAACCTATTCGCGCCCCGGTCTGACGAACAATTGAGTTCATTACGCCATTGCCATTAAAAACAGTATTCATTCCCTCTTGATACTCATACCCACCCGCTTGAGTAATTACATCCTCAATCCCGGACTGGCTGAAAATAAACGCTGCTGTATTCTCCGGTACAAATATTTTTGAACCATTTGAAATTACCCCATAAGTAGCATTATTTCGTGAACCACGACCTTTGTCGGGTTGCTTCAAAATTCCGGGAGTAACCACCGTGTATTCGTCGAAATACTCGGCAGTAATTATATCCTTCCACTGGTCAGCAAATGTGCCGCTAACCGCACCCGTGAACGCACGAATTATCCCCATTTTAACCTCCTAAATCTACAATCGTTGTTCGGAGTCACAATACCGACAGAGTACAATTTGTCCCTGACTGCCGGGAGTTGGAGCTCCGCAAAAACGACATTTATTGTTACTCATTCCGCTCGCTTCTATTGACGGCACCGTTGCTTTGCCGGATTGAATTATCGTTGATACGCCTTTCACCGTACCGCCAACGATTCCGCCGACAATTCCGCCGACAGTTCTCCCAATGAACTTAGTGCCGGGCAAAGGAATTGTTCCTAATACAGCCTCACCCATTGCTTTTCCTGTGTCTTTACTCTCCATAACGGCTTCTGCAAAAATCTCACTTTTGTCTTTTGGGATTATATCCACAAAAACACCTGTAACAAGCTTGTTAATTTCATTAGCCCATTTTTTTGCATCTTTCTCGTCATATAATTCAAAAGACTTTTTTTCACTCAGGAACTGTACATGAATCCAGTTTTCTTCTAACCTTACTTGAGCCGCGCCCTTGCTTTTCTTTATCTTACTTATTGGATATCGTATGGAGGTATAAATCGGCTTAAACACTCCTTTCATCTTAACTTCAATAATGTTTAAGTTAGTTAAGACTAAATGCACTTCTTCTAAAATAACTGTTTCACCGGGCAGCAATTTATACTCCATAATAATCTCCTGATATGTAAGATTTTACTACTTTTGTCTTATCGTTTATTGTGCAGTGCTTTTAATGATTTCTTTTTACCCATAAACAAACTACATGTTACAGATTATTTTTCTATCTCAATATCCTATAGCCGTATCCTCTTGGCTCGGCAAGCTTCGTGTTATCAGTATCGTAAAAATATACCTCGACAAATTGTGAAACACCTGTTTCATCACTGATTTTCTCAATACTCTCCATAACACTTTCAACAAAGCGTTCTTTTTGTTGCGTTGTCGAGTTATACCATGAATCGCTGACTATTACCTGAATCGTGTCATAGTCATCTTTCCTTGCCGTTCTGAACTCAATGATGTTCCCATTTGATGATGCTTGCAATTCATCCATTAAAGTAAAATAGTCATCCCATTGTATCTCGTTATTAGCGGCAGTTCTGCTTTCATTCACTCTCCTTAGCTCAACGGAAATTGGTTCAAGTATGATGTATGCGGCATTAACACTATAATCATCTTCATATCCAACACCTGTAATCTTTGCCACAACTCTAACATCTTTGTCTTCAACTTCAATAGCAGGAAAATCTCTAATACTGACCCCATTCATTTGAAACACAGGACCATGCCAATCCCCGTCTCTGTCCACATCTGCGCAATCAGCAGGAACTATAACAACATATCTGTTATTGGCTCTTAACTCCGGCAAATCATGGATTTGCCGCCATGAAATAAACACAAAGCCGTCAAACTCAATCGTTCTATCCATATACTTTTCTACAAACGCATCAACATCTTCATTTCGGGGAACATAAATGCTTAAAAGATTCGCAAAATCTTTGTTGTTATCAACAGTAATACTTTCAAGCACAGGAGCGTTTGAGGGTGATGTTGCTACGGGGGATGCTGTCGCAGGGGCGGGCGTTGGTACAAAGGAAAGAGCTTCGTCAAGGGTCAATATGTCCTTTTTCTCAATTTCGATACCGCTATTTCTTGTTTTTATGAAAAAGTAATAATACTCCCCTTCAAGAACATTTATCTGTTCTGTTTTCTTGTTTTCATCATTCCCAAACTCAGAAAAAGTAATAGTATGAGTTCCCTCTGTCAATGTCAGCTCATAAAACTCTTTTTTCCCTTGTTCTTGAGTTCCCAGTATAGTGTCACCTACTGAAATCCTTATGTCATACTTATTCATTATCAGGTTCATGTCATATTCAATCACTATTCCGGTGTTTAATTGGGGTTGCGGAGTAGGGGCGGGTGTGGGGGACGGGGTCGATTCCGGTTTCTGCACAGGCTCTGATGTAGTTTGAGTCTGCAATGCTTCATTTTCCCGTTGAAGTCTTTCAGCCTCAGCCTGTATAGCACTGTCGATATCACAAGCTGTAACCGAAATAGTTAAAATCATTGCCGCTAAGAATATTAGTATACTTTTCATGCTTACTTACCTGCCTAACTATTAAATATATTTCATGGTGTAAAAGGGATTCTCAAAAAAGGACAATCATCGAATAATCAGCAATTATAAGGTATTGCCATACGCTTTAAGGGAAAATACCCGCTATCCGAAAAATATAATAACACATATGTGTACAGCTGTCTACATATGTGTTCAATTTTTATGCTTTATTTACATACAATTAGCGTTAAGGGAGTGATATACTATGCTTGATGCAATTATTGTAGGTAAGGTTATTAAATATTATCGAGAAAAACGAAATGTTTCTCAAGAAGCATTAAGTGGATTAGCCGATATTGGACGTACTCATTTAAGTGCCATTGAGAGAGGAAAACGAAAGCCTACCCTTGAAACCTTTTACAAAATAAGCCTATCACTCAACATTAAAGCAAGTGAGTTGTTCAAAGCTATTGAAGATAAATTGGAAAATACGTAAAGTGTAGCAGATGTTAAGCAGTTTTCAATATGTTTTTGCAATGTGCCAAAGTCGGGTTTTTGTGTTTTTCAGATAATAACATTTATCAAAATGCAACTATATTTAGTTGCTTTTTGCGTGAGAATGAGATATAATTTAACTCATAGGAGAATGTTATGGGAAAAAGAGAGAAATTGATAGCACGCCTTAAAGACAGACCAAAGGATTTCACGTTTGGCGAAGTAAAAAACCTGTTAGAGCTGTTAGGATTTGAAATGTTAAGCAAAGGCAAAACAGGCGGCTCTCGTGTAAAATTTGCGAGAGGGAGCGTTTCGTTGTACTTGCATAAACCACACCCTCGCAATGAGCTTTTATCATATCAGGTTAAATACGTTTTGGATGTATTAGAAAGAGAGGGTTTAGTGTGAACGATTTGTTAGAATATAAGGGCTATAGCGGCACGATAGAGTATTCGGCGGCGGACAACATCCTGCATGGCAGGGTCTTGGGCATAAGAAGCCTGCTGTCCTATGAGGGTGACAGCCTTAATAGCTTACGCAATGATTTTGAAAACATGATAGAGGATTATCTTCAAACGTGCGCTAAAACCGGAACAGAGCCGGAAAAGCCGTACAAAGGGAGCTTTAATGTTCGCATTTCCCCTCAGCTTCATCGCTCCTTAGCAACGTATGCAGTTGCCAACGGGCAAACGCTCAACTCCACAGTAGAGGAAGCAATTAAGCGTTATGTCGAGTAGTATTGCCAACCGTTAGCTCATATAGCAATATAGCACCCCCTACAGCACGGCGTGGGGAGGATACGCCCGCCTTACAGCACAGGACTACAGCACGGGGCTACCGCCCCCCCTACAGCACGGGGATGATAGATTGCAGCTCGACGGCTCTTGTCCATGCTCCGTCGAAGTCGTTTTTCACGGATAACAGCTTGTGGATTTCCTCAAGGCTGTCCGTTGTTGACTTTCTCCACGGCATGTCTTTCAAGCGGTCGAGGGCGGCATAAGCATCGGTACTGTCATACGCATCACAGGCGGCAACAATAATTTCCAACTGCCCGTTCAAATAATCGACATCTTCAACGATTTGTTCGCCGTCGGGAGTATCAGCCAAAATCTTTGAGCGGCGGTATTCAAGATTTGCAATCAGATTTTCGAGCGTTTCCACAAAGCCTTGCGCGTTTTGGGTAATGAAAGCCATGTCTTCGTTATGCCCCGCTTGCTCTAAGGCGTACGCCAGCTTTGACATCTTTTTCTCGCCGATATTAGCCAAAGCCGATTTTATGGCATGGGTGGCGGTGGTGAACAATTTCAAATCATTACCGTCAAGCGCGTTTTTCAGCGTGTCCACCGTTCTAATCGCATCCTTGCAGAAAACTTCGAGAAGCTCAATGTGAACCTCGCTAAAGCGCGTTTCGTCCACCACTTGCGTCAGGTTGACATATTTTCGAGCTTCCTCAGGATAGCGGTCACGGATAAACTTGTTAAGCACCTGATTCAAATGCACCGAATCAATGGGCTTGGACACGAAATCGTCAAATCCGTTGCTTAAAAACAAATCGGCGTTACCCACAAGCGCGTTAGCGGTGAGTGCGACAATGCTTCCCTTATACCCGTCGTTTCGCAGTCGCTCAGTGGTTTCCATACCGTCCATTTGGGGCATCATATGGTCCATAAAGATAATGTCATAGCTCTTGCCCGAATCTATTAAAGAAATCGCCTCAAACCCGCTTTTCGCCGTTTCAATCTGCAAGTCATAAGGGGTCAGTAACCCGACAGCGACATAGAGGTTAGTTTCTGCATCGTCCACCACAAGCACCTTGCCGTAAGGCATACGCTCACGCACAAACTGTTGTTTTTTGCGGCGCGCTTCGCTCGTGTCCGCCGCAAAGGTGAAATTACTGAGCTTTTGGGAAATTTCGACACCGATAACCTCTCGCTCCGCCGTTCTTTTCTGCGTGACCTCTACCGTAAATGTGCTTCCTGCTCCGAACTCGCTTTCAACCGTGATTTTACCGTCCATCATTTCAACAAGACTTTTTGTGATAGAAAGCCCAAGCCCTGCGCTGTCAATGGAGCGGGTTGCCGCTGTGTTAAAGCGCGAAAGGTTTGAGAATATCTTTTCCCGCTCCTCTGCTTTAAGCCCACGTCCCGTATCGCTTATCGCAAAACGCAACAGCACCTCGTCGTTGCAATTGTCGCCTGTCCCGCCGCCCTCGCCACCGCCGCCCTCGCCACGACCGCCGCCCTCGCCGCAACCCTCGTCACCGCAACCGTCGTCGCAGTCACAGCTTACGCAGAGCTTGACATAGCCCTTTTCGGTATATTTGAAAGCGTTGGACAAAAGATTGTTCAGAATCTGTTTAAGGCGCAGCTCGTCCCCGAAAAGCCTGCGTGGCAAGCACTCCATAACATCAATCTCAAAGGCAATATCATTCACGCCAACCCTTACAATATTCATCTGCGCGGCATCGCTGATAAGCGTTGCGACATCATATTCCGCAGGGTGAAGCTCTAATTTGCCTGTTTCAATCTTAGACAAATCAAGAATATCGTTGATTGTGCCGAGCAGACTGTTTCCTGAAAGATAGATACGGTCAAGCGCGTCGGCGTAGTCCTTCGGCAAGTCCTCATTCTGTATGCCGACCTGTGTTATACCTATGATAGCATTGAGGGGCGTTCTGATTTCATGCGACATCGCCGCAAGAAACTCACTTTTGATTTTATTGGCTTTCTCCGCCTCGTTCTTTGCGACCATAATATCGGTGGTATCGCACCAATTGATGATAAAACCGCTGAGTTCCTTGTCTGTCATCGGGGTATTTGTAATTCGATATGTCCGATAATCGCCTGAGCCGTCAATGTCCGCAACCACGTCCTGTCGATAGGTGGCGTTTCTTTTCGCCGCTTTATCGAAACCGCTCTTGATAAGCTCATACAGCTCATCGCCCGCGAATAATCGGTAAACATCTAAAATATTTTTACCCTCGATTTCGCTGAAATGCTTTCGCTTAATTTTTCGCCAAAACATCTCCGAGCAATAGGCGACGTTGTTCTCGCTGTCAAGCAAAATAAGTATATCCGTACTGCTTTTCATCATGTATTTCAAAAAACTGCGGCGTTTCTCGTTTTTTGCGGCAATGGTGCGGAATACGTTCATTCTTACGTTGAAATTGCTTTCCATAATGGCAATGGTGCGCTCGCGTTGCTTCAGCGCACGTTTTGTTCGGCTCAGTTCGGACACTAACTTTTTGTGTTCCTCTTGGAGCGCGGCGGTATCGGCGGCGGTCGCTTCTTCCGTCGCAGTCGCGGCGGTCGCTTCGCTTTCGGTCGCAGTATCGGCGACGGCGGCGGGCGCAGTCACGCCTTCGGTATCGGCAGGCTCTTGTTTTAATTCATTCACCGAAAAATTCCTCATTTCAGAAAGTGCAGACAATCATTGTAAAGTTATGCGGCATATTGATGTAACTGCCGTCGTCGTCAATGACGGGGGAGATTTCGCCGCCCGCATAAGCCAAGCTGTACTTAAACGGCGAGCCGCGTTTTTCCTCGTACGCTTTGGCGGCTTCGGCAAACTTTTCAGCTTCGGCAAAAAGATTGGTGTTAGCCCAAGACCGCGCAATACTGCTGTACGCCAAAACAAAGTCAGGATTATCGCCGAACACCCAGTCCAATAAGGCATCCATTCGTGTCAGTGTCATGTCGCCGTCCAAGTAGGAAAACGCGATTTCGCACCCCTGCTCTACGGTTCTTGCCGCGTACACATACTCTGTTCCCTCGACGACCCCGATGAAAGAACAGGCGACTTTGGAACGTCGCAAGTTCGGGAAGGTCACGATTACGGGAACAACCACAAGGCTCACCGCCATACCCACATTTTTCTCAGAAATCAGCCCTTGTTTTTTGAAATAATCCAAAGCAGGCAGATTATTTATCTCTTTCAAAATGGAACGCTCTACATCGGTAATCTCGCCGTAATCGCCGTAGGTTTCGTCATAAATCACGGGCAAATCGACATAAAACTTAGGTTCAAGGTTGCCGTAAAAGGATAGCAGGGCGCACATATTCGGCAAAAGCCGCCCCTTTGCGAAAACGTAGTTGGCGTTGTGCTCGCCCTCAATGTTCAGGGCACACATGCCGAACAGCAAAAACGGGTCGTCAATCGTTCTGATTGTGTCATACAGGTCGTTGCCCGAAAAATGGGGCAGTGACGGCAAAAACGGGATTGACAGCTTTGGCTTTTCCTCCGCTTTGAGCGCGTAAAAAAGCGCGGCAAGCTCATCCATGATGTCCTCGGTTGTTTTTACGTTCAGGTCGTCTACGGTGCTGACATTCCAAAAAACATCGTCACTTGTAAGCATGGTCAGCGACAGGGCGGTATCGTCGTGCTGTCCGTTCATCGAAATGCAGTCCGAAAGGCAGCCGACTAATTCAAAAGGCAAAGCGGCGCAAAGCAAGTCCAAGATGTCCGTTTCGGCGAAGGTTCCGCTGAAATGGACGATACCTATGGTGTTTTTCAATGCGTTTTTCTCAGGAGCAAGCTGTTTTACAATGTCCTGCACCGCCGCTTGGGTGTCGTCAGGGTCAGTTACAAATGCCGTGTAGTGTTTTATCATCTGGTATCTCCCAAAAGCCATGTCAGGAAGCGTTAACCCATTTCGTGTCTTGGCGTTTTTTGTCTTGGGTGATGAATACTACCATACTTTTACACAAAGGTCAAATAAAGTTAATTGCAGGAGCGGTGTTACTTATGTAAAAACCGCACTTATTTGCTCCGAAACCGCACGAAAACGCAGTTATAAAGCGGCGAAACCGCACTTATTGAAGTATGCGATATATGTTTTATCGCAATCACTTTTGTTTTGTGATATACTGTCCTTGTTGGCTCACAAAAAATACCTATAGGGAGGATTGTATAAAAATGTTTTGCAGTAAATGTGGCAGTCAAGCAAATTCGGATGCAAAGTTTTGCGAAAACTGCGGAACTCCGTTTGCGGAGTCCGCCGCGCCGCCACCTGTAGAGGGCGTGGCTTCCGACATCCCAACAGCACCGCAACCACCGCAATATCCGCCACAGCCCCCCGTCGTTCCGACGGAACAACAGCAATATCAGCAACCGCCGCAATATCCGCCACAGCAACCGCAATACCCACCACAGCAACCACCGCCGCAACCGCAATACCCACCGCAATATCCGCCGCAGTATAATCCGCCTAAGAAAAAGAACAATGCAGTGATTATTGCCGTAGCAAGCGTTTTGGCGGTTGCACTCATTGTCGGCGGAGTATTCTTGTTTAATTCAATGCGTTCCGACCGCGACATTGACCCGAACACACCGCTCACGCCAACCATCGGCATTGCGGAAACACCCGCCCCAATACAGACACTACCTCCGACAGAAACACCCGCACCCTCACAAACAGGCGCAGAGATTGTCGGCAGGTGGAATCAAGGCTCAGGAAGGGCAATTTACTACTTTGAAGAATCAGCAGAAATTGAGTTCTTCGCGCTCAATTCTGACGGAATCGGACTGGTGTATGATGATTACGGCGAATGGGGAGATTGGTATATTATCTCCGACGGAATCATTGTCATAGAAGGAGAATCCTACTTAGAACATTATGGCATTGTTGAGCTCAGGTATGAGGTAAGCGGAAATCTTCTACAGCTGACAGACACCGACGGCGACATAAGGTCTTACAGAAGAGTAGATTGACCCGCACGAACCCGCAATTACTCCGAAACCGCAGTTACTCCAAACCCGCAAAAAAGGGGCAGACCGCAACAGTCCGCCCCTTTTGTAGTGCTTCTACGCTCTGTCACCCGTTACACGGTTCAAACCCTGTGTATCTCGATACCGCCGAGGGACACATTACCCGTGATTTTTACCGTTGGGGCATCGTCCGTGTGCGCCCTGTTACGCCCTCTGCCCTTTATATCCACACCGCCCAATGATGCGGAAACATTGTCAATAACATTCCATTCAGCGGGTACATACATTTCTATTGCCCCCAGCTTGCAATCGACATTGATTACAGCACCGTTCGGACTTAGCGTTACATTATCGAAATAAACCTCAAGCGCACCCATTTTACACTCCAAATACGCTGTTTTCAAAGCATCCGCGTGCAGATAGCGGCTGATTGCGCCGCACGTCACGCTGATGTGCGGATTGTTGCTGTCGTTGTTTTCTTCGATTGTCGCGGATTCAACATCAGCACTCTCATTATTATCAACCGTACCGACAAAGGAGTAATCATAATTGATATTACTGCGCTTGCGAAAGTTTTTTTTCGAGAATAAAATGTGAAAGCCTATCGTTGCAAGCAGTGTGACGACAACAAGGGTCGGCCACAGCTTGATAAACGGAAGTCCGAACGGCTCTTGAAAGATGTAATAAAGCGCGGCAATGGGTATGGGAAACGAACCAAATGACAGGGTTGCAACGCAGTGTACCATAAACGCAACCGAAAGTGCCGACACGAGTATGCTCCAAAAACCGAGATTGACAAATCCTCCGAAGTGATTTGCGAGAATCAGCGCGGAAATGAGTATGAAAAACACACCCCAACCCCACGCCCAATTTCTCCTGTAAGTAACCGTATATTCCTTTTTCATGATTAAATCCTCCTTGTGTTCATTTTTTCTTTTAACGCTCCGTAGTAGTGCCGTGATACGTATATTTGCTTGTGTGTGCCGATAAACATTACTTGGCTTGATGATGTGAGGTTTCGGTTTATCGAGTAAATTTTACCCGTGTTGACAATCGCGCCTTTGGATGCCCTTATAAAATAGTGCGGAAGCATTTCTTCAAGCTCGTAGAGCTTATACTTGACTCGAAAGGCATCGTTTTTTGTGTGGGCGTAAATCTGCTCGCCTTCGGTTTCAAAAAACAGTATGGAGCTTACGGGGAGGTAATACTCCTGTGCGCCTTTGTAAAACACCATTTTGGGGACGGACAGCCCTTGCACATATTCTTGCAGCTTGCTGACGGTTTCGTCCATGCGACCTGCGCGGACGACAACCTCATTTTCCGTTAACCCTTCAATTATTTCTACCTTAAACTTCACTTGGTCTGCTCCTTGCGTATTTGCGTACGTTGCATTACTAAATTACCCTCGTTACGCTCGATTATAGCTTCGCTGAAATCTTCGCTCACTCGGTCATGTCCGAGCAAGCTCGACCGTGACCCTCATTACGCTCGATTATAGCAACCAATCGCAAGGCTTACAAGGGTATTTCGGCAAGAGGGGCGAATTTTGCGGTAAGTGGTATAATAACGGCGGCTGACAGGTATGGGGGCGGGCGGCTTAGTTGCGGCGGCAAGGCGTGGCAAAGCAGGACAAGGCAAGGCAAGGCAAGGCAAGGCAAGGCAAGGCAAGGTCGGGCGTTGCAGGCTAAACCGCAACCAACCTTAAAACACAAGCTCCTTTGTCGCGATGTTATCGCAAAAAGCGCGGTCGTGCTCCACAAAGAGCAACGTCGGCTTATGCGCCAAAATCAGCTCCTCTATTTGAATACGGCTTAACACGTCGATGTAGTTGAGCGGCTCGTCCCAGATGTATAAATGCGCTTGCATACAAAGACTTTTCGCGAGCAAAACCTTTTTTTTCTGCCCCGCGCTGTAATCCTGCATATCCTTCTCAAACTGCACCCGCGAAAAATCGAGCTTACGCAGGATTGTCTTAAACAGCGTTAAGTCTATGTTGTTTTGAGCGGCATACTCGTCCAAATCTCCCGCAAGAAAGGATGCGTCCTGCGGTACATAGCTGATTACAATCCCGCTGCTAAGTGTAACCGTGCCGCCCGCAATGATTGTGCCGTCGCCTGAACCAACCGCCCCGCCGCCAGCAATCGCCCCGCCTGAACCAACCGACCCGCCGTCGGAAACAGCGACCGCGCCCGCAGGAGTTTCACCGCAAATCAGCTTCAACAGACTGCTCTTTCCGCACCCGTTGCCGCCTATCAGCGCGACCCGTTCGCCCTGCTCTAAGGTAAAGCTCATGTCACGGAAAACCGTGTTTTCCCCGTAAGCTATCGAAAGATTCTCTACCGACAATAAACGGGACGAATGATGTTTAAGAGGGTGCAATTTCAGCGGCGCGGCGGTTTCAATGTTGCGGAGCAACGCAGATTTTTCCTGCACGGCATCCTGCCGCCGCCTTTCGGCGGATTTAGAACGCTTCATCATCTTTGCGGCTCTGTGACCGATATATCCCTTATCGGCTTTAAGTCCTGATTTGAGCGGCTGATTCTTGCTTTTCTCCACCTTGTCCGACCAGTCCGCAGTCTGACGGGCGGCGGTTTCAAGGCGGGATATATCTTTCTTCAATCGCTTATTTTCAGCGAGTTCAAAATCATCCTGCATTTGCTTGTTTCTCAGCCATGAGGAAAAATTGCCGCTTTGTATCTCAATATTCGTTTTGTTGATAGACAGCACATGGTCAACGCACTCGTCCAAAAACGCGCGGTCGTGGGAAACAAGTATAAAACAGGATTTTCCGCTTAAGTATTTCGCGACAGTTTGCCGCGCCGCCATGTCCAAATGATTTGTCGGCTCGTCAATCAACAAAAAGCCGTTTTCGCGAAGAAACAGCCCCGCCAATAATACCTTGGTCTGCTCGCCGTTTGACAGCGTTGAAAATGGGCGAAACAGCACGTTTTCGGGAATGTGAAGTAAAGACAGCTCTTTTTGAATCTTCCACAGCGGTATGTCGAGGGTGTCAACGGGCGCACCGTCCCCGCCAAACGCCGCACCGCCCCCGCCAACGGCGACAGGGACGGTTAATACATCGAGCGTATTTATCGCGGGGTTCGGGACATGGTATGGGAAATACTCGAACCTAACGCTTGCCGTGATAGCTCCGCTGTACTCATACTCGCCCATTATGAGTTTGAGTAAGGTCGTCTTACCCCGTCCGTTACGTCCGCAAAGCCCCAATTTCCAGTCAGTATCAAGCGACAATGATACGTCGTTAAAGATATTTTCATAACTGCCGTCGTAGGCAAAGGTTAGATGTGATATATTGATTTGTGACATAAAAAAAAGTTAGCAGAAAACAAGCGAAAATGCAAGAATTTTTTCGGAGTGTTATAAATTTGTGTAAGTTTTTTCAATGGGAGCGGAGGCGTTTTTTGCAAAAACGTTCCAAAACTACCCGACAAAAGTTGCAAAAATGTTCCAAAATTGGCAAAATCGGGTCAAAATGACCCGATTTCACTTGTTGTTGCTTATTTTCTACGCAAAGAATCTTGGTAGGTGTTCTTTGTTTGCTTCGAGCATTTCGTCGAGTAGCGGCAGGGCTTTTGATATGTCGCCAATCAGCGGGTGCGCGAGCATTGCGGCGAGTGCGATTGTTCTGTCGCCTTCGAGCGCGGCGCGGACTGTTAGCTTTTCATATGCCTTGACGGATTTCATCAATCCGACGATATACTCATTATACACGGTCACGGGTTGCGGCTTTATTCCGTTTTGTCCAAGCTCGCACAGCACCTCAACAACGTCATTTTCGCCCATGAAAGGTACTGCTCCGCCTGATTTTGCCGCTACGACGTGTTTTTCGCGTTTGTCTAAGGCTATTGATTCCGCCGCCGAGAGTGCCGCTGTCGAATAGAGCGCACCACCTCTTTGAGCAAGCTCAGGCGGTTTAATCTTCAGGTTCGGGTCGGCATACTGCTCACGTAGCTTTGCTTCGATTTCCACGCAAATTTCGCCTCGACACTTTTCCGCCGCAAGGCACTTTTTTACTTGCTCGTCACGCATATAATAGTAGTTAAGATAGGACGACGGCACATAGGGTACGGCTCGCAAAAGTGCGGGGTCAATGTCCGTCACGGGGTTGTTTTTCATAGAGGTGTCCGCAAGTCCGACGAGCGATTCGATTATGTTTTCCGTTTCGCCGTGTTTTACAACGCTTGTTATCCAGCTCAGGTGATTAAGCCCGACGTACTGATAGTCGAAATCATATGTTCCGAGTACGTCCGCAATGCCTTTTACCATGTTTATCGGGCAGTTGCAAAGTCCTATCATGTTTACATCCGTGAGGTTCAGCACCGCTTCCGCGATGATTCCCGACGGGTTTGAAAAGTTGATGAGCCACGCTTCGGGTGCTGAAAGGCGTTTCATTTGCTCGGCAAAGTCCATAACGACGGGCACGGTGCGTAGTGCTTGCATGAAGCCGCCCGCTCCCGTTGTTTCCTGTCCGAGCAGTCCGTATTTGAGGGGGAGCTTTTCGTCGAGGATTCGCCCTGTCATTCTGCCGGGGCGCACTTGGGCGAACACAAACTCTGCGCCGTCAAGCGAACTGCTCAGGTCGTCAGTTGATATAACATCTCCTTTGAAGCCGCCTTCTCGGAGTTGTCGCTTTGCAAGTCCTCCGACCAAGTCAAGAGCGGCGTTGTCGATGTCCATCAGAGCGATTTCTGTGATTTGCAGTCGCTCTTGTCTTTCGATAATGCCTTCTATCAGCTCAGGGGTATAGGTACTCCCCGCCCCAATAATCGTAATTTTCAAACGCTTTTCCTCCGCTTAGATTAACTTTAACTGTTCAGAGTTATTATTTTTTGAGCGGTTGGCGGTTCAGATGATATTACTTTTTGAGCGGTTAGGTGGAGCGTATTGAACGCTCTTAGCGAAATTCTGGCATCTCCATAGCTGCGCACTGTTTGAGCGAAGCGAGTTTGCGCAGCTGCCGAATGAGCTTTAGAGCGACAATGCGCGGAAACCGTTTAGCGAAGAAAAGTAATACATCTGAACCGCCAACGTTCACAACCCCTCAATCTCTGCCGAGGTCGGAATCCTCGTGATAGACCTTGCTGTTTTTCTTCGTAAAATCAATGATTTCATCGACATAACCGAACGCAATGGCGATGTATGTGTCCGCCGCCCCGTAGTAAATCGCAATACGCCCGTCGTCCGTATCAACAAGCGCCGAGCACGGGAACGCCACATTGTCCACAAACCCCGTCGTTTCGTAAGGCTCTTCCGGCGTGAGTATGTACGGCTCTGTGCGGTACAGCACCTTTGAGGGCTCGTCGAGGTCAAGCAACGCCGCCCCGAAGCTGTAAACATACCCGTTGCAAGTGTGAACAACACCATGATAAATCATCAGCCAACCCTCGTCGGTTTCAATCGGAATCGGACCCGCTCCGATTTTCAGGCTCTGCCAGCCGCCTTGCGCCCTCATCACCTTGCGGTGCTTTCCCCAATAAGTGAGGTCGGGGCTTTCCGAAAGGAAGATGTCGCCAAACGGAGTATGCCCGTTGTCACTCGGACGACTGAGCATTACATAATTCCCGTTTATTTTTCGCGGAAAAAGCACACCGTTGCGATTAAACGGCAAAAAGGCATTTTCAAGACGTGTAAAGGTCTTAAAATCCTTTGTGTAGCCCATGCCTATGGTCGGCGAATATCCGAAGCTGGTACACCACATAATGTAGTACGTGTCCTCGATTTTCACAAGACGCGGGTCATACGCATAAAACGGCTGAAAGGGCTTTCCCTGCTCGTCAACCCACTGTATAGGCTCGTCCTCAAGCTCCCAGTTAATGCCGTCTTTGCTGTGCGCGAGATGAACCCTCATGTTGGTGCAGGTGTCGTCGGCGCGAAACACTCCGACAAATCCGTCGCCGTAAGGCACAAGCGCACTGTTAAAAACCCGCGCTGTGCTTGGCGTTGCGTTGCGCCCGATTATCGGGTTTCCGCTGTATCGCCAGAGAAGCCCCTTTTCCCCTGCGGGCTTCGGTTCCCAAGGTAAATTCTTTACATTTTGAGCGATAATCTTTGTTCGTGTTGCCATTTTTATTTTCTCCCTTTCTGTCCGATATTTTATTTCTTACTTTTTCCTGTAAATACTAACACAATAATGCCTGTCAGTGACAGTGCCGCTATAACGCTTGTGAGAAGAACGTAGGTTCTCACGCCTGTTTTCGGTGTCGCTGAGGGACTGCGCCCGCCGCCGTTGTCCGTCGGTGCGGGAGTGCCGCCGTTGTCGGTGGGCGGGGGTGTCGGGCTGTCGGGTGCGTCGGATATGACGGGTTCAAAATGCGCGGTAATAACGGCATCGCTGTCAGGCATTGTAAATGTCGCGCTGACAAGCGAGGTGTCGTTAAAATCACCGCCCCCGCTGTCAATAGTCCAGCCCGCAAATCTCATACCCTCCGAGGGGGTGTTTGCTGTTACGTTTGAGGTTGCGTGTTCGATAAACACTCCGCCGCCCGTACCTCCGTTGACGGTGAGGGTGTGCGTTTTATCCGCAAAAACCGCGACAACCCACAAATCCATATCCTGCGTTATAAATTGAATCTTCTCGTCTGTCGGGCTTGTGTATGTGAACCACCTTGTATTTGTAACGTCAGCACCGCCGCTTGCGGCATCATACACTATCCAACCGACAAAATTCTTTCCCGTCGGAACGTCGGCTTCGATGAAAAGCCCTGTACCCATGTATCCCGTGTAAAATGTGTCGGGCGAAACCGTCGCGCCCGCGGAGGTAGTGGTTATCCTGCCGCCGACTATGGTTGTTGTGTTCGGTGCAGGGGGGGTATAGCCGTTGCCTGACGGCCATACTCCGACCGCCGACGACCTTTCGGGCATTGTGAACGTGACGTTTTCCCGTTGTGTAGTTGTCTGTGAACCCCCTACTGTAATCAAATCAGTGTCGCCATAATTCCATGTGGAAAAAGAAACTGTGCCTTCGGGTGGTGGTCCGGCAATGGAAGAAAGAGCCGTCATCTCAAGCTCGTCACCCGCTTTGAAATACCCGTATGGGCTTGTCCCCCCTGTTTTATATGGGTATGAAGTAAAGTTATTTATTTCCGCATTATACACCTGCAAATGATACAGCGGGTCAAACTGTGCGGTAACGCTGACCTCCGCTAAGGGCATTGTAAAGGTCGCGCTTCGTTCAGGCGGGGCGGCTTTCGTAAAATCACTAATTGTCCCGCTCGAAACAGGAGAATCCCATTCCTTAAACATCGTTCCCTGAACACCCGGTCCGGGAGCGGGGGGAATTGTAAATCCCGGAACATAGTCAGGTCTTGCCGTGATAGTCACAGCGGTTTCATGTATAACCATATAAACGCCGTCGTCTATTTCCGTAACGCCCGCGCCTGTGGCTGTTCCGTTTACGACAGTCAGCTTGTAAGCATCGGGAATTACAGTAACGTCTATAAAGCCCTCTCGGTTAAATAAGCTGCTGCCGTAACGAACCCCGTCAGAACCGCCGAGAGTGTCGTTATCCCAAAAAACGTCCGTCGCAGGCAAGAACGAAAGGTCGTCCGTTTCGTGCCTGTAATACGTTTTGTTCGCTCCGTTTGCCGTATTCCACGTTATAACATAACCGCTAACGGGAGTGTTTAGCTTGCCAATCGGACTGACCGCTCCCGAAAGCGAGCTACCCCACGCATAAACCAACCCGCCGTTTACCGTAACGGGCGTTGACGACTCCGCTCCAAGTGAGGTGTTGCCCGGTCTGCCTGAAGCATCAATCGCTATCCCCTGCTTTGCAAGCACAAATCCGTCCGAAACTGTTACACGGCTGTTATATCCCGTAATATTTATCGCCGTTCCCGTTCCTGTCGCTTCGACCGTGCCGCCTGTAACCTCAACCCTTGCGTTCGTGATTTTTTCTAAGGTCGTGGTTGCGGTGGAAACCGCCGTACCCGTTTCTGTCGTGACCGTACCGCCCGTCACCGTCGCGACGGAGTTTTCGCCGACAAGGTTAATCCCGCGCCCCGCTATGGATTTAACCAAACCGTCGTTTATTTGTACGCTCTGCGAGGTCTGAATTACAAAACTGCCTGTCCCCGCGTTGGTCGTTTGGACAGTACCTCCGTTTATAATGACGTTATATATCGGAATTGTCGGGGGCGGGTCGCAGTTCATACTGATAACGGGGCTTACGTTGCTTGACGGCTCGCTTGTAACCACGCTGTCCGCGTTTACGGTAACAACGGAAGCCGAGCCTGTGGAGCGAATTGCTCCCGCTGTCCCCGCTTCGACCTTTCCTCCGTTTATGTTTATTTGCGTATTATTCGAGCTTTGGGTAAAGCCGCTTCCGTCGTTAATTGCGTAACCGCCGGGGACGGAGCGTATCAGCCCGTCTGTGTTTATGTTTATTACCGCGTCTGTGACATTTCCCGCTATGGTAACGGCAGAGCCTGAGCCTGTGGTCGGGCTGTCGATAAGTCCGCCGCTGTTTACGTTTAGCGTAATGCCGCCGTTTATGTAAATCGTGCCGCCCGCGCTCGTCGCGGCGTTGGCTACCGTGCCGCCGTCGGCTACGTTAAATGTGCCGCCGCCCGTGAGGGTCAGTACATAGTTGTTCGCCGTTGCTCTGCCTGTGACGTTGGCGTTCCACTCGACGGTTACGCCGCTGTCGATGTTAAGCGTAAGGTTTGCCATGTTCGTTGATGAGCCGCTGACTGTGACTGTGGATGCTTCCGCAACGGCGGAAAGTCCGCTGACGGCGTTAATCTGTGCGGCAATGCTCGCCGCATCCGCGCCCATTGCGCTCGGCAAGCCCGTCAATACAAGAAGTGCCGTTAAAACAACCGCCGCAGTAATTGATAATAGCTTTTTCATAAGTCTTTTCATAACCCTCATTTTACACTAAAAATCACGATTCGACCAGAAGTATTTCTACTCTGCTTGCCGCCGCAGTCAGCGTGTAATCCCCTGTTTTTGCAGGAACAAAGCATGATTCGCCCTTTCGCAGAGTGAAATCCCCCGTGCTGTAGGTTAAAACAGCTTCTCCGACTGTACATAACAGACATTGATATGAGCTTTCCGCTTTCATCTCGATACTTGCTCCGCTGTCGATAACAAGCAGTCTGCTTTTGAAATATTCCCAATCCGCCAGAATCTCAGAGTCGGCTTTTTTTGAAACGGCTTTGGGGTCGATTACATCAAGTGCCTTGTCGATATGAAGCTCGCGGGGGTTGCCCTCGCTGTCCGTTCTGCCGTAGTCATATACGCGGTATGTCACGTTTGACATCTGCTGTACTTCGGCAATCACGATACCCGCTCCGATAGCGTGAATCAGTCCTGCGGGCACTAAATAGCAATCGCCTTTTTTTGCCTGAACGCGGCGGGTTGCGGATAAAATCTCGCCGCTGTCGCAGAGCCGCCGCAGCTCGTCTTTGCTGATGTCCGCGTATTTTTCGTCAAAACCGAGTATAAGCTCCGCGCCCTGCTCTGCTTCCAAGATGTACCACTTCTCGTTTTTTCCGAGCTGACCCTCTGTGCGCAGGGCGTACTCGTCGTTCGGGTGTACTTGCAACGAAAGCGGCTCACGGGCATCAATCAGCTTTATCAGCACAAGGCTGTTGCCCGCTTGCTCCGCAAGCGGGTACACTTCCGCGAGTGTTTGCATGGCAAATTCTCCGTTTGCGACAACGGAGAACCCGTCGGGGTGAGTGCTGATTTCCCAGCTTTCCGCGATGGTTTCGAGGTTGCTTTCCTTATGATACAAATCTCGCAATTTGCTCCCGCCCCACAGATAGTCCTTATAGGCGGGTTTCATTTTCATCGGATAAGGTGTAATACTCTGCTTCCTCCTCGCGGTGAAAATTCGGCGCGTACACAAACGGCAGGTTGCCGCTCGCTGAATCCGCATTTCCGTTTAGGGGCGGGTTTGCACAACCCTCCCCCTCTTTGTCGAGGACAGCTTCTCGGTCACGAGAAGCTGTCCTTTTTTCAGACCTGTTATTCCTTTACTCCTCCGAGCTGTATACCCGCAACTATGTATCTCGACAGCGAAAAGTACATTATAAATATCGGGATGACCGATAACGCTATTCCGAGATATATTGCGCCATACTCTGTGTTGTAAATGTTTCCTCTGAGCAACGACACCATGATAGGCATTGTAAAGTTTTTGTCGCTTGTCAGAAGTACCCTCGGCAGGAAGAACGCATTCCAGCTTCCGACAAACACAAAGATTGTCTGTGTCGCGATAGCGGGCTTCATAATAGGCAAGACTATCTTGTTAAAGATACCGAACTCGCCTGAGCCGTCAATTCTCGCCGCATTTACTATATCTATGGAAAACGTCGATATTAAATACTGGCGCATGAAGAAAACAATTGTCGGCGATGCAACCGCAGGCAGGATAAGCGGCAGGAAGTTATCTATAAAGCCTAATTGCCACACCATAGTGTAAAACCCGATAGTCACTATTTGCCCCGGTATCATCATAACCGCCATAATGAATGTAAAGAACGGCTGTCTGAGCTTCCAACTGTACGCAACAAGCGCGTATGCGGTCATACACGAAAAGTATATGGCGCAAAACACAGAGCCCACGGCAATAATGAGTGAGTTTTTGAATCCCGTGATAGCGTTAAATTGCGCGCTCTTTTGGAGTACCTCTAAGTTGAGCGAAAAGTAGGATGACGGGACGAAAGGTATTGCCTGCGCTTGAATTTCGATTGAACTGCGCGTAGAGTTTAAGAACATAACAAAGAACGGATAAATGCTCATAAGTCCGAGTATGATACAAACGATATAAACAAATGTCCTAAAGGTGTATGCTCCGACTGTTTTTCTATTTTCCATTTTCCAACCTCCTTCTCGCCTTTGCGGCGCGTATGAGAGCTTTTTCCTCTTTCAGTTGACGTGCGGCATCCTTATCTCTGAGGAGGTAGAACACTCCGACAGATAATACCGCTATCAGGAGAAATACAATCATACTTGCAGCGGCAGCCCGATTAAGGAGATATGAGCCGCCAAACGCCTGTCTGTAAATAAATACCGATAGGGTCGTCGTTGCCCCTGTAGGCCCGCCGTCATTAAAGAGCATGGGTATGTCAAACATTGTCAGACCGCCGACAATACTGGTTACAAGCATATAGAGTACAATCGCCTTTAGGTTCGGCAGTGTAATCAAAAAGAATTGCTGAATACCGTTTGCCCCGTCTATTTCGGAAACCTCATAGATTTCGGGGTTAAGACCAAGCACGCCCGATATGAGTATCAGCATTGTGTATCCATACCACATCCAGAATTGGATAAAGGCGACTATGCCTTGTGAAGCACTTGCCGAATTTGTGAATCTGAAAGGAGCTCCCTCAATGCCGAGCCATTCCAGTAAGCTGTTGATTGGCCCTATGGGAGCGGCAAATAACGCCCAGAATAAAAGGGCTATTGAGCCTGCTGTAATTATATTCGGCATATAAAACAGAATCTTAAACAGACCTTTTCCTTTTATATCGTTTCTGCGGTTTGTAAACCATGCGGTGAGCAAAAGCGCGAGTACAATTTGCGGGACAAAGTTGAGCATCCAGATTTTAATTGTGTTAACGAGGGCTGTCGTAAATGTCCCACTCCCACTAATGAGCCTCTCGTAATTAGCAAACGGATTTTGCAATATGGAAAATTCGCCGGAAAGAAATTTGGCAGTTCCTTCAAAATCGGAAAAACTAATTATAATGGTGTGCATCAACGGGTATAGCATAAAAATTGAAAACGCAAGAGCAAACGGGATACAAAAAATGTATCCGTATTTTGCATAACTGACACCTTTTATTCTCTTTTCCATAAAGAGTTCTCCTTAAACAGTAAGATTTAAGCACTCCGTGACAGGATTTCAAAAAGCAGGGGTCTGATAAAAAACGTCCGGAGCGGCGGATAGCCGCCGCCCCGGTAGAGCTTTAACTGTGTCTGTGTTTATGTTAGCTTTCGATACCCAACGTATCATAAACAAATTGCTTGAAGTTCGCGATTGCTTGGTCCTTTGTTTCCGTACCTTCAAAGTACTGTGTTGCGTGGTCGTTAAACGCCGCATCAATCGCTCTGTCATACGGACCCCAACCTGAGGCTCTGCCGTTGACACCTGCCGGTACGAATATGTCGAACATATCCTGACCGCCGAGGATTGCAACTTCACCGTTAGACCTGTCCATAACGGTTGCGGATGCAACAGCATCCTTCGTGCCCGCTACAAGGACGAGATTGCCTTCTTCGTCTTCTTCATAGTTTTCGTAAAGAGTACCGTTTGCCCAGTTGTACTGCATACCGTCGTCAGTTGTGTCGAGCGTAATCCAGTGAATAATCTCGGCAACACCTGCACGTACATCTGCGTTACCTTTGGCGTTTGCTATGGACCATGAACCGCCCCAAGCAAATCCGACAGGAGGCTCGCAGATTGCCCAGTCGCCGAATGTGTCGCCGGCGTTACCTGCGAGAACATAGTTGATGAGCCATGCGGGTCCGAGGTAACCGAGAACCGGTGTCGCACCGAGTCCTGCAAAGTCAGCATTCCAACCGGGACCCCATGCGCCTGCTTTGTTCGTATAGCCGCCATTGAAGAACTCATAGCCGATGTCAAGGTATGACATACGTTGGTCGTCAATAACGAGCTTACCGTCTACTACCCACTGGTTCGGAGATTGGCGGATAGCTTGCCAAAGGTCGCCTTCGCCGGAGAGAATCGAGATACCTTCTGCTTTTGCGGCTTCAGCGGCTTCAAGGAACTTGTCATATCCGGGTCCGATTTTGCTTTGAACTGTTGCGGGGTCGCTTGAGCCCCAGATTTGTTCAGCCAATGAGCGGCGATAGATAAACGCACTGCCTGTTGACTGATAGCCGAGTCCCACAAGGTGACCGTATTGGTTTGTGCCCGCTTCCTGAATGAAGTTACCGATTCGCGCATCGCTCAGGAATCCTGCAAGACTTGAGCCAAACAGCTCTTGGTATGGGAGAGCGAAGTCTGCGAAGTCAAATTTCGAGTAATTGACGACAAATGCTTGCTCAACCACAAAGATGTCAGGGGCGTTCGCGCCGCCTGCGCTGAGGGCTTGGTTAAGGGTTGTTTCGTACAGTCCATCTTGGTCGCTGTAGATGCTTACGTTGATGTTGTACTTGAAATCGGGGTTTAGCTCTTGGAAGCGCAGAACAGCATCGGGAAGCTCCGGTGTGAAGCTCCAAAGGTTTATTGTCTGTCCTTCGCCGCGGGGTCCTGTCGGCGCAACGTACGGTTCATTGTTCGTTACTTCTTTGACACCGGTAGGGTCTGCAACAACGGCACCGCCGCCGCCACCGCCACCGCCGCCGCCGTTATCGCAGGCTGCGATAATGCCGACGAGCATGAGCATACAAATTGCAAGGGCCAGTATACGCTTTTTCATTTATTTTCCTCCATTTTTTTGTTTCAGTTTGTTGAAAAACTGTGCTAAGAGTGACTATAGCACACTCTGTTTTTTTATGCAAGTTTTTTTTGCAAATTTTTTACACTTTTTTACACTTTTTTTAACTAATTGTTACAACTCTTAATAATTTTTGCGTTTTTGTAAGAATGGTCGCTCCTGTTCAGAGATATTATTTTTCTCGCTAAACGGTTTCCGCATATTGTCGCTCTAAGGCTCATTCGGCAGCCGCGTAAACTCGCTTCGCTCAAACAGTACGCGGCTATGGAGATGCCGGAATTTCGCCAAGAGCGTTCAATACGCTCCACCTAACCGCTCAAAAATAATATACTCTGAACAGTCGCTGTTGCGACTCACCTGTTATTTAGTATTTCGTCCATCCATTTTTGTACATCCGAATCGGTGATACCCTGCATTGTACCCATAAGCCGCAGCTGTCTTGGAACAAACTCAGGCACACACCGCATATGCTCATAATTTGAACCGTCGGCTTTCGCTTCCTCTATAATACTTGCGTGTTTCGGGCATTTTTCGACAAAGAGCTTCAAGAACTCACTGCCGCGCTCCTCTCGAAGTATATCGCGCACTGTCGTGTTCGGGTTCACCCTGTAGGGAACTTTCACCGTAGATTTGACATAGACATAGCCTGTCAGCCTTATATCGCGGGAGCTTCGCCCAAGCATAACAGTATAATCGTCGCTTAAAACGTGGAAGTCCCCAAGCTGTGTGTTGTAATACGAGAACGCGCTTTTATCGAGTGTAAATGACACCGTTTTGGTTTCGCCCGCATTTAATGAGATTTTGGCAAAATCGCGCAGCTCTTTGTCAGGGCGTATCAGCCTGTCGTCTATGTTTTTCTGCCCCACATAAAGCTGTATGATTTCCTTACCCGCGAGCTTGCCTGTGTTTTTAACGTCCGCCGTGACGGTGAGTGTCTGCGTGTCGTCGATTTTTTCTTCGCTAATCCGCAGATTTGAGTATTCAAAGGTCGTGTAGCTGAGTCCGTGCCCGAACGGGAAAAGGACCTCCATTTCTTTTTTATCGTAATAACGGTAGCCTACGAAAACCCCCTCGCGGTACTCCGTTTTGTCGTACTCTCCTATATAATATAGGTATGACGGGTTATCGCTGAGTTTTACGGGCATGGTTTCCGCGAGCTTCCCGCACGGGTTTTTCTCGCCGAAAAGTATGTCGGCGACAGCTCCGCCGCCTGCCTGACCGCCGATATATCCTTCAAGGATTCCCTTTACCTCACCCGCCCAAGGCATTTCGACGGGAGAGCCGTTTGAAAGCACAACCACAACATTCGGGTTGACCTCGGCGACCGCCGACACCAACTTGTTCATACCCTCCGGCATACGCATATGCGGTCTGTCGTAGCCTTCGGATTCGTAGTGGCGCGGCAGTCCGACAAACACCACGCACACGTCGGCGGCTTTTGCCGCGTTTATTGCTTCGGATGCGAGCGCGGGGGATTCCTCGTCGCAGTTTTTGGATTCGTAGCCTTTTGCGTATGTAACGTCTGCGTAGCCGTGCGCGGCTTCAAGGGCTGAGGTGAGCTTGAACGCATTTACCGCAGAGCTTCCGCCGCCTTGATACCTTGCGTTTTCCGCCATTTCGCCGATGATTGCGACCTTTGCGGTTTTTGAGAGCGGCAGTATGTTATCGTCATTTTTGAGCAGCACTATTGATTCGGAAGCGATTTTGCGCGCAAGCTCATCATGCGCGTTGATGTCAAATATCCTTGTTTCTTCGTCGCCCGTCCTGCTCCCGTCGCCTTTGATTTTTGCAATTACCGTGAGTATGCGCTCCACAGTAAGGTTCAGCACGGCTTCATCGAGCTTGCCTGTCTGCACCGCTTTTACGATTAGCTCGTCGTTGCTCGGTTTTGCGATACCCGGCATTTCCAAATCCATGCCCGCCTTCAGCCCAAGCACACGGTCATTCACCGCGCCCCAGTCGCTGATGACGATTCCCTCAAAGCCCCACTCGTCACGCAGTATTTCCGTGAGAAGCCGCTTGTTTTCTGAGGCGTACTCCCCGTTCAGCCTGTTGTACGAGCACATTACGGTAACAGGCTGTGCTTGTGTGACGGCTTTTTTGAACGCGGGCAGGTATATTTCGCGCAGTGTCCGCTCGTCAATCACAGCGTCACTTGACCAGCGGCGCGTTTCCTGACTATTTGCGGCAAAGTGCTTGATACTTGTGCCGACGTTTTTACTTTGCACTCCGTTTATAAAGGATGTTGCCATTTCTCCCGCAAGGTACGGGTCTTCGGAGAAATACTCGAAGTTGCGCCCGCACAGCGGTGAGCGTTTGATGTTTACGCCCGGTCCGAGTACGATACGCACGTTTTCGGACAATGCCTCCTGCCCTATCGCCGCCCCCAGCTCAAAGAGCAGTTCTCGGTCAAATGAGCACGCGCTCAGTACCGCAGGGGGAAAGCATGTCGCTTTTTTGCTCGGTCTGTCCCCTGTGGACGGTCCCGATTTGACTTTTCTCAGTCCGTGCGGCCCGTCTGTCATCATTATTTTCGGGATTTCCAAGCGGTCTATGGGTTTTGTTTCCCAAAAGTTAAGTCCCGAACATAGGCTTGCTTTTTCCTCAAGGGTCATTTCCCCGACGAGTTCTTTGATTTTCATTGTTGCCGTTGTGTTTGTTGTGTCCGTTGTTTGCGTTGTGTCCATTGTTTGCTTTGTTTCCGTTGTGTTCATTGTGTTGCCGCCCCCTGTTTGTTTGTAATTTCTTATACCTCGCATTGTAAATATAATTGTCTGTAATGTCAATGTTTGATGTGTGGGGGGCAACTGTTCAGAGTATATTATTTTTGAGCGGTTAGGTGGAGCGTATTGAACGCTCTTGGCGAAATTTCGGCATCTCCATAGCCGCGTACTGTTTGAGCGAAGCGAGTTTACGCGGCTGCCGAATGAGCCTTAGAGCGACAATATGCGGATACCGTTAAGCGAAAAAAATAATATCTCTGAACAGGAGCGGCGATTTGATAAAAGTATTTGCATATGCTCACTTGCTTCGGTATTCATGTCTGACGACCTGAATACCTCAGACCTACGCAAAAAGCGATTGTACGACTCCTTTCAGGGACGACCCCAAACTCGCTTCGCTCAAACACTGGGTCGTCCTTTTCTTCAAGTTCGTCTACAATCGCTAATTTGCTCCGCTAACCGTGAGCATATGCAAACACTCTTACCCCAAATCACACAACAACTGCGACTTTTTTCACTTGCGGGATTGAAATTTTATTTATGTTGTGATAGAATTGCCGCATTGTTTCGCCGAAAGGATTTATCGGTTATGATAAGACTGGAAATGACAAGAAAACAAGAAGCCGTTCTTGCCGCGATTATCGTGATTATCGCTGTTGGTGTTTTTGTGCTGTCAAGCGGTATGTTTGGCACGACCGAGCCTGTCATAGAGGAAGCCCCGCCTGAACCGATTTCGCTAAAAGACATCATTGACGACCGCATTGAGTGGCAGGACGAGCTTGATGAGGAGTATTTAGAGGAGTTTGAGGAGGGTGGCTTTGACCTTGCAAATCCTTATATAATTATGAACCCTTACGGCACAGCTCCGCTCACCGCGCTCTTTATGTTTGAAACAGAAGAGCCTATGAGGATTTCCGTAAATGTTATGGGAAAATCTGCGGACACAAGTGTTTTCCATACCTTTAATAAGTATGAAACCACGCACATAATACCCATCTACGGGCTTTATCCCAATATGACAAACTTAGTTGAGCTTATTGCAGAGCCGCGCTCGCAGTCCTCGCAGGAAACAACCGTTTCACAGTTTTTGCTTGAAACAGGGGGCGTGCCTGACAGGTTTCCCTCAAACTTGATTTTGCAATATGTTGACTACTCGCACGAGCAAGACACGGTGTATTCCGACCTTCTGGAGCTGTGGGGTGTCATAACAGGTGTTGAGCTTTACTCCGAAGAGTTCCCCTCACAGCAGTCTGCCGAGTTTTTGTTTACATTCGCACGAAAAAGCGCGTTCGATAAAAACGGCGATTACAGGTGGTTTTATGACGGGTACGGCACGGATTATCCGACGGCATACACGGACGACGGTAATTTTCTGATTATTGTCGGTTCGTTTAAGGAAAAGGATGCGTTGTTGCTTGAAATAAATATGCTCGGTAAAATTTTGAGCGCAGAACCTATTGATGATGAAAGCGAGATTGACGGCAACGATTACCGTCATGTAGAGCGCAGACAGATTTACGCGGGATAAACCGTCGCTTTGGGGGCGGCGGTACGCTCTGGGGACGGCGTTGCAAACCGTCGCCGATTTGTAACCCGACGGGCGCGTCGCCTTGCCGAACGGACAAGCGACGGCGACATTAAAAGACTAACATAAAAAGGAGTATTTCGAGATGTTAATTATAGTTGTATTGACCTTATTAGTTCCTGCTTTGATTGGTGTACTTTTCTATGAAAGGTTCAAGGGGTATGTGCTGATTTGGCGCAAGCGCATTGAATTGCTTTTGGTTTTTGCGTTTATGATTAACCTGACCGCGTATGCCACTTTCTGGGCGCGGGGCTGGCCAATGCTCAGTTGGGGGACAAATGACAATTCCAGTGCTATCCTGATTCCTGTCGTCGTGCAGTACATGGCAATTGCGCTGGTAACGGCGGTCATATTGGCGTTCGTGGCAAGTCTTGTCAGGATAAGAGCTCTTGGAACGCCTGCTGAAGAGGAAGCCGCTGACGAGGAAGCGGCGGCGGCGGCGGCGAAAGCCGCAGCGTCGTCTGAAGACGACGCTACGAAAGCGGCTACGGCGGCGGCGAAAAAAGCGACAGCACCGAAACCCGCAAGAACCAAAACGAAGAAAACAGCGGCAAGCGACACCGCCGCACCGACGGCGAACGATAACCCGACGGAGAACGATAAAACAACAGCAAGCGATACATCATCGGCGGACAGCGTTTAACCCCCACCCAAGCGTTAAATCACACAGGAGATTATTCTCATGTTTTTGACTAAAAACCGCGTTGCGTTATTCACAGTTTTATTTGCGATTATCTATTTTGCAGTATTTTTTATGTTGCCTGAAAGTGTAATCGGCGAACGGCGTGAGCTTGTCTTGCTGTTTTCGCTAAAGGTTATATTTCTCGCTATGACGGCGGCTTTCATCACGTCATTTCTTATGATATTGATTTTTCGGCGTGATTTTCTGCACGGACAAGCGTTTGCGTTCGGTAAATACAAGCACTATCTCGGGCTTCTCGTTAAGCGGGATTTTATCGCCCGTTACCGCAAGAGCGTACTTGGGGTAGTGTGGTCGGTGCTGAACCCGCTCCTCACTATGTTGGTTATGAGCTTCGTTTTTTCGTTTCTTTTCCAAAACTTTCGCGGAGCAGAGCCGAATTACCCGATTTATCTTTTGAGCGGTCAGATTATTTTCAACTTTTTTAACGAGTCCACCACAATGTCAATGGGTTCTGTCATTGCGGGCGAAGGGGTTATAAAAAAGGTTTATGTTCCGAAATACGTTTTCCCCCTTTCGAGGATGCTTTCGTCTTTGGTGAATATCGGGTTCTCTTTCATTGCGTTTTTGATTGTATTTCTTATCACAGGGGTCAGCTTTCAGTGGACAATGTTTCTCATTCCTGTGGCGTTTATCTACGTGTTTGTTTTCTCGCTTGGGGTGGCGATGTTTTTATCGTCCATGGCGGTGTTTTTCCGCGACTTAACGTATTTATACGGCGTACTTACCACATTGTGGATGTTTTTAACGCCGATAATGTACCCCGTGACGATTATTGATGCGCGGTTTATGCCGATTTACGGGCTTAATCCAATGTTCCATTTCGTGACGTATTTCCGACAGGTCGCTCTGTGGAATACCATTCCCACCGCTTGGGACAACATGGTTTGCATAGCTTTTTGCTTGGCTTCGCTTAGTATCGGAACGTATGTCTTTATGAAGCGGCAGAATAGATATATTCTTTATTTGTGATTTGGAGAAGCGGCAAGACGGGGTTCTGGCAGACAGGATTCTTGCGGCAGACAGACGGGGGATAACTTAAATTTTTAATCGGGAGTTTTGAAATGTCCGACTTAGCAATAAATGTAGATAATGTTTCGATGATGTTTAATTTGAGCAAGGACAAGGTTCTGGGGCTCAAGGAATACGTCGTCAAGGGTCTGAAACGTCAGCTTTTTTACGAGGAGTTTTGGGCGTTGCGCGACGTGAGCTTTTCCGTGAAAAAGGGCGAGGTTTTCGGAATTATGGGGCTCAACGGAGCGGGCAAGTCAACTCTTCTTAAAGTCATTGCGGGGGTGTTTAAGCCAACGCTTGGTACTGTTACGGTTGCGGGAGAAATTTCGCCGCTTTTGGAGCTTGGCGCGGGCTTTGACCCTGAGGTTTCCGCCCGCGAAAACGTGTACATGAACGGTGCTATGTACGGTCATTCCAAGAAGTTCATGGAGGAGCGGTATGATAGCATCCTTGACTTCGCGGAGCTTTGGGAGTTTGAGGATGTCGCGCTGAAAAACTTTTCAACGGGTATGATGGGGCGTTTGGGTTTTTCCGTAGCCACAAGCGTTAAGCCTGATATTTTGATTGTTGATGAAATTTTGGGTGTCGGCGATTATAAGTTTCAAGCGAAATGTCAGCAACGTATAAATGATATGATTTCAGGCGGTACAACCGCGCTTATGGTTACGCATGACATAAATGTCATTAAAGGTATGTGTTCCCGCGCAATCTTGCTTGAAAAGGGCAGGACTGTGTGTGTCGGCGACGTGGACGATGTCGCCCGCGTTTACGGCGACGGTTTTGATGAGTGAGGGAAACGGGCGGCACTGCGAGGGTGAACCCTGAGCGGACGACGGGTTTGACGAGTGAGGAAAAGCGGCGGCACTGCGAGGGTGAACCCTGAGCGGACGACGGTTTTGATGAGTGAAAGGCGGAAAACAAAACAATGAAAATAACTGTAGTTGGGGTTGGATATGTCGGTTTGTCGCTTGCTGTCTTGCTTTCGCAGGAAAATGACGTAACCGCCGTTGATGTTATGCCTGAGAAAGTGGATGCCATAAATCGGCGCGAGTCCCCTATTATTGATGCGGACATAGAGGAATATCTGAAAAGTAAAACGCTGTCGCTGAAAGCCACAACCGACAGCCACGCGGCGTACACCTCCGCCGACTATATCATTGTCGCCGTGCCGACAAACTACGACCCCGTGCGTAACTTTTTTGACACAAGCATTGTCGATACGGTAATTGCGGACATCATTTCCACGAATCCTGATGCCATAATCATCATAAAATCAACCGTTCCTGTCGGTTACACCGAAAGCGTGCGACATCAGCTCCATTCGGACAATATCATCTTTTCTCCCGAATTTTTGCGCGAGGGCTCTGCGTTGCGCGACAATCTTTATCCGTCACGTATAATCATCGGGGAGGATAGCGAGCGCGCCCGCCTGTTTGCTGATTTGCTCCTCGCAAACGCTTTGAAAAAGGATGTCCCTGTGCTGTTCACGGACTCTACCGAGGCTGAGGCGGTGAAACTTTTTGCGAATACTTTTCTCGCTTTGCGCGTGTCATTTTTTAACGAGTTAGATACTTATGCGGAGCTTAGAAGCCTTAACACCGCTCACATAATTGAGGGTATTTGTCTTGACCCGCGTATCGGCGATTCGTATAACAACCCGTCCTTTGGTTACGGCGGTTATTGCCTGCCGAAAGACACCAAACAGCTTTTGGCGAATTTCAAAAATGTGCCAAGTAATCTTGTCGGGGCAATCGTTGATGCCAACCGCACGCGCAAGGACCATATCGCGGACCAGATTTTGGCGAGAAAGCCGCGTATCGTCGGGATTTATCGGCTTACGATGAAAAGCGATTCCGATAATTTCCGCAATTCTTCGGTGCAGGGCGTTATGAAGCGTGTAAAGGGCAAGGGGATTGAGGTTGTCGTTTACGAGCCCGCGCTTTCGCAGGAACGGTTTTTCGGCTCTAAGGTAGTTCGGGATTTGGATGAGTTTTTCGCCGTAAGCGATTTAATCGTCGCCAACAGATACAGTCCTGAGTTGGATGCCGTAATGGATAAGGTGTATACAAGGGATATTTTTAAGCGAGACTAACGTCTTTAGCTACTACTTCGTAGTAGCTAAAGACGCGGCAAAAACGACTGCCTTGCAACCGTTTTTGCAGGCAGTCCAAGCGAACGTAAAGCAGTCGTTTTTGGAAAACAGTCCAAACAGTTCAAACCGTCCAAACGGCTACGCTGTAGCCGCTTCAAATAAATAAAAGGAGAATACAAAAATGTCAGAAACCAAGCAAACCAGCACGGCAATACAAGATGTTGCACGGCGCGTACGCGAGCTTCGCGAAGTCAGCGGGCTCAACCCCTCTCAAATGGCGAAAAAAATTGGAATTACAAAGGATATGTACATTAAGTACGAAGAAGGCAGTATTGACCTTCCATTTTCCTTTATTCATAACTGCGCTTTGATTTTCGGCGTTGAGCTTAGTGATTTGCTCGAAGGTCAAAGCTCGGCGCACCTTACCTCTTACACCATTACAAGGCGCGGTTCGGGGCGCGTTACGTCACAGGAGGATACAATCGAGGTTCGCGACCTTGCCTCGCGTTTTAAGAACAGAATTGCAGAGCCTTATTGGGTCACATACACGTATTCCGACAAACAGCAAAACGAGCCGATTCCCCTTGTGTCGCACAGCGGGCAGGAGTTTGACATAATCTACAGCGGTTCGCTAAAGGTGCAAATCGGCGACCATGTTGAGGTGCTCTCTGAGGGCGACAGCATTTATTACAACAGCACGACCCCGCACGGTATGATTGCCGTCGGCGGTAAGGATTGCGTTTTTTGCGCCATAGTTTTGGCGGGAGATGACAAAGCGGTTACACCCGCGCACCAAATCCCCGCGCTCGAAGCCCCCGCACCCGAAGCCGCAGGAGGTTCACTCGACTCCGCCGCCGCAGGACGTGTTTATGAGAATTTCTGCTTCCCCGTCACGGATTCAAACGGCGTTTTGCAATCCATTTCATTCAAAGACCAAGACGAATTTAACTTCGGGTTTGACACGGTGGATGCTATTGCGGCGAAAACGCCCGACAAGGTGGCACTTTTGCACGTTGACCGCGAAAAAGTTATCCGAAAATTTACCTTTGCCGACATTTCAAGGCAGTCGTCCAGAGCTGCGAACTATCTCACAAGTCTTGGCTTGAAAAAAGGCGACCGCGTTATGCTCGTGCTGAAACGCAACTATCAATTCTGGCCGATAATCGTTGCGCTTCATAAAATCGGGGTAATCGCAATCCCCGCCACCGACCAACTGCTTCAAAAGGATTATGAATACCGTTTTGAAGCCGCAGGAATCACTGCAATTATTTCCACAGGGCAGTCACACGCCCCCGCCGAGGCGGAAAAAGCTATCGCAAATCACCCCGCCGTCGCTTTGAAAATAATGGTCAACGGCGAGCGTGACGGCTGGCTGAATTATGACAAGGAAATCGAGCGTTTCCGCAGCTCTTACCCGCGCACGAACGAATCACCTTGCGGCGACGACATCATGCTCATGTACTTTACGTCAGGCACAACGGGTTATCCGAAAATTTCCGCGCACACATACACTTACGCGCTCGGACACTTCATCACCGCAAGATACTGGCACAACGTAGACCCCGACGGTCTGCATTACACCATTTCCGACACGGGTTGGGGTAAGTCGGTCTGGGGTATGCTCTACGGTCAATGGCTGTGCGAAGCGGGCGTGTTCTGTTATGACTTCGACCGCTTTGACCCGTTGGAAATACTCCCGATGTTCGCGGAGTTCGGCATTACCACATTTTGCGCTCCCCCGACCATGTACCGTTTCCTCATTCGCGAGGATTTATCGAAGTACGACCTTACCACGATGAAATATCTCACAACGGCGGGCGAGGCACTCAACCCCGAAGTGTTCAGCCGATTTAAGGAATCTACGGGCTTGTCGATTATGGAGGGCTTCGGTCAAACGGAAACAACTCTGATGATTGCAAATCTTGTCGGCATGGCACCGAAATCAGGCTCAATGGGTAAGGGTAGCCCGCTTTATGATGTCGCTCTCATGGACGGCGACGGAAATCTTGTCGGACCGGGCGAGGTCGGCGAAATCGTCATTTTGACAAAGGATGCTATCCCCTGCGGTTTGTTTAAGGGGTACTACAGAGATGACGAGCTGACCGCAAAGGCTTGGTATGACGGGGCGTATCACACGGGCGACACGGCTTGGCGCGACGAAGAGGGCTATATGTTCTTTGTCGGGCGCGTGGATGACCTTATCAAGTCCTCAGGTTATCGTATCGGACCGTTTGAGGTTGAGAGTGTTATCATGGAGCTGCCTTATGTGCTTGAATGTGCTGTTTCGCCCGAGCCTGACCCCGACGGTATTCGCGGGCAGATTGTCAAAGCAAGTATCGTTTTGGTGAAAGACAAAGAGCCGTCGGACGCGCTCAAAAAAGAGATTCAGAATTACGTCAAAACCCACACCGCGCCGTACAAGTACCCGCGCATTGTGGTGTTCAGAGATAGCCTGCCGAAAACAATCAGTGGCAAAATAAAACGCAACCAGTTGTAGGGGGTAACGTCGCCTACGGCGCGGCATCTCGCAAGAAACATTTGCAAATAGGGACGGTTAACCCCGTCCCTATTGGTCTGTCTTTTGATTATGTCCTATGCCACTTTTGCGAAATCTATAATCGACACATCTTGGATAATATTCTTTGCTTCATTAGATAAGTTTTCTAATTGCTCCATTACACTATCAATTAAATACTTCTCCCCGCATTGCTCGCACTCCAAACACGGAATATTCCGAACAATAATCAGGTTTCCGCCATATTCAAAAACTTCTGTCGTTTTTGCTTCTACCATTTCTTTGCTTTTACAGAAAAAACAATTCATTATTTCATCTCCTCGTCTTTAGGTCTTCCATAAATTTCTCAAGTGAAGGAATATACGCTGTTACTATCCACAAATTGATACCGTCAGAGCCTACGCAGACATGAAGCGGATTGTTACCGGAATTACAATATATAAGACATGCCGGGTGAGGGTAAGCCGTAGGGTAATCCTCAATAATCGTACCCTTGTTTATACATTCCAACACTTCTGTTCTGCTGATTCCTCTGTTGACTAATCTTTTTGCTATGTGCAAAGACCAGAAAACAGCATTCGGATTTTTAGCCAGCTCTCGAATATCCTCAATTTTCATTGATGGCAACCCCTAATATTTTATCTAATTATACACCGATGCTGTTGTACTGTCAAAAAAATCAGAAACTCTACGTTTTGGCAAGTTAATATTGCTTTTAGAGTGATGAGCAAGTTACAGGGGCGGGTGTTAGCCCGCCCCTGTGCTTTGTATTTGCCGTGTTATTTTGCCGCTTGCTTCGCTTACTTCACGAGTCCGTACGCCTTGCAGACGTAGTCGAATTCCTGTGAGCTTGCGAAGCTGTTGAATACGTCAACTCTTGCCATTCCTGCGGTGAGTGCGCCGACCCAAGAGGTTTTGCCGCCCGTGTCGGAAGCGCGTCCGAAGAATGTCTTGTACAGGGTTTCAACGAACGTATCGTCGTTCTGCTCTTGCGCCAACAGCTCATCGCTGAAAATGAAGCTGCGTACAAGCTCTGTTGCTGTGATTTTGCCCGTTTTCAGAGCATCTGTCCAAGAAGCAAGTCCGCCCTCGTCATACTCACGACCGAGTGCCGCTTCATATAGTCCTTTGACGTAGGTTTCGGCGCGCAGGTGTTCATACTCCAACGAGTTTGTGAACGCTTCGTAGATTTCCTCGCGGCTCATAGCTTCGGATTCGAGCGCGGCGAGCCAGTGCGATTTACCCGTAGAATCGTAGTCACGCCCAAGTATTACTTTATACAGGTTTTCGATGAAAAGCTCGTCGTTGGTGAATGTTTCAAGCCCCTGTGCTTCTTCGCTGAACATAAAGGCTAACTCGACTTCTGCGGCTGTCATTGCTCCGCTTCTGATAGCGGCTACCCAACTGTCAAAGCCTTCTTGGTCGTAAGGGCGACCGAGTATGCTGAGATACAGCCCTGCGACATAATCCTCAACCGTGACGAACGGTGTTGGTGCTGACGGAGGAGGTGCGGGGGCGACAGGGGTTGCCTTCGCGGTTGCCGCCGTTCCATTGCCCTTGCTGTTTACTGCGCGGACTGCAAATGTGTACTCTGTGCCGTTAGTCAGCCCTGTGAACGTGTGGGAGGTGGTGCTTGATGCCGTTACCCAGTTTGCGCCATTGTCGCGTGACACTTGATAAAGGGTGATAGCCGCGCCGCCGTTGCTTGCAGGGGCTGTCCATGTGAGTGTTACCTGACCGTCACCCTCTGTGGCGGTGAGGTTTTGCACCGCGCCGGGGGCTGTGGCAGAAATTGCTACCGCCGCCGAGCTTAGTGTGCCTGTGAAGTTGTTTATGCCGATGATTTCTACGGTTATGTTTGTGGCGAGGTCGGCTGTTGTGATTGTGTATGTGGTTCGGGTCGCGCCGGATATTGCCGCGCCGTTTCTGAACCACTGTATGTTATAAGGTGATGGTGGGTATGTGATGCTGTTTGTGAGGGATGTATCAAGCGACAGTATATCGCCTACCGTCAAGTCAGCCTCGTCACCGTCAAAGTCTATGGAGATACTGCCGTCTAAGGGTTCTTTGCCGACTTCAACGGGGTCGCTGTTTACGTTGCCCATGTAGTTGCCTGTGCCGACGACTGTGACGTAGATTAGCGTGCCGGGGGTGTCGCTACTTGCGACGGTATAGGAGGGGGTGCTCGCGAGCACTGTGCCGTCATCGCTAACCCAATTGTAGCTCAACCCTGATCGTGCGCCGCTCGGTGAAATGCCTGTTATAACAGCGGTCAGGATATCGTCCTCGTCGATTATCTTATCGTCCGACCCTTCGGTGCCGACACTTATAGTCACGCTGCCGGAAATCGGTGCCCGTGTGATAGTGAAGGTCCTGGTACTGGTCGCCGTGGTGCTCGAAAGCACGTAGTTGTCGCCCCATGAGCCTGTAAGCGTAATATCCGTTGCTTCTACGGCTCTCGATGTACCCGCGTCTGCGGTGCTAAAGGCAAAGTCCGCCGTGGCGGTGGGGTTTTCACTGCCTACCCTGCCTGCAAGGGTGATTGTAGGCGTGCCTACTGTGATGTCCGTAGTATCGTCATAGACCTTGCCGCTCACGCCTGTGGTGCTGACGGACGGGGTGAGGGTCGCCTTTGTGATATTAACAGTTATGCCTGTCGGTGGGGTCAACGTATAGTTGCCCGCATCCGCGCCGCTGAGTGTTATTGCGGCAAGAGTGACGGCTTTGCTTGCGCCTGCATTTGCATCAACTATCGTTCCTGTAGTTGGGACGTTCGGAGTTACCGTATCGCCGATTTCTACGTCCACGAGTGTGCCGCCTGTGATTGCGACTGTCGTTGTGCCATTATACGCCCTGTCTGTCGCCGCTACACCGGTAATGGTGATTGTCTTTTTCGCTACCACAAACTCAACATCAATCGTGTAGTCATCAATCTCGTTGGCGGAGATTGTCACCGTCCCTGTGTAGGTGCCTGCACCTAAGTCAGCCTCGGGGGTGATTGTAAATGATCTTGTGTCGGCGGCGGTAACAGGAGAGGTATCGGAAGAGGCAAATGCGAATTCTCCACCGTCTAAGTCAGAGGTGACACTAAAACCAGTAAGCTCAACCGGTCCGTTTGTTATTGTAAAGGTAACTGATGGGGCGGCACCGGCGGCATACCCATATGTCACTCCGCTAAACGTGTACGTGTCGTCAGTAATTGTGCCTGCACTTGGCGTTACACTTGCTATTGACGGAGTAGGTCCCGCCGCTGTTGTTTCGGATACCGCCGTGTATGCCGCTTTATTTTCCGCTTCGTCCTCGACAACAACGATGAAATAATATGTCGAGTTGGCTGTCAAGCCTGTGACGGAGTATTCTTCTATATTCGCTGTGCCGCCTGAATTTAACAGAGTTCCGTCTGTCGGCAAGCCGCCTGACATTGTAAAAGCAGAGGTTTTCTGATACACATAGTATTTCAATGCCGTTGCGGCTGAAACGTCGTCTGATGCCGCCGTCCAGTTCAGGGTAAGCGTGGTGTCCGTTACGTCGTCTGTCGATATTGCTCCGCTACCTCCGACCGTCGGCGCGGTTGTGTCCAGTTTGGTGACTGAGAGCGACGAGATGTACCATGCGTCGTTGTTATCTTGTACGCCAAACGTGTTTTTGCTTTTTAGATGAGCGTTTGGTCCTAACCTGAGAATGACTTCATCGTCGTATCCGTCTTCAACGATTAGCACAAGTTTATTAGTTGTCGTCCAAGCGTTGGGAATGATGGTTGGATATTGCTGACTATCGGTAGTGCCAAATTTAACTTTTCCGCTGTCGGCAGAATTGTCATTATCATTAGTAAGCCCCCATACCAAGCCTGTAAGTGGTGCGCTTTCATCAGGATGCAGGAGATAACCTGCTATGAAGTAGGTGGCGGTAATTTCGTAAGTTCCCGCCGAGGATATAAGGTCACTTAGTTTTATGCCTACTTGGGAATTATTTGCATTGGTGCCCCATGCGGTTAAGATTTTTAATGTATTTGTACGTGATGCGCCGGAGGTACCTACAGCACCGGATTCGCTTGATACTACAGAGTAAAATGCGGTAGTGGCACGAGCGTCGTTAAAGTTACCTACAGTCCACCCCTCAGTACCAAATATCGTGGCGGCAGTGCTACCGCTGAGTGCGACGAAGTCAAGCTCTACTACGAGGTCGGCTACGTTATCGCTCGGCATTTCGAACGTAAATTCAAATTCGTCCGTGCCGTCGAGTTTTTGACCCGGGAAGTAGATGACTTTTGTAACACTGCCAGGGATGTTTATGGTATCGACATCATTAGCACTCGTAAGCCCTACGCTGAATATACCCGCCGCCGTTGCCTCGCCTGTCAGCGTGATAGTGACGGTTGCGGTGGTTCCTTCTTCGACAGAAGTTTCGCTAATCACGCCTGTCGCCGTAACGTCGTTTGCCTCAGCAGTATCGAAATCTGCCGCAAACTCTACGGTATGCTCATCCGCGCTCGCCAGCAGTGAAACAGGCATAAGTGAAAATAACAGCAACATTGCTAAAGATGTTGCCATTATTTTTTTGCACATACCTGTTATTGCTCGGCTTGGTACTGCTTTTTTAAGACTCTCCATTTTAATTCTCCTTTTGCTTTCAATATTTTTGTTTTAGCAAAAGGCCATAAAACTTGCTCCGCCGACTAAATCTCGACCCATCTTGCCGGTCTTTTTTCTGTTATGCTTCGTTGTC
>Ga0099364_10000809_pt1 | contig 53100 bp, 43 predicted proteins | sample TergutTh196P3_FD_73070 | JGI IMG/M metagenome (GOLD analysis project Ga0099364, IMG submission 73070) | Microcerotermes parvus P3 segment gut microbial communities from Pointe-Noire, Republic of the Congo - Th196 P3 | ecosystem: Host-associated > Arthropoda: Insects > Digestive system > Gut ... | reverse complement strand
CAAATATAACAATAAATTGGGATGAGCCCGAGTCAGAAGATTATACTCCAATTGGGTACGATATATATCGTCTTAATACACAGTTAAATACTACATTACTTACCGAAACAACTTATACTGACGAAGGTATCACCGAAGGCGTTTATGCTTACAATGTAGTTGCGGTTTATGCCGGAAACAAAGAATCTTTTGCCCAAATGTCGAATGTAATATGTTTCTCAGTTCCATGCGAAAGACCAATTGAAGTAACAGGAACAATTATTGACGAAACAACTGTCCATATCACTTGGGATGATTCTGAAAATTATGAAGGCGAACTTTTAGGGTATAATATTTATCGTGACGACATCAAACTTAACGAAGAGTTATTAGACGTTCAAGAATATTATGATGATAACCTAATTGGCGGAACCTATATATATAAGGTATCGTCATCTTATGACCATTGTATTGAATCTGCGCCGTCTGATGGACTAACAATAGTAATAGCAGCACAATTCTGCGAAACGCCTCTAAATCTTGAAGTTACTGCCGAACAATACACTAACACAGCAGTTTTAACGTGGGATGCACCTGAAATTATTGACGGAACATTACTCGGATACAATATCTATCGAGATGGTGCAAAAATAATCGAAAGAGCCCCAACTGATAGATTTTATAATGACGAGAATTTAGAAAACGGAACTTATATCTACAAAGTTAGTGCTGTTTACGAACATTGCGCAGAGTCAGGAACAACCGAAGAAGAATTAATTACTATCTTTGTACCTCTTTATTGTGAAACAGTTGCTGATTTCACGGCAAATGTTATACCATATACCAATGCCGCCAAATTAAATTGGAATGAACCTGAAAATTTTGATATGCCGATATTAAATTATCGTGTATTTAAAGATGGCACATTATTTGGCACATTACCAAGCACAATTTTTGAAGTACTTGTACCCGGTCTTTCGGATGGCACACACTATTTTGAAGTAAATGTTATTTACGACCACTGTACGTCTGAAAAAACAGAACTTATTGAAGTAGAAGTTTATGTTCCTCAATTGTGCGATGCACCCGAAGATTTTTCAGTTGAAGTAGAAGAGAATGATAATAATGCCTTTATAACATGGACAGAACCCGAAGAAATTGATGGCGATTTGTTTGGTTATAATATTTATCGTAACGGTGTTGTTATTAATGAAGATTTGATAGAAGAACTTGAATATATTGACATAGATCTTCCAACAGGAACATATACTTACAAAGTAGCCGCCGTTTACGGACATTGCGAGGCATTATTAGATGGCGACGGAATTGTTGTTGAAATACTTCTTGGCATTTCGAGAGAAGTTACAAACAGTTTCACAATGTATCCAAATCCTACCAATGGTAGCGTAACTATTACAGGCGACCAACTTACTCGCATTGAAATTTATGATGTTCAAGGACGTAAATATGCTGAATATACCAATATCAAAGGCATTCTGCACATTGATGATTTGAAAAAGTATGATAGCGGAATTTATCTTGTAAAGATGTATTCAGAAAACAATCAGGCTATAATTCAAAGGCTGACAATAATTAAGTAGAATAAATAGTATATTGTTTTTTTTAATTTTTTCTTTTCTTTTTCATGGCTGTCCATTTTGGGCAGCCTTTTTTTTTGAGAAGTAAGGACACATAATAGGTTCAGAATATCTTACCTCTGGGGAAATCAAAATGTCCCCTTTTTATGAAATATTTATCATTCTCTGTTTTCCACATTCCGCTACGAATGTGACGTTCGGTAGAAAATAAATTCAAAGCATAAAAACGCATTCCGTTAGGAATGCGACCAAATTGCCATAAATATGAAATGTGATGCATTCATTTCAATAAATTCAATGCATCGCCCAACGGAATGCAAAAAAAAAGGGACATTTTGGTTTCCGTCCCAAAAATAGATTTTTCCTTATAAAAAAACAAACGAAGTTTCTGAGGTAAGGAACTCTGATATTATAAATGAAAACTGGCTATCCACTACTATCTTTGCCTACTCAACTTTGCGTCTTTGCGTTAAAAAAAATATTATGAATAATGTAAGTTAGTGTTATGTTAATTGTAAAATTGCATATTTTCAGATTCCTCATTTCACTACTTTTCATTCGGAATGACGAATTATACTTTGGGGTAGTTCTGTTTCCGCTGCGGCAGCGCCGCAGCCGAAACATGCCACATTAAAGGAATGAAATGGTCATTCCGAGCGTAGCGAGGAATCTTGGTCTGAGTCATTTTACACATAACTTTACATTAGTTTTGTTCATTTTTATTAAGAACATAATCAAAGTAACAAGGCAAATTCCGGCTGTTACTGCAAAGACTATCAGACTATTATCGCTAATAAATTGAGTGATAATAAAAAAGAGTGTGCTTCCTATCAAAATAAAGATAAAAATTGTTAAGTTCATATATGCGAGCATATCGCCAATTTTTCGACCCGTGTCGGGTTTTTGAACCATAGTCAAACAAGGAACTTCAAAAAAGCCACAACAAAATGCTGTCAAAAATATCATGATAGCGCAAATAAGAGGCGGTGGATTAAAAATTGCTATGCCTAGCAAAAAAGCGGTCATGCCAAATAATCCAGCAAAAATCATATTTTTTTTAATTTCTCCGTTTGAAAATTTTCCTGCCAAACTGCACCCAACTGCTATTCCAACCGCTGCGGTTGCCATTATTAAACCCGCAGCAGTATTGGTTGTCTGAAGGGTATTCAGGCAATGAATAACCAAATTCATTTGTATTAATCCGCCCACAAGCCAAAAAATTGATACACCAAAAACGCCAAGATTAATGGTAGAATAATTTTTAGCAAAAAAATATGATTCTTTTGCAAATTTAAAGGGATTGATGCTATTGTCAGTAATATTTTCGGGTTCTAACTCTTTAACTCGAATGTTTGATGTTGAAAGATATCCAAATAAAGCAAAACCTAAGAATAGCGCGGCAGTTAAACTAAAAGAATAGTTATCTGCAATTAGTGATGCGAGCACTGTACCTGACAAAATTCCCAGAAAAGCCATCATTTCAAAAATTCCATTTCCGAATGCAATACCTTTTTCGCCTCCTATATCTCTGATTAGCCCATATTTAGATGGTGAATATAAGCAACTTTGTATTCCCATAACTAAAACAGCAAAGATGGCTAACCAAATTGAATGAAAATAAAATGCGAAGGCTGCAATTGCCATTATTGGAAATTCAGCAAGTTTACAAAGCCTAAATACTTTTTGTTTGGAATATTTTACAGATAACCTTCCTCCTAATGGGGATAAAATCAGATAGGGAACTATAAGTGCTGCTGATGCCAATGAAATAACAGTTGATTGAGTCAAAAAGTTAGGCATTGTCCACGTAACGCCGATAAAAATTATAGAAAATTTTAAAAAATTATCATTAATAATTCCAAAAAAATTGGAAACAAAAAGAAAAAACCAGTTCAAAATCTCATATTTTTATTTGGAATTATGTATTGAAATAATTGACTGTATTTTTCAATATTTCTGCTTGATTATTAAGTTCTCCTGAGTTGGATGCCAATTCTTCGCTTGATGCTGCGTTTTGTTGGATGACGTTGTTTAATTGCATAATAGCGTTGTTAATTTGTTCGGCACCAGTCAATTGTTCGAGGCTTGCGGCAGCGACCTCTCTGATAAGTCCGGCAGCTTTATTTGCTTCGGGAATTACAACGTTCATCGAACCATCTTGTGCGTTTTTGGCGATGTCAACTACTTTAATGGCTAAAGAAATAATTTCGTCGGCTGCTTCTTTGCTTCGTTCTGCAAGTTTTCGGACTTCGGAAGCAACAACAGCAAAACCTCTACCATATTCACCGGCACGAGCTGCTTCAACAGCAGCATTAAGTGCGAGTATATTTGTTTGAGCGGCAATTTCATTGATAATTTTAATTTTATCTTCAATATTTTTTGATGCGCGATAATTTTCTCCAGCCGATTCTCCGAGTGTTGATATTATATTTACTAATTTAATAATTTCGGCTTCAGCTTTTTGAGTGTTTTCGTTGTTTTGGTGAATATTTGCGACCATCTCTTCCATAGAACTTGAAACTTGTTCTGCAACTGACGCTTGCGTACTTGCGCCTTGAGACAAAATGAGGGAGGCAGAATTGATCTCAGTTCCTGCATCCGCAATTCCATTTGCGCCATTTGTTATTTCAGAAACGACATTTTGCAATTTATTGACCATACTGTCCAATGATTTTGCTAATAATCCAACTTCGTCTTCTTGGTCGATGTGTAGGGTTGCTGTTAAATCGCCGGCGGCAATTTTTTTCGCAAAATCTACTCCGAGGTATAATGACTTTACGGTGGCATTAATTAAAGCATAAACAAAAACCGAAATAATACAAAGAATCAGTATCATAATAATTAAAATGGTTGTTCTAACGGCAGCAAATTGTTCGAACATTTCGCTTTTATTGATAGCAGATGCTACAAAAACGTCTAATGGTTGGTAATATGTTGAAAATAAAATTTTTGTTTCGTTGCCCCATTTGTATTCAATTAATGCATTTTGTGTGTTCTTATTGCTTACAATTTGCTGAAAAAAAGATTCATTGGCAATGTTTTTTCCCTCATCAAAGGGATGTATAATCAAAGTGCCGTCACTTGATACTAAAAACGGATAACCTGTTCTAAGAATTTTTCTTGAATGAAAAAAATGTCTTGTGTTATCAAGGTTTTCTATTTCACCGACAAATAACATCCCAATTACTTCATTTCCAAAGCTAATAGGCTTATATTCTACCGAATAAGAATCGTCAAAAAGAGTAATAACGTCTTTAAAATATTCACCGTTGTCGATTGCCCTTGCCACTTGATGGGTTGATGGAATGTAAGTCCCGAATGAACTACTTCCGTCATTTTTAGGGAGATTTGTAGCAATGCGAATATACCCTTGAGGTATTTTTTGAAAAACCGTGATATAAGGAATTTTCCTCGAATTCATTTCTTCAATAAATTCATTGCTGCCCTGAAATGTTTTTCCCCCAATGATCCATCGAGGTACTGAAATATCAGACAATTCGCCTGTTATCTGATTTTCGGCGCGAATTTGAACGGGGTCTGAAGGAATTTCTCGAAAATTTTGTAACATTTCACTAAAATGTGAATCAACAATTTTCATGGAAAAATCTGTAACTTCTGACCCGCGCGAATGTTCACTATCGAGAACTTCTACCAAAGCTGATAAATCTTCGCGTAAACTGCTATAAGTTGTTTTTTCTATATAGCTCATAAAAGAACTATTGACGTAATAAAAAATAGTTATCATACCCAGAAAAAACAAAATTCCTATTGACAAGACAAGACGTGTCTTGATTTTTACATCTTTAAACTTTTTCATTATTAATGTATTATCTGTTATAAGTTAAAAATTTTTTGTACGAAATAATTTGCAAAGGTAACAAAAAAATCATTACAAAAATTATTTTTTTTATTATTTTATGCAAAAATCGAAAAAATTTTTTATTTTTTTGTAACCTTTTTCGCAAAAAATTGTAAAAGCTTTTTTTTAAATAAAACAATTTTTTAATTACATGAATTTTCAACCCGAGATTGAACGTCAACCTTTGTCAGAAATTGAAAAATTTCAAGAAAAAGAGTTGTCTAATATGTTAAGATATTTATCGTCTAAATCCCCTTATTATTCGCGACTTTTTGAAAAAGAAAAAATACAAATATCGAAAATCAAGCAACTAAATGATTTACAACATATTCCAATCACCACTAAAGAAGATTTACATCTTTACAATGATGATTTTTTCTGCGTAGAAAAAAATAAAATTGTAGATTATATGACCACTTCGGGTACTTTGAGTGAGCCAACAATTTTTGCCGTTACCAACAACGACTTGGAACGATTGGCTTATAACGAGGCAATATCATTTTCGTGTGCAGGAAGTAAAAAAGGCGACATATTTCAACTGATGACGACCATTGACAAACGTTTTATGGCTGGTTTAGCATATTTTTTGGGAATTAGAAAACTCGGCGCATCAATTATTCGAGTTGGTAACGGAATACCCGAACTTCAATGGGATACAATAGAACGTTTTAAGCCCGATACAATTATTTGCGTACCTTCATTTATTCCAAAAATTATTCAATATGCCATCGAAAATGATATCGATTACAAAAATAGTAGTGTAAAAAAAGCAGTTTGCATTGGCGAAAGCCTTAGAAATGAAGATTTTACGCTTAATTTATTAGGAAAAAAGATAAAAGAAAATTGGAATTTGCAACTCTTTTCAACCTACGCATCTACTGAGATGAACACTACTTTTTGCGAGTGCGAAGCCGGAATGGGCGGGCATCATCACCCCGAACTAATTATTTGCGAACTTTTAGACGACCAAAACAACCTAGTCAAGCAAGGAGAATTCGGTGAACTTACTATTACAACCCTTAAAGTAGAAGGAATGCCTTTGCTACGATTTAAAACCGGAGATATTTGCAGATTTCATTATGAACCATGTAAGTGCGGCAGAACAACGAAACGTATCAGTCCCATTATTGGTCGTAAAAACCAGATGATCAAATTGAAAGGTACTACTTTATATCCAACCGCTATTTTTGATGTGCTCGATAATGTGGAATATATTGAAAATTATTTGGTTGAAGTACAATCAAATGAAGTAGGTATGGACGAAGTGATTGTGATAGCGGGTTCTAAAAAAGAGGGAAAGGAAGTAATAAAAGATTTAAAAGACCGTTTTCGAGCAAAATTGAGAGTTGCTCCTGAAATAAAATTCGCCGAAATAGATTATATTAAGAAAATTCAGTTCCCGCAAACACAACGAAAACCCGTCAAATTTTTTGACAAAAGAAAATAGTTTTCAGTTTTCAGTTTTCAGTTTTCAGAAACAAAAACATTGATAATAAGAATAATAGAATGAATTAAAATGTAGATTATTCAAAGGCTTTATATACAATACTTCTATTATAAAAAAATTAGTGAAAATTAGTTTAATGAGCGGCTAAATATAAACAGATGAAACTTAAATGACATAAATAAAAAAATTTTGACACACAAGCAAATAATTATAAAAAAATTAGTGAAAATTAGTGTAATTAGTGGCTAAATATAAACAGATGAAACTTAAATGACATAAATAAAAAATTTTGACACACAAGCAAATAATTATAAAAAAATTCGTGAAAATTAGTGTAATTAGTGGCTAAAAATAAACAAATGGAAATAATAAATTTTGATGACATAAGACCTTTTAATGATAGTGAGGTTCCTAATGCAATAAAGCGGGTTTCTGAGAATCCTATTTTTGCTCAAATAATAAAATATTTGTTCCCTGACGCAAATGTACGCACATTTATAACCAATTTCAGAAAAATTAAGACAATTGATGATTTTCAGTCTGAAATAATGTATAATGTTATTCATTCAATTTTAGCGAAAACAACCGAAACTTATTCAGGTAGCGGTTTTGAGCAATTATCAAAAGATAAAAGTTATCTGTTTTTGTCAAATCATCGAGATATTTTGTTAGATTCGGCAATATTACAGATTTTTCTTCACGAACACGGATTGCAAACCTCTGAAATAACATTCGGTAGTAACTTAATGATGTCCCAATTTGTTATTGACATTGGAAAATTGAACAAAATGTTTAAAATAGTGCGTGGCGGAAATATAAGAGATGTACTTGAAAATTCCTTAAAAGTTTCACAATATATGCGTTATGCAATTACAGAAAAACATCAATCAATTTGGATAGCGCAAAGAAACGGAAGAGTTAAAGACGGTTTTGATTCTACCGAAACTGCCGTTTTAAAAATGTTTGCAATGAGTAGCAAATTAGGATTTGTAAATAATATGAACGAACTGAATATTACCCCTTTAGTGATTTCTTATGAATACGAACCATGCGATTTCTTTAAAACAAGAGAACTTTATATTTCTAAAAGAAAACTTTATGAAAAAAGTGAAGGTGAAGATTTAAACAGCATTGTTTACGGTATCAGGCAATGGAAAGGAAATCTGTTCTTGAACGTTTGTCCTACAATTACCGAAGATGAATTAAAAAAATGCGATACTTTTGTCCATAATGAAAAGTTTAAATGCCTCTCTGAAATTATTGACAAAAAAATTTATCAGAATTATAAATTATGGAAAACAAATTATATTGCACACGATTTGTTGCACCACAAAAACAGCTACTCTTCAAAGTATTCAGTATATGAAAAAGATGCTTTTCAAAACTATATGAACAATGGATTAAAAGATATAGAGGGCAACAGCAAAGAATTAGAAAAAATATTTTTACAGATTTATGCCAATCCTGTCGACAATTGTCATTCAATTTGAGCGTTTAAAAAATATCTATGATTGATTCCTACGTCAAAACGACCGTTTGAGATATTGGATAAATATCCGTTCTGTCGAAAACGTATATCAAAAACCCCCGAAATAATTACCCTGTTTATACTATCATCAACAAAAAGCAGTTGTGTACGTTTAAAATGTAATTTTCCTGACAAAACATCAACTATTGTTTTGGTATTGTCAAAATCGAGTACAACCTTGCAATAGTCAGGTAAAAGATTAATATTTAAGTCGTTAAGTTTAATTAATTCCGTAAAATTTTCAATTTTTTCGAAGGGGAAAATAAATTCTAAAATCATTCTATTGTTTTCTAAGTCATAATCATTAACTATTCCGTGCAGCGAAAAATAGAGGCTGTCGTTTTCATATTTTATTTTGCATGGAACAATGTTTTGAGAAGCAAGAAAATAAAGCCTGTCGAATTCCGCTCCAAAAGAATTATAGCCCCATTCAGAATAGGCGGGCAAACTAGAATCGTTTTCATCGGGAATAAAAATTGTTCTATCTAAGTCTTCCGAACACGAAAAAAATAATAATGATAGAACCGAAATTATTAAAATGCTATTTTTCATATTGTTATTAATTAATTATTAATATAAACTATTTATTTAGAGCCAATTGGAACATTTTTCCCAATGGGTACCTGCAAAGAAACCTGAAATCCTACGCCATAATAACTTTGACCAACAAATGTAAAAGAATTCTTTGTAACCATCATATAAGGAAATTGAAATTCAATATTTCCCCAAGGAATCATATAATTTTCTTTCAATTTTCCAATTTTAAAGCCAAAGGAGGCATAAACAAAAACAGAAAAATCATTTTTTCTATCGGGTAGTTCTTTTTTAATTACTTCGCTATATTTTTCCATCTTGCTATCGGCAAATTCAATGTATGAATCTTCTTGTATCCAAAAATTAAAAGAAGAGCCAATTTTAAAATAGTGCTGGAAAGGCAACTCTCTTTTGTTAGGAAAAAATCTGATTTCGAGAGGAATTGCTAATAATGAAACATCCTGTCGAATATTATTTATTCGTACATAATATGTATTCATTCCCTCTTCTTTCAATTTCCATAAAAAGAAGTTTCTGTCGGACACAAGCGAATTTGAAGCGTAGGTAAAACGCAACCCCGATGCGATTCCGATGCGATTGTTATATACGAAATATTCGGGTTTTATGCCCAAATAAGTTGTTTTCAGTGTAGCTAAATCACCAAAAAGCCCGTAATCAGTGTGATAATCATAGTAATAATCATTGTAGTAATAAGTTGAATAATGATTTTGACGAATCTGCTCGGGTTTAATGGACTCGCCTTCCATAACATTCATGCCAAATTCAAATCCTATTTTGAAATTATTAACTTTTTTGGTAGGTTCATCTTGCGCAAATAGAATGGAAACACTTAAAAACAGCGAGAAACAAACTAATCTTAAAAAAATTCTTTTCATAAATAATTCGATTTTATTTTCATAAATAAATTTTTTCACAGCAAATTTTGTGCCAAAAAATGTTAAAAAATAGTTTGGATGGATAAATGTGAAAATTTTTTATAAATTTATTTTATGAAGAATAAGTGAATGAGTGAATAAGTGAATGAGTAAATGAGTGAAATCCCGTTAGGCGATGCATTGAATTTATTGAAACTCCCAAAAAAGGATGCATTCTCCTCTTTTTTTCACATTCCGCTAGGAATGTGACGCTCGGTAGAAAATAATTTCAAAGCATAAAAACGCATTCCGTTAGGAATGCGACCAAATTACCATTCAGATTTCTTTTATTCATTTCTGTAAATATTTGAAAATAGATTTCTCATCATCAAATAACAATAAGAGTTCTGAAATTTATTTTATGAAGAAATATAACATTTATGAAAAAATAACGTATTAATGAAAAGTTGGAAAAAATCAAATGTAATGATTTTGATACACAAGCAAATGATTTTATTTCAATAAATTAGTGTTTTTTCGTGTAATTCGTGTCTAAAATATAAAAATTATGAAAGATAAATTAGACAAACAACTTTATGGGATTTTATTAGGGCTAATTTTGCCGCCAATAACAACTTTTGTGTTTTATAGTGTAAGATATTATGGCGACTTATCTTTTTTTGAGTTTTTGCAAGCGTTGTTTGGGTTGCAAAGTTTGGGCAAATTATTGAGTATTTGCGTTTTGCCAAATCTTTTTGTTTTTTTGATTGCAATGAAAATTAACTATTTGTGGATAGTCAGAGGTATTATAATCGCAACGGTTGTATTTTTTGTGGCGGGTGCATTGTTCGGAATAATTGCAAAATTTGATTAAAAATATATAGTTTTCAGTTTTTGGAAGTAAAAGAGTAAATGAGTGAATGAGTGAATGAGTATTCTCAATTCATATTTTTTTCAATGTTCAGTTTTATAGTTTTATAGTTTTATAGTTTTATAGTTTTCAATTTTCATTTTTTAATTTTCAGTTTTCGGTTTTCAATTTTCAGTTTTCAGAAATAAAAATGTTTTTAATCAGTTGCTTATAATGATTAAATTTATAAGATTTTAATAGACTTTATATAAATGAAATATTATCTAATTGTAGGAGAAGCATCGGGTGATTTGCACGCTTCACGCTTAATGCTTGAATTAAAAAATTTAGATAGCAATGCCATTTTTCGTTTTTGGGGCGGAGACCTAATGGCACAACAAGGTGGAGAACTTGTTCGACATTACAGAGAAACAGCATATATGGGAATTTTTGAAGTTCTTAAAAATGTCCCACAAATATTTAAAAATTTGAAATTCTGCGAAAATGACATCAAAAATTTTAAACCCGATGTCGTTATTCTTGTTGATTACGCAGGTTTTAATATACGCATAGCAAAAAGAATTCGGAAATTAGAAATACCAATCTACTATTATATTTTGCCAAAAATATGGGCATCAAGTACTTTTCGGGTGCATAAAATAAAAAAATATATCGATAAACTCTTTTGTATAATGCCTTTTGAGCCTGAATTTTATGCACGATACGGAGTTACTGCGCATTATTCTGGGAATCCCGTTGTTGACGCAATTGATACTTTCAATAAGAATAATGATACGTTTGATAAATTTATTAAAAGGAATAATCTTTCTGAAAAACCTTTAATTGGAATAGTTGCGGGCAGTCGCACACAAGAGGTGGCGCGTATTTTACCCGATATGTTGAAAATGACCAATTTTTTCCCTGATTTTCAGTTCGTCATTGCAGGTGCACCTACTTTTTGCCATGATGACTATAAACCATATTTAAAAGATTATCAAAATGTTAAAATTCTTTTTAATGAAACATACTCAATATTTAAATATTCACATTGTGCGATGGTTACATCAGGAACGGCAACTCTTGAAGCAGGGCTACTTAATTGTCCGCAGGTTGTGTGTTACAAAATGAGCGGAGGTGCTTTTAGCGATTTTATTGCAAAAAAAATATTAATAAAAATACCTCATATTTCATTGGTTAACATCATTTTAAATAAAGAAGCAGTGATTGAACTTTTCCAAAGAAGTTTTTCGTTAGAAAAGTTGAAAAATGAACTTAATCTCCTCTGCTTTGACGAAAAATATCGAAAAAAAATGTTTGATAATTATAAAAATCTTTCGGAAACAATGGGTAAACCTGGGTCTAGTAGGATGACAGCAGAAATGATCGCAAAGTCGCAAAGTTGAGAACGCAAAGAAAAAAAAATTAATATTTTGCATTGTTTTGCATTAAATTTTTTTACTTTTGTATTTTTAAAAATAAAAATGAAACTTTTTTTATCGTGCGAACATGCGGGGAATCAAGTTCCTGCCAAATATAGTTATCTGTTTAAGAACGATTTTGCATTATTAAATACACATCGTGGATACGACAAAGGTGCTTGGGAGTTGTTCAAAATTTTGCGTAGAATCAAAGCAGTTGATTTTTCTATTTCTAATAAAATAACGAGATTATTGGTCGACTTAAATCGTTCCTCATACCGTCAAAATCTATTTTCTGAAATTACTAAAAACATTGAAAAGGAAATACAAACTGAATTATTAAACAAGTACTACACTCCTTACAGGAAAAATTTTTCAGATAAAGTTGCTGATGCTGTTTCAAAGGATGAAATGGTTTTTCATATTTCTGTTCATGCCTTTGCGCCTGAAGTTGACGGTAAAATTAGAAATTGTGACATAGGAATTTTGTTTGACCCACGTCATAGTATCGAAAGATATATGGCTCTCTTTTGGAGACGTACACTTAAAAATATTTTTCCAAAACTGAAAATTCGATATAATTACCCTTTTTTAGGAAAACCAGACGGGCATGTTGCGCCATTACGAAAACAATTTGGACAAAAATATGTCGGTTTTGAATTAGAACTTAATAGTAAACATGCAGGAAACATAGATATAAACTATGGAATAAAGAGTTCGATAGAAAGATTGTATGATTTAGTGAATATTGACAATCCTCAAGAGAAAATTAACAGACAAAATTATGCTGTTTGACGGTAAGAATATCAAGCGCTACAATGACTACGGAAGTTATATTAGGACAGTTTTCAACGGTAAGGTATGGAAAGTATCTGTAAATGCGGGCTTTACCTGTCCAAACCGCGACGGAACGGTCGGAACGGGCGGATGTACATTTTGCAACAACGAAACTTTCTTGCCATCTTATTGCAAAATTAATGCGCCTATCGCAGAACAACTGAAAAACGGAATAGCCTCTTTTAAAAAAAGACATTTCGATGCAAAGTTTATTGCTTATTTTCAAAGTTATACAAATAGTTACGGCAACTTGTCGCATCTTATTTCTTTATATGAAGAAGCATTATCATTTCCTGAAATTGAAGGTCTAATAATTGGCACCAGACCCGATTGTTTGCCCGATGACCTTCTCGATTATTTGAGTTTTTTATCTAAAAAAACATATTTAGTAGTCGAACTAGGAGTTGAATCAACAAACGACACGACTTTACAAAACATCAATCGCGGACACAATTTCGAAACATCCCGAAAAGCAATTTTTAATCTTGAAAAAAGAAAAATAAAAACCGGGGTACACTTAATATTAGGACTTCCGGGCGAATCACGACAACAAATGATTAAACATGCTGAAATTTTGTCAGAACTACCCATCGATTTTCTGAAAGTGCACCAATTGCAATATGTTAAAGGTTCTAAAATCGGTGACGACTATTTACAAAATCCTGATAAATTTAAGGTTTTTGAGTTAGATGAATATATCGACCTAATTGTAGATTTCATTGAACATACATCACCGACAATTATTTTTGAACGTTTTGCGAGTCAGTCCCCTTATGACCTGCTACTTGCGCCCGGATGGAAATTAAAAAATTTTGAATTTGTTCGCAAAGTAGAAAAAAGATTGGAAGAACGAGATAGCTGGCAAGGAGTAGTGAGTAGTGAGTAGTGAGTAGTGAGTAGTGAGATATGGGTAGTGAGTAGTGAGATATGAGTAGTGAGTAGTGAGTAGTGAGTAGTGAGATATGAGTAGTGAGATATGGGTAGTGAGTAGTGAATACTGAATACCGAATACTGAATACTAAATACTGAATACTAAATACTGAATACTAAATACCAAATACTGAATACTAAATACTGAAAACTAAATACTGAATACTAAATACTGAATACTAACCACTAACCACTAACCACTACTTCCCTCCTTGCCTGTAAATAAGTTGTGACAATCTATTTTCGTCAAAAATTTCGTTGGCAATTTCTTGAAGATTTTCTGCTGTTATTATGTCAATTTTCTTGTAAATATCTTCCAAAGAATCAACTTTGTTGAAAAGCAAGTAACTTTTTGCAATAGAAAGCATTAGGCTTTCTCTGTTTTCCGAAGATATTGTAACTTGGCCTTTTAGTTGTCTTTTAGCGTTGTGGAGTTGTATTTTCCCAAGTTTTTTATTCTTAATTTTTTTCATTTCACGTAACACAATTTCAAGGCTTTTGTCAACATTTTCATTATCAGTTCCGAAATATAGATAAAACACACCTGTGTCAGAATATGGCGAATAGGATGATTCCACGTTGTATGCAATTCCGTTTTTTTCGCGAAGTGCCATATTAAGCCTGCTATTCATGCCTGGACCGCCCATAATATTGTTAAGTAGCAAAAGAGCAGGGCGTAAAGGGTTGTGAAGGTCATATCCAATATTTCCAAGAACTATATGACTTTGAAAAGTGTCCATCTCCTTATCTATTTTTTTTGGTATATAATTTCCAATTTTTAAACTTTCTCTTTGTCGAATATTTGCTTGTGCATTACCTAAATATTTCAAAACCAATTTTTCAGCTTTGGAAAAAAAAATATTTCCAACTGTACAAAATACCATAAGGTCAGTATTATAGTTGTCGGATAAAAAATCAGAAATCTCTTTTTTTCCGAACGACATAATAGTTTCTGGTGTTCCGAGAATATTTCGTCCCATTGGGTCATCACCAAAAAGAAGTTCTTCAAAATCGTCAAGAATAAGTTCGGCGGGGTTATCTTTGTACGAATTTATTTCGTCAATAACAACTTCTTTCTCTTTTTCAATCTCTTTTTGCGGAAAAATTGAATTGAAAGTAATATCACTCAAAAGTTCTATTGCACGTTCAAAATCTTGTTTCAGAAAAGAGGCATAAATAGAGGTTTCTTCTTTTGTAGTATAAGCGTTTAATTCGCCACCTACGTCATCAATTCTGCTTAAAATATGAAACATTTTTCTTTTTTTAGTTCCTTTGAAAAGCAGATGTTCGGTAAAGTGCGCTAATCCGTGCTGATAGGGCAGTTCGTTCCTTGAACCTGCATTAATAATCAGACCGCAATGTCCAACAAGTGAATTTACACGATGATGTACGAATCTGATACCATTATCAAGAGTTTTGCAAAATATTTCCATTATAAATTTTTGCGCAAAAATAGGTATAAACATCAAATAAAAAAAATATTATTCGTATTTATCTTGTAATTCAAAAAAAATTATCTACTTTTGCAAAAAATATTTCGAACTAAAAATTTTGTTAAATTTCATAAAAATATAGAAAAATGAAAAAAGAAATTTTAATTGTTCCCGATATACATGGTCGGGATTTTTGGCTACCTGCGCTTGATTATGAGGGCGAGGTGATTTTTTTGGGCGACTACACTGACCCATATCCGCAAGAAGGTTTTACAGAAGAAGATGCCTATCAAGGGCTTCTGAAAATTATTGAGTTCAAAAAGCAAAACCCCGACAGGGTTACTTTGCTAATTGGCAACCACGAATTGCATTATTATAACAGGGAATTTTTGGCAGGACGTTATAATGATAAATACGCTGAAAAGTATAAAGAACTTCTGACCTGCGACGAAAACAAAAATTTGTTCCAAATTTGCAGACAGATTGATAATTATTTGATTATTCACGCGGGATTGACAAAAGGATGGTATGATTTACACTACAACGAATTTAAAGATTTAGGCGCAACTCTCGAAGAGCAACTTAACAAAATCTTTTTTGAAAAGATGTATATTTTTCACGAAGCCGCATGGGAGTACCGTGGAGGATTTCACGATGCCGGAAGTCCACTATGGGCTGATATCAACGAAATTTGGGACGAAAAAGAACATTTTGCCCCCGATATTATTCAAATTGTTGGACATACGCAAATCATTAAACCTGAACCAATTATTAAAGATGCTGTGTGGCTTATTGACACCAAGCAACTATATCTATTTAAAGACAATAAAATTGAAAAGTTCATAAAAGTGTAATATTAAATAATTTAAGAAATGGCAACAATCAGAACAACTTACAAAGGAAATTTGCGCACCGAAGCCGAGCACCTTCAATCGGGCGCAAAAATTATTACTGACGCACCCACTGACAACCAAGGAAAAGGGGAAACATTTTCTCCAACCGATATGTTTGCAGCCGCTTATGCCAGCTGTGCATTGACAATTATCGGAATTGCTACTCAAACACATAAGTTTGACATTGACGGAACAATAGTTGAAACTACAAAAGTAATGGGAAATAGCCCGCGCCGAATTGTAGAACTTATCCTGCATTTTAAGTTCCCGCACGACAATTACAGCGACAAAGAGAAAAAGATTATTGAAGGCGCAATAAAAGCCTGTCCCGTTGCAAATAGTGTTTCACAAGAAATGACAATTACTCGGACTTTGAGCTTTGGATAATTAGCGGCAAAGTATATCCCCTAAATCTACAATCCAATATTATCTTTTAACAACTTGTAGCCTGCTTTACTTGCTTTGATAGTAACTCCGTTTTTGAGCCGAATATTATAACTCTCTTTACCAAAAAGTTCTAACCGTATCATAAAATCGGTGTTTACGATGTACGAGCGATGTATTCGAACAAACTGAGCTGGCAAAACAGACTCAAAATAATACATGGTCTGCTCTTTAATAAATTTTGTAGCCTCTGTATATATAAGGACATAATCGCCATAAGCTTCAATATAAAAAATATCAGTAGTTTTAATAATGTGAATATCAGAGCCTTGCTTTACTGAAATCCTCTCTATCTCAACATTTTTATTTTTGGGAACATTTGTAGAAACTTTTTTCAAACACTCTTTATTACATATATCATTATGTTCATCCTCATCTTTTTCTTTTTTAGATTTTTCGTGCCATAAAACAGTTATACCAAAGAATGAAACTCCGAAAACGGAAATAAGAGGAATTATTTCGACAAATTTCTTTATCGAAATAATTCCAAATATCCAACTGAATACAAATATAGTCAAAAGCGGAACAATCTGCATTATTATTACCATTGTCCATCTAATTTGTTTGATTTTCACCGCACGTAGAGACGACTGAAAAACAAAGACACCAAAGATTTGAAGGGTAATATAAATAAATGAAAGCAGCATTGCTTTAATGGCAGAAAAATTTCCATATAGTGCCACCAACATGGACAAAATAGCAGTTCCGATAATCGTAGATATTATTGTTCTGCTTTGATCCGCAAATTTTTCTATTTTTTCAATCATTCTCTAAAAACTAGTTTTTCAGTTCTATTCCACTCAAAGACAATTTTCCTCTTAAAATTAATCTGCAACATTCGTCAATTTTATCTGCCGATTTAGGTCTTTGGTCGTCTACTCCACTCATAAAAGAATTGAGTTCGGTAAGGACTAACCAATTATCTGGCAGTCGAATTTCGATTCCACCGCAACGGCTTTCGATGTCGATAAAAGTGTCTCCTTCTTGCAATTTTGTGCGCCGTAAATCTAGTTCGGTTGCTCCGAAATGATTAGTAATTTCCGCACCTTTAAAAATTTCATCCATCACAATATGCTTTGTGGCACTAAAAGAATTGTGCGAATAGACAAACCCGTTTTCAGTTCGGCAATCTTCCTTACTGAAATAATGTTCGTTACAACGGGAATGTTCACATTTTCTCTTGTTTCGAGGCATCAAAATTTTTACTATAGCTAATATACCCACGAAAACAAAAATCAGGGGCCAATAGATAGAAACCCAATCTTTTCCTGCCCCAGTAATAATCGGTATTAGAAAAAATAATCCTATACCCATTATAAACATGCCCCACAAATATCCTCTGTGAGAGATGGAATAAAGTCCAATGACCACCATCAACATTTGCCACGAAATTAGCACGCTAAAAAGTGATTCTGAAATTATTCCCATATTTCGCCCTACAAATATTAATCCTAAGGCGATGCTCAAAAGTGCGAAGCATACTAAATCTATTTTAGTACGACATTTGACTTTTTTCATTTTTACCTGAATTTTTACTGTTTTTTCCATTTTTATTTATGTTTATTATTAATAAAAAAATTCGGGTGCAAAAATATGGCGTTCCCACTTTCAATGCAATATAAAAACGATATAATGACAAAAATATTCGATGAATGGCGGAAAAAAACCGATAAAAAGTGGACATTTTGATTTCCCAGAGGGTATGGTAATGTGAATTTGCAGAGGTAATACATTTTTTCTTAAAGAGTTTTTTTGAGGCTTTTTTATTTTTTTGTCACAAAACTAACCTTTCAAACGACATATACGTAAAAGTAAATTGTGAACAGTTTTGAATGTATATATAAAGAAAATTATCCCAAAATGTATCGTTTAGCAAAGAAAATGGTATATGACCAAGATGTTGTTGCCGATATTGTTCAGGAAATTTTTCTCTATTATTACGAAAAAATGCAAAACGAAATTCTTGTTCTTAATCTTAAAAATTGGTTATTGCGGGCAGTAGTTAATAAATGTACCGATTATCTTAATAGAAAAAAGAAACACACTGAATTAACCGCAATCCAAGAATTAGCAACCGAAGACAACTCTTTTGAAAAACAAAACTCGAACTTAACATTAAGACAAGCAATTAAAAAGCTTAAACCATTAGAAATGAAATTAGTAATACTATATAGCGAGGATTATTCCTACAAAGAGATAGCACAAATTGCAGACATAAAATTTTCTTCCGTAGGAAAAACATTGTCGCGAGCATTACTAAAACTAAAAGAAATTTTAATAAAGATGAAATATGAAATGTATTGACAACACATTGTTCCAAAACTATATTGACGGGGAAACAACCCCTCAGGAAACCGAAATGATAAAAAAACATATCAACGGCTGTTCCCAATGTGCCCAAATATTTGAGCAACAGCGGATTTTTGCTACAAATATTAAGACAAATATTAACAAATTGGTAAACGAACCGATTAAAATACCTGATTTTATTGTTCCTGCAATCAAAAAGAGACATTTTAAAATCAAAATCAGACATATAGTGTATGCTGTTTCTGCGGCGTGCGCCATTATTGCGGTATTGTTTCTTTTTCCTAAAAAGAGCCAAGAAATCGAATATAGATTAATCTACTGTTTTGACGGCGAATTTGACTCAAATAAAACTTACGCACAGCAGGAAATGGTTATCAAAATGATTGATTCCAATGGCAAAATTATTTCTTACGAAGATTTTTTAACTTATCAATAAATATAATATGAAAAAGTATTTTGTTTTTCTTAGTTTTATGCTTTTAATGCATAATGTTTTAGCACAAGTTTTGCTTGATGTTTACAAAAAAGGCACTGTAAAATTAGTGCCCGACAGCGAATACGGAAAAGATAACCAATGGGATAAAGTGTTTGAGAGTTATTACGATACACTTTACAATGCTCATATAAAAAGTCCGATTGGAGTCCGTAAGTCTCTTGTGGTAATGCCCGATGGTTCGGTGGTTGTAAGCCACAGGTATAAAGATTTTTATTCTCTTTTTGACCCCGCAGGGAAATTTGTAAAAGAATTTAACTTAAAAGGTAGTTCAGGGAAAAAACTAAAAGAAGTAGATCAAATTCAAGGAATTATTAATAATAATTTCTATACCGATTTTGACAATATGGGTAAAAGTATCTGTTTTGATTTTAATGGCAATTATGTGAAAACATTGTCAGTCGATTATATGGTGTTTCAATCAGTTCCAATATCAAATAATAAAATTGCAGTTGCTGGTTGGGTTATATGGAAAGATAGGCAAAGAGATTTGGTTGCTATTATTGATTACAAAACAAATGAGCATAAAATTATTTGGGATTATTTCTATGTTACAAAAGGGGGTAATTTTGTTTACACTGAATCTCATGGATTTAAAGGAACTCCTATACCAAAAGGCGTTCCTATTGGAGAAGGGTTGCGCCCACAAATTGCATTTGTAAATAACAGACTTATTATTGCTATACCTGGCAGTGGCGATATATTGATATATGATGTAAATGGTAAATTTATATCAAAAGAAAAAGCTGAATGGGAGCCAAAATATATTTCAGTGCAAGAGCAAAAAGAAAGCAAAGAAAAAGCCATCGAAAGGGTATTATATGATATAGAACATAAAGAAAAAAAAGGGTATAGATTTTTCCCTGATTTAGCAACTCAGTTAAAAGATCTGAAAGCAGAATTAGAAAATATTACCACTCCCAAACCACTTCCAATGTTTTCTAATGTTTTAAAAGATTCGGATGGTAATTTGCTATTTTTCGAGATGGCTGAAACTGAGGGTGGTAACAAATTTAATGTATGGATTTATCAAGAAGGAGGTAAATTTGTTTGTCAAAGCAGTTTTGTTTGCGATGATTTTGATTTGATTATCACACCTTCAAAAATGGTTTTCCACAATGGTTATATTTATTCGCTACAAACACTGAAAAATGCGAAGGGAAATCCGCTGCGGCTTGTGCGGTTTAAGGTTACGAATTGAAAGTTGAAGGTTTTTAGAAAGTTTTATGTTTTATTAAAATACGAGCATATACTCTTTTGCCATTTATAAAAGGATAGCCAAAATTATACTCGTCTATTTTTGTATTAACCATTTGACCTACAATTTCAAATTGTTCGGGTGAGTATTTTTCAAGAAAACTTATAGGAACTCCCATTATGCCATCATAATCATTAGGAATAGCAACTGATATAGGCACTTCAATTGCATTGTAATTGTCATATCTATCATAAGATTCTTTTCCTTTTAATTTTTTTTCATTTAGTAGATTATCTTTCATTGACAAAAGATTTATTGGACAATGCCGCTTGCCGTGTTCAAGGTTTGTAAACCAACAAGTATTTCCCAATTTTTGTTCTGTTTTATCGGGCTTAATATATGATTTACAACCACTTGAAACTCCGAGCCAAATTCTATTTTCTTTAATTAAACGAAATACTTCTTTATAAGTAATTGCGTTCATACTTCCTATGATTAAAAATTGTTTATCAGCCTCAGTTAACCAATTTAAAAATTCTCGAAACAGCGAAAATGGTGGATTTGTTATTATCATATCAGCATCATCTCTCACTTTTTTTATTTCAGCACTTCTAAAATCTCCATCTCCTGTTAAGCGGGTTAATTGATTTTTATCACTTTTGAGTAAATATTTTACATCAAATAGATTTATCTCTTTCTCTTTGCTCAAATGAGAAATTTGAGTAATTTCAATTTTGTGAGGATGTTCTTTTTGATGACGGGTTGAACTCGCGAAGTATGTTGCTATTAGTTTTTTAAGCTTAAATTGTTGAAAATTGAGCGTAAAATATTTAAAAAAGTTGCTATCGAATGGGTTATCGCATGGACAAAAAATGGTTTTTCCGTTAAAAACATTTGGGTTGTAAACTAAATAGGCATTAATTTCATTCGCTATATCCTCAAATTTAGTATAAAACTCATCGTTTTTAGCATTTTTTGCGTTTGATAGATTTGTATTTGCCATAAAAAGTTATCAGTTATCAGTTTTCAGTTATCAGTTATTGGTTTTCAGTTATCAGTTATTAGTTTTCAGTTATCAGTTTTTAGTTTTCAGTTATCAGTTTTTAGTTTTCAGTTATCAGTTATCAGTTTTCAGTTATCAGTTTTTAGTTTTCAGTTATCAGTTTTCAGTTATCAGTTTTTAGTTTTCAGTTATCAGTTATCAGTTATCAGTTTTTAGTTTTCAGTTATCAGTTTTTAGTTTTCAGTTATTAATTTAAAACCTTATTTTAACCTTATTTTTCCTACAAAACAACCTTAGTAGAAAATCAGTTTTCAGTTATCAGTTATCAGTTTTTAGTTATCAGTTTTTAGTTATCAGTTTTTAGTTATTAATTTAAAACCTTATTTTAACCTTATTTTTCCTACAAAACAACCTCAGTATAAAAAAATACCTTCTTGCATTGTTCACACAAGAAGGTAAAAAATATTTTTAATATTTTAATAAATAAATAATATAAAGTGAAGTTTTTAAATAATTGATGCCATTTTATCTTTGCAATATTCTCCTCTTTTGAGTTTTTCGGCAACTTCTGCAAATGCTTTGATAGTATAATCAACGTCTTCTAAAGTATGAACTGCTGTTGGAATAATTCTCAACATAATTTGTCCTTTTGGAATAACGGGATATACTACAATTGAGCAAAATACGTTGTAATTTTCGCGCAGATCCATAGTAATTTGTGTTGCTTCGGGTATTGTTCCGTTTAAGAAAACGGGTGTTACGGGCGATTCCGTTTTGCCGAGGTCAAAGCCTTTGTCACGCAACCCATCTTGAAGGACACGTACAATTTTCCACAAGTTTTCTTTCATTTCTGGTTGACTTTTAAGGAGTTCTAATCTCTTTAATGCACCTATAACAAATGGCATCGGTAACGATTTTGCAAAAATTTGAGAACGCATGTTATAACGTAAATAATTAATAACATCTTCGCGTCCCGCCACAAAAGCGCCAATACTTGCCATCGCTTTTGCAAAAGTTGCGAAAATAATATCAACATCTTCGCTTACGTTAAAATGTTCGGCAACGCCTGCGCCCGTTGCGCCCATTGTACCAAAACCGTGTGCGTCATCAACGAGTAGCCTGAACTGGAACTCTTTTTTTAGTTCCACGATTTTGTCTAATTTTCCTAAGTCGCCAGCCATACCGAAAACGCCTTCAGTAATAATAAGGATTCCGCCGCCTTGCTTTTGCGCTAATGATGTCGCTCTTTCTAACTGTTTTCTCAAACTTTTGATGTCGTTATGATTAAAAACAAACCTTTTCCCAAGATGAAGCCTTAATCCGTCAATTATGCATGCGTGCGATTCGGAATCGTAAACTACAACGTCATTTCGACTAAGAAGCGTATCGATTATTGAAATCATACCCTGATAACCGAAATTTAAGAGATATGCGTCATCTTTTTTAACGAAATCGGCTAATGCAGTTTCTAATTCTTCGTGTTTACTTGTATGTCCAGACATCATTCTTGCGCCCATCGGGTATGCAAGTCCCCATTCGGCAGCGGCTTCGGCATCTGTTTTGCGTACTTCGGGATGATTGCCCAAACCGAGATAATTGTTCAAACTCCAAGTCAGTACCTCCCGTCCGCGAAATTTCATTTTTGGATGAATTTCACCCTCCAACTTGGGGAACATAAAATATCCATGTGCCTCTTTGCCATACTGACCTAAGGGACCCATATTTACACTTATTTTATCAAAAATATCCATGATAATTTTTTTTAAATTTGCGGCAAAATTACTATTATTTAAATTATTTACAAAATTATTCTAAAAAAATTAAAAAATTAATATCAGAATTCCTGACATCAAAAAATTTTTTAGTTGTTAAAAACGGAAAATATTAATTTTTCTGAGGAAACCAAAATGACCTACATCCCCACCGCCATAGAGCACACAGATAACACAGATAACACAGACATACACAGATTATTTGATAATAATAAAAAATTTTAATAATTAATTAAAAAGTCGGGATAATATTGACTGATTAAATTCAAAGCCGTATCTGTTTGAATAAACATTCTTTGCCTAAAAACTATTGCACCCAATGTTTTTTCATAATGTGGTATTCCCTAAGCATGAAAAACTAACAGCGGCGTAGTTGTTTGATAGAGCATTTTCTTTCCTACACTGGGATAAAGTAATCTAGAAACCAAATTGCGTCTGTGCGTTGTTAGGCTGATGATGTCAATATGGTTGTTTTGGATATATTTTTCCAAATCAGTCCAAAAGTCGTCTGCTTCGATTAAATCGCAAATAACATTGGCATTAGGCACAAGTTTTTCAACATAATTTTTTAGACTATCCATTTGCAATAAGTCCCATCTTTTATATTTGTCTAATCCTAAGTTAACGAAAAAAATCTTTAATTTAAGCGGGTGAACAATAGAAACAAGTTTTTTGAGGGCAACAAAATCAGTTATCTCAAAATTTGTTACATAAAGGATATTACATATAGTATCAATTTCGTGATAATCAAAGTCTTCCGGTATTGCCATCACCGGGACTTTTGCTTTTTCCATCACTTCTGCGGTAACGCTTCCAATAAGGTCAATTAATTTGCGGTTTTTTCCGCGTGTTCCCATTATGATCATTGCTGGATCATACTCTTTGCTGAAATTCAATATTTCATCTTCGGGAACTCCTTTAAGCAAATGATGCTTAATTACAGCCTTATTTCCGAGCAAAGCATTTTTTTCCTGCATTTTTGAAACGAATGATTTCATTTCAAGTTCTGCTTGTTCGTCAAGGTCAAGTTCGATTTCATCTAATCCCGTATCATAAATATATGCATCTTGAAACGGCATCGTACTGATTGATTGACAAAAATATACGTGTATAATTGTCAATTCTGCATTGAGTTGAATAGCAAAATCTAATGCTACATTTCCAGCTTTTTCAGAATATTCGCTGAAATCAATGGGCAACAACACCTTCGGCATCGTTGAACTATTTATTATTTTTTCTTCCATAAAAAAGATTATTTTATATTTAATTTTATTATAATTTCTATTTATTTATATTCGAAATATGGACGCATTCCTAACGGAATGCGGGTTGACTGATAAGCATTGTTTTCTACCGAGCGATGCATTCCTAACGGAATGCTCAAAGTGCTGATTTTGTTGATATTATTCTCTCATTTTTTAATGATTTTCAATTAATTTCATTAGTTTTTCGGTCTCCGTTAATACAAAAATTATTTTCTGATAATGCCTAACATCATCATAATCAAGAGTTCTATCCTTTCTATCTTTGAGCCACTTTTGAGCAGGTTGGTAGCCGCCGATGTAGAAATTCCAACTTATTAACGGAACATTGTCAAAATATTGTGTATCGTTAATGTAAACACGACCCCCCACGGAATCGTCATTGCGGGCTTGACCCGCACTCCCCTGCTCACCGTTGCCGTCATTTCGGGCTTGACCCGCAATCCCCCTTTTATATATTACTTTCTCAACCTTGTTACTACCATCAACGGGATAATCTGCTATTCCTAATTTAGTATCAACTCCTTCCATTAAGTGCAAATGGCGCAACTTACTGCCTAATTCAACTAAATTCCAAAATATTTTTGGATTAGTAGGGTAGGGTACACGTGGAAAATCTATTTTTAAAAATTCTTTGTATTTTTCGCGATATGATGGGCTGTGTAAAACGGCATAAATATAATCTAAAATAGCGATGGGGGCAAATGTGGTTTGTGTTTCCGCGAGAGGTGTTCCTATTGTGTCAATGGAATATTGTAATCCGAGACGTTCTGAAATTTCGTTGATAATTGTTTCGTTAAAATTAGGCACTCTTTCTACTTCATCGTTTATGATTTGCTTATCGGGCTTGTCGGAGTATAGATAAAGAGGAAAAACAGAATATGGTGCAAAAGGTTGTGAACTTCTTTCTATCAGTTTATTAGTAATAAAACAAATAAAATGCTTATAACCACCAAATTGTCGAGAAAAAACTAACGCAATATTGTCTTTTTTTTCAATGTGTTTCATCACTTTACTAGCGGAGCGACTTATTATTTCAGGAGTGTAGTAAATCCATTTTCTATCAAAAGGACGGTATTCTACCTGTTCTATGAATGAAGCATCAAAATGTTTACCTTTTATTATTTCTAATAGTTTATAACTACTTGAATTTTGTATTCTAAATTTTTGTTTAAAAACAATATCATAATTACCCGACAAAAGAATTTTAATCCTATTTTCAAGTTTTTTTCTATCGTTATCTATGAAAAGTTTATCCCTATCGGTCTGTAAACCCGTGTTATGTATTGGAAACAATTCACTTACTTTAAAACCTTTTTCATATTCTTCTTTAAATTCAATATTTTTGGGAACAAAAAAATAATTAGGTTCGTTAGGTTGTAATTCATTCCATTGAACTTTGTTGATGCTGTTGTTCAATAAGAATTTGAATTTATCTTCTCTTTTACCGTATAGGTCGAAATGAAAAATTTGAGCAAATTTTTTGTTTTGTTTCATATTAGTTGTATTTAAGCAGTTCCACAATCTGTTTTTTAGTTGGCAAAAAAGTTTCGTATTGAGATGCAAATATTTGTTTGTTGTTATCGGGGAGAGTAATTTCCACGATGGCATCTTCTTTTGTTTTGCAAACAATAATACCGATTGTATTGTTTTCGTCTGCTTGTTTAACGAAACGGTCATAAAAATTAACGTACATTTGCATTTGCCCTAAGTCTTGATGTTTTAATTTACCAATTTTGAGGTCAATAAGCACAAAACATTTTAGGAATCGGTTGAAGAAAACTAGATCTACAAAATAGTGTTCTTCGTTAAAGCTAAATCGGACTTGTCGTCCTCCGAAGAAAAATCCTTTACCTAATTCGAGCATAAAATTTTCTATTTGATTAATAATAGCGGTTTCTAATTCGGTTTCAGTATAACTATTTTTTTCTTCAAGCCCCAAAAAATCAAGTATCAGTGGGTCTTTAATAAGGTCTTTTGGATTTTCAACAATTTGCCCTTCTTTTGCTAGTTTTAAAATTTCTGATTTGTTTCTACTCACGGCAAGTCGTTCGAACAGCCCTGTATTAAATTGACGTTCCAATTCTCTCACCGACCATTGATTTTGATATGATTCTACTTCATAAAATTGTCTTTCGATTTCATTTTTTATTCTAATCAAAAAAGAGTAGTGTGTCCAACTAATTGGTAGAAAATTAACAAGATATTCGCTGTCGGAATTCCTCATAATTGATGAGGAATTTGGGAAGTCAGAATTCCTCGTCGCTGATGAGGAATTCTGGAAAATTTTAGCATTTCTCAACTCTTTTGAGGAATTAGAATAAATTAAAAAGAAATTTCTCATACGTTCTAGGTTTTGAACAGAAAAGCCTTTTCCAAAAACATTAGTCAAGTCGGCAGATACATTTAAAAGTAATTGAGAGCCATATTCTGCTCTTTTTTCTCCTTTTTGCCATTCAGCAACTAAAATCCTACCTACATTATAATAAGTATAAACCATAGCAGAGTTTATATTTTTTGCCACTGAACGCCTTGCCTGCTCTATCAAAGTAATTATTTTATCACTAATTTTATTCATTTTTTTCTCCTGTTTTAACAAAAATATTAATTGAAACACCTTGCATAATATCAAATACATTTTGGTCGGGTGTTCCGTCGGGGCAGGTCTCTTTTTTCTTGGCATTTCCGTGTAAATCAAGGATATATATTTTATCAAAAGTTTCGAGCAATTTTTTGCGCATTTGTCGGTGCGTAATTCCGTCAATAAAACTGTTATTAGTGATAAATGCCAATATGCCACAACCATTTTTCTCAATAAAATGTTGTCCGTATCGAATAAATTTTATATAGTCGTCGTCGAGGTTTAATTTTTTCTCATTTAATCCAATTTTGTAATCAGCAATAAGTTTTACTATCCAATCGCTTGTATTAATGCTACTTACACTATAAGGTGGATTTCCGATGACGCACATTACGGGTGTATCTCTCTTAATACGGTTTGCTTCGTTAGCTTCTGCACTCAACCAATCGACGAAAATAGTTCCTGTGTCGGGGTGATGTTTCTCTAAACTATTAGTTAAATATACTCGCAGACGTTGGTTTTTTGTGGGTATATATCCTGTTTCTTTGAGTAATAAATCGATTTGTAGGTGCGCCATTGCATAACTTGCCATTAATATTTCAAAACCGTTTAATCGTGGTAAAAGGTTGTTTTCTACATAGTTACTCCAAATACCTTTCATACCTGCAAATTTCATGTTTATATGTTTTACAACTTCTGCGAGGAATGTGCCTGTTCCTGTTGCGGGGTCTAATATTTGGACACGGTGATACTTTCCCCCTGCCTCCTCCGAAAGAGGAGGAGTAATAAACGATGCATCTGCGAGTCCTTGCGGTAAATTGAAATCATTAATCAGTATTTCGTCAACTGCACGAACAATAAAATTTACGACAGGTGCGGGAGTGTACCAAACACCTCTTGCTTTTCTGAGTGAGGCATCATATTCGCTCAAAAAAGTTTCGTAAAAGTGGATTATAGGGTCTTCTGTCCTTGTTTCATGTCCGTAGTTTTTCAGAATATCTTCTACGTTACAATGCAGGAAGATATCTGCAAGTCCGTCCACAATCCATTTAATACGGTCGTCAACATCTGGTCCTGCGATGTATCCGAATAGTTTACGCAAGAAAGGGTTTGTTTTAGGGATGAGTTCGGCTGCTTTTTGTCGCGAGAAAGTATTTAAGGATGTGTCGTGCAGTCTTGCTGCGAACATACCATAAGCAATGGTTTGAGCATAGACATCTGCAAACCCTTTTGGAGTTATGTCGTGTATTAATATTTGTTTAAAACCTTTTAATTGTTCTTTAAGAGTGCTGTCTTCTTGTTTTTCGGTGTCGTTTGTAAGCGATTTTTCGATGACATCTGAAAGTAGCCGTGCTTTACCTGCCATCATTGCGGCTAATTGTTGAGGATTTTTGATGCTTTGCCCTACGTGTGCGGCAAATTCTTTGATTAAATTTTCAAAAACTGTAAAATTTTCGGTTAGCGGTTTTATGGTTGTTCCTTCAACCTTTCCGATTGCTATTTTAGTTACAAATTCACCGTTTCTGTAGAAGTAAAAATCTAAATAATCGGTAAAAATAATGTTGTCCAAAGAGGCTTTGTATCTATCGAATTGCTCTTTATTTGTTTTTTTTCCTTCTAAGTCGGTGTCGCCAATATTTTTTGTTTCGATACATCCGATTGGTAAATTTTTTTTGGTGACAATATAGTCTGGTGCGCCGCAAAGTTGACGTTTAGGTTCGTTGGTAACTTGTAAATCGGGCAACAGTGTTTCTAAAAATGTTAGTAAATCACCTCGAAAGGAAAGTTCTGTGCCGTTTCCTAAATTGTATCGATAGTTTATAGTGTTGATGTATTGGGGTGTTGTCATGGTTTATTGTTGTTTTTCTGAGTTATTTCTATTTTTTGTTTTTGTTCATAATATTTTTAGCCTACATTATTCATATTATTTATTTTAACGCAAAGGCGCAAAGTTGAAAACGCGTTAATAGTTTTCAGTTTTCAGTTTTCAGTTTTCAGTTTTCAATTTTCAATTTTCAGTTATTTTTTTTGTGTTCCTTTGTGGTTAATAGATATTTTCATTTCTTATGAATAATGCAAGTTAAATACTTAATTCTAAAATCCTCGTGCGCCTCCTCAAATTGAATAGTAAAGTCGGGAAGGCTTTCTATTAATATTCACTAAAATATTGATGCTGATGCCAATTTTCGAATTTCGGCAAGTTTTAAAAGTAATGTATTATCTTTTTGTGCTAACTGCATATTATATTTTAATTGCAAGTGCATCAAAGAATCGGCAGGAATATCTAATGCGGCTTCAAACATCATTGCCGTAGTGATTGTAATTTGCCGTCTTTCGTTGAGAATGTCGTTTAAAATTTTGTAGGAAATCCCCATTTGTTTGGCTAACATTCTTTGTTGAATTTTACGATATTCGATTTCATCTTTCAGCACCTCACCCGGATGTGTAGGTGAAAAACCAAATTTAATTTTTGTCATAATATTTTATCAAATTTTATTTCCATATTGAGTCGAAAAACTCTGCAAAAATACTATTTTTTATTATTATCCACAAAATTTGAGGATATTTTTTTCAATGCTTTAGTTTTAATTGGTATACATAATTCTAAAATCCTCGTGCGGCTCCACAAATTTAATAGTAAAGTCGGGGTGGCTGTCCATAAATATCATTCTTTGAACTGAACTTTAAGCTCAATTAACCTATTTTTAACATCGTCGTTAAAAGAAGCAATATCTTTCTCTTTAAGTACTCCATCCATAAATAGTTCCCAAACTGTATTGAAGTACGAGACCCACCTAAAAAATCGTATCGGCGAGAAATATGTTTATCAAAAGAAACAACTTTTTCGAACAATTTTAGATAAATGTCGTGGGGCTTTGCGTCCCAATCAGAACTATTTGTGAATTTTGCAATTTTTAGCCCAAACGATTTACATTCGCGCTGAAGTCCTATATCTATCAGCTCACGGGCAATTCTTTTTTGACTTTTTGTTAATTCCATAATTTTTTGATTATAAATGATTATTTATATAAAAACTTTATTTTCGGTTATTTATTTGTTTGATGCCCCGAATTGCGCTACATGTAATTCATTTCAATAAATTCAATGCATCGCCTTACGGAGTTAGTCAGAGGAATTTGTATTTTTTCTCATTTACTCATTTACTCATTCACTACAAGGTGGACGACCGCAAGGGTGCGCCCCTACACTCATTCACTTATTTACTCAGTATGTTTTTCAATTAATTTCATTAGTTTTTCTGTCTCCGTTAATACAAAAATTATTTTCTGATAATGCCTAACATCATCAAAATCAAGATTCCTGTCTTTTCTATCTTTGAGCCACTTTTGAGCAGGTTGGTAGCCGCCGATGTAGAAATTCCAACATATTAACGGAACTTTGTCGAAATATTGTGTATCGTTAATATAAACACGACCACCCACGGAATCGTCATTGCGGGCTTGACCCGCAATCCCCTGCTCACCGTTGCCGTCATTGCGACCCGCAATCCCATGCTCATCCAAGCCGTCATTGCGGGCTTGACCCGCAATCCCCCTTTTATATACTACTTTTTCAACCTTGTTACTACCATCAACAGGATAATCCGCCAGACCTAATTGATATTCAACTCCTTCCATTAAGTGCAAATGGCGCAACTTGCAGCCTAATTCAACTAAATTCCAAAATATTTTAGGATTAGTAGGGTAGGGTACACGTGGAAAATCTATCTTTAAAAATTCTTTGTATTTTTCTCGATATGATGGACTGTGTAAAACTGCATAAATATAATCTACAATATCGTTGGGGGCAAAGAAACTTTCCAAATGAGAGGATTTTTTTTCTTCCGTATATTGTAATCCAAGACGTTTTGAAATATCGTTGATAATTGTTTTGTTTAAATTTGGCACTCTTTCTACTTCGTGGTTTATGATTTGTTGACTGGACTTGTCGGAGTACAGGTAGAGTGGCGCAATGTATGTTTTACTCCCAATATTATGACCGTCTGTTATTTTGCTTGTGATAAAAATATCTCTGTAAGGAATAGATTTATTGGGTACTATCCTTTCAAATACCAAACCTGTATTTTCGCGGTTTACAAAATGTTTCATTACTTTATTAGCGGGGCGGCTTATTATTTCGGGCGAATAATAAATCCATTTTCTGTCAAAAGGACGGTATTCTACTTGTTCAACCAATGAAACATCAAAATGCTTACTTTTTATTACTTCTAATAGTTTATAACTACTTGAATTGTGTATCCTAAATTTTTGTTTAAAAACAATATCATAATTACCTGATAAAAGAATTTTAATCCTATTTTCAAGTTTTTTTCTATGGTTGTCAACGAAAAGAGTATCTCTATCAGTCTGTATGCCAGAATTGTAAATTGGAAATAATTCGTTAATCTTAAATCCTTTTTCATATTCTTCTTTAAATTCAATATTTTTGGGAGCAAAAAAATAATCAGGTTCGTTTGGTTGTAATTCATTCCATTGAACTTTGCTGATGCTATTGTTCAACAAGAATTTGAATTTATCTTCTCTTTTTCCGTAGAGGTCGAAATGAAAAATTTGTGCTAATTTTTTGTTTTTGTTTTGGTTCACAATGTTTTGTTATTAATTTTTGTAATACGGATGCCTTTCTAAGAGAATGTTTAAAGTGCTGATTTTGTTGCTATTATTATTCATTATTTTGATAAACAAATATTTATCGAAACCCTTTGCACACTATCTAAAAAAGTGTGAGCCAATTATGAGCCAATTGAGCCAATTATGAGCCAATTATGAGCCAATTAATTGAAGTTGCTAATTCATAAATACTTCCTGCGCCAACACCACTATTTTTGAAAACTTTATAAGAGTCTGTTAATTCTGTAGTAATTCCCATATTATTTCTGATTTTATTGGGAAGTTCGTCCATCAACAACTTATAATCTTTCACGCCAACGACATTTCCGCTATCGTCTTTGCCAATATAAATCCGTCCGCCTTGTGCGTTAGCAAAACCGCATATCCATTTCAGATAATCATCGTGCCAACTTTGCTTGTATTCTATGTTTTGTGTTTCGGGCATAATTATATATTCTTAAAATATCCAAAATCGTTATCAATAACTAAACGTCTATCTAAAAATAAATTGCTCATTTCGCAACTTGTGTCAGGGACAAGCGAACAGGAATGACAAGCGGCTAAATTTAATTGTGCAACACCCTGTCCTTCGTTTTCGCAACAAATTGGGTCGATAGAACAGTCTTTAGCTCGTTGTAGTGCGCTTGTGATAATTTCTTGTAATTTGTCAAGATTATTACACAATTTCGTTAATCCACCTAAATATCCGTCCGTTCCGTCGTATGCTGAAATCAAAAAACCGTTCATATTTTCACTTACATACAATCGCTCTTGCAAAGACGACATCGGATAACCGCATACATACTCAAATTCACGAATAAATAAGTGTGCAAGCGTATGTATTAGAATTTTTCTTGCTGTGAGTTTTTTTGCTTCAATTTTATGAGATTGCCAATCGGAATCTTCTGCGTGGCCTTGAATTACTTTTATTCTTTCATTAATAGTCTCATTTTGTTCCCATTCGTTTAATTTTTGTTCATCTAAAACAAATAAAATACCTTCGCCATAATTTTCAATTGCAGGTAATAAACGAGTTTCAAAACTATTTCTTGAAACAGATTGCCGTTCAACTTTGTATTTTTGTTGTTTGTAATTATCTTTGTTTAATAAAATACTATCAATATCAATTGGCTCATTGCGAGTAAACGAGGTTTGCACGGTAATTTTTTTCAAGCGGTCAATTTTTACCAATTTTTCTAAACCATAAATTTGGTCTTTTACATTTATTTTTATAAACCGTATTGCTTTGTCATCTGGTTGGTTTTTGTTCAAAAAATAATCATATTCGGTTTGGCGATAAACAACATCTGGGATAAAAGTAATGTCAGCGTCTTCCAAATATTGATTGATTATTTCAATGGCTATTCCACTTCGCCTTGAATATTTTACTAAATCGTTTTGTTCAAAATCTTCATCATTTACAATCGCATCAATTTCTGTTCTTGCTTCTGTTGTGAGGTGTAAAATCTGTTTTTCTGGAATCCATAAACTACACAATGTGTTAGCGTAATAAATACAATTGCTCGTTTTGATTTTAACAGTTGATTTTTTAACACATTCTTCTATTATCGGCTGTCCTTGTTGTAATCCAATCCAATGCCTTAAACCTCCACATTTTTGTTGAAAACCAAAAATACCTTTTAAAGTAGCTGATTTACCACAATTCGCGCACTTAATATGAATACCCGACAAATCCGTATTCTCGCTACTTATCGTGTAATACAACTCTTGTTCGGAACAACATTTTTCATATTTCAGTTTGATTTTAGATTTGCTTTCTTGTTCGTCAGCGTTATTGTTTTCATCTTCTGTATCACTTTCAATTATCGACTCGCGATTATTCCAATACTCCCAAGGTAAGTCCCAAATGTGCCCGTTATCGCAGGTCATAACGAAACGGACTTGCTCTAAATGTTCGCTTTTACAGTCATAATTAAAACATTGTAAATCAAATTCTTGTCTGCCTGTTCCCCAATGTTTTTTCCATTCTCTTAAATTCATAAAACGGTGACAACGAGGACAGTAAAACCACTTGGGGAAATAATTAGCCTGCGGTTGTACATCTGTTTTCCAACCTTCATCCTCAATAGGAATGGAAACTAAATGTTTCAGTCTGGGGAAACAAATACGCAAACGATTTACCAACCTATCGTCTATAATAATATGTTTCTTTATTTCGTGGTCGAAATAATTTGGATAACCCCAATTATCAAAAGTTTCAATAATTATAGAGGCATCGGGTGTATCAATGACAGAGCCAACCCCGCCGTAACTTGAAATCATTTTACTTCTTCCGTGATTTATGTTTTTATCTTTTTCTGCCATAATTAATATCTTTTAATTTTGATACTCGCACTTGGCTCAACACTTCGCATAGATTGCATGCCAACCAATACATCTTCTGCATTAGATTGTTCTTGAATAGGTTTTAGCAAATTTTTCTTTTTTTCGGTTTCGTGCTTCCCCCCATAATAATACAGGCCGCCATCACGACTAAACGGTGGACTTTGCTGTATTTTGTATTCCCATTGTTGAATTAAATTTGTAACTTTTGCGGCAATCAGTTGTTTATCTTGGTTGTCGGCAAAAATGTGAGTGTTGAAAATCTCATTTAGTTCACTTGTAAACTGTTCTTTGTTGTCTGTCAAATAGTAAGGCATTTTGTTATCAGCAAACCCTAATTTATGTCTGAAATAAGTTACCATGGAAGTAAACAATAATTTTTCTAAAGCATTTTCCGCAAAAGGAGTTACACTGATTGGCTCAACTTGTTTGTATAAAGTTTTGTGAAATGGCACAAAGTCCTCAAAATATGACAAATCTCGTGTATTGTTCGGGTCGAATAAACTAAACACGACACCCTCATTTTTTCTTGCTACCCGACTACTTGCTTGAATATATTCTGCTGTATTTGGGGGCATACCATTCATTAACATAATTCCAAGTCGCCCAACGTCAAGTCCTACGCTTATCATATTAGTTGCCAAAACAATGTCGAAAGATTGTTGTTTATACCTTAATTCTCCATCAAAAGAAATATTCAGTTTATCCAAATTCTTTTTAATTTTTTCGTTTTTAATTCGACTAGTTAACTCCAAATGCTTATAGGGCAAGTTAGTATAATTATAGATATATTGACCTTGGTTCATCAAATACCGCACTTGTAACTGTTTGATTTCGGGCATCAATTCAGCGGTAATTTTATTGGAAAAACGTCCTATATGTTTCAGACTTTTGAAATAAGAAAGAATTGTCCAAAATTGGTCGACATCGGTTTTGTCTGCGCTTTCTTCCCACAATTCCAAGCGAGAAAAAAGCAATGCCGCATTCAATCGAAGATTTGTCATTGTTTGCGTTTTGCCAGTCGGCAAAATTCCAACATAACGTCTTTTGCTGTCGGGCAAAGTTTTTGAGAAAAATGTGTTATCGGCATTTGTGGCATTTTGTGGAAAAATTTGTACTGCACGGCTATACAAACCTTTGACCTGTTCTTCCACATTTTTAACTGTTGCAGTAGAAACTATGATTTTGGGCTTTTGTGTTTCGGTAGTGCAAAGTGATAAAATTACATTTTCAAACAAACCGACCAAACTGCCTAACGGACCACTTAACAAGTGTAACTCGTCTTGTATTATGAGTTCCGGTTTTCTATTGTCGTTGAAATTGAACAGACTTGTAGCCTCGCCTTTCCACGCTAACTGTGCAAATTTATCTACTGTAGCAAAAAGCACTGTCGGCGGATTTTCGTAAATATCTTCATCAACTAAAACTATCGGTAAAATATTATTATTTTCGGAATATTCACAATTTGGATTTAAACAGTAACTTTTTAAAGCATCTTTACTAATTCTATGTCCAATTTTTGGAGTGTCATTTTCTTGTATTTTTCCAACCATTTTTGTGTTACACCATTGGCAATTAGATAGTTGGAATGGATTTATTGCGTATTGATTTCTGTTTAATAGTTCTTGGGTTTTTGCTAATTTTTTCTCTGCACAATTGTTGTCATTGCTCTTGATTTTATTAGGAATAGTAGAACCACCTACCCAAAAACCAATAGTAATTCGTTCACTTCCTAAATCAGTATTGTTTTTGCGGATAAACTCGCAAGCCAAAATTAACTTTGTGGCTCGCTCGAATTGTTGAGCAGATAGCAAACGCAATGTATAGCGAATAATGATATTTACACCACCGTAAGAATTGGGATATTTCAATCTTCGCCAAAAAATCAAAAATGCCGAAAGTGTTAAATATGCTTCTGTCTTACCACCACCTGTTGGAAAATACAGCAAATCAACTAAATCCCTATCATCTGAATTTTCTTCAATAAAAGAGGGCAAACATTGTAAAATAAATGCTAATTGAAAGGGGCGCCAACTTGGTGTTCTTTTAGGATTAGGATAATCTGCTATTTCGTAATCGTTATAATCAAGTTGCGGGTTATCTGTTCTTTCAAATGCTTCAAAACCGTCTTTCTTACCAGAAAAATGTTTTTCGTTTTGGAACATTTGCAGGTAAATCGCCGAATTTGCTAATTGAAATGCACGCAAAGCATCTTTATTGTTTTTCAATAATTCAATGCCGTACTGCATTCGTTTTTGAATTGTCTTGCATTTTTCAATATTTAAAAGCGCTAATTTTTTTTCGTTATCGTAAAACTTATTTGCTTTGGCTTCTTCTTTTTCAATCCATCCTGAATAAGCCTTTGATAATTCTTTAAGATTTTGAATAATTGTGTCTTTACTTTTACTAAAAGAAGAAAATTGTTTTATTTCCATAAGTTTTTTGTCAAGATTTTCAATATCAGTGCTTTGGCTTTTTACATTGAATTGCGGTAAAAAAGTGGAACTTACCCAGGTTGGCGCTTTTGTATCATCTTCGAAATCTTCCCAAGTGCAAGCAGTATTGTGTCCTATACCGTAAGATAGTTTTTCTCGGTAGAGGAAGTCCAACATTTTATCTTCAGAATTTTTGTAAGTCTTGCTATCGTAATCGTTAAACGGTTGTAAATATGGAGTTTCTACTTTAAGTTCTGTTTGAAATAAACAGGTTTGGTTTAATCTTTCGTTAGCAATGGAAAAATTTTTGCGCTGAAACAATAAAGGGTTTTCAATAAAAACTTTAATGATGTATTTACTACTTGCCTGCGGTTCATATATTTTGAGATGCAACTTTAAATAATCTTTTAAAAAATAATCTTTGCCTTCTTTCTCCAACTTCCCTTTCCACCAATTATCGCAATTTACTCCTTCAATATCTGATAAAAGAGTTTCAAAATGTTGATTTTCTGATTGTTTTATGGTATCAAGCGAAATAACCGTTTCAATCACATTGTTGTAGCGTTTGTATTTGTCCTTGAAAAATAGTTTTATTAATGTTTTGAACAAGTCGCTTTTGCTGTGCTCTCTACCCAATGAATTAAGACAACTATTTCGGATTAGTTTTTCGCCATTTTTTAAATCTTTTAGTTTGAGTAATTTATTTTCGGAATCATATACGGCAAACTGCTGTAATCCAAAATTACTCAACAACTCAATGCTATCTCCACCGTAAGACAATGCTATTTCTTTTGCATTTGCTTTTTTGTAATTGCCGAATGAAATTTTAATTTTCAATTCAGGGCATTCTTTTGAAATTGCAAAGGAAATTCCGTATTGTGATGGAAAAAATGTGCTTGCCGAATATGCTGTTTCTTTATCGTCTTCTTTACTTTCAGTTGTTGTATTGTCGTTGATTTCTTCTAAAATTTCAATGCCAATGTCTTCTACGATTTCGATAGGCGTTTCTTCGTTTTTATCATTGTCTTCTACAAAATCTCCAATGGCGGTTTGTTTTGAATATAAAATGCCTGAAAAATAACGAGATAAAGGCTTATCGGCAATTATTTCGTCTAAAAAATTCACTTTGTCGGTACACTCAAATAAATCCGTTCCGGGACCTATCAATTCTTTTTGAACTCTTGAAATCACTTTTTCTCTATTGCTCATCGCTAACCTCCTCTATTTTTGTTATTGTTAATAATGGCATTTTTTCGTCAATAAATTTTTGCAATGTTTCTTTTGAAAACTGCTTTTTTGTCAAAATATCCCCTAATGTTTTTTGTTGAATAAACTGTTTAAGTTCTTGTTTTACACCCCGTCCCAAGGCAATGGTTGTGCTAATATACAATTTTTTGGATTTCTTTAATTGAGAAAAAACATCTAAATTATCACTCAATTCGAGAATCGCTTTTAAGTCGGTATTAAACATCGGAAATTTGCGATTTCCACGAAAATACGCATCAACGGTGGCGGGTAAAACTCGTAATCCTTTTTGTTTTAATAAATCGTATAAATTTTCACGCTTTATGTATTTATTTTCAAGTTTTTTAAGTGCGTTTTTCCACAATGCAGAGTGTTCTTCTACTTTTCCAAAGATTTCAGGTTCTTCGGCAATCGCAATTTCGATTAAATTTTCAGCCAAATCCTTTGGATAAATGCGAATTTTCTTGTTCTCATGAAGTTTATAAGTTTTTAAAAGATTTCCTTTCGCATCAAAAACGGTCTCGTTGCTTTCCAACTCAATTATTGATTTGTCGTTGAAAGTAATTCGATAGGTAATTTTTTCTTCCAAATCATCTAACAAACTGTCACTTTCGTCTTTGTACCCATAGTATGCTACATTTGAACGTTTTTCAAGTCGCTCGATGATTTGTTCCAAAGTAGGACTGACTTTGATTTCCTGTTCAATGATTGGCTCGTATTTTATACCACAAAGCGAAAACCTATCTTCGCGTGTTAGTTCTGTTTCAAGCCGTTTTTGGTACGCTTGTAACTGACGTAAATAAAATTCTTTTTCCTGTTTGTATAATATTAACTGCACATAATTTGGTAAATTGTATATGTAGTCAAAATCCTTTGAGCCATTAAAAGAATAAAAAACAATCGTTTTATTATTGGCATCACTACTCTTCAACAGTTTTTTGAGTTCTGCATTTGTAATGATTTTACATTTACTACTTCTGATTGATTTCAATAAAAATTCTTTATCTCTATTCTCTACTACAAGTAACAAGTTTTTTGTGGCACTACTTATTACTTTTTTCAATATATCGTGCTTGTAATTGTTATTTTTAAGATAAAGGATAAGGGCTTTCAATGCATTTTTGGGGTCTTTATCCGCAAAATCTTCATATCCACCATCATTTCGTTCCAATTCTTTGTTTCTTTTAAGCAACCAAAGTACATCATCAAACTGTTCTTCTTGAATGGCATTCAAGGCTAAACGCAAAAAATAACCGTAAGAATTTAGTTTAATAGGAAATTCAAGTGAGGAAATATATTTGATACAATCTTCAAAGTGCTGTATCAAAGTATCTAATTCATTGTCTTGAATGCAATTTACATCAATTTTATTGCTTGTTTTTTCTTGAAGCAAGTTGATTTCTTCTTTATGCCAATTCCATAAATAAATATTATTGACTTTCTGTACTTCGCTTTCATTTGAAAGTACAATCAATTTGAATTGATATTTTGATTGGTCTTGTAAGATTTGAGAAAGTGAGTTTAAATCTGTACCGCAAACAACGATTGTATCAACAACAATATTCTTTTTTAAAATTTCTTCATAACAAACTTCATATTTTGGAGTTATATACGTAATGCAATCTTCTAACGCCTCAATAGATCGTTTTTCTGTTTGCTCTCCGTCTCGTGTGTTTGGTAAATAAATCGTGGGAATACAATCTTTATTCTTCAAATTGTTCCACATAATTTGTCCTGCTATCAGAACAATCTTTGAAGAAAAATGAGTAGGCAAAAATCCATAATCACTTATATCTTTGAAATAACTCTCATATTTTGAGAGAGTGCTATTTCTTGTACTTTGCTTTATCTGAGTGTAATTTCTATTAAGCCTATCAAATGTTGAGATTATTTTTAAATTACTTTCGTCTTTATCTTTTATTAAAATATAGTCAGAGCCGATAATTTCTTTTATTATATAAATATTGTTTCCTTTTTCACCTTTCCTTTTTAACTTGTCTCCAATAGAAAAGTCTTTTAAATAAGCGTGATTGGTAAATATTTGTTTAGAAAAAACCTCGAACAACATAATTGTAATTTCTTTCAAATCATAGCGTTTTGGAAAATTTAAATGAACATTCTTGCCTCTACAATTAGCCAAAATAGTGGAAGTAGTTAGATAACCGACTATATTGCAATCTTGTGATATCGAATATTTGTTTATCAGTTTATTATAATAATTTTCGTTAAGCATATTCTTTCGATTCTTTTTCTTTCGCTACTACTGAAGTAACTGGGTCGGCAAGCTAAAATCACATTTGTTATTATTTTTGACAATTTTTTTACAAAGATACAACTATTTTCTGAATTGTGGCTTTTTATACTCATTTTCTACCAAATTGGTGGTGTTCCTCTTTTTGTTGTTATTTCTATCACACCATTTTTGGCACGTTCTCCATATTTTTCATAAGCTTTTTCGCCTTTTAGTACTTTTAATGATTTCAGATTGTAATCAGGCAAAAAAAACGCATGTTTCAACTATTTTATTGTCAATAACATAGAGAGGAGCATTTTCATCAAATTCATATTTTTTCAATGTTTGAGCAAATTGTTTTTCCTGTAGTGACATCATAAAAGATACAGGAATAGTTACTCTGCTATCCACTTTCTCTTTGTTTTTGATAGCAGGTTTCCATTTTGTCATCATTTTAACAATACGAATTGCTTCCTCATCAAGTTGAGGGTCTGTTCCGTTTTCTATAATTACGTTCTGTAATGTTCCCTCTTTTGTAACTACAAATGAGACATTTACAACGCCTTCGATGCAATTTTGCCAAGCCTGAAACGGATAAATTGCGTTTTTAAAGATAAATTTTTCAATTTTGCTGGGTTGTCCTTTGAATACTGCTGTTTTATCAACATGAGTGTAAATAGAATCTTGAGAATTGATGTTCTCAGCCTGAGTTGTTGAATAACAAAAAATGATTAAAAAAAATATGATTAAAAGTCCGTTTTTTGTTGTATGATACTGTTTCATAGTCTTTTAGGTTAAATTAAATATTTTGCAAAAATAATAAATGTTTTGTTAATTTAAAAAAAACAAAAAATATTTTGCACACAATAAAATATTTTGTTTACCTTTGCATTTTATTAATTGTTAATAAAAACTTAGCCTGGGTGGTGGAATTGGTAGACACGTTAGTTTCAGGGACTAGTGACAGCAATGTCGTGCAGGTTCGAGTCCTGTTCCAGGCACAAATAAAAATGTTAACCTGCTAAATATCAGATGTTAGCATTTTTTCGTTAGGGGTTTTTGCCGACTTTTTGACCCATATCCAAAAATTGTACCGAAAGAATAGATTTTTAAAAACCTCTAATATTTAATATTTTAAACAAATGAAAAGTTTCAGAAAAGAATTGTGGTTTAACACCACTTCAAGACGAGAGTACATTAATATTACCCCAGAGATAAGGAGCTGTTTATCTGAAAGCGGTATCAAAGAAGGTTTGTTGCTTGTCAATGCCATGCACATAACCGCAAGTGTTTTTATCAACGATGATGAGAGTGGACTGCATCACGATTTTGAAGTTTGGTTAGAAAAACTTGCACCCGAAAAACCTTATAATCAGTATCGCCATAACGGATATGAAGACAATGCTGACGCTCATTTAAAACGTACAGTAATGGGACGCGAAGTAGTTGTTGCAGTTACAAATGGCGTCTTAGATCTTGGTCCGTGGGAACAAATATTTTATGGTGAATTTGACGGAAAAAGGCGAAAACGTGTACTATTGAAAATAATTGGCGAATAAAGTTTCTAATTAATCAGACCATTCTTATTGTCAGCCCACTCCGAAAAGTATTCTCTACCACAATGTACACAAAGAATGCACAAAGAGCACAAGTTGATATTTATATTTGTGAAATCACTTTGTGACCCCTATGGTAAAGTAATATGATGAAATGACATCAACACTTTCGTCGTATTGAAAAAAAACTCAAATACTGAGCAACTAAAACGAAAATTCAAATTAAAACTTTATACTATATTTCAAATAAGGAATTGGAAATGAAAACAATGAAATCTGCTCTAATGTTCGTTGGGGGGAGTGTTGGTTAGTTCCGTTATTTGAGGCATAGTAGAGGACAAAGGGGTTTTGACGACCATAGGCATTAATAACCCCGAAACCTAATAAATTTTCCCATTTTTTGTTCCAAGTATAATTAAATCCCATGTCTAAACGGTGGAATTCGGGTAATCTGTATCCATTAATTGCTGTAACACTCACCGAATGCCCCCTCCCTGAGTTAGAATCCTGAAAAGGAAAATCAGGTGCAAAATATTTCGTAGAAGGCAACGAAATAGGCGTTCCTGTACCAAAGAGCCACAACGCTCCCATATCCCATTTACTGTTAAAACGATAATTCATATTTATACTGATATCGTGTCGTCTGTCGTTTCTGTCGGGGAATGGCGCACCATTGTTGAGTTCGGCAAACGTATTTGTTGTCTGCGCTAAAGTATATCCAAACGAACCCGTCAATTTTCCACTATTTTTGCTTAATAGGAATTCAGTACCGTAAGAAATACCTTTTCCTGTTGTCAATTTATCTTCCCAATTGGTGCTATAATCAAAAAAACTCGAACTTTCCTTATAACTGATAATATTTTCTAACCATTTGCAATAAAAATCTACATTAATAGAATAATCTGATTTTTTTCCAAAAAAGAAATCAATTCCGATTGTAGTTTGTAAAGCTCTCATTGGTGGTATTTTATCTGTTACGGGCAACCATAAATCTGTGGGCAACGAAATATTCGAAGAATTTAATAGATGAATATATTGAGACATTATTCCTGCCGAGCTACGCAAATTAATATGCGGTGTCAAAATATAGCGGGAAAACCATCTCGGCTCTATTGAATAATAATACTTCTTTTCGCCACTAAACATAATTGTACGAACTCCCAGATTAGTGTTAAAGCGGCTGCCAATATTAAATTCATTTTCATAATAAACATGATATTCTTGCTCTCTAAGTTGCTCATCTTCAAGTATTGAGTAATTTTCTCCTGTTTCATTTTTTCCTTCAATAAAATCTACACGCGGGTCAAAGATGTGATGTACCACATTTGCTCCGAAACGAGACAATATCCCTTTTGTATGATAATAGTCAAAATCTAATTTAACGTTAAAATCTTTAATACCACTTTGATATCTTTGCAAAAAACTTCCCCAAAGGTTGTCAATTTGGTTATTTCTTAGGACATCGACATTAAAACCGTAGTTAGAATATGAAAAAGTTAAATTTGAAAAAAACTTATTGCTAATCAGAAAGTTCCATCTTAAAGAGGTGGCTAAATTACCCCATCCAACGCTATTTTCATCGTTTATCCTCTCCCTAAATTGTCCCGTTTCTGAAATGATATTTACATAATTATAGGTCGTATAATATCGGTCTCGACCGACGTAAAAACTTAAATATAAGCGATTTCTGTGGTTCGGATAATAATTAAATTTTGTATTTATATCGTAAAAATAATAATTTGCTCGTTCGGAGCTATTTCGTTGTAATAGTGCAGTAATTGCGTCAATATAAGTCCTGCGACCCGAAATTGCGAACCCCCCTTTTTCTTTAATAGGTCCGTCAAGTGAAATACCGGAAGATAAAATTCCAAGATTAATTGCACCTCTAATTTTTTCATTATTTCCTTCGTTCATTCGTATATCTATAATTGATGACAGCCGACCTCCGTATCGAGCAGGAAATGCCCCTTTCATTATTGCGACATGTTTAACGGCGTCAGCGTTAAATATAGAAAAAAATCCTAAAAGATGACCTATATTGTAGACGGGAACATCATCTAAAAGTATAAGGTTTTGGTCTCCGCCACCACCTCTAACATAAAGTCCTGAAAATCCCTCAAAACCACCCTGAATACCCGGTAAAACCTGAATATTCTTTATTAAATCAGCTTCGCCAAGTAACGCAGGACGATTTTTTATTTCTTCGATGGGTACAACGAATACGCCCATACCAGAAATATTTTTAAGTTCAGGATATTGGTAACCAATAATTGGTACTTCCTGCAATTGAATTGATGAGGTCAGTGCAAAGTGAATAATCGTATCATTTTTTATAGTTATGATTTTGTCGACTGGCGAAAAACCAACGTAAGATGCTCTTATTCTGTGCATTCCTTCGGACATCGTAATGCTATAAAAACCGAAATTATTGCTGATAGTTCCAAGATAAGTATCTGGATTATAGATATTTGCTGCGGGAAGTCTTTCGCCAGTAATTTTATCTGATACAAATCCGCTGATTGTAAATAACTTACCTTCCGGTTCGGCGAGTTTCAAAATAATTCTGTTCTTCCTTATTATATATTCGAAGTCGCACTCTGAAAAGAGAATTGTTAAATGTTCGGTCAAGTTTCGGTTTCCTTCGGGGAATATCGTTTTTTCTTTTAAACAAAGTCGTGAACTATAACTAATTACCCAGCCTGATTTCTGTTCGAGTTCTTTTATGACATTTGCCGAAGAGGTTTCCATCTGCGGAACATGAAATATTGGGGTGGTTTGGCAAAACGAAGACAATGAAAAAGAGAGTATCCCCGAGAGGAGGATACCTCTAAAAACCAACTGTTTGATATAATTATGAAACGAATATTTCTCCGTGAGCATAAATAAAAAATTAGCCCGCGAAATTAATCAGATATTATTAATATTCCATTATAAAGTTTAAACTTTTTTTCAAAATGTAGCGAAAATTCTTCTAAAATTTCTTGTAGCGAATTGCCTGTAAACCTCGTTGTAACTGATATATCGCTGGTTGTGTCTAATCTGATAGATTTTATTTCTGGGTAATAATTTTTCAATATTTGCGCAACATTGTTTAGAGTTACGTTATTAAATTCTAATAATCCTGTTTTCCACGATAAAAAATTAGCATCTTTTATTATTCCTCTATCTATCAGATTTTTACCCATTACTGCCCATTCGCCTTCTTTGACTATTATTTTTTCGTTATTATTTGCAAAAGAAACTTTTCCATCTGTTACGTTTAGTTCTACGGATCCGTCGGGTTTGCGAGCATCAATGTTAAATGAAGTTCCTAAAACCTGGACTGTTATTGTTCCGATTTCAACGTTGAATGGTTTTTTCTGGTCGTGGGTTACTTCAAAATATCCTTCGCCTGTGAGTTCTACTTTCCGTTCTTTTCCAACAAATGCGGACTTAAACTTAAGCGATGAATTTTTGTTCAAAAATACGATACTTTCATCGGGTAAAACGATGGAATCGGTGGACATCCCAGTTTCAAAAACTACCCAACGACCTTGTCCGGGTGAGTTCCAGTAGTTCCACAATCCTAAGCTTAATCCAAAAACTATCACTACAACAGCCGCTATTCGTGTGATAAAATAGAGTGGTTTGAGAGTCCTTTGTTTGTCGAAACCTATTTTTTGGCGTATAGTTTGCCAATCTACTTCTGCATCGTAGTTTATTGTTGTTGATGAGTCCCAGACAAGTTTAGAATTATTATATTCTTTGCGAAAATTGCTATCTTTTTCTAATAATTCGCTAAATTGATTTTGTTCGGCATCGGTAAGTTCGTTGTTCAAATGCCTGATTATCAAATATTCTTCGTTGTTTAGAAATTCGGTTTTCATATTAATATTACTATAAATATTTATTAAAAATCAATTAAATTGAACATAATTAAAAATAAGACCTTCTTCTTGCGCGAGTTCGTCGTCTGGTTGAAAGGGCTCAAAAGGGGTAGGTTGTAAAAAACCTGCGTGTATTTTTTCATTGTTTACTGTTTCAGCGACCGCTGCCATCTCGGGCTGTAACGACTCTATGTCAAACAATTCAGACATTAATTGAAGCAAAAATTCCATATCTCTTATTTTTTATTTAAATTATTTTTTGTTTAATACCATGACAACCGAAAATAAAATTACACTTATTTTAACATTTATTTATTTTTATTAAATTTTTGTTAAATTTATGTTAACCTATATTTTTCATATTATTTTAACGCAAAGGCGCAAAGTTGAGAACGCAAAAAAATAGAGATTAGTGGTTAGTGATTAATGACTATTCTCTCATTTACTCATTCATTCATTATATGGTGGGCAAACACGCAGGTTTGCCCCTACACTCATTTACTCATTCACTCATTTACTCATTCACTCATTTACTCATTTACTCATTCACTCATTTACTCATTTACTCATTCACTCATTTACTCATTCACTCATTTACTCATTTACTCATTTATTAAGGGTGGACGACCGCAAGGGTGCGCCCCTACACTCATTTACTCATTCACTCATTTACTCATTTACTCATTCACTTTATTAAAAATCCATTTATATTTTTCGAGATAGTCAATCGATTGTTTAATAACGGTTTCGAGTTTAAAAGGGACAACTATTTTAATAATTCCTGAACTAATTGTTTTATTAAGTTTGTCATCTTCTAATAGTCTTAAAATTTCTTTTTTCAGAGTATCAACGTCTTTCGGTTCGACAAAAAGTGCGCTTTGATTATGTTTAAAATATTCAGGCAAAGCATTAAAACGTGTAATAATTATCGGAATGCCTGTCATACCTGCTTCTACTAAAATACCGGGTAATCCCTCGCCAGTATGATAGGTGGGCAAAGCAAGAAAATGATATTGTGTTAATAAAGACTGCACTTCATCGGGTTTCAAAATGCCTTTATAAGTAATAGTTCCGTTTGAATCGGCAATAAATTTGTAAAAAAAATGCTCATAATTTTCGTCAATAGGTCCATAAAGATCCAAAGAAATATTTTTTCCATCGTTAACAATTTCAGTAATAGCATTCATTAGAACCGTAACGCCTTTGCTATCAGTTATTCGTGAAATAAAAACAACTTTACTTTTGTTGTTTTCAGTAAGTCTCCACCTGAAACCATCATCTTTTCGGGGATTATAAATCATTACAACATTCTTAACGCCTTGTTTTTCAACCCCTTCTTGTAAAGATTTAGATTCAGCAAAAATACCATCAAGACGGTTTAACATTTTGACAAAAATTTTACGTCTAAAAGAAGATAATTGCTCAATTTGTTTATCAAAAGAGCCGCCAATGATGTAGAGAACTCCTTTTTTTCGAGAAAACAGTGACAAAAACCAAAATAGAGGAATTATTATGAATCTGCCGTCTCGGTTTAACGAGATAATTATCTGTTTAGAAGTTATCATAAGTTTTAGAAGTCTTAAAAAGAATGCAAAGATTCCACTTTCTCTTCGAATTGAGTCAAACCAAATTATGTTATTAATTCCCTCGTTTTCAAATCCTTCGCGTAAATAGTCGTTCTTAACACCATCTCCTGCAAAGGGAGGCGAAAATGGACCTATAAATAATGTTTTTGCACTCATTAATTATGCTGCCGTGTTAAATAAACTTTTGTATTTGAAACTTTCCCGTCTTCTGAAATCAACCGCACAATATAATGTCCGTTATCAACATTTATACTGATAGTTGTGGAACTATTAACTTTATCTTTATATATAACTCTTCCCAATAAATCTATTATCTGAACAGATTTTAAATTAATATTTTTTTCATTAATAATATATATTTGATTATTAAATGAATAGACTTCAATGTCAGTAAGTGTAAAAAATCTAATTCCGACATTTACGGTGTATTCCCCTACAACTACTGCGCTGTTGTTGAATCCTGGGTAAACAGCCATCGCTTTTATAATTGATGTTCCTTCAGATAGTAAAATTGGAGTGGTGAATATTTCAGAATTGTCGTTTGGATTACTTCCGTCTAATGTATAAAAAATAACGGCATCTGGGGTTTCACAATTTATTGTAACATTTTGCGGGGTTTCATAAATACCAGGAATAGGGTCAAAAGTGGGCTTTGAAACCATTTCATAGATGGCATTTGTGTGTGTCCAACTATGATCGCTGCTATTTACGACCCAATTATAGTCTGCAAATTTAGCGCCCTCGCCGAACCATGGATCCATATAATACAATGTTTGGTCTTCGATGCCGTGCCCCACAACAAAATGACCACCTCCGTAAGTCCATCCCCATCGAATAATAAACAGTCGATTTTCATTAAGTTCTTGAATTACAGATTGATGCGACAAATAACTTCCTATTCCGTAATTGTTCAATTCTGCAAAATTTACTAAAATATCCTGAATGCTTCCGGGATATCCCCAATTATAGTTCCAATAATTGCAAGGTCCGTAGGGCAAATCGCAACAAGGCACTGAACCAAAATTGTGCCACGTAATAACGGTACGTGCGTAGTCGGCAATTTCGCACTGTTCGACTTCACAACCGTAGTAATCAAGCACACATTGTGATACTCCTGCCCAACACCATTGATCCTGCTCTTGAATGCACACTTTTACAGGTAGAATTTGGGCATTGTTTGTCATTAATAATGACATTAATAAAACTAGTGTTAAGATTTTTTTCTTCATAATAATATTTTATTGATCATTTGGAATTATTGTAGATATATCTTTTATTGTTAGAATGTTTCTTTGAGATAAATTTTGTAAAACGCTTGGTAATACAGGAATAAAGTATGATATATTTATGTCTTCGAAAATCAGAAAATCGGTCGTTATTGAATGTACACGCAAGATTCCGATTATTGTAACATTATAATAATCTGAAATCAATTGTATATTTTGTGCGAGTAGGCTTGCTCCAAAATCGCCCGTTGTCATCTCATTTTCGGCTGAAACAGTCAATAAAGAGACCATTTTTTCGTTAACAATAATTGGAACTCTAAATGTGTAACTTTCAATCATTTCATTGTTTTGCCAATAATACATTCTGATAGGCATTCCAAAACTGCTGTTTTTAATTTCTTCCAAATCATTGAAACCAAAGGTTTCTTCCATACCTGAGGGTATTTTTTTGGAAATAGAATCCCACGATTGTGCTGCAAAATCTATAATTTCTGCTATTTTGTCACGTTTTGGCACTATTTCTTGAGTTGCAATTGCTCTCTTTGGTTTACACGAAAACAAACTGAAACTGACAATTATTAATAAAACTTTCAATAATATTTTCATATTTTTCATAAAGAATTATAAATTTTCATAATTTTTTCAATAGCACCTTTTTTAGAAAACTCTTCTAAAACTCTATTATTAAGTTCTTTAGCAAGATTTTCGGCTTCTTCTTTGTTTTCTAATAAATAACAAATTTCTTTTGCAAGAGTTGCAGAATTGTTAGGCGGAACTAATTTTCCACATCTGCCACCATCAAGTACAAGAGAGCAATCACCAACATCAGTACACACAACTGCAAGTTTTGATAATCCATATTCCAAAAGTGAAACGGGCAACCCTTCTGAAACTGACGAAAGTACTCCAATTTGACACTCTGATAAAATTTCGGCTACATCATTGCGGGAACCAAGAATATGTACTTTTGATTTAATAAATTCCTCATTTTCAGTTCTTTTAATTAGATTATGATAATACTCATCATTAAAATGACCGCCAACAAGATAAAGTCTTGCGGTTTCGTGCTTTTGCACAACTATTGCAAAGGCATCAAGTAAGTTGTCGTGGTCTTTTTGTTTGCGCAAGTTGGCAAGGCAAACAATTTTTGGATAAGCCTCTAAATCTGGAATATCAGGCTTTTTATTTTGATTGTTATTTATCTTTATATCAGCAAAATTTGCCAGAAATGAAACCTGCGACGGTTTCTTTTTTAAGTTATAGAGAGCATATTGTTGTAAAATATCATTAACGACAAAAATATGTCCAACAAAACGTACAAAGAATCGCAACATTTTAGTGTCTCTTTGATGAAGTTGTTCGCTAAACCCAAAGTGGTCGTGCCAAACAACTTTAATTCGAGGTATGATACATTTTACAAAAACAGCCCAATAAAGCGACGACGAATGTGCATGAATAATATCTATTTTATTTATTTTTACATATTTACGTAGGCGAAACAGCGCACTAAAATCTCGAAATGATTTTTTACCAAGAATAAAGTTTTTTACATCAGGTAAAATAAACTCTTCCAACGGACCACCCGAATGCGTAGCACATAAATGGCTTTCAATGCCAATTTCAGACAATCCATTGGCAATATTAACTGCCATCCGTTCTGCACCTGCTGCTATAAGTGAGTCAATCAACGAAAGAATTTTCATTATAAAACTAAAATATTGATTTTTAGCATCTTTATTTGATAAAAAACTTTGCAAAATTAGATAATTTTTTATTATTTAATGCTTGTTTGCAGAAAAAAATTTTTTTATAAAGAAAAAGCTGCAGGAAATCTGAATTAATAGGTGTCCAACAAGTATCAAAGATGATAACCGTATATAAGGAACGTAATTGTTCTCAAAATTGTCCTAAAATTTAAAACCTATGTACAAATTTGGCTCAAAAAGAAAATAGCTGTTCCACTTTTTGTCTATTACTTTAAAATTTTGCGGAGTATTTGTATCTATAAGCCAATTTTGACAGTGAATTTGCGGTTCTACAAACATCCTATTTTTGAACAATGGAAAATGATAACCAATATGATACGAAGTATATAATTTAAAACCATTGTCGATTTTGTTCTTATCATTATCAACGTATGTTTTTAATTGTGGCAGTACTTCTATTGTAACAAATAGACCTTTCCAGAACATACGTTGATACGAAACACCAAGACCCACTTCTCGCAAGCTGCCGGGATAAAATTCGCTGCCATATAATTCACTATTTTTGTTTATCATTTCCAAAAGCCCGTCCCAGTATTGTATACCCATAGGTTGAAATAAACTCCATGTGGCGAATTTGAGACCTATTTTGTCTTTTGAGGTAAAATCGTACTTAAAATGAACTTCGTAGTGGTGCGTATTTGTAGCGGCTTCGCTACCAATATTCGTAAAAATTGCTATCGATGTGCTTACCGAAAATTTGCGAGCAGGAATAGTGTCTCGAACTTGAGCAAAAACATTTGCGCCTAAAGCAGCAAATAACACATAAAATAAAATCCTTGTTTGCATAAAATTAAAATTAAATTGTTATTAAAAATTTTTTGCAAAAGTATTTTGTTTGGATTTTATTTTCGTTGACTTTGGTTAAGAAATGAAATTTTTTACTATTTTTTGCTCAATCTTTTACGAATACGGCTCAATGATTCGGGTGTAACTCCCAAATAACTTGCTAATTGAAATTGTGGAACTCGTTGCAGCAAGTCGGGGCGCTCTTTTTGTAAATGCAAATAGCGTTCTTCCGGAGAGTGCATTTTAAAATCAGCAAATGCATCTTGTTGTTTTGCAATTATTGTTTCTCCTAATGCCCGAGAAAGTGATTCCCCTTCGGGAAATTTTTGATACATTTCGGTTTCTTGTTCGGGAGTACCAACACCTGCAATTGTATCTTCGATACATTCTAAATAATAGGCTGAAGGGATATTTTTTCCATAAGCCGACGGAGTTACTGAGCCTTCTTCTGTGAAAAAATCAGTCGTCATTTCATTTCCATCTTTGATATAATAACTTCTAATACAGCCTTTTATAATAAAATAACATTCATCGGAAATTTGACCTTCGGCAAGTAAAATAGTCCCTTTTTTATAACTTCTGATATAAACGCCTTCAATGATTGCCTCCTCTATTTCTTTGGAGATTGTCATATATTTTGAAAGGTATTTTATTATTTCGTTTTCCATTTATTTTTTGGGTTTTATTTTAACTATTAATTTTTTCTTTAAATCTGTCAACTTGTACAGAATTATCAACCATATTTAATTTAGTGACCTTTTTTCGCCAGCACTTTCGCAGCTTACGCACATCTATTTTCTCGCCGCCACCGACAGCAGCACGCCAAGTGCTACGCCCAGCAATGCCGCACAAAGAACGCGCCATTGAGGCGGTAGCATAAAAGTAAAGGTATGTGCGGGTATCCAAAAAAATGGAATTGTCTTTTTGAAAACAAACCCGTAGAGTACGCCCCAATCTAAACCGACAAATATTTCTTTGAATTTCAATGGTTTAAAAAGTCCTTTTAATGTACCGCCATTGTTGATAATGTGTATATCGGTTACTTTATGGAAGGTCATAAAAACGGGTGCAAAGAAAAGATTCATTGCTACGCTGGTACTGAATGCTAATAAAAGACGTGTGCCAAAAAGCCCCGAGGTAATATTAATACCCAAATTTGTAAGTAATATGGGCGTTCCCGAAGAAAAAATTGTCATCGCCATACTTATAACAACACCTAAAAATCCCCAGACAATAGCTCTCGGAACTATTCCAAAGCCTTTATAATTAAAAACACCCTTCTGTATTTTCAATCCAATTACTTCGCCCAAAGTTGCCAAAACGGCAAATTTGATAAAAGCCAATGGTAATACCATTGACGTATGCCCTAAAAATGATGTTAAATTATTCATAAAATATTTTTTAGTTCCAGATCCGCAACAAATTGAAAGTCTTCAACAAAATTATGAATTTCAGTGCATTAAAGTATCCATCGAGTATATTGAAAAGTTTCATTTTTGAAATAAAGTTTTTTATTTTTATAATGCAAAGATAATAAATATTTAACAATTATTGTTAAAAAATATTTTTTTATTAATTTATGAACCACTAATTTGACGCAAAAAAGATTGGCGCAAATTTCACCGTATCATATTTTGAGTTATTTCATTCCTTTTAAAAAGCGGTGCATTGAATTTATTGAAATTAATGCATCTTTTTTTGGTGATCCCCCGAGTAGTTAGGAAAGGTTTTTATTCAAAATTGTTTCTTTTTAGCGTAAAAATTATAAAATGTTATAATTTTTTCTTATTTTTGCAAAAATTTTTAATCCAAAAATTATGAGAAAGTTTAATGTTGCGGGAAATTGTGTTCCTAATATGCACTATATGGTTGATATAAGTAAAAAAATTGACCAGATTTTTTTGTTGGTAGAGGATTGTAGCTATTTCACAATCAATCGTGGTCGTCAGTATGGCAAAACGACTACAATAGGGATGTTAGAAAAGCATTTACCAGACGATTATATTTGTGCGAGTATCAGTTTTCAGTATTCAGAAGATGACATGTATGCCGACGAAAAAGGATTTTGTCAGGCGTTGCTATGGTTGATACATAATGCGTTGTCGCTAAATGACGAAGAAGAAGCCAATTTATGGCTTGACGAAAGTGTCACTAACTTTCGTAAATTGAGCACTTTTATTACCAAA
>Ga0099364_10000808_pt1 | contig 53101 bp, 48 predicted proteins | sample TergutTh196P3_FD_73070 | JGI IMG/M metagenome (GOLD analysis project Ga0099364, IMG submission 73070) | Microcerotermes parvus P3 segment gut microbial communities from Pointe-Noire, Republic of the Congo - Th196 P3 | ecosystem: Host-associated > Arthropoda: Insects > Digestive system > Gut ... | reverse complement strand
TGTGTGCTGTATCTTCTGTTGAACTGGACATTTCAACCTCCCAATTGTGAGCCGTCTATCACGGTAATCTTTTTCGTGGGAATCTTCTATTTCATTTCATGGCTTGCTCCTCTTTATAGTGATGCCTCTTACCGAGCTGGCTCCGGCAACTTCTGATCCCCTGAATGTGACACTGAGCAGAGGCCATCCACTTTGCCCGGTCAAGCATGATTCAATTCCCACAAGAGTCTTTACCAAATCATGCTGATCATCATAACTCATGCCATACCATCCATTTCCTATCTGATATGTAGGCATTGATCCTATTATTTGACGTGAAACATTAAGCGGGGAGGTTTTTAATTGCTGCAAACCCATCTGGGCTTGTTCTCTGGTGCAGGCGAGAGCCATCCCAGCCTCCAGAATAAAAAATACCATAGTCAAAACCAGAATTTTTTTCATAATAGCCTCCTACTCCAAAACAAATCTGGCATATTCCGCTTTGGACTTTTCGCACATTTCTGCTATTTCGTATGATTTCTCCATATCCAATCCTGACATTTCATGAACTTCCAAGAGCGGCTTCGTAATGCCTAAGTGTATCTCTAAAACTGATTCAGAAAAAACATCAAATAGTTTCATTGCTTCTTCGCGTTGGGCCGCGTCCCCCGTATCGGCAGACTCCATAAGCCAGTCTTGAACTCTTTTCATTTCAATATCTTGCATATCATTTGGGCTACATTCCAAGCTAAAACCGAGGATTGCGCCCATTGGAGCAAGCATATTTTTCTTTTCTTCAAATGACATATTTTTTCTTATTATAAATACATCAACCGTTCCCCCATCAAAATCGGTCTTCCCTTGTGCGGAGAAAATCAATAACACAATCAAAGTCAAAACTGGGATAAACTTTTTCATTTCAATACCTCCAAACGATATACTTTAGATTCCCAAAGGAACCCCTTTTCAAGCAAAGTTCAACCTGGGCAAAACCATTGACTTGCCCAGCGCATAAATCGCTTGGTGACATCCGGGCAGTTGCCGAATGTGTTGGGATGGTAACGGGTGGATTATATGGCGAGAAGCCTGGAGAGTAAAAATTGGACATTATCTAAATTTTTTCAAAATATTCACGTTTGACCTCGAAGGATTCTACGGGAACGAGGCCCATTCTGTATTGGGCCAGCTTGTCTATGAAACCATCGCCATCAATGAGGTCGATTTGCTTCTTGCCGGGCAGGGAGGCCTCGGTTACGGCGGAATTAGAGAATCGACCTGTAGTGATGAACACGCCCTTCTCCACATTAGTGGTCATAGAACCACGAAAATCCCGGATGTCGGAAGCGGAGACCGGATTAGCGCAGGTATACCGCTTGCATTGGAAAGCCACAGTGAAGCTGAATATTCCATTAATCTGTAACTTGCCGTGGCCATCAATCCCGCCATCTCCGGATTTTTTGGTCACTTCGACCTCAACAAAGCCGCTTGCTAAGAGAAGGCGTTTTGTGAGTCTCTCAAAGGCAAAAGGGTTCATCTTGGCAAGGACGCCTCGTAGTTCCTCCCGCCAGTCGGCATACTCTCCGAGGGAAAGGATATCCTCTTCTTCCTCTTTGTTCTCATTCAATACACTTTCCAAACTGTTTATTTCGGATCTTTCAAAATTTTGACGATCCATCACTAAATCAACATTAGCGGCATCATCTGCACTGTCTTTTTTATCCTTTAGCCATTTACGATAATTAATCGGTAGTTCTTGATAATTTATGGTTTCTGGGTCTATTCCCATATCAATTATGTAAAAAGGCCCTCCTCTAGATTCTTGGCCAATCAATCCGGCACACTTGAAATATATCAAGCATGTGCTTATCCGCATTTCCAAGATAGGTATATTAGGAGTTTTAAGAGTGCAAAGCTCTTGAGCTCTTTCTGTAATATCCATATCTTTGGCTACTTGCATGACTATTTCACGCTTATGTGCAGATGCGCCCAGGGTAATCAAAGCCTTTAAAACAGGTTTAGCCAGTTCCAAGTATTTAGGGATTGAATTTTTCAAATTGGTCATAATAAGCCTCCTGCAAAAAATCTAATCTATGTAGTCAAGTATATAATTCCCCAAAGATTCAACCTGGGCAAAGTCATTGACCTGCCCAGCGCGCAAATCGCTTGGGGACATTCGGCCCGTTGCCGAAATCTTTTGGATGATTAAGGGGGATTGGTTGGCGAGAAGCCTGGAGAGAAAAGCTGGCATGAGCACCACCAGAATTAGCCTGGTTGGCCTCTAAATATTAAGAGGCCGGGTGCTAATCACAGCTACAGAACTGCGGACTTATTCCCCAGAGGTATTGTATTCGGCCCACACCCGGCCGTGCCAGTTTCTATGGAACGAAAAAAAGACACGGCTGTCGGGCGTGTAACCGCTGTAGGTATGATTAGTACCTGCCCAGAACACTACCATAAGGCCAGGGAAAAGTCAAAAAATGGCAAAATTAGGATAAGGCAAGGGGCCGGTTGGTTCGCCGCCTGCGGCGGCGCACACCCACCCTCTTGCCGGCTCACCTACCTAACGCTCTTCAGGAACTCGCTGATCCCGGGGTTGTCAAAGTCGCCGAACACGTACACGACAAAGAACTGGGATTCTCTATCCGTCTCTCCGACCACGGCCAAGGCCTTGTCCCCGTCATCGTCGGTGAAATTGAAAACATAAGCCCCATCGTCCAATTTCGGGGTCGTGCCACCATGCCCCCTGGAAAGAGTCCGGGCCACCTGACTCAGGCTTTGCCCTTCCAAGTCCCCCAGAAAGATGCCCACCCCGGCCGAATCGTCGTCGGCGGCGGCTACGATGGAATCGTCGTCTTGGGCGCCGACGCTCCAGCCATGGGGCACGGTCAGGGTATAGTTCCCCAAGGTCACTTTCGCTTCTTTTGCGGCTTGACCCCGGCTGCCGGAGGATGAAGGCGCCTCCGACCGCGCCTGGGGCGTTGTTGTCTGCGGCCCGGCGGCCAGACGGGGAGTGAGGCCGTTGTCGGCCAGGAAGCTCACTATTTCGCTGGCCGGCTGCGCGCCGTTCAGAAACGCACCCTCGCCCTCCTCCTGGTGGCCCCAGGTATTGATTCCCACGACCTCACCCCTGCCGTTTACTAAAGGCCCGCCGCTGTTGCCCGAGGCGATCGCGGCCGAGTGGAGTATTGAATTGCCGCGTTTGCCCCGTACAATGGCGTTTACGGTCCCTTCGGTGTAGATGACGGGCGGCGGTTGGAGATTGCTTTTGTTCCCTTTACTGAGCCGATCCGTGCTGGCGTCGAACTTGATGGCCATGTCGGGGTAGCCCCAGGCGCTGACGCGGTCCGTTCGCTTTACATCGACATTGAAGGATAAAACCGGCAGTTTCGCCCCTTTTGGCGGGTCGAAGCGCAAAAGGGCCAAGTCCGTGCCGCTGGCCCCTCCCTTGTTTTCATAGACCATATCGACCACCCTGGCCTTGCGGGCTGGAATTTTTTCATTAAGTACGAAAACGGCCATATCCTTTCCCAGGCCCTCGATAACATGCGCGTTGGTCAGGATAAAGCCCTCACCGACGATGAAGCCGCTGCCGATGCGGTATCTTTTGCTGTCCTCGGCCACTATCCACACTGTGGCCGCCTCCATGGTTTCGGCCACGGCCCGGCGGCGCTCCTCTAGTTCGGCCCGGGGGCTGTCGGCGGCGAACGCTCTCGGAGTGAAGGCCTGAAAGCTAAGGGCCAGGATAAATATCAGCCCACGGGAAACGATTTTTTTCATCCGCGTCACCCCATTGTTCTTATTATAACTTGGCCCACCATAGCACATTTTTTTCTCGAATACCAAACCCTGACCCGGGCCTGCCGGAGCGAGCGGCAACAAACTTGCTTTTTATGGTTCATCCGGCTGAAGCGTACTTGGCCAAAAGCTCAGAGTCATGTCGCCTCCTTGGCTTCCGTTGTTTCTCCGCCCGAATCTTTTTCGTTCTGCCCCAGGGCCGCCCCAGCCCCCAGAGCATGGCTGCGGCCATAAGGCGAGCTAAAAATCCCCTTTTCATATCATGCCTCCTCGTCTCTCAATAAATTGACGGTGAATGCGAGGCATGGTAAAATATTTTGGAATATGGAAGGACGGTCGATTTGTAGTGAAGATAATCACAATAGTAGAAAACACTACAAAAGACGCAGCCCTAAAGCCAAAACATGGGCTTTGTATTTATATAGAAACATTGAAACATAAGGTGTTATTCGACCTTGGCCCGGATGACACCTACCTGTATAACGCGCAAAAGCTGGGTATAGATTTGGCGGAGATTGACGCAGTCGTGCTGTCTCATGGCCATAAAGACCACGGTGGCGGATTGGCCAGCTTTTTGAAAGTAAATAATAAGGCAAAAGTATTTTTACATAGACAGGCTTTTGAGCCGTATTATATCAAGATTTGGTTCGCTAAAATTTTCATTGGTCTGAACAAGGATTTAGCTGAGAATGAGCGGTTTGTTTTAGTTGACGACACGATGAGAATAGATGATAATTTGTTTTTATTCGCTGATGTAGATGGGCATTTTGACACTAAGAGCAACCGTGTGATGTTGAAAAAGATACCGGGCGGGTACGCGCGGGATGATTTTGCCCATGAACTAAACCTTATTGTAACCACGGAAAATAAAGATGCATTATTTTCCGGGTGTTCGCATAGAGGTATTGCCAATATCCTGCGCACGGCGCACAAATACCGGCCTATCATTCATGCGGTCTTTGGGGGTTTTCATTTGTATAATCCGGCTACCAAGGCTACCGAACCGGCGGAAGTGAGTCAACGGCTGGCAAAGGAATTAGCTACGCAGGAAGCTGTGTTTTACACCGGCCATTGTACTGGTAATAAAGCGTTCGAGATGATGCGCGGCATTATGAGCGCCAAGTTGCAGTATTTATCAACCGGGTCAATGATTGAACTGTAAATGAGGGTAATGGTTACAAGGTTTGCCGGGGCTTCCCGCCGCGTGTCCGGAATTTTTGGACATGCGGGGCAAAACTTTTGGACAAAAGTTAGTGCTTATCCGTTCGGATATTGCTATACTGCAAAAAATCAAGCATCGTTCCGGTCATTCATGGCCGGCATTTGGGAAGATTTCAGCTATATTTAGCGCTAAAGGAGAGCGAAAATGAAGAAGCTGTTTGGAGTGTTTCTGGGTGCGGCCTTGTTGTTGGCCGCCTTCTGGGCCGGTCCGGTTCAGGCTGATAAAGTCGATTTCGACAAATTTACCTGCGGGCAGTTTTTGGAATTAGACGCGGATGAGATGGCCATGCTTTATTTCTGGCTGGACGGCTATGCCAGCGCCAAAAGCGGTGACTTGGTGCTGGACTCCGGCACTGTGGAAAACGATCTGAAGGAATTGACGAATATGTGCAACGACAATAAGGATTCCCGCCTCTTAACGGTGATCGGCTATTGACCGAAGCTTTGATCTCCGGGGGCTGTTGCTTGTCTCTGCAACAGCCCCTTAATACATTTGGCGGCGTTCGCTGGAAGAGCCTAAGCCCAGTATTTCCCGGTATTTAGCCACGGTGCGGCGGGCGATGTCGATATTGGAGCCGCGCAGAATTTCCACGATGCGCTGATCGCTCAAGGGTTTCTTGGGGTCTTCGGCCCCTATTATCTGCTTGATGCGATTTTTGACGCTCTCGGAGGCCAGGGCTTCACCCTGGAAGCGGCTTATGGGGTTGTCGAAAAAGTATTTGAGTTCGAAAAGTCCCTGGGGAGTGTAGACGTATTTGTTGTTGGTGACCCGGCTGACCGTGGATTCGTGGAAACCCAGTTCCAGGGCGATGTCCCGAAGAATCAGCGGCCTTAGGTGCTCCACCCCGTGGTCCAGAAAGTCGCGCTGGGCCTTGAATATGGCCTCGGTCACGCGGTAGATGGTGCGCTGGCGCTGGTGGAGGCTGCGGATGAGGAAGGCAGCTCCCCGGAGCTTTTCGCTCAAATATTTTTTCGTTTCCCCCTCGGCTTGCTTATTGGTCAGCATCAGGCGGTATTCGCGGGACAGGCGCAGCTTGGGCAGACCGTCCTCGTTTAAGGAAATTACGTATTCGCCGCCAACCTTGGTGATGTAAACATCAGGCGTGATGTAAACGGAGTCGGTGTTGTTATAGGGCCGGCCCGGCCGGGGTTCCAAGGCGCGGATGGCCTCCACGGCCCCGGCCACTTCCTCCTTGGCGGCTTTGAGAACCCGGCAGAGGCCTAGGAAATCCTTTTTTTCCAACAGCCCCATATGGTGGCGGCAAATTTCGGCGGCCAGGCCGTCCTCAAGGCCTAAGCGCGAAAGCTGCAGAAGCAGACATTCGGCCAGATCGCGGGCGGCCACGCCGGGAGGGTCGAGTTCCTGGATTCGGGCCAGCACGGCGGCCATTTCCGCCTCGGCCACCCCGGCTTTGGCGGCCATTTCCTCCACCGTGGCCTCCAGGTAGCCATCGTCATTGAGATTGCCGATGACCTGGGCCCCAAGGGCCAGGTCACGCTCGCTCCCGGCCGAAAGGCGCCATTGCCAGATCAGGTGGTCGGTCAGGGAGGTCTTGGCGGCCACGAAGCTCTCGAAGCCGGGAGTTTCCTCCGGGTTTTCATGGCTGCCGACATTGAGCTGGGTTGAAGGGGCGCTGGAGTATTCGCCCAGATAGTTTTCCCAGTCGAATTCCTCACGCACGCTGGTTTCGCTGGCCCCGGCCGAATCGGCGAACTCATCCCCGGCCCGGCGCTCGGTATCGGGAGTCTGGTCGTAACCCGGGTCCGCCAGGGATTCGCGGGCGGCGGCCTCGGCGCTGTCCGGCGGCGGGGCCAGTTCCAGCATGGGGTTGACCAACATTTCCTGGTTGATTTCCTCGACCAATTCCAGTTGCCCCAACTGCAAGAGTCGGATGGCCAACTGGAGTTGGGGGGTCATGACCATGACCTGGGATTGCTTTTGGGAGAGTCTGAGATCCAGGGCCACCAGCGGTATCCTAAAGGGTGAAGTCGCGGCCCAGGTAGATGCGGCGCACGGTTTCGTCTTCGGCCAGTTCCTTGGGCAGGCCCTCACGGAGCACCCGGCCTTCGTTGATGATATAAGCCCGGTCACAGACGGTCAAGGTTTCCCGGACATTGTGGTCGGAAATGAGTATACCCAACCCCTTGGCGCGCAGCATGAGAATAAGGCTCTGAATGTCGCCGACGGCGATGGGGTCAATGCCGGCAAAGGGTTCGTCGAACAAAAGAAAGACCGGGGTGAGGGCCAGGGCCCGGGTGATTTCCAGGCGCCGGCGTTCGCCGCCGGAGAGGGAAAGGGCCTTGTTCTTGGCCAGGTGGCTCAGGTTCAGTTCCGCCAGGAGGGCGGAAAGACGATCCCGGCGTTCAGCGGGGGTCAGGTTCAGGGTTTCCAAGATGGCCATGACGTTGTCCTCCACGGACAGGCGGCGGAAGACCGAAGGCTCCTGGGGCAGGTAGGTCAGGCCCAGGCGGGCCCGCTGATGCATGGGGGCCTCGGTTAAGTCGTGGTCGTTGAACAGTACCTCTCCCTCATCGGGGCCGATGAGCCCCACCAGCATATAAAAGGTGGTGGTCTTGCCCGCGCCGTTGGGGCCCAGGAGCCCGCAAATCTCGCCCGTGGTCAGGGCCACGTCCACCTGGTCAACCACTTTGCGGTGGCCGTAAGCCTTGACCAGGCCGTTGCCCACCAGACGCTGCCCCTTCATTCGGCGCCGCCGTGGATAATGGTCGTCACCCGCTCGCCGGGCTTGCTTTCCGCCGCGCCGGGCTTGCTTTCCGCCACGCTGCGCTTTTCGTCCAGGAAATAGATGACCCGGTGCCCGGTGAGGGAGTCCCGGCCCTGCCAGACCCGGGCGTTGCCGGTGAGGATGAGGCGGCGGGGTGCCTTCCTGGCCAGGTAAATGGCGTGGTCGCCCACGGCCAAGCGGTCGCCGTCAACCATCTTGACCCGGTCGAAGGCCTCCACCCGGTCGATTTCCCGGTTGCCGGCGCCTAAGGGCGAAGAGGCGGCCTCTCCCTCGCCGGAGGGCTCAACGGTGTAAAAAACCTTCATGCGGTCGCAGGTCAGGGTCATGCTGCCCTGCCGGGCCACCACCGCGCCTATGAAATGGACCACGCCCGCCGCATCGTCGGTTTCCAGGCGGTCGGCGGAAATGGCGATGGGCCCGCGGGATTGCCCCGGACCTTCCGCTTTGACCAAGGAAGCCGCCGCCATAACCAAGGCCGCCATAGCCGCCATAATAAGGGCCGTTTTCTTCATTCGCCGGAGTCCCTGGTCAAAACAGAAGGTGCGCCGAACCTTCCACAAAAAGGCGCCGGTCGCGGGTGTGATATACAAAGGATGAGCCTTCCAGGTCGGTCTCCGGGTCGGTGTAGCAGAATGGGGCCTCGCCCACCAGAAGCCCGTCCGCAAGTTTCAGAACCAAGTGGTCGGTGAGCAGCACGCCGCCGCTCGCTTCCACCACTTTGACCCGTTCGGTAAGGGTAATAATTTTCGCGGCCTGGTCGTAGCGGCCGCGGGCGGAGGTGATGTCGTACAGATCGGCCTGGCTCCAGACCTGGGCCCGGACCTCCTCCAGTATGAAGAAGTCCCCGGCCTGGTTATACTGGGCCGTATCGGCCTCAATGACCAGGGTCCGGCCCTCTTCACCGGCCTCGCTCAAGGTCAGACCCCCCAGCCTCATGTCCACATCGGCCGGCAGTATATCTTCAAGAAGGCCGAGGCGCTTCTGCCAGTAATGCACCCCAAAAAAGAGGGCGCTGGCGGCGCCCAGGAGGGCCAGGAAGGCGCAGAGAAGGTAGAATCTGACCCGCTGGATGCGCTTGGCAGGCAGCCGTTCATTTATATTTTCAGCCATGCCCCCACGGTTCCCGGTCCGGCGGGCTTACGGAGGCTCGCAAGTCCGTAAGATTCGCCGGGTTTTAAATCGCTCTCAGCTTGACATGAGAAGCCCGGCTTTCCGTTGCCGATAAAGTATTATACCTGTATGGGGAAGGGCTGTAAAGCAATAAACGGGCCAAAACCATAACGGTCCGGCGGAGGCTCTTCACTACTGAAAAAAGAACCGGCTTAAACTTCAAGCATTTTTATAGCATTATCAGCGGCGTCCGCGGCTTTTTTGAAGTTGCTGTGCAGCACGTAAGCGGAAATTACATCCAAGGCCTCATTGATGCGGCCCGGCCAGACTCTTTGTCTTAGCTCGTCGAAGCCGGTTTTAATATCGGTTTTTCTATATGAATCGCAAGCGGCTTTAATATCAGCCAGCTTTTCTCTCAGATATTCCCTATCCTCACCGGATAATTCCGCGCCGCCCCCGCTATTTTTGCCGGATTTAAACCTGTCCGCCAGGGATTTAAGCCCCTCAATCAGCACGGGGGTTTCCTCCAGAATCACGGCGAGGTTCTTTTCCGCTCCCGCATTCTCCAGCCTTAGCGCCACGGCGGATAGATCGGCTTCACCGATGCCGGCAAGGGCGCTTTTTATGCCATGTACGGTGATGATATACGACTCCATGTCTCCATCGCCGGCCCCCCCCAGCCTTGCGCATATGTCGGTTAACACGATTATGGCGTTCTCGGCGTCAAGAACGAAAGGTTTTTTTACGCGAGATATCCGAGATATGCTTTGCACCGTAAGGTTAACCCAATTCGCCACTTTCTCAAGCTGTTCCCGTCGCGCCGCTTCCACGACTTCGGGCGGCTTTTTATCCCTTATCAGATCATTTAATATCGAATTTAAGGCGCGCGAATCAATGGGCTTGGAGATAAAGCCGTCAAAGCCGTTCGCCAAAAACATTTCCTCCCGCCCCATGACGGCATTTGCCGTCAGGGCTACAATGCCGTTCGCATATCCCAGGCTCCGGATGATTTTCGCCGCTTCAATGCCGTCCATGCCCGGCATCATATGATCCATGAAAACAATGTCGTAAACATTGCCCTCTTTGATTTTTTCAACGGCCGCGTAACCGCTTGAAGCGGTATCAACGCGCAGACTGTAAGGCGACAACATGCCTTTAGTGACGTATATGTTCGATTCAACGTCGTCCACCACCAAAACGCTGCCATAAGGCAGATATTCGCGGACAAACGGCGTCCTTCCCGTCATTGATGCGCTTTTAAAGCGGTAATTCCGCAATTCCTCATTCAGCTCACCGCCGCACACGGCCGAATCCATACGTTTCTGCGGCAGGCGCACGGTAAATATCGAACCCTTGTCCGGTTCGCTTTCGACGAATATGCCGCCGTTCATCAAGCCAAGCAGGCGCTTGGTAATGCTCATGCCCAGGCCCGTGCCGTCGATAGTGCGCTTGGCGCCGGCGTTAAAGCGCGTGAACTCATCGAAAAGATCGCCGATTTGCTCTTTCGTCATGCCATGTCCCGTGTCGCTGACGACGAAAATGAGCGTCACGTCATCATCTTTCCCGGCTTCGGCGGCGACCGAAAGCGTAACCTCGCCTTCATCCGTGTATTTGAAAGCATTGGAAAGTACGTTGTTCAGCACTTGTTTTATGCGAAGCTCGTCGCCGTACAGGTTGAGGGGCGTGTGTTCGTTCACATTAATGTTGAAGGCTATCGGCTTGCCGTCGTAAAGCAGGTGGTTCGTTTGCACGGTATCGTTTATAATGTCGGTAATATCATATTTTACAGGGGTGATTTTCAGTTTACCCGCCTCGATTTTTGATATATCAAGGATGTCGTCGATGATGTTAAGAAGCAGCTTGCTCGAACCGTATATCCTCCCAAAAGCTTCCTCCGTTTCCCCGGAAAGCCCTTCATCTCGAAGCTGGATTTCCGCCGTTCCTAAAATAGCGTTCAGCGGAGTGCGTATCTCGTGACTCATATTCGCAAGGAAGGCGCTTTTGGTGCGGTTATTTTGTTCGGCCTGGTCTTTTAGTATCGCGAGATATTTCTTCTCATTTTGGTTTTTGCAAAAGACGACAAGTATCAAGGCAAGTACGACCAGGGAGAGTACTATAGCGCCGATCAGCCACGGGCGCTGAGCCGATAATAGCTGCGACCGGTAATTATATGTTTTCGTTACCCATTGATCCACGAACCTATCGGTGTCGATAAGCAAAAGCGCCTTGTCCATGATGGAGCGGAGGACGGTTTGGTCCTTGTTAAAAGCAAAGGCGGACTCATAGAAGTGGTTGAACAGGTAATTAGCCTTATAACCTGAGAACTCATAATAATTAGAATAATAAAGCAGCTTGCTTTTAGCCGCCATCACCATTTCCACTTCGCCTTTTTCCAGGGCCAAAAAAGCGTCGCCCGCGTTTTCATACATCGTCACGTTGACGGCGCCCGGGAACCAGGAGCGGAACGTATCGGCGTGCACGGTATTTTTTACCAGGGCCACATGCGCGCATGGTATTTCATTTATGTTCACGTTGGGATGATTCTTTTTGGAGAAAAGCGCGAACTGGTCCGACATGTATTTATATTCCCCCCAAATGTAATGCGGTTCCCATTCAGCGGAAAAAATTAAGTCGGAAAAGACATGCGCCCGGCCGTCATTCAGCATGGCCGTCAAATCGGCCATCTCGGTATATTCATCGTTTACGACTTGGAAAGCGAGCCCCGTGATTTTTTCCACCTCCCGCAAGAGGTCAAAGGTGATTCCGTCCCATTTTCTTTCGTGGTTGTTGTAAAAAACGATGGGATAATTGAAATACTGAGCCGCCAGCGGTACGGAAACCGTATTTTGCAGATACGCTTTTTCTTCCTCATCAAGGCTTGCAAAGAATTTATATTTTCTGTATTCATCGCTGCCCTGATTATACAGATGGTTCAGATGTGGCATGGCGCCGTTACGCAGCGCCTTTGTTATGACCGAAATGATGGGTCGAAGTTCCGGGTTTGCCGTTGCTATGGCAATCGGGCTGAAAACAATGGGGATATAATCTTCGATAATCAAACCGCCGTATTCGATAAAGGACGCGTCGGCAACCCGCGGCCCGATAAAAGCGTCGGCAGCGCCGTTTTCCAGGACATTATAGGCTTCCTGGTAATTTTTGACCCACACGGGTTCGTATGTACCCGGCTCCGTAACCCGGGCGATGCTTTCTTCCAAGGGAGTGCCGGCCAAAAACGCATATTTAAAAGGCCGCTCCGCTTTGATTTGGATAAGTTCGCGGCTTCCCGCAAGCCGCATTATTACAATCTGCCGTTCGGTAACGGCATCGGTCATATAATATCTTTTCAGGCGTTCTTCGGTGGGCATCATGCTGCCCGAAAAATCAATTTCATGGGCCTCCAGCTTTTCAAACAGTTCATTGGAATGGAAAATTTCAGGCTGGAATCGGATACCGAAGAACTCGGTCAGCCATTGGCAAAGCAAAGCGGAATATCCCGCGACCTCGCCGTTGTCGTTTTCAAACGCCTCGGAGGTTAGAGTCATCGCATAAACAAAATGCTCGCGCCTATTTTTCAGGGCCTCTATTGCCTTGATTTCCCCGTCCGTTACGCCGGGTATGTCGCGGTAGGATTTTATGCGGTTTATATCAAAAAAATCCTCAGGCGATTTTCGCGGCGCGGTGAAACAAGCGGAAAGGCCGGCGGGACAAAGAACCGCAAGAATCAATATTATGGCAATTCGTTTTATAATCACAATCAAATGCCGCCATATGCGTAAACGGGTCAGGAACTTAAGTTCACCGTTGCGAACGACCCATTCACTTCAAGAAAAATATCGACGATTTTTGTCCTCACTCGGCGGCCGGCGGGGAAGGTATAAATCGGCGGCTTTCGCGGCCCGGAGCCGGGCCGGACCGGGCGCCGCCCACGGCGGCGCCGTGGAGCAGGGCATCGAAATCATTGACCGCGGCGGTGAGGCTGCCGGCCTGGATTGAAAGTTGGCCGGCCGCGCTGGCCGTTTCTTCGGCCGAGGCGGCGTTGGACTGGGTAACCTTATCCATCTCGTTCAAGGCCACGGTGATCTGGGCTATGCCCTGGCTCTGCTCCCTGGAGGCTTCGGCCACTTCCGAGACCAATTCGGAAACCTTGGCCGTGTGGGAGCCCACGGTCTTGAAGGTTTCGGCCGTGGTATTGACCATCTCCGAACCGGAGCCGATGTTGGCGATAGTGGCCGCGATTAGGTCGGCCGTGTTCCTGGCCGCGTCGGCCGAACGGATGGCCAGGTTACGCACCTCGTCGGCCACCACCGCGAAACCGGCCCCGGCCTCTCCGGCCCTGGCCGCCTCCACGGCCGCGTTCAAGGCCAAAAGGTTGGTCTGGAAGGCGATTTCATCTATGCTCTTGATGATTTTGCCGATCTCGTTGCCGGAAACGGAAATCTCCTCCATGGCCCGGATGACATGGGTCATGGAGTTTTCAGCTTCAGAGACGGTCTTGATGGCCTGGGTCATGAGGCCGTTGGCTTCCAGGGCGTTATCGGCATTGCGCTTGGTCATGGAGTTGAATTCTTCCAGGGCCGCGCTTGTCTCTTCCAGGCTGGCGGCGTTTTCCGTGGCCCCTTCGGCCAGGATGTTGGAGGCGAAGGTGAGTTGCGAGGAAGATCCATGAACCTCCCGGGCGCTTTCCAGGAGGTTTTCTATTATGCGTTCCATGGCCTGAACAATGCTCCTGGTTGCAAAAACCGACAAGAGAAGGCTGACTAAAACGGCCAGAAAGACCCCGACGAGCATGGCCGTGACCATCTTGGTGATGGCCGAACTCATGGCGGCCGCGGACTGGCCGGCAAGGGCCTCAATGGCGGCGACCATATTGGTGCTCTCTTCCTTTAGATCCTCCACCTGGGCGCTGCGCCTGGCCGCGGCTTCCGCATCGGTTTTCTCCAGTTCCACGGCAGACCTCAGGTTGGGGTCATATCCATCTTTCTTGGCCCGGAGGGCCTTGGACAGGGCCGCCGCGACCGCCTGATTCCGCGTGTCGCCGATCAAGCTTTCCAGGCGCCTGGCCACATCGGCCGACAGGGACAGGCTGCTGTCTATAAATTCTTGGTTTTCCAGGAGAAGGCCGCGGACGAAAGCCATGCCGCTGGCGCTGGTCAAATCCTTAAGGCCGCTGAGTTCGGTCAGTCGCCGGAGCTGATGCCTGGCGCGCTCCGAGTCGAGCCCGGCCGAGATTTCCTGTTCGAAGAGTTCGGCTTCCGCCGAAAAAGCCTCGTCCAAAGAGTTCAAGGTCTCTTCCAAGGCGGCCATGGTCGCGCCGCGGAAATTGAAGATTCTATCCCGACGGTCCGGCGTGGTCATGGCCTCGGCGGTATATTCCTGAAACAGGCCGGTCATTTTCTGATAGCTGTCGAGGATTTCCTGCCCCCGGAGGACGGCCGCGTCGGGGATGTTCATGAGGTTGTTTAATTCCCTGATGGAATCGGCGTTCGCCTTGTTGCTGGCGAGAAATTGCTTGAATATGCCGTGGTCGTTGCCGGGACTGGTCAGATAGCTTCTCATGGACGAGCGCTGTTCCGCGGCCTGGTAGCGCATGTCTTCGGCCGTGCTGATGGCGCGCAGGACATACTCCACGATGATTTTAGAGTCGGTCCGCACGGGCTGGACAAAAAGAAAGATTGTAAACAAAAGGACAAAATAGACAACGTTGGTCACGGCGAAACCCAGTATGATCTTGGTTCCCAGTTTCATGAGTCGCAATCCTTTCCGGCAATGCCAACCAGATTGCCAATCGTTAAGGGAGGGTTGCAAGTAAAGGGGGATCTGTCTGCGGGAAGTTTGCGGAACAATGCTGGCATGGGCGCCTCACCAGTATAAAACCGGTTCGGCCTCTAAGTATTAAGAGGCCGGGCGCCGAAAACAGCTCGAAATAACTGCGGACCTATTTCCTAATGGTCTTGTATTCAGTCCACACCCGGCCGTGCCAGTTTCAAGGACGAAAAAAACACGGCTCCGGGCGTGCGACCGTTTCGAGGTATTTTCGGTACCTTACGAAAATAAACCAGAAAAAGAAGAAAAAGTCAAGTAGGGGGGAAAAATGGTAATGATTACTCTCCGTTGGGCAGGCCGGGCTTATGGTCTTAAGCGCGGCCTTCTCCCGGTATCCGGGCGGCTGGGCTCTCCCGCCCTAGTTAATGCGGCTGTTTGTTGTAAATAAAATCAGGATGTTAATAATTTCCCCCTCCCCGGAGCTACTTGGCATGCTCCAATTTTGTAATTTTCTGGCCCTGTATGGCAAGAGCGCCCATCAAGCCTTTTTGCCCGTAAACAAAGGAAAAAACGTCCGGACGCAGAGTAGTGCTGGACAAGTCTTTTCCCATCCCCTCATCCACGACAACGACATGCGGACCAGTGCCGATTGACCACCCGGCGCTGTCGTTTAGGTATTGCACGGCTTCGTCTGTGACCAAAAACATGGCTTGAGAATAGTTCTCGGCGCCGAGTTGCAGCCCGTAGGAAAGGCCGGTTATGTTGTAATATCCGAGCACACGTCCGTTAGGAGAGAACATAACCCCGTTGCCACCGGAGCCGCCGACGAAAAGCCCGGCCTTTATTATATCCGGGAACACCAGGATGCTCTTGACTTGCGGCCGCAGCTCCCTAGCTTTGGGCGACGTATCGTACAGATGGTTCAGAGAGGCCCTGCCCCTTTTCATCAAATCCTCTTGGCTGGATTTTGATAAGGCGGAGCCTCCCAGGCCCGCGCAAGAGTTCAGGAACAATACCGCAGCAAAAAGACCGAGCCATACCGCTACATTTTTTGTGTTCATTGAAAAACTCCAGGTAATAGTGTTGTTGTGGCGTCCGCCGCTTATCCGCGTCGCGCCATGTCAAAAGCCCTGGCAAAACCGGGCAGGGCGCGCGAAATGACCTCTTCGGGCGTGCAGAAACATAGCCGGAAATAGCCCGGGCCGGCGAAGCCTCTGCCCGGCACGGCCAGGATTTTTTCCTCTTTCAAAAGGGCCGTGAAGTCCGCGTCGTCGGCCAGGGGACTTTCGGGGAACAGGTAGAAGGCCCCGGCCGGCTCGCTTAAACGGTAGCCGATGGAGCGCAGGCCCTGGACGAAGAGATCGCGGCGGCTCTGATAAAGGCCCGCCTCCACCGCCGCGCCCTGAAGCTCGGCCAGGGCCAGTTGCATCAGGGAGGGGGCGTTGACGAAACCCAGCACCCGATTGGCCAGGGCCAAGGCCTGGAAGAGTTCCCGGCCGCCTTGGGGGAGATCCGGGTTCATGGCCACGTAGCCTATGCGCTCGCCTGGTATGGACAGGTCCTTGGAATGGGAATGGACCAGGACGGCATGGGGGTGGGCGGGAAAAATGGAGGGCGGCCGGCGGCCGTCATAGGCGAGCTTGCGGTAGGGTTCATCGGCGATGAGGAAAATGGGGCGGCCCCAGCGGGCGCCGGCCTCGGCCAGAATCCCCCCCAAGTCCGCCAGCTTTTCCGCCGGATAAATGACCCCGGTGGGATTGTGGGGCGAATTGAGAAGGACGGCCCGGGTGGCCGGGGTGAGCCCGGCCGCGAGGGCCGTAAGGTTCAGGCCGAAGTCCGGCCCCGGCTCCACCGTAACCAGCCGGGCCCCGTGGTTATCGGCGTAGAAATCGTATTCCATGAAATAAGGGCGTGGGGTGACGACCTCATCGCCGGGGTCCAGGAGAGCCTTGAAGACCACGTTCAGGCCCCCGGCCGCGCCCGCGGTCATGATCACGTGGTCCGGGGTGAAGGGCCGGGCAAGGCCAGCCCCCTGCTCGGCATTCAGGTATTCGGCCACCTTCTCCCGCACCTGGGGCCAGCCGGCATTGGGCATATAGCCGTGGGCCCCGGGGGGCGGCTTCCGGGCCAGCCGGGCCAGGGTCTCCTGAAAGGCCGCCGGGGGCGGCAGGTCGGGGTTGCCCAGGGAGAAATCAAATACGTTTTCGGCCCCGAAGCGGGCCTTGAGGCGGGCCCCCTCCTCGAACATGGCGCGCACCAGGGAAGCCCTGACCAAGGCCGCGTCCATTTTTCGGCTGACCAAACTCATGTCCGCCCTTCCCCTTTGTGGTTCAGCAGTCCGGCGCCGGAGGCCAGGGGCTGGTCCTGGGTCTCGTAGGAACCGATGAGATGGAAACGCTCGGCCGACCTTTTCAGGTCATCTAAGGCCCGAGTCAGACGGTCCTCGCTGAAATGGCCGTCCATCTCCAAAAAGAAGCGGTAGGTCAAGGGCCGATCCAAACAGGGCCGGCTGTGGAGGCGGGTCATGTTGACCCCCAGGTCGGCCAGGGATTGGAGACAGGAGTAGAGGCTGCCGGCCCGGTGGGGGGCGGTGAACCAGCACAGGGTCCGGTCGCGGCCGCTGGGGGTGCTGTGTTCCCGGCCCATGACCAGGAAAAAGGTCTGGTTGTGAGGCCGGTCTTCGATATTATCGGCCACTATATTGAGGTTGTGGAAATCGGCCAGGGCGGGATGGCCTATGAGGGCCGAGGCCCCCGCCTCGTCCAGCATGGTGGCGGCCGCGGCCGTGGAGGCGGCGGCGACAAGCTCCACGCCGGGCAGGTTCAGGCTCAGCCAGCCTCGGGCCTGGCCCAGGGCCTGGGGATGGGAGGCTACCTTTCTGATGGCGGCCGCCTCCAAGCCCCGGGACATCAGGGCCAGGGAAATCTTCAGCGTGACCATGCCCCGGGCCTTGAGACCGGTGTTCCCCAAAAGGTCCAGGGTCTGGCCGACCAGGCCTTCGATGGAATTTTCAAAGGGCGCCACGCACAAATCAGCCCGGCCCTCCTCCACTTCCTTGAAAACGGCCGCCAAATCGTCCTGGGGCTGGTAGAGGCCCAAGGCCCCGAACTGTTCGAGAGCCGCGGCGTGACTATAGGTGCCGGCGGGACCCAGGAAGGCCACCCGGATGGGGGCCTGGGCGGCCCGGCAGGCCCGGACCAGGGCCGAGAAAATCTCCCGGACCGCCTCGCCGCCCAAAGGCCGGCCCTGGGATTTGATCATGAGCCGGTCCAAAACCGCCTTTTCCCGGGACCGGTCAACCACGGCCAGGGAATGGCGCTTTTTCACCTGGCCGATTTCAATGGCCACAGCGGCCCGCCGCTGAATGAGTTCCAGGATTTCATCGTCCAATTCGTCTATCCGGGCGCGCAGACCCTTCAGAATCTCGGTTTTCGCGGTCACTGGCCCACCGCCTGAGCCTGTGGAGGCGCCGTGGGCAGGCTCCGTCCGAAGTGGGGGGCCAGGGCGGCCAGTTCCTCCATCAAGTTATGAAATTCCGCCGGATTGAGGGATTCCTCGCCGTCGCAGAGGGCCGTCTCCGGCCGGCAATGAACTTCGATCATCAGGCCGTCGGCCCCCACGGCCAGGGCCGCCTTGGCCAGGGGGGCCACAAAGGAGGCCCGGCCGCTGGCGTGGCTGGGATCGACAATGACCGGCAAATGGCTGCGCTCTTTGACGGCCAAGACGGCCGAAAGGTCCAGGGTGTTGCGGGTGCTGGGCTCGAAGGTGCGGATGCCGCGTTCGCAGAGGATGACCTTTTCATTGCCCCCGGCCAGGATGTATTCGGCCGAGCCGAGGACCTCATCCACGGTATTCATCATCCCCCGCTTGAGAAGCACGGGCTTGCGGGATTGCCCCAGGCGTTTTAGAAGGGAAAAATTTTGGGCGTTCCTGGCGCCCACCTGCAGGACATCCGCATAGGCCTCCACCAGGTCGACATCAGCGGAGTCCATCACCTCCGTGACCACGGCCAGGCCGGTCAGCTCCCTGGCCTTGGCCAGCATCTTGAGGCCCTCTTCGGCCAGGCCCTGGAAGCTGTAGGGCGAGCTTCGAGGCTTGAAGGCACCGCCGCGTAGAAGGTGGGCCCCGGCCATCTTGACGTCCCAGGCCGTGCCCAGCATCTGCGGGTCGGCCTCCACGGAGCAGGGTCCGGCCATTACTATAAAATCACTCCCCCCCAGGCTGACCCCCCGCCCCAATTCAAAGACCGAAGGCGCGGCGCGGCCGCTTAGGCCGGCTAATTTATAAGCGGCGGATTTTTTTGAAACTTCCGGCCTGCTCTTGCCGTCATCCGATGCATTCATGTTGGCTCCTAAAAAAAATCGCCGGCCCTCTTTCAAGTTCGCCGGCGGTGGGATTTGGTTCAATGTCCCCTGACCGTCAGGCGAACCCTCCGCTAAAATAAAAAAAGCCCCGCCCGCCTGCGGCTCTTGTTTCGGCGGCGGACGGAGGGATTGAAAACTGAACCGTAGACATGGACTATTACCTGATATAAAATTGAGGGCATCATACACCCGGGCCAGCCGCCTTGTCAAGCCCGCCGGGGGCGATGGAGGCCGGCCGGGATAACGTTGGCGAAACAAGACGCTTAACGGCGCCCGGGAGCCGCCATTGACCGCTCTATTGGCCCTTCTCAGCTGCCTTCTGTTCGGGCTGTTGATAACCCAGTTATACGAGTATATCCAGCTCAAGCGGCTGGTGCTCAACCTCGCGGCCCGCCTCGAACAGCAGAATGAGCTTTTGACCCGTCTGGCGGCCGCCGCCGAGCGTCCGGCGGAGCTCTTGGCCCAGCCCCAGGCCGACCGGCCCGAAGCCGGGCCGGCTGATGATGATGATGAGGAGGAGCCAGAGCCCGCCCGCGAGCCCGGGCCGCCCGAAGTCGTGGAAACCCGGGGAACCGAAGAGGCCGAGGAGGCCGAGCCCCCCGCGCCGCCCCTCTGGCCTTCTCCTGCGCCCGGCCCGGCCCGGCGCCGATTCGGAGCCGCCGAAATATGGCCGACCCTCGCCGCCCTCCTGGTTTTGGCCCTGGGCGCCGGCTTCCTGATCTGGTTCAGCCTCACCCTAGGCCCCTTCCCGCCGACCTTGCGCTTGGGGGCTCTCTTTTTGGCCGGCCTGACCGGCCTTATCCTGGGCCTGTTATGCTGGGAAAAACGACCGCGCCTTGGACTGGCCGCGGAAGGCTCCGGGCTATGGCTCATGGGTCTGGCCCTGGCCGGAGCGACCCGCTTCCCCGGACTTCTGGCCCTGGGCCCGGGGCGGGCCGCCCTGGCCGCCTTGGGGCTGTTCGGCGCGATACTGGCCCTGAAACAAAATTCATCCCGCCTGACCCTCCTAATGCCCCCGGCCTTTTTCGGCCTCTGGGCCGCCATGAGCCCACATTGGGCCGGCTTTACCCCGGCCGCGGCCGGAGCGGGGCTTTTCTACCTGGCCCTCAACCTGGCCGTCGGCCGGTCAGACCTCGCCGCCCGGCGCCTGGTTCCCTATCTGGCCCTGGCCTCCTTGAATCTGGCCTTAGTCAGCCGCCTCTTCGCGGCCCCTCTCATGGCGCCCTTGGAGAACCTTTCGCCCTGGGCCGGCCTTAGCCTGGCCTGGACCCTCGAAAGCGTCTTTCTCTTCCGACGCGGCCATTGGCGGTTGGGCGCCCTGAGCCTGGGCCTGGCCGCCGCCTGCGCCCCACTCATACCCGACCTCTTTTCCGGGGCCCCGGTCAGCCAGTTTTTTCTGTCCGCCGCGGCTCTGGGCGGGGGCCTCTTATATGCCGCCTCCAGAACGGACCGTTCAAAGACGGCCCTGATTTTGCTGGGGCTAGGGGCCTGGCTGGCCGGGTCCCTGGCCTCGGTCTGGGGGGCGGTGACGGCTTTTGCGGAGTCCTCTTTCATTCTGAACTGGCTCCTGGCCGCCTGGAGCATTTTCAGCCTCGGACTCTGGCTGGCCGGCCGGGCCGCCCCGCACCTGTTGACGAAGAGGCACCCGGGTTCGCCGCCCCTTTTGGTACTGGCCCAAGCCCTCTCCCTCATCCCGGCTCTGATCCTGGCCCTGGGCTTCTTAAGGCCCCTCTTGGGGGCCGGCGGAAACCCCGGGGAGTTTAACCCGGCCGCCTGGGCCCTTTGGGGCCTGGCCCAAGGCCTGGGCCTGGCCCAGGCCCGGCGGCTAACCCCGGTGGCGGCCTGGAGCAATGCCTTTCTCCTGGCCTTGGCCCTGGCCCTGAGCCAGGCCGCCACGGTCCTGTCTCATCCAGCCTTCGGCCAGGATCTGGTCCGCCTGGCGGGCCTTCTCTGCGCCTTGGCCTTCTTCGTGCGGCCGCCCCGGCTGGCCCTTTTCCAAGAGTTGAGCCTCTGCCGGGCCGCCGGCCTGATTCTGAGCTGCCTGGCCCTGTGGAAGGGCCTGGTACTGGCCCTGGACCCGGCCAACCGCCCCGGCTTTTTCGGCTTCCTGCCGGTCTTTAACCTGACCGATCTGCTCCAGGCCGCCACCTTCTGGCTGCCCCTGGCCTTTCTCCGCCGCCTGACCGCCTCGGAACGGTCCCTTGGTTTACTCCAGGGGATCCTGTTTTTTCTTTGGCTCAACCTGGTCCTGGCCCGGGCGGTCCATCACTTGGCCGGAGTGCCCTACCAAATGGAAGCCCTCTTGGCTTCCAAGCATTTCCTGATCGTCTGCGCCGGGGTCTGGGGCGCTCTGGGACTGGGCGCCTGGCTGGCCGACCGCCGCCGTAAGCCGACCGGGCCCGGGGACCACTAGGCGCGTTTTCCCCTGATCGCGAAACCCATTGACAGGCGGCCCGATTTCCATATATTATAAAAAGAAAATTAGTCAGTTTCCCCCCGCGTCTCAGGCGGGCTTTAAGTTTGGCATAGGGTGAACAAAATGGTCTTCGACAGTCTGCACTTGGCGATTATCCTGTTCCTGGCTGTGGGGCTCATTTTCCCGGTGGCCCCCTTGCTCCTGTCCGCCCTCCTGGCGCCCCGGGCCGTCGGCGGCGACCTCAAAATGCCCTATGAGTGCGGCATGGTTCCCCACGGCCGGGCCTGGGGCCATTTCGGCGTCAATTACTATGTCTACGCCCTCATCTTCATCGCCTTTGATGTGGACATCCTCTACCTAATCCCGGTGGCCGTCTATTACAACAGCGCCGTCGGCTGGCTGGCCTTCGCGGAACTGACCTTCTTCTTGTTTTTTATCTTCCTGGCCCTTGTCTATTTCCGGGCCAAGGGGGTTTTCGAATGGCCCCGCCGCATCAACATACGCGGCTGACCGGACAAACTGAAATCTGAATGACAGGGGGGAAAATGGCCAACAACACCGCGGCGGAGGCGCCGGTCGGCCCGGCGGAATCCCAAATCCTGCCCCCGCTGATCAACATAAAGCCTCTCAACTATGTTTTTGACCTAACCCGGGCCATGAGCATCTGGCCCATGACCTTCGGCTTGGCCTGCTGCGCCATTGAGATGATGTCGGCCAGCATGGCCCGCTGGGACGTGGCCCGCTTCGGGGCCGAAGTTTTCCGCCCCTCGGCCCGCCAGGCCGACCTGATGCTGGTGGCCGGCACTGTCGTCCATAAGCTGGCCCCGGCCGTCCGTAGGCTCTATGAGCAGATGCCCGCCCCCAAGTTCGTCCTGGCCATGGGCAACTGCGCCATTTCCGGCGGGCCCTTCAAGTTCGAGGGCAACTACAGCGTGCTGGAGGGAGTGGATCGGATAGTGCCGGTGGACGTCTATGTGCCCGGCTGCCCTCCCCGCCCTGAAGCGCTCCTGGAAGGCATCTTCGCCATTCAGAAAAAATTGACCGGCCGGCGCTTCTGGCCGGCGGCCAGGGAGGTGGGGGGCAAATGAGTGAACGCTTCCCGGAAACCTGGCGGCGGCTGGGCGCCCTGGTCATCTCCAGTTTCGATTTTCAGAAAACCGGCTTGATATCCGCGGCCATCCTGCCTCCGGACCGGGTGCGGGACGCGGCCGAAGCTCTTTCCGCGGCCGGTTACTTCCTGGAAACCATCACGGCGCTGGAGGTTCGGGAGGGGCTTTTAGTCACCTATCTTTACGACTCCCCGGCCGAACCCGGCCGGCTGGCCGTAAGAGCCCTGGCCGCTCCGGGAGGATGCCTCCCCAGTGTGGCCTCGGTCTATCAGGGCGCCGAATGGCATGAGCGGGAGGCGGCCGACTTCTTCGGCCTTAAGTTCCAGGGCAACCCCAACCCCGTACCTCTCCTTTTGCCCCATGACTTTCCAGGGCCCCCGCCTCTTTTAAAAACCGCTGGAGAAAAAGTGGCCGAATTACGCGATCTTAAAATATTCGGCCAGGCCGAATTCCTGGATCCCGCCTGGCGGGCCCTGGCCGGGGCGGAAGGTGAGGAGGCGGCATGACCGGGGCCTTCGTCAATCCCTTCCGATTCTCGGAAAACCCCGGAGACATTCAGGGCGATTTCTATACCCGGAATTTTGAAACGGGCCGGACGGCCCAGGATTCCATCATCATCAACCTGGGGCCCCAGCACCCCTCCACCCACGGCGTCCTGCGCATCCTGGCCGAACTCCACGGGGAGTACGTACTAAGGGCCGAGCCCGTCCTAGGCTATCTACACCGGATGCATGACAAGATGGGGCAATCCAAGACGCCCTGGCAGTTTCTGCCCAACACGGGCCGGGTGGACTACCTGCACCCGGTGGCCTGGAACTGGGCCTATGTGGGGGCGGTTGAACGCCTGGCCGGACTGGAAGTGCCCCAGCGCGCCGAATACCTGCGCATCATCGCCTGCGAGTTCAACCGCATCGCCTCCCATGTCCTTTGGTGGGGGGCCTTCGTGCTGGACCTGGGCGCCTTCACTCCCATCCTCTACGCCTTCGAGGAGCGGGAAAAAATCAACGACCTTCTGCAAATAATCACCGGCTCCCGCCTGACCATAAACTATCTGCGTTTCGGCGGGGTTTGCGCCGACCTCGACGACCGCTTCATGGCCCTGGCCCGCGACTTCATACCCTATATGCGCGGCCGCCTGGCCATGTACGACCGCCTGGTCACCGGCAACGTCATCTTCCGCCGCCGTCTTGAGGATGTCGGCCGCCTGGATGAGGACATCTGCCGCCGCTACGGGGCCACCGGCCCCATCCTCCGGGCCGCGGGGGTCGCCTGCGACACTCGCCGGGCCGAACCCTACGGCCTGTATGACCTCTTTGATTTTGAAGTGCCCACAGGCCCTTCCAACGACTGCCTGGGCCGTTATCTCCTGCGCCTGGAAGAGATCCGCCAGAGCCTCCGCATCATCGAAGAGGCCCTGGACCGTCTCCCCCCCGGCCCCATACGCCATCCCAAGGCGCCCAAGGCCGCCTGGAAGCTGCCGGCCGGCGAGGCGGTCTTCGCCGTTGAAGGGGGGCGGGGCAAGATAGTCATCCACCTTTTCAGCGACGGCGGCAAAAATCCCTACCGGATCAAGCTGAGGGCCCCGGGTTTTTCCAACCTGAATCTCTTTGCCGAAGCCGCCCAAGGCGTCCTCCTGGCCGATGCCCTGGCCATCTTGGGCAGCCTGGACCTGGTCATCCCCGAAATCGACCGCTAGAGGCGGCCGGGGGAGCCGCAAGGAAACCGTATGGACATTAATCTCCTGGTCGTATTAAAGCTCCTGGCGGCCCTGGCCCTCATCATCGTCCTCCTCATCGCCAACAGCGTGGTCATGGTCTGGCTGGAACGCAAGATAGCCGGCTTCATCCAGCGCCGCCCGGGCCCCTACGAAGTGGGCCCCCACGGCTTATTCCAGACAATCGCCGATGCCGTCAAGCTCCTGACCAAGCAATTGGTGATTCCCGCCAACAGCGACCGCCTCCTCTTCTTCATGGGGCCGGTCCTGGCCATGTTCCCCATGTTTCTCTTATTCCTGGTCATCCCCTTCGGGCCCATTCTCACCGGACTGGAGGTGGAGTTGGGCGTGCTCCTGATACTGGCCTTCGCCGGCTTCGAGGGCCTGGCCGTCCTCACCGGGGGCTGGGCCTCCAACAATAAGTACAGCCTTTTGGGCGCGGCCAGGGGCGTCTGCCAGATCGTGGCCTATGAAATCCCCCTCATTCTGGCCATTCTGGCCGTGGCCTTCATGTGCGGCAGCCTGAACCTCTCCGTCATCAACCAGACCCAGGGGAACTGGCCCTGGGAGTGGCACCTTTTTCGCCAGCCCCTGGCCTTCTTCATTTTCATAATCTGCATGTTCGGGGAGACAAACCGGGCCCCCTTTGATCTGCCCGAGGGCGAATCCGAACTCACCGGGGGCTTTCACACCGAATATTCCGGCATGGGCTTCGCCCTCTATTTCATGGCCGAATACACTTCCATGCTCCTGGTCTCCTTTTTGGCGGTGATCTTTTTCCTGGGCGGCTCCGGCGGTCCCCTGGCCCCGGGGGTGTGGTGGACCTTTATTAAAATGGGTTTTTTGATGACCTTGATGATCTGGGTCCGCTGGACCTTCCCCCGGGTGCGCTTCGACCAGCTCTTGAACATCAACTGGAAGTGGCTGTTGCCCTTAGGTCTCCTGAACCTCTGGCTCACGGCCCTGGTTCTGAATTTAGCCCGGGGTTTTTAAGGAATTGGCTATGCTCAAAGCTGTATGGGACAATATCAAAGGCTTCTATTCCCTCCTGGTGGGCCTGGGCGTCACCGCCCGCTACGGGCTGGGGCCCTTTCCGGCCTGGCTGGGGCTGGCTTCGCCAGGCTATCCCCAGCTCACCACCCACTATCCCCGCCAAACCATCGGGGACGAGGACTTGGTCACCTTCCGCGGGCCGGTGGAACTCTTGCCGGCCGCGGACGACCCCACCGTGAGCCTCTGCGTCTCTTGCCAGATGTGCGTCCGGTCCTGCCCCGGCGGCTGCCTGACCGTGGTCAAGGGCCAGGATAAGGGTCAGGACAAGGCCCCCAAGGAATTTTTGTGCGATTTCTCCCTCTGCAGCCTTTGCGGCGCCTGCGTGGAAGTCTGCCCCTCCGGCGCCCTGGGCTTCTCCCATGACATTTACTGGGTGACTGAAAAACGGGAAGACCTGGTGCGGGACCTCCTGGCCCCCCTGGCTCAAAACGGGAAAGAGCGGGTGGCGGCATGACAGGCGGCCTCTCCGTCCTGGCCGGGGGGCCCTGGACCGCCCTGGCCGAAATGACCCTCCCCGGGCCGGCCCAGGAAATCATGGCTTATGCCGCCTTCTCTTTCTATGTCTTCATGATTCTGGCCGGCGGCCTGGCCGCCGCCCTCTCCCGCCACCTGGTAAGGGCCCTCATTGGCTTGGTCCTGACCTTTCTGGGCGTGGCCGGCCTCTACCTGCTTCTGGCCGCCCCCTTCCTGGCCTTTATGCAGATTTTGATCTACGTGGGGGCTGTCTGCGTCCTGATTTTCTTCTCCATCATGCTGGTTAAAAGCACCCCGAACGGCGAGGAGGCGCGCGCCCCCGGCCTCTGCCAGAGTTTGGGGGCCTTTCTGGCCGCCCTGGCCCCCCTGGCTCTCTTCGCCCCCCTCATCGCCACCCGGGCCGGGGAACTCGCCTCAGGCGGCCGGCCCGTGGAAACGCCCGTGGCCAGCCTGGGCGAGGGCTTGTTGAGCTATTACCTGGCGCCCTTCGAGCTTATCTCCATCATCCTCCTGGTGGCCATGGCCGGGGGGGTGCTCCTGGTCTGGGACCGGAGGTTCAGAAACTGACAATGTTCAGCACCCTCTCTCTCTTCATGTTGGCGGCCTTGCTCCTGATGGGCCTCGGGCTGTTGGGCCTGGTCTCCCGCCGGACCCTGGTGGGCATGCTCATTTCCGTGGAATTGCTCCTGAACGGGGCCGGGCTCTCGGTGGTGGCCGCCGCCCAGTTGACCTCCGCCAACGCCGCCGCCGGCCAACTGGCCGCCATCTTCATCATGGGCCTGGCCGCGGCCGAGGCCACCTTGGTCCTAGCCATGATGGTGGTGGTCCATCGCCGCTTCGGCAGCGTGGAAACCTCGGCCCTTACGGCCATCAAGGATGCCGCCCTATGACCGGCCCGAACTTCCAGCTTCTCCTCCCGCTGATAGTCACCTTCCTGGCCCCCTTCGCCATCCTCCTCGCCGGCCGGAGGTCTCAGAACGCACGCGAGGCCGTCTCCTTCGTCGCCGCGGCCCTGGCCTTTCTGGCCGTGGCCCGCTTCATCCCCGACGTCTTAAGCGGAATCATCTGGAGAACGGACCTGTTCCACATCCTTCCGGGCCTGACCATCAGCCTCTGCCTCGACGGCCTGGGCATAATCTTCGCCCTCATCGCCACCTTTCTATGGTTCTTCGCCACCAGCTACAACATAGGCTACATGCGGAGCCTCAAGGAACACGCCCAGACCCGCTATTACTTCTGTTTCGGCGTGGCCATCTTCGGCGCCGTGGGCGTGGCCATGAGCGCCAACGTCTTCACTCTCTATCTTTTCTACGAAATAATATCCGTCTTCACCTACCCCCTGGTGGCCCACCACGAAGACGAGGAAGGCTTCGCCGGGGGCAGGAAATACATGATCTATCTCATGGGGACCTCCAAGCTCTTTCTGTTGCCGGCCATGGCCCTGACCTACGTCTTGGCCGGGGGGCTGGATTTTTCCCTGGGAGAGATCAGCCGGGGCCTCTTTTTCGACATGGACGGTTCCTATAAGACCGCCCTGGCCGCCCAGAACCCCTGGCTCATACAACTGACCTACGGGCTCTACATAGCCGGCCTGGCCAAGGCCGCCCTCATGCCCTTCCACAACTGGCTGCCCTCGGCCATGGTGGCCCCCACCCCGGTCTCGGCCTTGCTGCACGCCGTGGCCGTGGTCAAGGCCGGGGTTTTTTCGGTGAGCCGCATCATCCTCTCCCTCTTCGGGGCCCAGACCATGCACGATTTCAGCTTGAGTCTGCCCACGGCCTATCTGGCCGCCCTGACCATCGTGGCCGCCTCATGCATTGCCCTGACCAAGGACGACATAAAGGCCCGGCTGGCCTATTCCACGGTCAGCCAGCTATCCTACGTCATCCTGGGCGTGGCCCTGGTGGGCGCCGCGGCCGGCGGGGTCTTCAGCCCCAACGCCGCCGCCGCCCAAGGAGGACTATTGCACATCGGCCACCACGCCTTCGGCAAAATCACCCTCTTCTTCGGGGCCGGGGCCATCTACGTGGCCACCCACCTCAAGGCCATCAGCAAGATGAACGGCCTGGGCCGCCGTATGCCCTGGACTTTCGGGGCCTTCGGCCTGGCCTCCCTGACCATGATCGGCATGCCGCCGGTGGCCGGCTTCGTTTCCAAGTGGTATCTCCTGGCTGGGGCCATGACCGCGGGCCAGACCCTCATCCTGGCGGCGCTCCTGGCCTCCACCATTCTGAACGCCGGCTACTTCGGCCCCATCTTATACCGGGCCTTTTTCCTAAAGCCGGAAGAGGGGACCGAAGAATACCACGAAGCCCCCTTAAGCATGGTGGTCCCCCTGGTCCTGACCAGCTTGATCTCCCTGGCCCTGGGGCTGTGGCCCCATATTTTCCAGAATTTCATCACCGCCTTGTTCAGATGATTCTGAATTCCACTAACAGAGGCCGCCTATGAGCGATAAGAACAGGCCCGGCGCCCCCTGGACGCCACCTTCCGAGGCCGACCTTTCAAGTCTTTCCCCCCTTGGCCGCTGGCTGGAGAAAAACCGCGCCCCCTTGCGGGCCAAGGCCTGGAAGAAGGCCCTTATTCTGCTTTTGGGCCACCTGGCCATGGCCAATTTCATCCTCCGGCCGCGTGAGCCCCATTTCGGCCTGGACTCCCTGCCCCTATTCTGGCCGGTCTTCGGCCTGGCCGCCGGCCTGGTCATGATCTTTCTGGTGAAGAAGATAATCCAGCCCTATCTCCTGGAACGGCCGGAGGACTACTATGGCGATCTCTGAGACCTTCATCCATCCGAGCTTCGCCTTCCTGGCCGCGGCTGTGCTTGTGCCCCTTATTCGCCAAAATACCTGGCGGAAGGCCCTTCTCCTCCTGCCGCCCTTGGTGGCCGTCTACGCGGCCTTCACCAACCCCATGGGCTCGCACATGACCCTGACCTGGCTGGGACAGACCCTGACCCTGGGCCGGGTGGACGCCTTAAGCGGCATATTTGTCCAGGTTTTTTCCATAATGAGCCTGGCCGGCCTCATCTTCGCCCTCCATGTGGATGACCCGGCCCAGCACGTCGCCGCCCTCTTGTATGTGGCCGGGGGCCTGGGGGCGGTCCTGGCCGGCGACTACCTGACCCTTTTCGTCTGCTGGGAAATGATGGCCGTGGGCTCTTCCCTCCTGGTCTTCTTGAACCGCACCCGGGAATCGGTCCAGGCCGCCTTCCGCTACCTGCTCTATCACATCTTCGGGGGTCTCTTGCTCCTGGCCGGCCTGGCGCTGCGCCACCAGGCCACGGGCGCCTTGGAATTCACCGGCCTGGCCCAAGGGACGGCCGCGGCCTACGACTGGCTCATCCTGGCGGGCTTCTGCGTCAACGCGGCCGTGGTCCCCCTCCACGCCTGGCTGCCCGACGCCTACCCCCGGGGCACTGTCACCGGCTCGGTCTTCATGTGCGCCTACACCACCAAGACGGCTGTTTACGTCCTCATGCGCGGTTTTCCGGGCTGGGAGATACTGGCCGTAGCCGGCACGGTCATGGCCGTTTACGGGGTGCTCTACGCCTCAATGGAAAACAACGCCCGCCGCATCCTCTCCTACCACATCGTCTCCCAGGTGGGCTACATGGTGGCCGGCATCGGGGTGGGCACGGCCATGACCATAAACGGCGCGGCCGCCCACGCCTACGCCCACATCCTCTACAAGGGGCTTCTCTTCATGAGCGCCGGGGCCGTGCTCTACTGTGCGGGCACGGCCAGGCTCGACGAATTGGGCGGCCTGGCCGGCCGCCTGCCCTGGGTGATGGTTCTCTACATGGTCGCGGCCTTGTCCATATCCGGCTTCCCCCTCTTCAACGGCTTCGTCTCCAAAACCATGACCATAGCCGGGGCGGCCGAGGCCCACCATACCCTGGTGGCCCTGGGCCTGGAACTGGCCGCGGTGGGCACCTTCATCTCCGTGGGCCTCAAACTTCCTTATTTCGCCTTCTGGGGCGGCCGCCCCCTGGATATGAAGCGGGAACTTAAGCCTCTTCCGCCCAACATGTACGTCGGCATGGCCTTCCTGGCCCTTCTGTGCCTGGCCCAGGGTCTCTGCCCGGCCATATTGTACCGCTACCTGCCTTTCGCCATGACCGGGGGCAACCACAACCTGTACAACCCCTGGGAGCTGTGGAACGTGCTCCAGGCCCTCATGCTCCTGGGCTTTTCCGGCCTGGCCTTCCTGTTGATGAAAAACGTCCTGTCCCCGCACCGGGCCATTAACCTGGATTTCGACTGGTTCTACCGGCTCCTGGGCCGGGCCGGCTCCAGCCTCGTCTTTCGGCCTTGCGCCTTTTTGGACGGCTTATGGAACAATGTCTATGATACCCTGGGGGTCCGCTTCCTCAAGATATTCGCCGGTTTCACAGTCTTCTTCGACCGCTGGATCATCGACGGCGCGGTTGATAACACGGCCTACGGCGTCCGCGGCTTGGGCCGCCTGGGCGCTGTGCTTCAGAGCGGGCGGCTTCAGCAATACCTGGCCATGATGATCATCCTGTTCGCCGTCATCCTGGCCCTGGTGCTGTAAAAATCGACAATGCTAAGGATATGCCATGTCTTTTGACAATTTTCCGGTGCTAACCGTCCTGATCTTCTGGCCGGCGGCGGCGGCCTGCCTTCTGGCCTTCGTCAAGGACGAGACCGCGGTCCGCCGCGTCACCCTGGCGGCGGCCCTGGTGGAGGTGGCCCTGGCCTGGCCCTTGGCGGATTTTCGGAAGACGGCCGATTTCCAGTTCGTGGAATTGGTCCCTTGGGTTGAGGAATGGGGCCTGAATTACTTCCTGGGCGTGGACGGCATCAGCATCATGATGGTCTGGCTGTCCATATTCACCCTGCCGGTCTGCGTCCTTTGCTCTTGGACCTACATCGGCCGGCGGGTCAAGGAATTCCATGTCTGCCTCTTGTTGATGACCACGGCCTGCGTGGGCGTCTTCTCCGCCCTGGACCTGGTGCTATTCTACATATTCTGGGAAGCCCTCCTGATACCCATGTACTTGATGATAGCCGTCTGGGGCGGGGCGGACAGGCGCTACGCCTCCCTGAAGTTCTTTCTCTACACCCTGGCCGGCAGCACCCTTTTGCTGGTGGCCGTGGTCGCCCTGCGCATTGAAGGGGGGACCTTCTCCATACCCGGGCTCATGGCCCAAAACTTCCCCTTCGGCTTCCAGTTCTGGGTCTTTTTGGCCATGACCGTGGCCTTCGCCATCAAGGTGCCCATGTTCCCCTTCCACACCTGGCTGCCGGCCGCCCATGTCCAGGCCCCTTCAGCCGGCAGCGTCATCCTGGCGGCTGTTCTGCTGAAAATGGGCGCCTACGGCTTTCTTAGGTTCTGTCTGCCCCTGACCCCGGCGGCCAGCCTTTATTTCGCCCCTTTGATGATATTCCTGTCCATCGTGGCCATACTCTACGGCGGGGCCATCGCCCTGGCCCAGTCGGACATCAAGAAGCTGGTGGCCTATTCCTCGGTGGCCCACATGGGTTTCGTCACCTTGGGCATATTTCTCTTCAGCGTGCGGGGACTGGAAGGGGCCATTGTGCAGATGCTCAACCACGGCATCATCACCGGGGCCCTATTCATGCTCATCGGCGCCATTTATGAACGGAGCCGCAGCCGGGAGATAGACGGCAACCTGGGCCTGGGGCGCTATCTTCCGGCCTTCATGTTCTTCTGGGGCCTGATGAGCCTGGCCTCCTTCGGTTTTCCGGGCACCAACGGCTTTGTGGGGGAATTTTTAGTCATTGTGGCCGCTTTCGGCCAGACCACGGAAATCTGCGGAGTGAACGTGCCCCTCCTGGGCCTCCTCACTGCGCCCGGGGCCATGCTGGCCGCGGCCTATTCCCTGAAGGTAACCTTGAAGCTGGCCTGGGGCAAGCCAAGTTCGGCCAGGGATAAAAATTGGGCGGACCTCAATTTCAGGGAATGGGCCTATATGCTGCTCCCGGCCTTTTTCGTCATCTACCTGGGGCTGGCCCCCGGCGGGCTTATGTCAACCATCAACCCCTCCATTTCCGCCACGGTCGAAACATTTCAGTCCAGGGCCGACTCCTCCGGCGGCCGGACATTCACCGTCGCCGGCCCCGGGAACTAACAGGAGCCAAGGATCATGAGCGTAAACGACCTGAACTTCGACCTCCTGCTCCTGTTGCCGGAATCGGCCCTGTTTCTCATCATCCTCTATCTTTTCGCCGCCGTGGTTCTGGACCGGGGCCAGGGCGGACCGGTGGTGCGGCTGGCCTTGGGCGCCCTCCCGGCCCTGGCCGGCCTTCAAGTGCTCATGGCCCTGGCCGGCCTGGCCAGCCGGGGGACCATGTTCTGGAACGTCTACCAGGTGGACTGCCTCTCCCAATTCTTCAAAGTCCTGGTGGCCACAGGCTATTTTGTGACCGTGATCAATGCCCGCCGCCAGCCCGCCCTGGAAGAGGGCCAGCGCCTGGACTACTTCCTCTTCCTCTCCTTTTCGGCCTGGGGCCTGACCTTGGTGGCCTCGGCCAGCGAACTGGTGACCATCTACCTGGCCCTGGAACTGGCCTCCTACAGCCTCTACATCGTCATTCCCCTGAAAGCCCAATCCAGGGAGGCGGCCGAGGCCGGCCTAAAGTATATCCTCTTCGGCGCGGCGGCCACGGCCATAGCCCTCTTCGGCCTCTCATGGATCATCGCCGGTCACCAGACCACCTATATCCAGGAATTGGCGGCCCGGGACTGGAATTTTGCCGAAAACCCCCTGGCCGTGGCCGGCCTGGCCCTCTTTCTGGCCGGCCTCTTATACAAGCTGGCCCTCTTCCCCTTCCATTTCTGGGCTCCGGACGCCTACCAGGGGGCCAGCAATGAAACCGCCGCCTTCATAGCCACCCTGCCCAAGCTGGGGGCCGCGGTGGTTCTGGTGCGCCTGGGCGTTTTGGTTTTGCCCGGCCAAGCCATAGCCGACATCCTGGCCGTCCTGGCCGCCCTTTCCATGACCTTCGGCAACCTCTGCGCCCTGGCCCAGCGCGACCTCAAGCGCATGCTGGCCTTCTCCTCAGTGGCCCATGCCGGCTATCTCATCGTGGGCTTGGTCCCGGGAACTCCGGCCGGCCTGGCCGCGGCCACTTTCTACGCCCTGGCCTACCTGGTCATGAACCTTTTGGCCTTCTGGATTCTCTGCCGCATGGCCCCCGATGGCCGCAACCTGACCTATCGGGACCTCAACGGCCTCTCTAAGCGCTCTCCCGCCCTGGCCCTGAGCCTGACCATCGCCGCCATATCCCTGGTGGGCCTCCCTCCCTCGGTCGGTTTCATCGGCAAGCTCTGGCTCATAGTCGGGGCCTGGGGTTACGGCTACAACTGGCTGGTCATCATCCTCTGCTTAAACAGCGCCCTGGCCATTTTCTACTACCTCTCCCTGGTGCGCCACGCCTACACGGAAGGCGAAGACGATCCCCTGAGGGGGGCCGCCCCGGATCTCAGCCTGGCCAGCCAAGGCGGAGCCCTGGCCCTGGCCCTGGCCGTGGTGCTCCTAGGCGTTCTGCCGGGCCCGGTCTTCAACCTGGCCCTGGAAGCCGGGCTCAACCTGCTTCAGTAGAGCGTCAAACAATTTAAAAGCCCGGCTCCTCGGGTTTGTTTTTACTTGCTTTTTGTGCTGGAGGCTGTTACTATATCAGCGTCCATTAAAGAACCGTTAACTTGATTGTCCATTGTTCACTTTTGCGACCGTGGTTTTGTTCGACATTTTACAGGCAGACGACTTTTGTTTATTTCCAGTTTTTTGACGTTTCCCCCAGCACCATCACTAGACCTTTTCGGCCTTTGACCGGAATCTAGAACCCGGTCCGAGGCCGGGATAATATTTGTCTCATGTGGAGAACATCTCTAATGGTAAAAACGATTTATGTCGGCAACTTGCCCTTTAACGCCTCTTCCAACGAGGTCAGCGATCTCTTCGCCGCCTACGGCACGGTCCATTCGGTCAACCTCATCAATGACCGGGAAACCGGCCGCCCCCGCGGTTTCGGTTTTGTGGAAATGGATGACGAACAGGCCCTGGCGGCCATCGACGCCCTAAACGGCAAGGAAGTGGGAGGCCGCAGCCTGCGCATCAACGAAGCCCGGGGCCGCGAAGATCGGGGTTCCCGTCCCATGCGCCGCGATTATTAGAGATTCCGGCGTAAAAGAAGAAAAAGGCCAGCTTTCCTGCTGGCCTTTTTCTTCTTTTGCCTGTTTGATGCTCTAGAAGGCGCAGCCTATGAAGGTGTAGTTGTGGAACCTGTTCGTCCAGGCCCTGTCCCCTCCGGGGACGGGGCATACTTCCCCCCCCGCGTAGGCCATGTGCCAGGAGAATCCTTCTCCGCAGGCGGCCCTGATCCTGTCGATTTCGGCCAGGTATTCGACGCCCAGAACCATATTGCGCCCGAGGCAGGAGAACATTATCATCCCGTTCACTTCGCCGCTCTGCTTGAGCCTGGCCACTGATTGTTCGGCTGTCAGGAGGACATCATTTTGGTCCAGGCGGCCTATTGTCAATGTCCCTCCTTCAGGCATTAGGCCGCCGCAAACGGCCGATCCGTCAGGTTTCAGTGCATAGATGGCCCGGGCCACGGGCTGGCTGCCGTCATTAAAGTCGACTATGAAGGGCACGGCGCTGGCCCCGTCGAGGCCGTCCTCGAAGATCAGGCCGACGGATGTGAGGTAGTCCTTGGCGCTCTTGCCGTTGATTGTCTTGATTATGCTGCCTTCCGAGGAGGTTATGACGGCATGGTGGTAGTAGAGATTCTCTTCGGAGGAGGTCGCCACGACGAAACGGGGGGTTATGTTGCCGCCGATCAGGAGCAGGGCCAGGGTATCTTGGCCGCTGTGGCCACGGTCGATTACGTACGAATTGGAATAGTGGGCCGTATCGGGGTCGCAGGCGATGGTGCCGAAAATCGGGATGCCTCCGGACGCCTTTTCAAAGGCTTGGAGCATTTCCTCGCCGCTGATGGAATGAAGGAGCGGCAGAAAAGCCAGAACCAGTCCGGGCTCGCCGCCCAGGTCCCCCTTGGCCTTGATGTAGCTCTCGGTCAACGGTTTTTCGAAATGCTGATCGGCCACGGTGGAAGAGGCCACGGAAAATCTGCAGTCATCGGCTGTCAAGACGGTAAGGGTGAGCTGTATCGTCCCCGCTTCGTTGTTGTTGGCGTTTATAATGGTCGTAGAGCCGACGACGGGGAAAGGCAGGGCATCGCAAATGGCCTTGACTATGCCGGTTTCGACGAAATCGGGGCTGGAGGTGATGAAACCGGCACTGTTGGCCAGAAGATTTTTTTCGGGGTCGAGTTGTTCGAGTATTTCCTTGACGGCGTATTTGGGGTCATCGGCTTCGGAGGTGTGGGCGTTTAGCATTTTCATATCTTAAGTCCTTACCGTCCAAGACCTGCTTCCCCCATTAACCGGGTTTTTTGAGGTGGCTACACTTGCCTTTTTATGTGATGTTACTCTCTTTCCATGATTTTGTCTATACATTTCAACCGTCTCGCGGCGCTTCCGCACTGATCCCTTTACCGGGCGCCGGCCATCCTGTATAATGCAAGCCGAAGCAGCATTCATAAGAGCGACCTGGAATGACTCTTATGAAAAAATGCTCTAAATAGAGTTAAGGAGCGGTCATGAGTGAAGCGAACCCACTGATGGAGGCCCTGAGAAAAGCCGCCGATGAGCCGGGCGCCCGTGCGGCCTTCTATGAGCTTTTGATGAAATCGACGGTCTTTGTCCCCGGCGTGGGGCAGGACGGCCCGGACGGGCCCCAGGTCCGCTTCAAACAGTGGCCACAACCAGAAGGATTCATGGCCATTCCCTTCTTCCCGGACCTGGAGGATCTTAAAAAGGTTTTAAGCCAGGACGAATCCCATATAGCCATCCCGGCCTTGGAACTTTTCCGGCTGACCCGGGGCACGACCCTTGTGCTCACCGATGTCCGCGGCCTGAGCAAGGCCTTCAAGCCGGACGAAATTGATTTCATCCTGTCATCCGAGCTGGCCATGGACCCCTTGGCCGCGGCCCTGGAAAGGGCCGTGCGGGAAGAAAACGAAGAGGCCAGAGGGGCGTTTTACCAGGTTTTGCTCAATTCCCAGGTCTTCGTATTCGGCGAACCCCGGACCAAGGAGGGAGAGAGCATCCCCGAAGGCCCCCGCCCCTTAGGTCCGGATGATAAATTCACCATCGCCACCATCAGCCACCCCCAAAATCCAGAGGAAAGGGTCATCCCTTTTTTCAGCTCCGGCGATCTTCTGCACCGGGCCGCCAAGGGGGCCAACCTGCCGCCCCAAACCACCTTTCTGGGTTTTTCCGCCTTAAACCTCCTGAAGATGGCCAAGGGCATGGGCCGCCCCCTGGTTTTGAACCTGGGGCCGATGACATACAAATTTTTCAACCTGGAAGAGATAAAATTCCTCCTGGCCAACGTCAAACCGAAAGGCCCGGAGAGACGCGAACTGGAGGCCGGCAGCCGGAGTTTTTTGAGCACGCCGGCCGATTATCCCCAGGAACTGGTGGGGGCCTTGTTGGATTTTCTGCCCGGCTACCCGAATATCAAGGCCGCCTACCTGGCCAGCCGCGGAGAACCGCCCGTGGAGGTGCTCGGCCTGGAGGCCGAGGAAGGCTCTGATTGGGATGAAATAATCCGGGAAATAGCTCCGGGCGAAGACAAAAGAGTCATCCGGCTCCGGCGGCCCGGCCAGGACGGCTTGAGCAGGTCCATCCTGGAAAAGATTAAGCCCTTCTACCAAAGGCCCGACGAGTCCGGGCCGGAGACGGCGGAGGAGGACGACGCCCCGGCCGGGAAATTTTTCAGCCACGTCAACGAGGCCGGCGGCAAGGTCTTTCTGGCCCCGCCGGAAGATCCGAAACCGGCGGAGGCCCTCCTGGACCTTATGCCCGGCCTCCCTAATGTCAAGGCCGCCTACTTGGCCGCCCTCTCCGAAGAGCCCGTGCTTTTGATCGGCCTGGAAACCGAGGAAGACGCGAAACTGGAAGAAATGATCAACGCGGCCGCCAACCTGGTGACCCGCCACGCCCCCGAAGGGCGGGCCATTGATTTCACCCTCATCCGGCCCGGCGAAAACAACGGCCTGGGCCAACTGCTTCTGAAGCACATAAATCCTTTTTACCGCCGCCCCCTGGCGAGGGGAGACAAAACAGAGGCCGCTGCCAAGCCCGAAGCGGACAACCAGGCCTCCCCCCCAGCCTCCCCTGGCTTCTTCGGCCGCCTGACAAGGATTTTCAAGAATTGAAAAATGCCGCAAATCCGCCCGAGTGGCGGCTGCCGCCCCAAGTCATTGAAGAGCGGAGCTTCGCCGTCATCTCCGCCGAAGCCGGGGCCCACAACCGGCCCCCGGACGAATGGGCCATAGTCCGCCGCCTGGTCCACACCAGCGCCGATTTCGAGTATGTGGACGGCACGGTCATCAGCCCCGGCGCCATTGAAGCCGGAGTTTCGGCCCTCAAGAGCGGCGCGACCATAGTCACTGATACGAACATGGCCCTCTCGGGCATCAGCGCGGCCCGACTGGCCCCCTGGGGCAACCGCTTAGTCTGCCTAATCGCCGATGAAGAAACCCGCGCCAGGGCCAGGGAAACCGGCGCCACCCGCGCCTTGGCCGCGGTGGACCTGGCCCTTGAACTGTTTTTCCAAAAGGCCGAAGGCGGCCTCTGGGTAATCGGCAACGCGCCCACGGCCCTGTTCCGGCTCCTGGAAAAACTGGATTCCGAACCCCAGTGGCCCCGGCCCCGCCTCATAGTGGGCCTGCCGGTGGGGTTCGTCAACGCCGTTGAATCCAAGGCGGCCCTCCAGGCCGGCCCCTACCCCCATATCAGTAACCGGAGCCGCAAGGGGGGCTCCAACGTAGCCGCCGCCGTCGTCAATGCCCTGGCCGAGCTGGCCTGCGAATCCGGCGGGGCCGCCTAAGATGCGCCGGACCGGCCCGCGGGCGGATAGGCCGCTGAAGACCGGGTTCACCACCGGCACGGCGGCCACCGCCGCCGCCCTGGCCGCGGCCCGGCTTCTGGCCGGCGAAGCCCGGCCGGAGACCGTCAATGTGTCCTTGCCTGGCGGGGGGGTACTGCCCGTGCCCGTGGCCGGCGGCCATCGGTTGGGGGCCGGCGAGGCCGTGGCCACGGTCATCAAGGATGCCGGAGACGACCCGGACGTCACCAACGGGGCCCTCATCGGGGTCCGGCTCCGCCGCCGCCCCGGCCGGGGCCTGACCCTCACCGGCGGCCCGGGCGTGGGCCGGGTCACCAAGCCGGGGCTGGCTCTGCCGCCGGGCGAGTGGGCCATCAACCCCGGGCCCCGGGCCATGATTTTAGCCAACCTGGCCCCTTTTCCGGACGGCCTGGACGTGGAAATATTCGTGGAAAAGGGCGAGGAATTGGCGGCCCGCACCTTAAACCCCCGCCTGGGAATTATCGGGGGCCTCTCCATCCTGGGCAGCACGGGCTTGGTTAAGCCCTTTTCCCACGAGGCCTATCTGGCCACCATCGACTGCGCCCTGAGCCAGGCCCGGGCCCTGGGATTGCGGGAAGTGGTGCTGACCACCGGCCGCCAGAGCGAAAAACTGGCCCGGGGCCTGAGGCCGGACCTGCCCGAAGAAGCCTTTGTGCAGATCGCGGATTTTTTCAGCGACAGCCTGAAAAAAGCCGCCGGCTTTGAAACCATCAACTTGGCGTCCTTTTTCGGCAAGGCCGTCAAACAGGCCGCCGGCCTTTCCAACACCCACGCCAACCGGGGGGACCAGGACCCGGCCCTTTTGGCCGGCTGGCTGGCCGAAGCGGCCCCGCCGGTCGTCCTGGCCGGGCTGGCCCAAGCCCTGACGGCCCGGGCGGCCCTGGAAATATTGAAAGAAGCCGGCCTGGTTCGCCCGGCCGCTCTGGCGGTGGCGGAAAAGGTGCTGGCCGCGGCCCGCCTCTGGGCCGGCCCAAGGCCTCGGCTGGGGATCATGCTCTTTGATTATGACGGAAAAATCCTGGAGCATCAAACATAGATAAGAGAGCGCCATGTCGGCCCCCCCCCTCCTCCATCTCATCGGCATCAGCCCCGATCTCCAATGCCTGCCCCCGGCCGCCGCCGCCCTGATTGAGGAGGCCGATGTTCTAGCCGCCGGCGACCGCCTCCTGGGCCTTTTCTCCAAGGAGGTCAAAATTCCTTTGAGCCTGCCCATCAAAGGCTGGCTTGAAGAACTTAAAGCCCGGCAGGGCCAAGGCCGGAAGGTGGTGGTGCTGGCCAGCGGCGACCCCAACTACTATGGCCTGGCGCGCCGGCTCCTTACCGTCATAGAGCCGGACCTGGTGACCATCATCCCCGCCCCCACGGTGGTGCAAGAGGCTTTCGCCCGCCTCAAGACAAGCTGGGAGCGCACCGAGACGGTCAGCCTCCACGGCCGCGAGCCCCAGACCGCCTTCTGGAGCGCCCTCTTCCGGGCCGGCCGCGGCTGCGGCTCGGGTTATTTGGCCGTTTATACCGACCCGGACAACACACCGGCGGCCATAGCCAGGCGCCTCGCGGACCGGGGTTTCGCCAACTGGCGCCTCATCGTCTTCGAAAACCTCGGCGCCCGGGATGAACATTGCGCCGCCTTGACCCTCTCCGAAGCCGAATCGCTTACCTTCTCCCCCCTGAACCTGGTGATTCTGGAATGCCTCAAACGGCCGGCCCGCATCTCCCCGGGCCTGCCGGAGAGCGAATTCGTCCACGAGGCCGGCCTGATCACCAAACGGGAAGTACGGGCGGCGGCCCTCGGTCTTTTGGACCTCCAACCCCATCACACCTTGTGGGACTTGGGGGCCGGCTGCGGCTCCGTCTCCATTGAGGCGGCCTCGCTGATCACCCACGGCTCGGTCTGGGCCGTGGAAAAGGCGCCCCGGCGCCTGGAGCAGATAGCCGCCAACCGGGCCTTCTTCGGCGCCGCCCAGGTGGAAGTGGTGGCGGACGATTCCCTGTCGGCCATGAATCGCCTGCCCCCGCCGGACCGCGTCTTCATCGGCGGCGGGGGCGGAAGCCTCCCGGAAATAATCCGGGAGGTCCGCATGAGGCTCGGCCCGGACGGCCTCATCCTCATCAACGCTCTGAGCCTGGCTTCCCTAAATCTGGCCACAACGGCCATCAGCGGGGAAGGGCTGGAATTATCCGTAACCCAGCTCCAGGCGGCCCGCTCCGAACCCTTGGGAGGAAGCCTCTTTCTCAAGCCCTTGAACCAGGTCTGGCTGGTGAAGGGAGTGGCCAGATGACGCCGGTTCTCTTTGTCGGCGCCGGGCCGGGCGACCCGAAGCTCATCACCGTGGCCGGGCGCGAGGCCTTGGCCGAAGCCGACCTTATAGTCCAGGCCGGTTCCCTGGTCAACCCGGAGCTTCTGGCCTGGACCAGACCCGGCGCCCGGATAGTGGATTCCGCCCCCCTGACCTTGGGCGAGATAATCGATATCATGGTCCAGGGTCATGAGGCCGGGGGGAAGGTGGTGCGCCTCCACACCGGCGACCCCTCCCTCTACGGGGCCATCCGCGAACAGTTGGCGGCCCTTGAGGCCCGGGGCATACCCGCCAGGGTCATTCCGGGGGTCACCGCGGCCCTGGCCGCCGCCGCCGAACTGGGCCTGGAGTTCACCCTCCCGGAAATCACCCAGACCCTCATCATCACCCGCGCTGCCGGCCGCACCCCCGTGCCCGACGGCGAAAATCTGGCCGCCCTGGCGGCGGTCGGGGCCTCCCTGGCCCTCTATCTCTCGGCCGGCCAGGGAGAGGAAGCGGGCAGGGCCCTGGCCCGGGGCTACGGCCCGGAAGCGCCCCTGGCCCTCTGTTACCGGGCCACCTGGCCGGACGCCCGCCTGGTCTGGACCACCTGCTCCCGCCTGGCCGAGACCCTCAAGGCCGAGGGGCTTGACCGTCACACCCTGATTCTGGCCGGGCCGGCCGTGGCCACCCTCCGTAACCAAACGGAAGTCCCGGCCAGCCGTCTCTACGATGCCGGGTTCAGCCACGCCCATCGGCAGGGCTAGCCCCATGGCGGCCCCGCTTCCCGCCATCGCCGTTTACGCCTTGACCCGAAAGGGGGCGGCCCTGGCCCGCTCCCTGGCTAAGCGCTTGGCCGCGGCCGGATATGACCCCGCCTTGGTCCTTCCCCGGCGGCTGGCGGACGAATTCGGGCCCGCCCAATATTTTGAAACCCTGGGGCAAGCCCTGGCCTCTCGCTTCCACAGCCTAAGCGGCCATGTGGTGGTGGCCGCCACGGGTCTAACGGTGCGGATAATAGCCCCCCTTTTGAAATCCAAGACCAGCGACCCGGCCGTGGTGGTCCTGCCCCAGGACGGGCGTTTCGCCATAAGCCTCCTCTCCGGCCACCTGGGCGGGGGTAACCGGCTGGCCGAAATGGCCGCCCGGGCCGTGGGGGGCCAGGCGGTAATCAGCACCGCCACGGACATTGAGGACCGGCCGGCCTTGGAAGTGCTGGCCCGGGATCACGGCCTGGCCTTTGAGGACCTCTCGAACCTGGCCTATTTCAGCCGCTGCCTAGTGGAAGGGGACAGGGTGCGCATCAGCGACCCCGGGGGCTTCCTGGCCCCCCACCTGAGCCCCTGGCCGGACAGCTTCGATTTCGACAACCCCGCTTCCCCCCGGGTGCTGGTTGATTATCGCCTGGGGGGGGACGGCCCCCTGGACCTGGTCTTGCGGCCCCGGGCCCTCTTTCTGGGCCTGGGCTGCCATAGGGGCGTGGACCAGGCCGAACTGGAGGAATTCATTGGCCGGGAATTGGCCGGCCACGGCCTGGCCAAAGCCGCCATAGCCGCCCTGGCCACAGTGGAAACCAGGATCCGGGAACCGGCCCTTTTAAGCCTGTGCCGGGAGAACGACTGGCCCCTTTTGGCCTTCGACAAGGCCGAACTAGGCCGGATCAAAACCCCCAACCCTTCGGAGACGGTCAACAAAAACATAGGAGTAGCCTCGGTATGCGAAGCCGCAGCCTTACTCGCGGCCCGGACGGACCGCCTGGTAATGACCAAAACCAAGAGCCGCCGGGCCACCCTGGCCGCGGCGCTCCGGCCGGCCGCCAGGCCCTTAAGCTGACCCTCATCGGCCTTGGCTCCGGGGGCGGCCAAGGCCTGACCTTGGCCGCCAAGAAGGGCCTCTACGCGGCGGAAGCGGTCTATGGCTACGGCCTGTACCTGGAACAGGCCGGGCCGTTTATCCGGAAGGCCGAAATCCACGCCAGCGGCATGACCGCCGAAATGAAGCGGGCCGGGGCGGCTTTGGACAGCGCCTTAAGCGGCCGCCGCACGGTGGTGGTCTCCGGTGGGGATACGGGGGTTTACGGCATGGCCGGAGCGGTATTTGAAGTGGCGGCCGCCCGGAACCTGGACTTGGGGCCCGGACCGGGCCGGCTCTCCATTGAAGTTCTGCCCGGGGTGCCGGCGGTGGTGGCCGGCGCGGCCCTCCTGGGCGCGCCCCTGACCCACGATTTCTGTCTCATTTCCCTCTCCGACCGCTTAACGCCCTGGGAACTGATTGAAAAGCGGCTGGACCTGGCCGCCCAAGGGGATTTTGTCATAGCGCTGTACAACCCCAAAAGCCGGGGCCGGAACTGGCAGTTGGGCCGGGCCCTGGAAATACTGGCCCGGCGCCTGGGCCCCCGCACCCCGGCCGGCCTGGTCAGCCGGGCCGGCCGGGCCGGCCAGCTCACCCTGGTCACCACCCTGGATGAACTTGGCGCGGCCCAGGTGGATATGCAGACCCTGATCATCATCGGCAGCAGCCGCACCTTCATCTACCAGGGTTATCTCATAACCCCCCGCGGCTATGTCGATAAATACGGCGGCCCCCTTCCCGCCGGCCGCCGGAAGGACTTATTATGAAAAAGACGATCGCGGCCATGATTTTAGGGCTCCTTCTGCCGGCCGCCCCGGCCCTTTCGGCGGAACCGGAAGCCACCGGGGCGCCCGCCCCGCTAAGGCTCTGGACGGACTGGGTCCTCTACGGCCAGGAAGAGGCCAGGCTCTGCCCCCCCGATCACGCCCGGCGACGCCTTTGCGCCTGGCCCGTCACCCTGGCCCTGGACTTGGGCGGGCAGGGGGGTCGCTTCACGGCCGTCTTTGATCTGAAGCGGGAAATGGCCTTCACCCTGCCCGGCGAGCCCGGGGCCTGGCCAAGGGGTGTGAGCCGGGCCGACGGGGTCCCGGTCATGGTGCTGGGGCGGGAACGGCCGGAGGTCTTTCTGCCCGCCGGCCGCCACACCCTGACCGGCGAGTTTGAATGGCCCCGCCTCCCTGAAACCATCCTCCTGCCCCTGGGCTCGGCCCTGAGCCTGAAAGTTGACGGCCGAAGCCTGGATTTTCCGCCCCTGGAAGTTGATTACGGATCCAACTCGGTCCGCCTGTGGCTGCGGGGCAACGCCGCCGGCGCCTTGAATACCCCCGAACTTCCGGCTCCGGCAATTCAGCCGGCTCATAGCCCAACGGATTTGAGTGACCGCCTGACCATCACGGTCAACCGCCTCATCCGGGACGAGCAGCCCCTCCAGATTCACACCCGCCTGAAACTGGTCGTCAGCGGCCGGGAAAGAGAAGTGGTGCTGAACCAGGCCCTCCTGCCGGGAACCAAGGCTTCCTTCCTGGCCTCGCCCCTCCCGGCCCAATTGACGGACGCGGGGCTCCGGGTGCGGGTCAAACCGGGCGTGTTCGACATCTTTCTGGAAAGCCGGGCCGAAGGCCGCCCGCAAACCTTGGGGCCGGCCCCTAATGAGGAAGATGAATACTGGGCCTTCCAGGCTCAACCGGAATTAAGGCTGGTTGAAATTTCCGGGGCTGAGCAGATAGACCCTTCCCAGGTGGATTTTCATCCTCCCTGGCGGTCCTTCCCCATCTATTTCCTGCCCCCCGGGGGAACCCTGAATTTCACCATCCTCCGCCAAGGCGACCCCGAACCTCCGCCCGACCAGCTCCGCCTCAGACGGGAATGCTGGCTGGACTATGACGGCCTGGGCCTTTCCTGTCGCGACCATCTCTTCGGCGCCTTGAACCGCCAGCGGCACCTCAATACCTCGGAACCCTTCCTTCTGGCCCAGGCCAGCCTCAACGGCGAACCCCAGGTCATCACCTGGCAGGTCGACTCCAAGGGGGCCCCGGCCCCCGGCCTCCAACTAAGGGAAGGCCGGGTCAGCCTGGAAGCGGACCTCAGGCTTGACAATTTTGCCGGTCGCCTGCCGGCCTCGGGCTGGGATCACGCCCTAGAAACCGAAGGCCAGAAACTGAACCTCCCCCCCGGCTACCACCTGTTCCACGTCTCCGGGGCCGAGGCCCGGCATGATTACGGCGGTTCCGGCGCCTGGACCGGCGCCTGGGGAACCCTGGACTTCTTCCTGGTCCTCCTCATCTCCATCGCCGCGGCCCGCCTCTACGGGCCGGCCGCCGGCCTTCTGGGCCTTATCGCCCTGACTTTAAGCTGCCATGAGCCCCTGGCCCCCCGCCTGGTCTTTCTCCATCTTCTGGCCGCGGCGGCCCTATTGAAGATTCTGCCCCCGGCCGCCCGGAGGGCCCGCGTCCTGGTCCAGGCCTGGCGCCTGGGCTCGGCCCTGACCCTGGTGGTCCTGGCCGTGTTTTTCATTGCCCACCAAGCCTTGGTGACTCTGCACCCCCAATTGGAAGACCCGGAATACTGGCCCGGCCAGGCGAGGCTCCGCCCCTTGGACTCCGCAGCTTATCACCACGACTACCATTACTCGGAACGGAACATGATGGATGAGGCCGGCGGCCTGGCCAACGAGGGCCGGGAAATGGCGCGGCCCGCGCCTCTGGCCTCCGCCTCCATATCGGCGGATTCGCCGGCCATGCGGGCCCGCGGCGAGGCCCGCGCAGCCCCCGGCCAGATGGCGCGCTTAAACCAGGCCCCGGACGCCAAGGTGCAGAACAGCATCCCCCGGCCCGCCTGGTCCTGGCGTTCGGTCCGCCTCTACTACAATGAAACCGTCAGCGCCGGCCAGGAGGTTAGCCTCTTCCTCTACGGCCCGACCGCTTGGCGGATCCTGGGCGGGCTGCGCATTCTATTCATGGCCCTCTTCGCCTTAAAGCTCCTGGGAGTGAAGTTCCGGCCCCTGTTTCGTCAGGCCCGCCCGGCCGCGGCCGCGGGCCTCATCCTGGTCTTGGGCGCCGCGGGCGCTCATGCCCAGGAACTTCCGACTCGGCCAATTCAGCCGGCGCCCTCTCTCAGCCCGATGGACCCGGGGCCTCTGCCCTGGCCCGACCGGGAGATATTAGAGACCTACCGGACCCGCCTTTTGGAACGCAAATCCATCCCTCCGGCGGGCCTCCCCCACTTGAGGCTGGGCTTGGCCGACGAAGGCCTGGAATTGGATTTGGCCGTGGAAGCAGGCCGGGAGGAGATCATACCCTTGCCGGCCCTGGACCGGAACATCTTCCGGCCTCTGAGCCTGACCCTGGATGATGGCCGGGAACTGCCCCTCATTGAGATCCAGGACCGCTGGCTGACCCTGGTTCCGCCGGGGCGCCATCGCCTTAAACTGGCGGGCCGGCTGAAGAAGGTCGCCTCATTCAGCTTAAGTTTTTCGCCGGAAGGCCGGCCGCAGCGGGTGGAAGTTTTGGGCGAAAGCTGGCAGGCGGAAGGGCTCATGCCGGACGGCCGCCTGCGCGGCCGGACCCTCCAGCTCCGCTCCCTGGAAGCCGCGCCTGGAGAGGTGGATGAATCCGAGGCGGCCCCTGGCGCCGGCCTCACCCTCTCCCCCTTCTTTATGGTGGAGCGCACCCTGGCCCTGGGCCTGGACTGGCGGGTCTTGACCACGGTGCGCCGCCTTACCCCCGTCGGGGCGCCGGTGAGCATCAGTCTCCCGCTTTTGCCCGGCGAAAATCCGGTCAGCGGGGTTTCGGGGGAAAAAGGCCGGGTGACGGTCAGCTTCGGACCCCAGGAGGACCTGGTGACTTGGGAATCCAGCCTGGAGCCGACCCCGACCTTGACCCTGGCCGCCGAGGATGGCCCTTGGAGCGAAAGCTGGTCCCTGGACGCCTCCCCCATCTGGCGGGTGGAGCCCGAGGGCCTGATACCCATTCACCACACCCGGAACGGCTTCTGGCAGCCCCAGTGGCGGCCCTGGCCCGGCGAAAAATTAAGCTTCGGCATAACCAGGCCCCAGCCCGTGCCGGGTCTTTACCTGGTGGCGGATCGCGGCGACCTGACCCTGACCTTAGGTGAAACCAGGCAGCTCGCGGACCTCAACTTCCAGGTCCGGGCCAGCCAGGGTGGTCCCTTCACCTTCTCCCTGCCGGAAGGGGTGGAAGTGCGGGAATTCACCGTTGACGGGCGCTCCATGCCCTTGGGCCGCCGGAGCCCGGAATCCCTGACCGCGCCCTTGAGCGCCGGACGGCACGACATCCGGGTGACCTGGAGCCAGGAGAAGCCCCTCGGCCCCCTAGTCGAAACCCCCGCCCTTAACCTGGGGCTTCCCACCGCCAACGTCACCGCCACCCTGGTCTTGCCGCAAAACCGCTGGATTCTCTGGACCTGGGGCCCGCTGGAGGGGCCGGCCGTCCTGTTCTGGTCCGTACTGGCCGTAACCTTCCTGGCCGCCCTGGGCCTGGGCCGCCTTAAAATAACTCCCCTGGGCTGGCTTTCCTGGTTCCTCTTGTCCTGGGGCCTGGTCCAATTTCACCTTCTGGCCGCCCTGGCCGTGGCCGGCTGGCTCCTGGTTCTGGGCCTTCGCCGGCAAAAAGAAGCCCCTGGCCGGTGGTTCAACCCGGCCCAGGCCGGCTTGGTTCTCTGGACCCTCCTGTCCCTCTATCTGCTCTACAGGGGCATCGAAAACGGGCTCCTACGGGATCCGGACATGATCATCAGGGGGAGCGGGTCCTACGGCCAGCGCCTGAGCTGGTTCACGGACCGGCTGGAAGGCCCCTGGCCCCAGGGCTGGGTCTGGTCGGTATCAATATGGTATTATAAAGCCCTGATGCTGGCTTGGTCCCTGTGGCTGGCGGCCAGCCTGGTCGGCTGGCTCAGGTGGGCCTGGGAGGCCTTCTCCGCCGGCGGCTTCTGGCGCCCCGCCAAAGCCAAAGCCCCCCGCCCGGCTCCGGGCCAAGACCAGCCGGATGGTAAAAAACAGATTGAGGGATGACACAAGATGATAGACAAGGTGATTGAGGAAATCCAATTCCAGGTGCCGCTTAAGGACAGCACTGTGGCCGGCGATACGGTCATTTTCATCCGGGAGACGGAAGGCGGCCAGGTGAGCGTCGGCTACGCCCGGGTGATGAGCTTCGAGCCGGACCTCTCCAAGAGGGACGAGTGGTGGCATGTCCGTTTCGTCTTCTTCGAAATTCCGCCCCAGGCCCGGACCATCATTTTGCAGACGCCCCATTTCACGGGAGGGGAAGTCTTTACCATGGGCGGGAAAAAAGTCTTCATCAAGGCTGTGAACTTCGATGTTTTTCAGGAAGAAGAATCCCAGCCGGGCGGACGGGTGACGCCCTGCCCCCAGGAGCCGAAAGCCAGGAAGGGCAAGCCGACCTTCACTTTGATCAAATAGCGTATATGAGATAATTCCATTTTAGGTATTTATGGCACGTAAGTATGAAGAATCATCAAAACTTAGGGTCGTCTATAACTATAATAAGTATATTTATATTTTTTATGATTGACTATGGATATAGCGATCCAATAAATAATTATGGTTTTTCTCCCGACATCTCAAATAAGCATCATGAATATGTGTTCAAGGAAAAAACGAATCACGAGGATGGCGTTTACATAACCGCACGCGGTGATCGGTATGAAGGCGAGTTTAAGGACAATGAGTACAACGGGCATGGCGTTTACTTAACCGCACGCGGTGATCGGTATGAGGGCGAGTTTAAGGACAGTGAGTACAACGGGCATGGCGTTTATATAACCGCACGCGGTGATCGGTATGAGGGCGAGTTTAAGGACAATGAGTACAACGGGCATGGCGTTTACATAACCGCATGCGGTGATCGGTATGAGGGCGAGTTTAAGGGCAATGAGTACAACGGGCATGGCGTTTACATAACCGCACGCGGTGATCGGTATGAGGGCGAGTTTAAAAACAATATATTTATGGTTCATCCGGTGAATGCGTACGATTTCGGGTGGCCGTTCACAGTGAGCCTATATTTATATTCATTTATCACTACCATTATAGGGAAATAAATGCATAAAGCCGAAAAACCAATTTTGAGTACCTGGCTGGTCGTTATTATTGGCGTAATGGGGCTGGTTTTGTCTTGGTCAACATTTCCGGCTCAGGCCGAGTTTGACCGAGAGCCATTACTGGATATCGCCTCCGGCTTGAATGTTCTGCGTGATAGATTGTCTTATAAACTAACACTGATTAATCCTGACAACGAAGATCGCAAATTTTATTGTTCAAAACCTGTTTACGTTTTTTCAAATTCTGGAGAATTTGTGACAGCTTTGGAGTTCTATTTGATTGCGGCCACAGCCGAAGATCAAGCCAAAATGAAGCGCCTTATACAGACTCTTAGGCAACTGGATTCGTCTGCGAAGGTTTACTTGAAGACCCTTTGTAATATGTGCTACCGGTTTCCTACAGAAGTAGGGCTTGCAGAAAAAGGGCGTGAAAAAAGAAGAATTGCTCTTGAAGCAGTTAAGCTAGCGAGGACCGATTTGGAACTACAGTATAATATTGCCCTGAGCCAGATCGCCGAGTTGCGAAATAGTTTACTCACGCAAAGCCCCTATGCTATCATCAATGAAGAACAGAGTAGCGGAAGCGAGAGTGACGATAAAAACCCTTCTCTGATAAAGTGATGAAGATTTCGGGTGGCCGTTCACAGTGAGCCTATATTTATATTCATTTATCACTACCATTATAACGTAACCTTTATCATTTTGGAACTAATTTATTGGCCGAATCTAAAAGCGGTTGACAATTATTTTCTGCGTTTAGGTCATTTTAATCCTCCTTAGCCTTGTTCAAAAATTGAAGCGATTTGTCTAAGCGTTTAAGTTTTGCCAGTTCGTTGATTATTTGCCGCTCTTCCCAATTTGGGGCCACTGCTAAAAAAATTCTGGGGGTAGTTCCTAGATAATCGACTTTTATCGGAAAATTTATAGGCTTAAAAATGGGTAGAACTATTGATGATAAATCTGAGTTATATGAGCCTAAATATTGTCCTGAGAAATCAAAAAAATCTTTTCGCCAAGCATCCCAAGAACTACCTTGATGATAATTAGTATTAACGATAACCTCCATATTTTCAAGCGTCTTTTGAATCTGCAATTTAGTCCAGTTTATGCCGGACCAAAGAGCAGAAGAAGAAAAACTATCAACCACATGGAAATAATTAATAAAACCACCTCGACGAAATCTGATTTGCTGCGCAAAACAGTGATTATTCTCTTTCTCCTGTATTTCTTTGCGCGCGCCCTGGCAAACATTCAAGGCTGATATTTCTGTTTGACCGATCCAAAAATCAGTCTTAGTCACATAGGGCCTTGATAGCGGATTATAAAAAGTTTGAATATGATTATTTTCGCCCCAGGGCCAGCCGAGCTCAAAACTAGAAGATAATTTATTGGCTGTATCAGGGTTATAGTCTTCATTCGTTGGGTTAAGATAATATTCACAAAGCAATCTGGCGCCGAATACATCTTTTGGCATACCCTTTTCATCCATGTATTGTTCGATATTATTATTTCTAATCAAATTTCTGGATAATGAGGGGTGATAACCGAAACGCAGAAAATAATTGTCAACTGCTTTTTGCTGCTTTTCTTCAGTATCAAGGTGACTAGCAAATTTAAAATCATAAGGAGCGTTGCGGTGACCATAGTGTATGTCATCTAGGGCATGGAGATCCATTTGCCTTATCTGCTCTCTTACGGAGAAAGATATAAAATTAGGATATAAATTAATTTGCTGTGAATTTTGCGCTATGACGTCACTTTTAAATTTCAATGACGGCCAGTTTTGAGTGGCAAATTTAAAGTTATGAAAAAAACTTGGGGTAAATTTTGAGGAGTTGCTTCCCAGATATTCTCCCGCCAAATTGAAATAATCTTTTCGGATTTCAGCCAGATTAGAATTTGAAAAAGAAACAAGTTCTATTAAGGTACTTTCCTGTGCTTTAACCGTTCCAATATATTGAGGTCTAAAACTGTCAGGGCAGGGAAATTTCTTGTCAAGAATCAGGAAAGGAGGGCGATATTGATCATAGTGCTTATCCTTGCGGTCGGTGATTATTTTTGTTTCACCTATAGTCAAAACATATAAAAAACAAGAGGGACCAGCTACTTTTTTAAGCTCTCTACACACGGCCTGAATAGTTATAGGTTTCCCTCCAGCTATTAAACTCGTCTCTGAAATATATGGTTCATCATATTCTAGTTCCATCATCGCCAATTCAGACCCATGTTTTACCGCAGTTAAAAGTAACTGCCTTGCTTCAGTTTGTTCAGGGTCGTATTCAGCAAAAGAAGGGTTCTCGTATACTCTTAATAACTCTAAAAGGACTGATAAATCTCCTTCCTTAAGTTTTTTCTTATAATTATTAATATTTTCTTTGTCAATCAACGGGGTGGTCAAATAACCATACTTAGATTGGTATTTATTTTTTGCCTTAGTTAAAATATAATTTTTTGCTTTATGAGCACAGTTTATATAGTACTCTTCACAGTTTGCTGAGAATTTGTCGAGAAATGGGGGGCAATCTTGAAAAAAACACAGTTGTTTACCGTAGAGAATATAAGGAGAAATCTCATCATTATTCAAAACTTGGCCAGTAAAACCTTGAGTGGTATTAAAAAAAATAATAACCCAAACCCAAAATACTAGTTTGGTATTCATATTGTTAGATCCTGTTAACACAAACTACTTCTACCGTTTGAGTCTTGACCTCCGGCATCGCCGAAGGCTTTGGATAGCATGATCCGTCCAAACTAAGGGGCACATCTAAAAATTAGTTCAGCAGCCTAAACCTCTACCCCTAGAGGTCGGAGAGGGTAAGGCCGGTCTTTTTGGCGATTCTTGCCAGCATCTTGGGGCCAATTTCAGTGCCATCATGAAAGGCGAAGACGAAGTCCGGCCAACCAGCCCGCGCCAAGGTCAAATGAGAGCCTTCCTGCGCTCGCTTGACCGTCCAGCCAATACGCTTTAAAGCGGATAACACCCGGTTCGCTTTTGTAGCCGGCCATTGACCCATTAAAGAGCCATCTCCCCATGCTCGATTTTATCAGCAATGACCCTCAGGGCAAGAGCCTGAACACGGCGGGCGGCTTCCTCTTTCGTGCTTCCATAGGCCAGACAGCCGGGCAAGGCCTCTATTTCGGCAATAACGCGGCCATCGCTCTCATCGTCATATTCTATGCTCAGGTTCACAAGCTGCCCAACCAGAGCCTGGAGGGCGGCGGGGGGTTCATAGCGGGCGGATTCGGGAGTGTCACGGCTCATAGTCTCACCTCTTGCCAACAGTTTACCTTAAGCGGCCAGGGTTGACAACAGAGGCGCTCGAAACTCGCATATCAGGTTCCCGGTTTGAGATCGGGTTCGGGTCCCGATTGCCTGATAGCCTCAGATTCAATCCCTCCGCCCCTACCTCGGCTCTTGCCTTGGACTGACATAACCTTCAGCCCAGGCGGCCAGGCTCTTTCGGGTGGTTATCCAGGGGCCGCCCTCCCTCTCCTTGCGGGCGGGGAAGTCCCGGCGTTTGAGGTATACACCCCTGACCCGGCTAAGAGATACCCCCAGGGCCTTGGCGATGGAGTTGATACCGATAAGCAATATGGGCTCTGGCTTGGCCGGCGTGTTCATGCGTGGATTATATCTAGTTACGGCGGCCCGGTAAAGGCGGGCCGGAAAGGCAACCGCCAAAGGAAGAGGCCCCAGGCTCAACCCTCAATCAGCGGCTAAAACATCCTCCCGTGAAACCATTGAAAAATAAGGGCTTGCGGCATGTTGCACGTGAAACCCGTGAAACACCTTGAAACGTAAGGGCTTGCGACTGCCCCAAAATTGGGGCCGGCTGAGCATTGCGCGGGGGCCTTGGCTTTTCCTTTGGCGGCCCTCTTCCCTGGCGAAATTGGCCCTTGCGGGGGCCTTGGAAATATTTTCAGCCCATTTTTAGGGGTAAAACCCCCTCGGCCTGTAGCGTCTTATCGCTCCTGGGGCCGCTCAAGGGCCTCTCCGTGGATGTTTCAATGGGGCTTGCCCACAGCCCGCCGTTTTGGGAATATCGTTGAAATTCGTCCTGTCCGACTGATTGCCTGTCAGTTGGTCAAAAATAATTTAAAAATATTTTTGCGTTGAAATTCAACGTATTATGATGAGCAGGGCCGAAATGCTCCACTATCGATGGAATGATTATTGCATTTTGAAATACGTCCTAAATTTTGTTTAAATACTAGTTGCGATTAGATAAATATTCATTGAGCGCGCAAAAATATTGACAGTATGTAAGTTTTATGGTAAGCTCCTTATCGTCTGGCTGGTAAGAGGGCTCCCCAGATTTGGGGGGGTAAAAATCAAAGGAGGGTGGGGAATAATGAGAGGCTGTGTAAAGCGGGTGACCGTATCTATTCCGCCCGAGCTGGCCGCCAGGGCGGAGAAGTGGTCGGACAACCTGAGCCCGTCAAGGATCTACCAGGAGGCCCTGGAGGTTTGGGTCACGAAGAAGGAGGCCCTGGCTGAAAGGGTCAAGGGCGCCGGCGCGGATATGGCGGCAATCGTTGAACGGCTGAAAGCCCAGAAGATGCAGACCGTGCATGATTTCTACGATGAGGGCCAAGAGGAGGGCGCGGCCTGGGCCAGAACCGCCGATTACCGGGAGTTCCAATACGCCGCCCAGGACTTTTACCCCTTCAGCCGTTCAAAGAGAAAGCCCGGCGTTGATAAGACGGTCTTGGAAGAGGATCGCCTGCTGCGTGAAACGTTTCAGGCCCTCTTTGATAAGCGCCCCGACTTGTGGAGGGTGGATCATAAGGGCCTGCTCATTTATGAGGCTGAGACTTTTCTGAAGGGCTGGCATGAAGCGGTGAAAGCCTTTTGGGAGGCGGTGGCCCCGCAGATTGACGCCTGAAAGGATGGGGAGATAGACCGCCTGATTGATGGCGAATAATAAAGCCCAACAAAGAACCGGGGGGTATGATATGATTATTATCTTGGGCTCCCGACAAAATATATCTATGCAAGTGAGGTAAAGCAGAAAAAATAATAAGTTATGATCGAATAGGGGGTTGACAAGCCCTCCATATAGATATATAATATATCTATATGGAGGTTCATTATGGCTCGAGGTCGTCAGGTTATAGATGGGCGTGAATACGTTTATGAGTACAAATCAGTCTGGAACAAGGAG